>Ga0210142_1000123_pt1 | contig 17278 bp, 15 predicted proteins | sample Goodyear_PhragC__FD_184869 | JGI IMG/M metagenome (GOLD analysis project Ga0210142, IMG submission 184869) | Wetland microbial communities from San Francisco Bay, California, USA, that impact long-term carbon sequestration - Goodyear_PhragC_D2... | ecosystem: Environmental > Aquatic > Marine >...
CTCGACGTCAAGGTCGGCAGCCAGGCGCCCACGTTCATGGAGAGCGTGGCGTAGTTTCTGGATTCACAACTTATTTGGAAAAATCATGAACGAACATTCCTGGCGTGAGTTAGTGGGCGAAGAGCGCCCAGTGGGTTTTGATCAAGTGGCGATTGGCATTGCCTCGAGCGACACCATGCGTTCGTGGAGCAAAGGGGAAGTAAAAAACCCGGAGACAATCAATTACCGCACGTTCAAACCGGAAAAGGGCGGTCTTTTCTGCGAGCGGATTTTTGGGCCGACCCGTGACTGGGAATGCTCTTGCGGAAAATACAAGCGCATCAAGCACAAAGGCGTGATCTGCGACCGCTGCGGTGTGGAAGTGACACTGGCGCGCGTCCGGCGGGAGCGTATGGGCCACATCGAACTGGCGGTTCCTGTATCGCACATTTGGTTTTACAAGTGCATGCCCTCGCGCATCGGACTCATGCTGGATATGAGCGCGCGTCAACTCGAGCGCGTGATTTACTACGAAGATTACATTGTCATTGATCCCGGCAAGACGCCCTTGCAGAAGACGCAACTGTTGAACGAGGTCGAATACCGTGAGGCCCAGGAACAATACGGCGAAGATTTTGTGGCTGGCATGGGCGCCGAAGCGATCAAGAAGCTTCTATCTGAGATCGATCTCAACAAGCTCAACAAAGAGCTGGAGAAAGCGATGGGGGCTACTAAGAGCAAGCAGATTCGCAAGAAACTGGCGAAACGTACTAAGCTTGTTCAGGGCTTCCAAAGTTCGCGCGCCCGCCCCGAGTGGATGATCCTGGAGGTGCTGCCGGTGATTCCGCCGGATTTGCGCCCATTGGTCCCCTTGGAAGGTGGGCGATTCGCGACATCCGACCTGAACGATCTTTATCGTCGCGTGATCAATCGTAACAACCGGCTCAAGAACTTGCTCATGCTAAAGACGCCGGACGTAATCATCCGGAACGAGAAGCGGATGTTGCAGGAAGCCGTGGACGCTTTGTTCGACAACGGCCGACACGGACGCGCCGTCACCGGTGCAGGCAATCGTCCGCTAAAATCCCTGAGCGACATGCTCAAAGGCAAAGGCGGTCGCTTCCGTCAGAACTTGTTAGGTAAACGCGTCGATTACTCGGGCCGTTCCGTGATCGTCATCGGTCCGGAGCTAAAGCTGAATCAATGCGGTCTGCCGAAGAAAATGGCGCTGGTCCTTTTCGAGCCGTTCATCATCCGCCGGTTGAAAGATCTCGGTTATGTACACACGGTGCGCAGCGCAAAGAAGATGATCGAACGGCAAACGCCCGAAGTATGGGACATTCTCGACGAAGTTACCAAAGGTCATCCGGTGCTGCTCAATCGCGCGCCGACTTTGCACCGCCTCTCGATTCAGGCTTTTGAGCCGCAATTGATCGAGGGCGAAGCCATCCGTATTCACCCACTCGTTTGCACCGCTTACAATGCTGACTTTGATGGCGACCAGATGGCGGTGCACGTCCCGCTCTCAGTAGAGGCGCAACTGGAAGCGCGCATGCTGATGCTCGCCCCCAATAACATTTTCTCGCCGTCAAGCGGTCGACCGATCACCACGCCGACCCAGGATATTACGCTTGGTTGCTCGTACATGACGCAAAATCCGCGGACGCCGAAGAAGGATGGACATCTGCCGCTCTTTGCCGATGCATCGGAAGTCGAATTTGCAATGGCCGAGCGCAAAATCAAAACGCATGACCGAATTTTGTTCAAGAATCCGGATCGGGGCGTACAAACCATTTTTGGAAATTCCGATCTCAGCGTCCTCGAGACCACTGCTGGTCGCGTCATTTTTAATCAGATTTGGCCGAAAGAGCTCGGGTTTTTCAACAAACCCGCAAGCAAGAAACAGCTCAGCGAGATCATCTGGCGCTGCTACCAAATCGCCGGCCCGGCAGTCACGGTGATAACGCTCGATAAAATGAAAGAGCTGGGATTCAACGAAGCGACCCGCGCCGGCATTTCGATTGGAATCGAAGACATGATCATTCCAAAACGAAAAGAATCGGAGCTGGAGAACGCGTACAAGCAGGTCAAACAAGTGGACCAGCAATATCGTCGCGGCATTATCACCGACGGCGAGCGTTATAACAAGATCATCGATATCTGGACGCACGCTGGTGATCAGATCTCAAACGTGATGTTCCGTGAGCTGGAGGGAAACCAGGATCGGAAGGAGTACAACCCCATCTTTTTAATGGTCGATTCAGGCGCACGCGGGAATCGCCAGCAGGTGCGTCAGCTCGCCGGCATGCGCGGCTTGATGGCGAAGCCGAGCGGCGAAATTATCGAGCGTCCGATTACATCAAATTTCCGCGAAGGATTGACCGTTCTCGAGTACTTCATTTCCACTCACGGCGCGCGCAAGGGTCTAGCCGATACTGCGCTGAAAACTGCGGACTCCGGTTATCTCACGCGCAAACTGGTCGATGCGGCACAGGACGTCATCATCGTGGCGGACGATTGTGGAACAGTGAACGGCATCGTTGTCCGTTCTATCTATGAAGGCGACGAGGAAGTTGTCGACCTCGGCCAGCGCATCATTGGCCGGGTGAGCTGCGAAACCATCGCCGACCCTGTTGAGAAGAAGAAGAAAATTGTCAAAGCCAACCAGTACGTGGACGAAAAGATCGCAGCTGAATTACAGCGAATCGGAGTTGAGCAACTTAAGATTCGCTCGGTTCTCACGTGCGAGTGTGGTCGGGGCGTATGCGCAATGTGTTACGGTAAAAACCTGGCTACCGGCGATTTTGTGAAGCTCGGTGAAGCCGTCGGAATCATCGCAGCGCAATCCATCGGCGAACCGGGCACACAGTTGACGATGCGCACATTCCATATCGGTGGCACGGCGAGCCAGACTTTTAAGCAGCCGATCATTAAGGCGAAGAATGATGGGACCGTACAGTTTAACGATTTGCGAACCGTTCAGGCGCTCGATGGCAGTTGGATCGTGTTGAACAAGAACGGATCAATCGGTGTACACAATGAAGAAGGCCGCGAACTGGAGCGCTACAATGTCGTCGTAGGCTCAGTCATTTCCAGGGAGAATGGTGCCTCCGTGAAAAAGGGCGAGACATTTGTGCAATGGGATCCGTACAACGTGCCGATCCTAACCGATAAGGGCGGGAAGATTGAATTCCGCGATATGATTTCCGGAGTGACGATCAAACGCGAAGTGGATGAGGCGACCGGTCTCATGGGCACCATGGTCATTGAGCATAAGGAAGATCTCCACCCGCAGGTAGTCATCGTGGATGATAAAAAGGAAGTGCTCGCCAGCTATTCTATTCCTGCTGGCGCCCACGTCATCGTCGAGGAAGGCCAGAAAGTGCGCGGAGGCGCGTTGCTGGCGAAAACACCACGAAAAGTCGCAAAGACCAAAGACATCACCGGAGGTCTGCCTCGGGTTGCCGAATTATTTGAAGCCCGCCGACCGAAGGACGCGGCTGAGATCGCCAAGATCGATGGCATAGTCGAATTGGGCGGAACCGTCCGGGGCAAGCGCAGTTTGGTTCTGAAAGATCCCGATACCGGTGCCGAGGAAGAGCATCTGATCCCGCTCACCAAACACATTATCGTATTCAAAGGCGATTTCGTGAAGAAAGGTCAGCAACTCACTGAGGGCCCGATTGTGCCGCATGAAATCTTGGAGGTGTGCGGTCCGCAGGAATTACAGGAGCATTTGGTGAATGAAGTGCAGGAGGTCTATCGCCTTCAGGGTGTGGAGATCAACGACAAGCACATCGAAATCATCGTGCGCCAAATGTTGCGCAAGGTGAAAATCACCGATCCTGGCGATACTTCGCTGCTATGGGGCGACCAGGTCGACAAGCTCGATTTCGACGAAGAAAACAAGAAGGTTGTAGAGAAAGGCGGCAAACCGGCGGAGGCTGTTCCGGTGCTGCTTGGCATCACCAAGGCTTCGTTGGAAACCGACAGCTTCATTTCTGCGGCCTCATTCCAAGACACGACGCGGGTTCTGACCGAAGCGGCCACCCTGGGCAAGATCGATAGGCTCCGTGGCTTCAAGGAAAACGTGATCATGGGTCACTTAATCCCTGCAGGAACTGGTTTTCCGAACCATCGGCAGCTCAAACTGGTCGAAAAAGGTGAACCAATTGGCGCGCCAGTGATGGAAGAAACTGAAGCGCAGCCCGCGATTGGTTAGGCGCGAACAGTAATTGTAGTGCCAGTGTTGAGAGGCCAACTAGCGGTTGGCGTTTTGTAGAAACGCCCTACAATTTGGCTTCGTGTCCATCGTCACCAAGACCGGCGACAAAGGTGAGACCTCGCTCATGTACGGGCGCCGGTTGTCAAAAACCGATCCCCGTGTGGATGCCTACGGATGCATCGATGAGCTGAGTGCAGCGCTCGGCATGGCTCGATCCATTGCCACAGATAGATTTTTTTCAGATCAAATCCTGGCGATTCAAAAGGATTTAATCGTGGTCATGGGCGAACTGGCAACGGCGCCGCCCGATCGAGAACGCTTCTTAAAAGACGGCTTTCATTCTACCACGCCAGAGATGGTTAACGGGATTACCTCGGTCATTTTCGATCTGGAGAAAGATCGATCGCTATATCCGAAGGACTGGGTCATTCCCGGTGGAACTCCTCTTTCTGCCGCGCTGGATTTTGCTCGCGCAACATGCCGCCGCGCCGAGCGGCACATCGCCGCGTTCAGCGCGACAGAGAAGCATTTCAATCCGGAGATATTGCGGTACTTGAACCGACTGTCGGATCTGTGCTGGGTGCTGGCGAGGTACGCCGAGAAACATTCGAAGATTTCCTGTTAGCGACGCGTTGCTCTGGACGCCTTGGATTGCGTTACAATCCGGCGTCAAAAATTGGCAACCGTCCGGCAGCAGGATTTTGCGGGACATGTTAAGCATGGCCCGAATGAAATTTCTATCAGCTTTGGCCGCATTATTGTTTTGCGTTTCAGGTGCGAAAGGACATGAGGCAATTTTTGCCTGGACCTACACCACTGATCTCACACCAAAAGGTCATGGCGAATTCGAGCAATGGATCACGTCGCGTTGGGAGAAGGAACACGGCAGCTATGGCGTGATTGATTTTCGTGAGGAGTTTGAATACGGCGTGACCAATGATTTTCAAATCGCGCTATATCTGAATCACCACTATGTCTATGCGAACGACGATGTTCCGGTGGCAAATCCGGTCCATCCTAAAAGACGCTTGCCCGGTGTGTACGAGACCGGTGGCGAGGACGTCCACGCGGGACACAATCCTGCGACGCCATTCGACAGTTACCATTTTGAATCGGTTTCGTTTGAATCGATTTATCGACTGCTCAGCCCATACAAAGCTCCGGTAGGACTCGCGCTTTATTTCGAGCCGACCATCGGCGATCAGGAAACTGAATTGGAATGGAAGATTCTTCTGCAAAAAAACTGGCTTGAGGACAGGCTTGTTTGGGCGCTTAACATCAACTACGAACTCGAATTCGAGAAGGAAGAAGAAAACGAGTGGGAACGTGACGGGGTTTTCGAATGGTTCACTGGAATTTCGTATCGCTTCATCCCCAATTGGTCAGCAGGCCTGGAATTTTGGAACCATCATGAATTTGCCAATGCCACCATACACGAGCACTCGGCGTACTTTGTTGGCCCGACAATCCATTACGGCGGAGAGCGGTGGTGGGCCAGCGTTGGTTTCCTTCGTCAACTGCCAATCGGCCAGGCTTTCAGTCAAGATAACAAGGAGTTTGCCGCGCATGACGGCTACATTTTCGGTGACGAACACGAGGAATATTACGTTCGCCTGAAAATCGGCTTTAACTTTTAGCGGAGGATGAAATCGGAATTTGCTTTCATCGCACTGCCGATTTCCGCGCTGGTGGCCCCGTCCACATTTGCGGTTCAATACCTGACGGTAGATCAAGCGCAGCGCGCAATTTTTCCTGGCAAATCGTTGACGGCCTCGCCGGTGAAACTGTCGGCGGCTCAACGGAAAGCCATCGAGCATGCTAGCGGCGTGCGAGTATTACACGACGAACAACAGGTTTGGCACGTGAACGGCGGCGGCTGGTTCATCGTCGATGAAGTCGTCGGCAAACACGAGTTTATCACCTATGCGGTTGGCCTGAATGCCAATGGCTCAGTAAAACAGATTGAAGTAATGGATTATCGCGAAACCTATGGAGGCGAAATTCGTAATGAAGGCTGGCGCTCCCAATTCGTGGGCAAGACGAGCCAATCGCCTTTGAAACTGGATAAAGATATCAAAAACATCAGCGGCGCGACTCTGAGCTGCCGTCATATCACGGATGGCGTTAAACGCCTTCTGGCATTCTACGAGATCGCGCTCAAACGAAGCTAGCGAATGAAAACGAACGGCCAAAAAGAGATTCGCCGGTGCCGGCCGTTACTGGGCACCTTGGTGGAGATTCAAGCGTCCGGACCTAACGCCGTCGATTTAGATCACGCCGTCAGAGCGGCGTTTGCGGCCATCGCCCGGGTCCACCGGTTGATGAGTTTTCACGACCAGAATAGCGATGTTTCTCAGTTGAATAGCGACGCATTTGGCAGATCCGTGCGCGTTCATCCCTGGACATGGCGTGTCTTGAAATCCGCTCAGGAATTTTCGCGCAATAGTAATGGTGTTTTCGACATCACAATGGCCGGGCAGTTGGTAAAATGGAATTATCTTCCGAAGTGCAATTCCCTTGGCGGTGATGGCAGCGGGAATTGGCACGACATCGTTCTCCAAACGAACGGCCATGTCCGATTTCGTCGCCCTATAACGATTGATGTTGGGGGAATCGCCAAGGGTTTCGCTGTGGATCGTGGGGTCGACGCCCTGAAGCGCAACGGCGCAATTGCGGGGATCGTAAACGCCGGGGGCGATCTGCGCGCTTTCGGACCGGTGTCGCAGTTCGTGCACGTGCGTAATCCGGCCGAGCCGACTCGTGCTGCCGGCACGGTGAGATTGTGCGGGCGCGCCATCGCCACTTCGGGAACCTATTTTGCCCGCAGAAAAAACCGTGGCCGCTGGGTGAGCCCGTTACTGGATGGACGAACCGGCCGGGCCGCCCGCGAATTGACCGGCGTGACTGTGGCTGCGGCTGAATGCATGACTGCAGATGCGCTAACCAAAGTCGTCTTCGCAGTGCGTGAAAAAGCTGCCGGCTTGCTGGCGCAGTATAGGGCGGATGCGTTGTTGCTCGAGGGCGATGGTGCGCCATCATGGATGTTTCACTCATCATGCGACACCTCCGACCGGACTCGATTCGTTTGAAGCGCTTGCAGAGATATTTTCTCTACACCGTGTTGGCACTTCTTTTTTGGAGTGGAGTGGCTTGGGCGTATTGGAATTATCTTGTGCCTTTGCCCAGCGATTTTGAGATCGGCGCGAAAACCTGGGCGTTGAAAGTCCACGGCGCTGCTGCCATGGCGATTTTGGTGCTGATCGGCATGCTTCTTACCGGGCACGTTCGTTTCGCATGGCGCGCCCGTCGGAATCGGGGCAACGGCTCGCTGTTTCTCACCACATTTGCCGTTCTGAGCGTCACAGGATATGGGCTTTATTATGCTGGCGGTGAAAGCCTCCGTGCTTGGACAAGCTGGATTCATCTGGGAGTAGGTGTGGCGCTGCCGTTCCTTTTGATCCTCCATATTTGGCTCGGCAAACGAACGAGGGCAGGAATCCCATCGCAAGAGCGGCTCGCCCCGGGGCTGAAATGGACACAGCGTGAGCGGTGAATTTCAGGTTGCGTACGGGCGCTGGGTATAGCATCTTCTGCGTCCCGCTCCGGGAGTTCCCCTTTCCCGGAATTTTCGCTTATGGCAGATACAACAGAATTAGTGCCTGAATTATTGGAAGCCGGTGTCCATTTTGGACATCAGACGAAGCGTTGGAATCCAAAGATGAAGCCCTTCATTTTTGAGCAACGCAATCAGATTTACATCATCAATCTTGATGAAACCGTGAGGCAACTTCGGCGCGCGACGGAGTTTCTGCAGGACGTGGCGCGCCGCGGCGGCCGGATTCTGCTGGTTGGCTGCAAAAAGCAAGCGCAGGAAGCGATTAAGGAAGCGGCCCTGGCGTGCGGGCAATTCTATGTGAACCAACGCTGGTTGGGCGGCACACTGACTAATCTCACCACTATCCGCAAGAGCATCGGTCGCTTGAAATACATCGAGCAGATCGAGAAGTCGCCCGAATACAAGAAAATGGGCAAACAGGAACTCGCCGCTTTGAATCGCGAGGCGGCGAAGCTCAGGCGCAATCTTGAAGGGATACTCGACATGTCCGAATTGCCGGATGTCCTGGTAGTGATCGATACGATCCGTGAGCAAAATGCCGTCAGCGAGGCACGCCGCCTCGAAATCCCTGTGGTTGCTATCGTGGATACCAATGCCGATCCCGAGCTCGTCGACTATCCCATTGCCGGGAATGATGATGCAATCCGAGCGATTCGCGTGATTTTGCAAAAGCTGGTCGACGCGATTGTTTCAGCCAGTAGCGAAGCGCGGATTCGCGAACAGGTCGAAATGGCCGGCGTTTCGGCGTGAGATTACCTGCTGCTCGACGCCTGCGGTTGGTGACCGCTCACGTCGGACCTTCATGTCTTTAAACCTTCAAAGGCCTAACGATACATATGAACGCAACAACTGAAATTGATCCGAAACTCGTTAAGCGACTTCGCGAGAAAACCAATGCCGGTTTCATGGATTGCAAGCGCGCTCTTGTCGAGAGCGGCGGCGACCTCGAAAAGGCAGAAACTATTTTGCGCACTAAAGGCATCGCCACCGCGGCGAATAAAGCCACACGCGCGACAAAAGAAGGCATCGTGGCCTCGTACATTCATCTCCAAGGGAAAGTCGGTGTGCTGGTGGAAGTGAATTGCGAGACTGATTTCGTGGCGAGAAATGAGAATTTCCGCGACTTTGTAAAGGATATCACGCTGCATATCGCTGCGGCGCAGCCGCTCTACGTCAGCCGCGCAGATGTTCCCGGGAACCTCGTAGAAGCCGAGCGCGAGATATATAAGGCGCAGGTTCAAGGGAAGCCGGTGAACGTTGTGGATAAAATCGTCGAAGGCAAATTGGAGAAATTCTACAGCAGCGTTTGCCTGCTCGAGCAGGGTTTCATCAAAAATCCCGACGTGACTGTTGGCGATTTGCTTAATGGCAAGATTGCGGAGCTCGGCGAAAACATTGTCATTCGCCGGTTCGTCCGCTATTTGGTGGGCGAGCCGCTCCCGAGCGAAACCTAATCCTTTGTTAGCGGCGGTCTCTTCACGCCGAAATCATGTGGTAGGGCACGATTGTGGGCGCGCGTCGTTGGATGCGCTCGGACGCAATCCGTGGTTATGTTTGGCGGAATGGGACTGGCCGAATACAAACGCAAACGCGACTTTAAGAAAACAAAAGAGCCTTCGGGCAAACCTCTTCCCAAAAAGGTGAAGGGTGCGTCGCGCTTCGTTATCCAGAAGCATGCTGCGCGCCGTTTACATTACGATTTCCGCCTTGAAATGGAAGGCGTGTTAAAATCATGGGCACTGCCCAAAGGACTCCCCTGGAAACGGGGTGAAAAACATCTCGCCGTCGAGGTCGAAGATCATCCGATCGATTACGAAGATTTCGAAGGAGTGATACCCGAGGGCCAATATGGCGGCGGCACTGTGATGGTGTGGGACCGCGGCACTTATTATGTTTACGGCGAACAACCGCTGAAATCGCTTGGTGAAGGAAAGCTCCACCTCGTTCTGGATGGCAAAAAAGCGGATGGCGAATGGACCCTTGTGCGAATTCGCGGACGCGATGGTGAAAAGAACCAGTGGTTGATTCTGAAAACCGGCGACGATGCGAAACCAATTTCACGCAAACTTGAAGATCAGTCTGTAAAGACAGGCCGCACAATGGAGAAGATTGCCGAAGCTCGGGACGCCGAGTGGCAATCAAATCGTGCAGAGGACGAAAGCCCAACTTCGCAATTCAAGGCGCGAATTCGCAAGGCGATTAAAAAAAAACAAAAAAATGAAACGGTAGGGCGCGACCGCCGGGCACGACGAAAGACGACATCGCGAAATGAAAGCGGATCGATCGGCGAGCGGTCCCTGCCAAATTTACCATCGGCAAAACCGCGTTTTGTCGAGCCGATGAAAGCCAGGCTTCTTGAGAAGCCACCGGCCAACGTCCATTGGATTTATGAGCTGAAATTCGACGGCATTCGCCTGATAGGGGTGAAAGACCACGGGAAAGTCTCTTTGCTGTCGCGGAATCAAAATGATTTGAGCTCACGTTTTCCGGAAATCGTCCAAGCCGTAGAAAATTTGCCCGCCCGCGAGTGCGTACTCGACGGCGAGGTAGTCGCGGTAGATGACGAGGGCCGTTCATCCTTTCAACTTTTGCAGGCCCGCGAGATGGAAGGACGAAAGTCACCCATCTATTTTTATGCGTTCGACCTTCTTCAGCTCGATGGCAAGAGCCTCGTTCCGCTGCCTTTGCAAGCCCGTAAAGGTCTTTTGGAGAAACTCTGCGCGGGCTCAGGCGATCCAATCCGTTATTCCGGTGCAATTGGTGGCGATGTTAGCCGACTCCTGGTCGAAGTGAAACGTCGCGGGTTGGAAGGAATCATCGGGAAACAGTCTAACTCCTCTTACGAACCGGGTCGCCGCAGTGGCGCATGGATCAAGCTTAAATGCGTCAGCGAACAGGAGTTTGTTATCGGCGGGTACACGCCGCCGCAGGGCGCTCGCAAACATTTTGGCGCTATTCTGGTTGGGTACTACGAAGACAAAAAGCTCATGTTCGCGGGCAAAGTCGGCACAGGTTTCACTGCAAAAACATTGGCGAACTTGTACAAGCGATTCCAGGCCGAAAAACGTGCTGACTGCCCATTTGTGGATCTACCCTCAAAACAAAATGGACAATGGGTGCAAGGCATTACGCCTTCGATGATGAAAAAAATGCATTGGATCAACCCAAAGTTCGTGGCGGAAATAAAATTCGCTGAGTGGACGCGTGACAAAAAATTGCGTGCACCCGTTTACCTTGGCTTACGCGAAGATAAAGAGCCGGGCGAAGTTGTTCGCGAGGCTTGAGGGAAGATTCACAAGTGCGTCCGTGACTGTCGCACCTGTGACATGGGAAAAGTCGGATGAGCAAGAAACTGGTCGAAAAGTTCTGGGGAAAGAGGGGTTATGCGTATTGCTCAGGTGGCGCCACTTTTTGAGAGTGTTCCGCCGAAATGTTACGGAGGAACAGAACGGGTGGTTTCGTATCTCACGGAGGAATTGGTGCGACAAGGCCACGAGGTGACACTCTTCGCCAGTGGCGACTCGGTGACGAACGCGCGTCTGGTGCCGGGGTGCCCGCGCTCATTGCGAACGGACAAACATTGCGTCGATCACCTGTCGCACCAGATTCTGATGCTGGAACGTATGTTTCAGCGCGCGATGGAGTTCGATATCGTGCATTTTCATGTCGACTACACGCATTTTTCGCTGAGTCGGCGTCATTCCATCACGCAGGTGACAACTTTACATGGGCGACTCGATATACCTGATCTCATTCCGCTCTACCGGGAGTTTCGCGATATGCCGGTTATTTCGATTTCAAATGATCAAAGGGAGCCGTTATCATGGGCAAATTGGCAGACGACCGTTTATCATGGCGTGCCCGTCAATAAGTATCGATTTCACGAAGAGCCTGGCCGTTATCTCGCTTTTTTGGGCCGAATTTCCCCGGAGAAAAGAGTGGACCGGGCGATCGAAATTGCCAGGCACGTGCAGATGCCGGTCAAAATTGCTGCAAAGATCGATCGAGTAGACAAAGACTACTTTGAGTCCGTAGTGGCGCCGTTGCTGAGCGATCCGCTGGTAGAATTTGTTGGCGAGATCAACGATGCTCAGAAAGAGGAATTCCTGGGCAACGCCTATGCGTTGCTTTTTCCCATAGACTGGCCGGAGCCGTTTGGACTGGTGATGATCGAGGCGATGGCGTGTGGCACGCCGGTAATTGCCTATCTCGACGGAGCAGTTCCGGAAGTGATCGAAGAGGGACGCACAGGTTTCATTGTAGAAAGCTTGGAAGAGGCCGTAGAAGCGGTGCAACGCGTGCCGGAATTAAGCCGAAGAAGATGCCGCGAAATTTTTGAAAAGCGTTTTACGGCCACAAGAATGGCAGGCGATTATGTGCAGGCATTCGAGCGATTACTTGAAAACCGCGAAAACAGCATATCGGAGGCCGCGTGATGGCGAGACGAGAGATTATTCGTGTCCACGACGAGTTTTACATCCGCTCATCGTCACCGCGCGTGGATGTGCGCACGCGAGCCTTAAAGCAGGGAAGCACATTTGCCGTTTTCGATCGGTTCGGTGATATCGAGACGCTCGGCACTGGTGAGCTCGGATTGTATTATCAGGATACGCGTTTTCTTTCACGGCTGACCCTAAAGGTCGACAAGGATCGGCCTTTGCTACTCAGTTCTGCAGTGCGAGAAGATAACGCCGTTCTGGCAGTGGACGGTACAAACTCCGATATCTCGCGTGACGGCGAGGTAACAATTCCTCAAGGAACACTACACATTTTTCGTTCCAAGGTTTTGTGGGAGAGAACCTGTTACGAGCGGCTTCGCATCCACAACTACGGACGCGTGCCTCTGGATTTTTGGTTCTCGATCGAGTTCGACGCGGACTTTGTCGATATTTTTGAGTTGCGCGGCACCAAGCGGAAACGCCGGGGGGACCGGATCAAAACAGAAGTGACAGCGGATACAGTGGTACTGGCCTACAATGGACTGGACCACTGTGCTCGGCGGACGCGGATTGTGTTCGATCCGCGACCGGTTCGTTTGAGCGAGTCCCTCGCCAGTTTCCAGGTTCATCTTGAGCCGGGCAAGGATGTCAGTTACCGCTGGGCAGTTGGATGCGAAGGCGACGGTGATTCCCCGGTTGCAATTGAGGCTTGTTACGAAAAGGCCGTTCAGCATGTGGCGGGAGCTCTCGAGAACGTGCATGCGCAGGAACCGCATGTTTGCACTGGCAACGAACAGTTTAACGATTGGTTGAACCGGTCGCTGGCTGATCTCCATATGATGCGGACAAAGACCCCCTACGGCCCGTATCCATACGGGGGTATACCGTGGTATTGCACGGTGTTCGGGCGTGATGGAATTATCACCGCGCTGCAGTGCCTCTGGTTCGATCCTTCACTTGCGCGCGGCGTGCTGCGATATCTGGCAGCGAACCAGGCTGATGCGGAACAGCCTGAGCAAGATGCGCAACCTGGCAAGGTATTGCACGAGTTTCGCGAGGATGAAATGGCCACGTTGGGGGAGGTGCCGTTCAGGCGCTACTACGGCACGATCGATGCAACGCCGCTTTTTATCATGCTGGCCGGCGCGTATTACAACCGCACGGCCGATCGCGGGTTAGTCGAATCAATTTGGCCAAACTTGCAGCGCGCACTTCAATGGATCGACCAGTACGGTGATTCCGACGGCGATGGGTTTGTGGAATATTCGCGCCAGTCTGAACACGGTCTCGTTCAGCAGGGCTGGAAAGATTCTGAGGATTCAATTTTTCACAGTGACGGCTCCCTCGCTCAAGGCCCGATCGCCCTTTGCGAAGTACAGGGTTATGTTTATTCGGCAAAAATTGCCGCTGGCGAGCTGGCAGCGGTACTGGGCGATAACGCCCTGGCAAAAAGGTTGAGAAAGCAAGCCGATAGCCTGCGCCAGCAGTTCGAACAAGCCTTCTGGTGCGATGACCTGTCGACCTACGCAATTGCACTGGATGGGAGTAAAGAGCGTTGCCGGGCGCGAACGTCGAATGCAGGTCACTGTCTTTTCACAGGGATAGCCACTGAGGAACACGCGCGGTGCGTAGTGAGCACCTTGAGCGATGAAACGTCGTTCTCCGGATGGGGTATTCGCACCGTCGCCAGCAGCGCGGCGCGATTCAATCCGATGTCCTATCACAACGGCTCCGTTTGGCCGCACGATAACGCCCTGGTCGCTGCGGGATTTGCTCGATACGAATTCAAAGAATCCGCTGCCATGGTCCTCGCGGGTTTGATGGATGCGAGCATTTTTTTCGATTTGCATCGACTCCCGGAATTGTTTTGCGGTTTTCCCCGGCGCGCGGGTGAGTCGCCTACGCTCTATCCAGTGGCCTGTGCCCCACAAGCGTGGGCCTCGGGGGCCATATTTCTGTTGCTGCAGTCCTCTCTCGGTCTCAACGTATTTGCTCCAGAACGGAGAGTGGTATTTTCGAAACCTTTTTTGCCGCCATTTCTTTCGCATGTGAGCATTCGCGACTTAAAAGTAGCAGACCTCAGCGTTGATCTGCTGCTCACCAGACACGCGGAAGGTGATGTGGGCGTGAATGTCCTCCGCCGTGATGGACCCCTTGACGTTGTCGTCTTGAAGTAGATGGGGATTGCGCTTGTCGCCGGAGATCGCCGCAATATTGTGCGATGATGAACGCCAAAGTGATCGTGATGCCAAAGGCAGCGGTGCTCGACCCACAGGGAAACGCGGTGCGTGATGCAATGCGGCATTTGGGAATGCCCGAAGTGCGCCGCGTGCGAATCGGTAAATACATGGAAATCGATTTAGAAGGAGAAAATGGTGACCTTGAATCGCGTCTGCATCAGCTTTGCCGCGATTTACTATCTAATCCGGTGATCGAGGACTATGAATTGCAGAGGGATCAACAAGGAAAGAAGGGGCAAGGGAAAACAAGCACCAAGGGCAAGACGCGAGGAAAGAGGAAGAGTCTGGAATGAAAGCGCTACGATATTTTTTCTGCGTGGTTTTTCCGCCGCTCGCCGTGCTGATGACCGGGCGAATTGCGAGCTTTTTTCTCAGCATTATTCTGACGCTGCTAGGGTGGATCCCCGGAGTCATCCACGCCTGTCTCGTCGTTAACGATTACCATGCGGAGCAGCGGGCAGCTGCCGCCGCGCGTTAACGCCATGAACTTTGCCGTCATTCAGTTTCCCGGGTCCAATTGCGACCAGGATTGTGTCGCGGCGATCAACGGGCTCGACGGATTGCACGCTGAGTACGTCTGGCACAAGGAAACCTCGCTGGATAATTTCGATGCGATCGTGTTGCCGGGCGGATTTGCGTACGGCGATTACCTCCGCTGTGGCGCTATCGCGCGGTTCTCGCCGATCATGAAAGCCGTAATCAGCGACGCGCGAGCAGGCAAACTCGTGCTTGGCACCTGCAATGGCTTTCAGGTTTTGTGCGAGGCCGGTCTCTTGCCGGGCGCGCTGGTGCGAAACCGTTCTTTACGCTTTGTGTGCGACATGGTCACTACGCGTGTCGAGGTGGATGATTCGCCGTTCACCCACGGATGTCCAAAAGGAACACTTCTGCGCCTGCCGGTCGCGCATGGCGAAGGCTGTTTCTTTGCGGATCGACGAACGCTGCACGAGTTGAATTCAAATCAGCAGGTAATCTTGCGCTATACGGATATACAGGGTCGGCCCGTCCCCGAGTCGAATCCGAACGGCTCGATCGAAAACATCGCTGGAATTTGCAATCGCGAACGGAATGTATTCGGTCTCATGCCCCACCCTGACCGCGCTTCCGATGCGAGGCTGGGCAGTGCAGACGGCGCCAGGATTTTTCGCTCGATGATGCATACGATCGAAGAGTGTCGCTCAGGAGCGGTATCAGAACGCATGGAGCAACTGGCCTGAGAGCGGCTGATATCCTAGGAAAAAGCCTGAGCAGCAGGCCTATAAACGACACGCCCCACGTGGGTTATTGAGCGTGTCGGGCTGATACAGCATTGTATCAAAAACGAACACCATTTGGCCTTTTGCGGCCAGATTCCCTTGGGAACGGAGATGGCATTGCTATTGCTTAACAAAAGCTCCGAAAACGATAAATCCTATGCTCCTAGAAAAAACCTTACACATGAGTCAACCGCTGGCGGAGTGCAAAGCACGCCTGGCCAGTATTCAATCCTATCGGCGGCAGTTTCTGATGGGGACCCGCGCAACCGTGACATCGTCCAAAACGGTCGATTTCAGTTTCCGCGGCCCGTTTGGGTTCGAAGCGCACACGGTACTGCTTTCGGTGGACAGCGATTCACCCGACCAATATGCGTTCGAGTCTGCTGGCGGGAACATTTCCATCCTCGGCCTCGTCGATTTTGCACAGATCCGGCCGCAGTGTACGGAGATCACTCTTGCGATCCACTACGAGATCAAGAATAAGTTGTTCGCGTGGCTGGATCGACGCCTGCATTTCGTGGACAGCTTTGTCAGCGCCGAACTGCGTAGCGTACGTGCGCACTTCGAGGGAATCAGATCAAGCTATCTGGAGCGCCCGCGTGTCATGCCCGTGCTGCAACCGGCCCACGCTTGATAGACACAGGCCAGCGATCGGGGCGTGCCCGGTCAGCGGCTTTGGCCCTTGCTAGCGTATCCGCACAGCATGTTTTCGATCGAGGCGGAGCACCTGGCCTGGGCGAAGGATGACTTTTGTCTTGGGATCTTTGATCTTGACGCCGTCGACCTCGAAACTTCCCTGCTTTATCAGTCGTGATATTTCGCTGTGCGATTTGGTGAGGTTGAACACATCGCGATAAACATTCGAAAGGAGAGTCACTGCGGTGAGTTCTTCCCGTTCAGACGGCGAGAAGGCGGGCAGATCGGCGTGCTCCAATTCGCGTTTGCTGAATCTGGTGTTCCACTCATCCAACGTTTTTTCCGCCGCATCGGCCGAGTGATAGGTCTGAACGATTTCTGAGGCGAGCTGCTTCTTCGCTTCCACTGGATGGATGCCGGACGGCGGTTCGCGTTGCAGGAGCAATTCGTAATATCGCGCTTTAGATTTGACCCCTTCTTCCCTTCCCTTTGAAGCTTTGGCCTTTTGAAACGCTGCAGCAAGAACCGATAGAAAAGATCGGGACGGGACGCTTTTTTACTGTTTGACCCGCGCCCTAATGGGCGACCCCTTTCTCGCCCCGCAGCTCAGGTCTCTGTCAAATGTGAAGATCAGACCCCTGTCTTCCCGCCCGCCTTCGGGTCTTTCGGGTCTTTGCCCCTCGGAGCCGGCTGGCGCGCCCGCTGCCCGCACTAGATCATACAACCCGCGGTGAGGTAAAGCCGAGCGTCAGCGCTGCCAGCCGTGGGAGGTGCCTTTACAGGAGGGACCCAAAGGCTTTTTCGGCACGGCTTTGCCTCACCGCGGGTTGTATGATAGCCCGCGATTCCTTCCTGGCTCTGCGACAGGGTGTCGAAGGGGCGCGGGG
>Ga0210142_1000124_pt1 | contig 17252 bp, 20 predicted proteins | sample Goodyear_PhragC__FD_184869 | JGI IMG/M metagenome (GOLD analysis project Ga0210142, IMG submission 184869) | Wetland microbial communities from San Francisco Bay, California, USA, that impact long-term carbon sequestration - Goodyear_PhragC_D2... | ecosystem: Environmental > Aquatic > Marine >...
CGCGGGTTCGATTCCCGCCGCCTCCATCGACCGTATCTTCAGGCTTTTTGTAGCCGCGTTCACCGAGTCGTGGCCGCGGGACATCACCCTTTGACGAGGGGCTGGGGACGTGGCGCGCGCTGTCATCAGTTCCTCCGATTTGTGCGGTGTCAGTTCTTGGACGGCGGCTTCGGGGCCGATGCATCCAGCGCCGTCAGCGCACGCACAGCCTCCTGTGCAGTGAGCGTGGTACCACGACTTGCGACGGGTTAGCTGCTTTGGAAGACGACGAGGAGCTTTGGGCGGAGCTCACGACGATCAGGTGTCCGTCGGAGCGAGTTCCGCGAGGGTGGTATCGACGCTGCCGTCGCGAGCATCGGCGAGGGCGGTGTCTACGGGCCGGTCGAGCACGCGTCGTTCGTCCACGTCCAGCTGCTCGGGCGATCCGACCTCGTCGAGCTCGTCCGCTCGCGAAGCCAGTGCGCCGTGCTCTCCGAGGACGAGCGTCGCCCCGTGCTCGAGGACGTCGAGGCGCTGTTCGACGCGCACGCGCGGGCCGTGCTCGCGATGCCGTACGTCACCGAGTGCTTCCGCGCCGTCAGGCCTGAGTCCTGGGCGCGGTCGAGTTCGGTACCGGCCGGCACCGAACTCGACCGCCGAGGCCGGCGTGTTTCCGATCAGCGGAGGCTCTGGATCGCCTCGCGGAGCGTCCCGCACCGGGTGGTCCTTCCGGAAAGCGTGACCGTGATCGCCGACGAGCGCTCCGGCGTCCATTGCGCCTGCATCAGATGGCAGGTCCTCACGCCTTTCGCTGTGACCAGGTACGAGCACATGTACTTCCCGGGCGCGGCCTGGACGCAGTGCGCATTGCCCACGCGTGCGACATCGCCGTGCTCGGACGCGTACTTGTTCGTCACACCGATGAAGTCGTGTGCGAACTGAGTCGCCGACGGTGTCTCCGTCGCCTGTGCCCTCGACTCCGCTCCCAAGGCGTCTTGCGCGTGGCCGCCCACAAGGAAGACGAGCGCGAGCGTTGGAGCGAGGGCTGCGGTGGTGAGGATCAGAGCCCTCTTCATGGCTCCGATCGCGGCCGCGGGTGAGCGATGGTGCGTCATTTCTTCCTCCTTCTCAGCTGTTGGACGTCTCGTCGTTCGAGGGATCGGGGATGGCGCTGCGAGGGCTGTCTGCGACGATGCCGTGCTGGCCAAGCTCGGCTTGGAAGGTGAGCAGCAGTGCCTCGTCGTGCGAGAGGGCCATTCCGTGCGCTTCCCGGGCATGGCGCTGGACCTCTGCGACGAGCTCTTCCTCGTCCGTCGCACGGGCTTCGAACCCGCAGTCGCAATGCAGAACCTTGTCCACGACTCCTCACGGGCGAGGCTAGAAAGGCGCCCCTAGAACGAGGCATGATCCCCACTAGACAATGGCTGGTGCGCCGCAGCTGAAGGTATTCCTCGCCGGTCGAGTTGCCGTGCAGATCGACGGCGTGCGCGTCGAGGAGGAGCGCTTCCCGGGACGGCAGGGGCGGCTCCTGTTCGCCTACCTGGTGGCCGAGCAGGGCCGAGCGGTGCCCCGGGACGAGCTCGCCGAGGCACTCTGGGGGGAGCGACCACCTGCGAGCTGGGAGAAGGCCCTGACGGTGCTCGCCAGCAAGCTCCGCGGCCTCCTCGCCAAGCAGGGCGTCGACGGAGCAGGCGCTTTGACGGCCGCCTTCGGTTGCTACCGGCTCGTCTTGCCGGAAGGAAGCTGGGTGGACGTGCGCGTTGCGGGAAACGAGGCGAAGGAGGCGGAGGAGGCGTTGGCTACCGGCGACCTCGAGCGGGCGAAGTCCGCTGCCGCGCTGGCCGCCTCGCTGGTGCGGCAGCCATTCCTGCCGGGCGAGGAGGGGGACTGGGTCGAGGAGAAGCGACGCGAGCTCGCCGATCTCCGCGAGCGCGCGCTGGACGTGCTGACCGACGCGTCCCTCCGGTCGGGCGCCACGCGAGAGGCGGCGAAGTGGGCCGAGGAACTGGTTGCCCTCTCGCCGTTCCGCGAGACGGGCTACCGGCGGCTGATGGAGGCCCGCGTCGCCGCAGGCGACCGGGCCGAGGCGTTGCGCGTGTACGAGCGCTGCCGCCGGCTGCTCGCCGACGAGCTCGGCGCCTACCCGTCGCCGGAGACCGAGTCGATCTACCGCGCACTCCTGACGGCACCCCAGCCCTCGGCTCGAGCGACGCCGCAGGTAGCCGAGCCGTCGGTCGAACCCGGTGAGCCCGAGCTCTCGCAAGATCACACGGAGCCGCCGGCGCTCCGCGCGAAGAAGGCAACCGGGCGACCCTCACGGAAGCGCCGTGCGGTGCTTCCCGCTGTGCTCGGCGGCGTGATCGCGGGGGCGGTCGTGATCGCGCTCGTGGCGTTCGGCGAGGGTCGAAGCGGAAGCCGCTCGGCCGTCTCGGCGGCCGGCGACTCGCTGGCCGTGGTCGACGCGCGCTCGGGTCGCCTTGTCGCGGCCGCCAGCGTCGGCGCAACACCCACGGCCGTCGCGGCCGGCGAGGGTGCGTACTGGGTCACCAACGCGGACGGCCACACGGTGTCGCGGATCGACCCTGGAACGACCGCCGTCGTCGACACGATTCCGGTTGGCAACGGCCCGAGCGGGATCGCGACGGGCGCCGGCGCGGTCTGGGTGGTCAACAGCTTCGACAGCGCGGTCTCGCGGATCGACCCGGGCACGAACACGGTCGTCCAGCAGATCCCCGTCGGGGGCGGGCCGCGCGGGATCCTCTACGCGGCCGGCTCGGTCTGGGTCGCGAACACCGGCGACGGAACGATCACGAGGATCGACCCGAAGAGCGGCAGGACGGCCAAGCGGTTCCCGGTGGCCGCGACCGAGCTCGCCTTCGGCGCAGGCACGCTGTGGGCGAGCGAGCCTGCCGAGGGTCAGGTCGTTCGCATCGATCCGACCACCGGGAAGCAGGTCGCCGCGATCCAGGTCGGTAACGGCCCGACGGGGATCGCCTTCGGCCACGGCGCGGCGTGGGTGGCGAACAGCCTGGACGGAACGGTTTATCGGATCGATCCCGAGACGAACTCCGTCACCGCAGCCGTTCTCACCGGGAAAGGGCCCGATGCGGTGGCCGTAGACGCACGCGGCATCTGGGTCAGCAACCAGTTCGGCGGCGACGTCGTGCGGATCGATCCCGGCCGGAACCAGGTGGCGCAGCGAGTGAGCGTGGGAAGCCGCCCGTCGGGACTGGCGACGTCGGGCGACGCCGTGCTCGTCTCCGTCCGTCAGTCGGGCGCCAGTCACCGCGGCGGAACGCTCGTGCTGCGGGCCGACCGGCTCAAGAAGGGCAACTCCATCGACTCCATCGACCCCGCCGCTTCCCTGTACACGTACGTCATGCCATTCCTGCGGATGACCGGCGACGGCCTCGTCGCGTTCAACCAGGTCAGCGGCCTGGCCGGAACGCAGCCCGTGCCCGACCTCGCGACGTCGCTGCCGACGCCGACCGACCGCGGCCGCACGTACACCTTCCGGCTCCGGCCCGGCATCCGCTACTCGAACGGCAGGCCGGTGCAGGCGACGGACTTCCGCTCCACCTTCGAACGCTTCTACGCGCTCGGATCCCCCGTGACGGACTACGACGGGATCGTCGGCGGCGCGGAATGCCGGAAGCATCCGAAGCGGTGCGACCTCTCGCGCGGGATCGTCGCCGAAGACGTTGCCCGCACCGTGACCTTCCACCTGGTCCGGCCGGACCCCTACTTCGTCTACAAGCTTGCGGGCCCGCCCGCCTACGTGCTGCCGGCCGGCACGCCGCCGCGGCCGGCCGGAACGCACCCGCTGCCCGCGACAGGCCCCTACATGATCGCGACCTACAGGCCGAGGAGGCTGCTCAGGCTCGTCCGCAATCCGTTCTTCCGCGAGTGGTCGCCCGCCGCTCAGCCGGACGGATACCCCGACCGCATCGACATCCGCATCGCCGGCACCCCGGACGACGCGATTCGCGACGTCGTCGACGGCAAGGCCGACGTCGTGTGGCTGTCCGAGCCGTGGACCCCGAGGCAGCTGTCGGCGCTCGAGGTCCGGTACGCGAGCCAGATCCACTCCGACCCGAGCTGGAACTTCCAGGCGCTCTTCCTCAACACCCGCGTCCCGCCCTTCGACCGGCTCGACGCCCGAAAGGCGATCAACTTCGCCGTCGACCGCGCCGCGGCGACGAACGCCTGGGGCGGGCCGCGCTTCGCCCAGATCACGTGCCAGATGCTGCCGCCGAACTACCCCGGCCACCGCCCCTACTGCCCGTACACGGTCGGCTCGACGAAGGGCGGCACGTGGACGACACCCGACCTGGCGAAGGCGAAGGCGCTCGTGGCACGCTCGGGGACACGCGGCATGAAGGTCACCGTCTGGGCGTGGAATCAGGCAAACGGCGACGCGAAGCTGGAGGACGGCGAGCTCGGCGGCTTCAACCTGGTGGCCGCGAAGGCGCTGCGCTCGCTCGGCTACCGCGTGGCCGTGAAGCCGGTCCACGGCGACCGATACTGGCTTGCCGTCGGTGACTCGCGAAACCGCGCGCAGATCGGGTTCACCGGCTGGGCGCTCGGCTACCCGGACCCGGCCCCGTTCTTTGTTCAGTTCAGCTGTTCAGCGTTCGCGCCTGGGGACCCGCTCCAGCTGAACGTAAGCCAGTTCTGCGACCCGGGCATCGACCGCCAGATGCGCAGGGCGCAGGCAGAGCAGCTGAGCGACCCGACCGGGTCGCGCGCACGCTGGGGCAGGGTCGACCGCGAGCTCACCGACGCGTCACCGTGGGTGCCGCTCATGTTTTCGAAGAACGTGAACTTCCTGTCCAAGCGCGTCGGCAACTACCAATACAACCCGCAGCAGTTCGTGCTCATCGACCAGCTCTGGGTGCGGTAGGACAGCAATGTTCGGGCCGCGTGTTCCGGGGGACAACGAGCTTGCGTTGTGTGGGCGTGGCGAGGGCTCTTCAAGCAAGGACTCTTTGCTGATCCGGCGATCTACCGAGCGGAGCGGCATCGCGGCTACGCGACATTGCGGAATGTGGTCCCGCTTATCGGGGGCGCGGCAGATCTGACCACCTTGGTGACTCTGCTTATTCTGGTGGCAGGTCGTTAGCCGCTGATCAATCGGTTGCAGTTGGGTAGCAGCGGAACGTGAAACCTCTGGCCCTGCGTCGACCTTCGCTCCTTTCGTACCCGTCAACTCCACTCCTGCAAAGTTCCTGTATTCGGGCGCCTTCTTCGCGTGGCACGTTCGTGTCAAACCGGTACTCGAAGCTGCACGAGCCCGCCCAACGCGCCGCGACGCGTCGAGACCACGAGAATGTAGGAAGGATCGCTCCCGGGCGGCCAGGCGCGGACCGCTCCGGAATCGTCGAAGCCCCCGTCCAACAGCAACCATGATCTCCGAGTCCGACAACGAGCATTTCAGGCGGGAGGCCGCCGCGTGTCTCGAGCGAGCGGGAGTCGTGCTGACGGAGCGTGAGGCGGACGCGATGGAGGTCACCGACTTCGGCCTCGGCCACCCTCGGGAGATTGGGCTGCAGCTTGTCGTCTACGTGAACACCGAGCGATGCTGCGCGAAGGAGCTGGTCCTGCTTCCGCGTCAGACATGTCCCGAGCATCGACATCCGCCGTTCGACGGGTACCCCGGCAAGGAGGAGACCTTCCGCTGCCGGTGGGGACAGGTCTACCTGTACGTCCCGGGCGCGCCGATCACGGAGCCTCGAGCCGTGCCACCGCTGGAGAGCCGGCAATACCTCACCGTATGGCACGAGGTGGTGCTGAACCCCGGAGAGCAGTACACGATCCCACCGGACACTCTGCATTGGTTCCAAGCCGGAGAGGAGGGCGCAGTCGTCAGCGAGTTCTCGACAGCCAGCTTCGACGAGCGCGATCTCTTCACCGATCCCCGAGTCCGCCGAGTCGCCGACGCGGCGCCCGGATGACGGGGGAGGCAGGGCACGCCGCGGCGCCACACGCTCGGAACACCGACGTGGTGAGTCTCGGCATCCTCGTCGCCGACGTCATCGTCCGGAAGGTCGACCAGCTCCCGGCACGCGGCACCCTCGCCCTCGTGGACGAGTTGGCCTTGCGCGGCGGCGGCGGAGCGCTCAGCGCATCGACATGGCTTGCAGGCTGGGGACTCCGCGTCTCCGCCGTCGGGAAGACGGGCCTCGACCCCTTCGGTGACTTTCTGCATGCGCTGCTCGTCGAGCGTGGCATCCGACCTGACGGAGTGATCCGGGACAAGGACGTTCCGACGTCTGCAAGCGTGGCGCTCGTCGGTTCCACCGGTGACCGGACGTTTCTTCACCTCCCGGGAGCGAACGGCGCCCTCCACGCCGAAGAGCTCGACGAGAAAATCCTGTTCGGAGGGAGAGCAATCCTCTACACGGGAGCACTGGTCATGCCGGGCCTCGACGGCGAGCCTGCCGCGGCCATCCTCGCGGAGTGCAGGCGCCGGGGGATCGTCACCGCGCTCGACACCGTGTTCGACCCAACCGGTAACTGGAGCCGCATCCTGCCCGCTCTGGAGCATGTCGACCTGTTCATGCCGGCCCTGGCGGAAGCCCGCGGCATCACCGGTTGCAACGACCCGCGCGATGCGTGCCTGTGGCTCCGGCAACGAGGCGTGCAGGAGGTCGCCGTCAAGCTCGGTGAGCACGGGTGCTACGGAATGGGCCCGGATTTCGATGGCCTTGTGGACGCCGTACCGGTCGAAGCACTCGACGGGACGGGGGCGGGGGACGCGTTTGTCGCCGGCGCTCTCTACGGAAAACTCGCCGGCTGGCCCTTCGAGCGATCGCTGCGCCTCGCGAACGCCGCGGGCGCACACGCGACCACGTCGATCGGCGCCGCGGATCAGGCGGTTCCCATCGCCGAACTCCCGTACGCCGCGGTCGGCCTGCGCTAGCCGGTGCTGCGGGCGACATCCGGACGGGCGATGTGCAGGGTCACGATCGCGACCGCGGCGAGTGAGATCGCGCCGGCGAGGATGAACTCGAGGCGCAGTGTCGGCCACAGCAGCGCCCCGATCGAGAGATACGCGACGAGCCGACGACCCCGCCCGCGCTGGCCCGACGACCCGTCATCCATCTCACGTCGTCAGTCGGGGCTCGCGGGCGGGTATGTCGGGCGCCCGGCGGGCCGGTAGACCTGGATCGTGACGCCCTTCGAGTCGGCTCGCGACTCGACCAGGTCGAGCGCGATGTCCGGGCCGGCGTCGGGGAACAGGCGCCCGCCCTGGCCGAGGATCACGGGGACGACGAGCAGGGTGATCTCGTCGACGAGGTCGTTCTCGAGCAGCCATCGGACCAGGGCGCCGCTGCCGTGCACCTGTAGCTCACCGCCCGGCCTGGCTTTCAGCTCGCCGACGGCGGCCGCGAGGTCACCGGAGAGGAGGGTCGTGTTCGCCCATTGCGCGTCCGTGAGCGTGGTCGAGGCGAGGTACTTGCGCTTCGTGTTCAGGGCAGCTGTGATCGGGTGGCTGCCCGGATCTTCGACCGCGGCGCGAGCCCTCTGCTCCGCGCCCCAGTAGCCGGCGAAGAGCTCGTAGGTCCGCCGGCCGAACAGGAACGCGTCGGCGCGCTGGTAGGTCTGGTCGATGAGCGTCATGGTCTCGTCGTCGAACACCCCCATGGCCCACCCGCCGCGCTCGAATCCGCCCCTGCGGTCCTCCTCCGACGCGGCGCCGTTTCCCTGCATCACTCCATCGACGGTGACTTGCGTCATGGTCGTCAGCTTCATGGTTTCGTCCTTTCTCCGGTGATGGTCTTCCTCGTTATGACCGCACCGAGGCGCAGGTCTCACCGGTCTGAGCCTCCACGGGGCGAGTGGGTTTCGCGAGCGGACGCGCACAGCAGCGCAGCGGCCACGAGTTCTCCGCTAATGAGTGCCGATGTGTCGACGTCGAGCCACTCCACGTGTGCGCCGATGGACACCGCGCATCGGGGCGTTCCTCGCGGGGTGTGCTCCAGCGCGGATCGGCGGAGGCCAAAGGACGGGCCGGCTCTCACGTCGTGTCGGCGCCCATGACGTCTCTACAGTTGAGCTGTAGATGACGACGCTCCAGCTCCAACCGAGGCTGGCGCCGCTTTCCCCGGCGGAGCGAGCAGCGCTCGAACGGCGCGCGCGCATGCTCGCCTGGGGCGGCAACGCCTGGCATCTGATCGAGTTCGCCGTCGCGGTCGGCGCCGGCATCGCAGCGGGCTCGATCGCCCTCGTCGGCTTCGGGATCGACAGCGCGATCGAGGCGCTGGCCGGAGGCGTGATCGTGTGGCTCTTCAGCGGCGGCCGCGGGACGTCGCCTCGGGCCGAACGACGTGCGCAACAGCTGATTGCAGCGAGCTACGCCGTGCTCGTCGGCTACATCGCGGTGGAGTCGTTCCGCCAGCTGCTCGGCGGCGACCATCCGGCGGTGAGCTGGGTCGGGATCGGTCTCGCTGCCGTGACGGCGCCGACGATGCCGCTGCTCGCGCGCGCCAAGAGGAGCGTCGGGCGACGGCTCAACTCGTCGGCGACGGTCAGCGAGGCGAGCCAGAACATGATCTGCGCCTACCTCTCGATCGCGCTGCTCGTCGGCCTCGGCGCGAACGCGCTCTTCGGGTGGTGGTGGGCCGACCCGATCGCGGCGCTCGTGATCGCCGGCCTCGCAGCGAAGGAAGGCGTTGCAAGCTGGCGCGGCGAGGCGTGCGACTGCGGCTCCTGCTGATCGCGCCCGACCGCGCCTCGGGTAACGCTCGGCGTCCGCTGGGGTGCCGGCGGCCCCGACAGCCGGACCGCGACCCTGTCGCGGCCGGTCGTCGAGTCGCCGACCTCAGGCGGGCTTGAAGGCCTTGACGGTCGCGCCGTTGGCACCGAACTTCAGCGCCTTCCGGCGTGTGTCCTCGAACGTCGAGCGCATGTACGTCGCGACGAGGTTTCCGTGCTCGATCCGCTCGAAGCCGTGCCGCTCGAGGATCTCCGCGTACTCTCCGTCCAGGAGAGCGCCTGCGATTCAGCCCGTCCAGAGGTCGATGTTGCGCTTGCCCTCCTCGGAGACCGGGCGCTGGATGGTCACGTCCGCGACCTGGATCCGGCCACCCGGGGTCAGGACGCGGAAGATCTCGGAGAAGACCGCGTCCTTGTCCGGGATCAGGTCGATGACGCCGTTCGAGATCACGACGTCGAAAGACCCGTCCGCGAGCGGGAGATGCTCGGCGTCCGCCTCGACGAACGTCACGTTGTCCGCGCCCAGCTCGGCGGCCGCCGAGCGCGCCTTCTCGAGCATCTCCGGCGTCATGTCGATCCCGGTCACGCTCCCGGACGGGCCGACCAGTCGCGAGGCGACGAGCGAGTCCGTGCCTGCTCCCGAGCCGAGATCGAGCACCCGCTCGCCGGCCGCGAGCGTGCCGAGGGAGAACGGGTTGGCGACACCGGCGAACGACTTGACCGCGGACTCAGGGACGTCGGCGAGCTCGGCCGGATAGCCGAGATCCTCCGCCCACGTCCGCCCCGTGGGGAAGACGAACTCTCGCTCCGGCTCCCGGGAGACAGCCGCGTACGTCTTGCGAATCTCGCTGCGCAGCAGGTCGATGTCGACGGGTGGAAGAGGGATGCTTGTCACGAGCCTCCTTTCCGCTGTCCCCTCCAGCCTAGGCCGCGCCTCTCGTCGCCTCAAGTCGGCGATCACCGCTGCGGGCCGCGGCTCGCCGCGTCGATGCCTCCGTCTGCGTGGTGCCGGACCGCTCTTCCCGTCGCCCGACGGGCCTCATTCCCCGTCGCACGGTGGCAGCGCCTCCAGTGTCCGTGGGGTCAGCAGCGATCCGAGCGTGTGAGCCGGGACGGCGACGGCCAGCCCCGTCCGGGGGTCGGTCGTGAACGCCAGCCCGACGAGGCGACCTCTGGCGTCGATGACCGGGCCGCCCGGGTCGTCGTGCGGGAGGAGTGACGTCAGCCGCATGACGTTCCCGCGCACGCCGAAGCGTGCTCCCGGGACACGGTCGACGACCACTCCACGGAGCAACCGAGGCCTGGTCGACAGCGGATAGCCGATCACGGCGACGGACGCCCCGAGAGCCGACTGCGCGACCGGCAGCGTCCGGGGAAGTCGCCGGTCGACACGGGCGATGCCGAAGTCGCCGAGACGGTAGACCCGGGCCGCGGCGAGCGCCCGTGCCCGACCGTTCCTGGGAGCGACCTTGAGGGCGCCGCTGCCCGGTAGGACGTCCCGCTGGGCGAGGAGGATCCTCGGGCCGAGCGCGAAGCCCGAGCCGGTCGGGACGCCGTCGCAGCCCGTTGTGCGGATCCGCAGCATGCCGCGCCTGACCTGGCGCCTCGCGCGGGCGGGGGAGAGGGTCGCGCTCCCGACGGGGCGGGCGGCGACCCTCGCATCGAGCTCGAGCAGGGCGGGCGCGGCGAGGCGCACCCGACCGCTCGACGGGTCGTCGACGACCAGGAGGCCGCAGCCGGGCGCGAGCGCCAGCGCGGCGAGCCCGATCACCAGGAGCCCGAGGAACGGCCATCCGGGGCCGACCGTCAACGGGACTGCCTCAGGTATGCGTCGAGGCTCGCGCTCGCCCGCGTGCAGCTCGCCAGGCGCGCCCGTGCCACGGCGGAGAGCTTGCGCGCACCCTTGCCCTGGCCCACGTCGATGGCCCCGCCGAGCCCTTTGACACAGGCGCTCAGTCTCGAGGCGGCCGTCTCGAGCGTCGTCTGCCGGGCGCGGAGCGCGCGGCTCTCCCTGGCGATCCTGGCGTTCTCGCTCGCAAGCTCGCGCTGGCGGCGTGTGAGCGAGCCCACGTCCACCTTGGACCGTCGCAACGCCACACGGTTCGAGTTGAGCCGGCTCACGAGCTGGTTGGCCTGCAGCGTCCGTCGGTTGAGCTCGCGGCTCCGGTCGGCGATCACGAACCGCAGGCCGGCGACGGATTCTTCGGCGTCCACGGCGCGTCGGTGCCACCCCTCGGCCCGACTCTTGTTCGCCCTCACGGCGCACCCGAACGGTGCCATGACGACGAGGAGCGCGAGCGCGGCGAGCGCCAGTCTCACCTTCCAGCCTTCGAGTTCAAGTTCCATCGCCGCTCCCGGGGTCGTCGATCAGAGCTCCAGATGCGTGGAGGGATGTCTTCCCTGTATCGGGTGACGATCGTGGTTCGGCTCCCTCGTACGAGGGAAGCCCGAGCGGCCGGGGGTCGGCGACCCTATGCCCTGTGTCGCCGGACAGGTCCGCCTGTCGAACTCACCGGCCGCCCCGTTCGCGCCATGCTGCGAGGAGCTCGCGCTCCTCGTCCGGTGCGAGCCCGCACCGCAGAGCGGGGCGTCCGCGGCCGTCGTCCCAGGCGAGGATGTCCGCCACGCTGTCCGCGAGGGGGCGACGGCGAAGCCCGGCACGAACGGCCCTGGAGGCGTCGTACGTGTGCGCGAGCGGATGTTGCGGATGCCACAGCGGCAGCTGACGCGAGAGGTCGTCGTCGCACTCCTGGAGAAAGTCCTCGGAGACCCAGGCGAGTGAGGTTCCCGCGTCCGCGACGTCCCGGGCGGTCTCGAGCGCGTCCTTCATCGTGCACGGCTCGGCGGGGCCGACGACGCCGTACGTCTCGTCGTCCGCGCCCTCGACGCGATCCAGCGTGAAGGCGGCGAGGTCCCTGACGTCGAGCACCTGGAACGGGGTGTCGGGAGGGTCCGGCGCGAGCATCTCGCCGCCCCCCGCCGCGCGACGGACGTACCAGGTGAAGCGGTCGGTCGGATCGTGCGGCCCGATCAGGTACCCGGGCCGGATCGTCAGGCACCGGCCGGCGAACGCCTTCGCCGCCTCGACCTCGCAGGCGACCTTGAGCGGGCCGTACGTCTCCATGGAGACCTGGGCTGTCTCGGAGAAGAGCGGCTCGTGCGTCGCGCTCTCCTCGGTCGGCGGGGAGGACACACCGTCCACGTGCACCGAGATGCTGGAGACGAGCGTGTAGTGGTCGATCGTCGAGCCCACGGCGGACGCGACCTCCCGAACGTCGGCCGGGAAGTACGCGCAGGTGTCGACCGCGGCGTCCCACGACCGACCGCCGAGCGCCTCGAGGTCGTGCCTGCGGTCGCCGTGGACGTGCTCCACGGCCGGCATGTCGTCTGGCTCCACGGTCCCGCGGTGGAAGATCGTGACGTCGTGCCCCCGGCGGGCGGCCTCCTCCACCAGGGCACGCCCGACGAACTGTGTCCCGCCGACCACGAGGATCCGCACCCGGCGAATCTACTCGCAGCACGGGCGGCGGCGGGTGGGACGAGGTAGCGTTGCCTGACGTTGTGCGGCGCCGCTGAGGACTCCGGGGCTCGCTCCGACGTGCGCGGGACCGCGCGCTTCGTCCCGTCGACGTACGGGGGGAGGTGGCGGCGATGGTGACCGCCGAGGACATCGGCCGGATCGCGATCTTCGCCGAACTCGACCCCGCCGACCGCGAGCGACTCGCCCGTGTGGCCGCCGACATCAGCCTCGTGTCGGACGAGTACGCGGCGCACGAGGGGGCCGAGCGCGCGCTGTTCGCTGTGCTCGAGGGGCGGATCGAGGTCGTCAAGCTCGTGGACGGCGTCGAGCGCGTCGTCGGCGAGCGGGGCGTGGGGGACATCTTCGGAGAGGTGCCGATCACGCTCGGCACGGTCTTCCCCGTGGGGTTCAAGGCCGCCGACGCCTGCCGTGTCATGCGCGTCGACCCTCCGGACTACCACGCGGTCGCCTCGGTCGCGCCCGACGTCGGCAAGGAGGTCGGACGGCTCGCCGCTCATCGGATGAGCGGCGCCCGCGGCCTCCAGGGCATTGCCTCCGAGTCGTCCCCGTCGCGCGCGATCGTCGTCGGGCTTCGCCACGACCCCGCATGCGCAGACCTGCGGCGCTTCCTCGACCGCAACCAGATCACGTTCACGTGGCTCCAGCCCGACGACCCGGACGCGGCGGAGCAGTGGGGAGGCCCGCTTCCGCCCCCAGACGACTGTCCGGTGATCCGGGTCGTCGACGGCAAGACCGTCGTCCGCCCCCAGCTGCGGCGGGTTGCCGAGCTCCTCGGCCTGGGCACCGAGCCCGAGTCGGCCGAGTACGACACGGTCGTCGTCGGCGCGGGGCCCGCCGGGCTCGCCGCTGCCGTGTACGGGGCATCGGAGGGCCTGCGGACGATCGTGATCGAGCGCGAGGCGCCGGGCGGACAGGCGGGCACGTCCTCGCGGATCGAGAACTACCTCGGCTTCCCGTCGGGCCTCTCGGGCGACGAGCTCGCGAGTCGCGCGCTGCAGCAGGCCCGCCGGCTCGGCGCCGAGATCCTCGTCACCCGCGAGATCGTCCGGATCGACCCCGCGACGCGCCACGTCCACCTCGACGGCGGGGACGTGCTGCGGGCGCGGACGATCATCCTCGCCTGCGGCGTCGTGTGGCGGCGCCTCGCGGTCGACGGGTGCGAGCGGCTGGCGGGCAAGGGCGTCTCCTACGGTGCGGCGCGAAGCGACGCGGTCGGGACCCACGGGCTCGACCTCCACATCGTCGGCGCGGGCAACTCGGCCGGTCAGGCGGCGCTCTTCTTCTCTACGCATGCACGGACGGTGACGATCCTCTGCCGCGGCGCCGGGCTCGAGAAGAGCATGTCGCGCTACCTCGTCGACCAGCTCGCGACGCGGGCGAACATCACCGTCATCCCGGGCGTCAACCTGAGGGCGGTCCACGGCGACGTGGCTCTCGAGGCGATCGAGGTCGGCGCCGACGGGACGACGGAGACGACGTGGCTGCGCTCGGACGGACTGTTCATCCTGATCGGCGCGGACACGGAGACGGCATGGCTCCCGTCCGAGATCGCGCGCGACGACAAGGGCTACGTGCTCACGGGCTCCGACGTCGCCGCCGCCGGCCACTGGGAGCTCGACCGCGACCCGTACCTGCTCGAGACGAGCGTGCCCGGGATCTTCGCGTGCGGGGACGTGCGGTTCAGCCCCGTGAAGCGGGTCGCCGCGGCCGTCGGCGAGGGGAGCATGGCGATCGCGTTCGTCCACCAGTACCTCAAGGAGGTCGAGAGCCGGGTCGAGGCGTAGCCCGCTCAGACGTGCGTGAGCACGCCGTCGAGCGGGCGGGGCACGCGGGTGAGCTCGAGGGCCTCGACGAGGAGGCGCGCGTAGCGGATCTTCCGGCCGCTGCCGCTGCCGAAGAACCGTCTCAGCTGCGCCTCGCGCGGGCGCCCCCGCCACTCGGGCTGCTTCTGCAGCGTGCGGAACGGGCCCGTGTCGCCGTGTGCGTCGAGCACGCGCTCGACGGCGTCGGTGCCGAGGGCCCGGATCAGCTCGTCCTCGAGGTCGGCGACGCAGACGTAGAAGCCGAGCGACTCCATCTGCCCTCGCGTGAGACCGGAGCCGAGCCCGGCCCGCTCGAGCCCGCGCCGGAAGCTGCGCTCCTCGCCCGCGTCGCACAGGCCCGCCAGAGAGACGCCGAGCCCACCGGGCCCGTACACGTCGAGGAATGCCGCGATCGCCTGGGCGCCACCGATCGGCACGACGGCGACGCCCTCGGCCGCGAGGCTCCGTCCGCGGCGCTCCGCGAGCGTCTCGACGGCCACGCGGTCGCTGAGGCCCTCGACGAGCACGACCGCGCGCACGTCGTCCGCGATGTCCCGGGCGCCCGCGTTCACGGCCGCATCCTCACAGCCGCGGGCAGCGCCGCGTCTACGGCAGGCGCCAGAACGGGCCGGTCAGGCCGAGGCGGTCGAGGATCGCCTGGCTCTCCGACCTCGAGCGAGGGCGCCAGCCGGGTGACAGTCGATCCGACCACCACGCGTGGGCGAGCTCGCAGAGCTTCGACACCGTGATCGTCGTGCCCGGCGTGCGACCGGCGAGCCAGCGGGCGATGTGCTCTTCCGACCGGAAGAGGTTCATTCCGCCTCAGGTGAAGACGATGTCGTCCCACCAGTGCGCCGCGTCGACGAGGGAGTGGAAGACGAGGCTCTCGTCGTCCGGCCGCCGGTCGTGGACACCGATCACGAGCGGGTCGCCGCAGTCGGGGCAGGTGGTGGCGATCCGGCCGTCGGCGTGGAGGGCTGCGCAGATGCCGAACGCATCCCAGCCGCAGTTCGCGTACCACACGTGCCCGGCCGCCTCGACGCGGTGGGGGGTCGCCACCGCCGAGAACGGGTTCGCCATCCGGATCTCGCGCGTCTCCGCGTCCAGGACCAGCGCGTGCTGCTCGTGCAGGCGCTCCCAGGCGGCGCGGACGTCCGCCTCGGCGCGCCCCGTCTCCGACGAGATCTCGGCGGCCGTCGGGGCACGGCCGAGCCGCGCGAACAGGGTGTACGTCGTGTTGCGGAGCGCCAGGTCGCCGTCGTTCACGGTCCGAGTCTCTCAGACACCTCGTCGCGACTTGACATGTGACTTTTTGGTCACGTATTATGGAGGCGTGACGGACGACGACCAGGTGTTCAAGGCGCTCGCCGATCCGACGCGGCGCCACCTGCTCGACCGGCTCTTCGAGCGTGACGGCCGCACGCTGACGGAGCTCGAGTCGGAGCTCGAGATGACGCGCTTCGGGGTGATGAAGCACCTCCGCGTGCTCGAGCAGGCGCACCTCGTCGTCGCGCGCCGCTCGGGGCGGGAGAAGCTGCACTTCCTCAACCCGGTCCCGATCCGGTCGATCCACGACCGCTGGATCGACAAGTACACGGAGCACCGCGTGGCGGCGCTCGCAGACCTCAAGACCGAACTGGAGGAGACGGCATGACGACCATGACCGCGCAGGCGACGCAGGTCTATCAGCTGTTCATCAAGGCGACCCCGGAGGCGATCTGGGAGGCGATCACCAAGCCGGAGTTCACGATCCGGTACTACCACGGCGCGCGGATCGAGAACACGCCCGAGCACCACCGCGGGTTCGGGCCCAACGGCGAGGTCTGGGGCGACTCCCCGACCCTCGAGTACGACCCGCCGCGCAGGCTCGTGCACGGCTGGCAGTCGCTCTACAACCCGGAGGTCGCGGAGGAGCCCGAGAGTCGCGTGACGTGGGAGATCGAGCCGCAGGAGGGCGGGTACTGCCTCCTCACCGTGACACACGACCAGCTCGAGGGCTCGCCGAAGACCGCCGAGAGCGTGTCGGGCACCGGCTGGATGATGGTGCTGAGCGGGCTCAAGACCCTGCTCGAGACCGGCGACGTGCTCGACGCAGACCGGGGGTGAGCGTCGAGCGGGGGGCCCTGCGCGCGCAGGGCCCCCCGCGTCGAGGTCAGGCCGCGATGACGGCGAACGCCGTGTCGACGGCGTCCTGGCGGCCGGGGACCCAGAGCGCGATGCGGAACAACCCCGGGCCGACGGTGCCGACCGTGGTCTCCGCCGCCGCGGAGCTGGCGGTCGCGATCTGCGTGGAGTTGCCGGGGAACCGCACCTCGAAGACGCCCCGGTCGATCCGGCGCGCCTGAGGCGCACCGCCCGCGCAGTTGAAGCGCGCCCCGACCGCGGGCTTCGCGCTCGTGAACTGGTCGCCGAGGTTCGCGATCCCCTTCGCCGGGTCCCCGTTGACGACGATGTACCCCCGCACCGCGCCGGGCGCGCACCGCGCCTGCGGCCGGACGGCGTCGCGCACGGCAATCGCGGAGCCGCCGAGCGCGAAGAAGAGCGCGAGTGCGGCGAGGACGGTGGACGGCGTGACGCGCATCGGTAGACCTCCGTGGAGAAGACGACGCGCGGATCGTCGCCCCGCGGCCGGATGGAGCGGCACCCAACGTGGGCGCCCACCGCGTCTGGTGTCCGACTCGAAGTGGGACACCGGTGCGGCGGCCTCGCATGCGTGCCCTCGGCGTATGGTGTCCGACTCGAAGTCGGACACCGGTGGCGGCGGCATCACATGCGTGGCCCTTGGCGTCTGGTGTCCGACTTGAAGTCGGACACCGGCGGGCCACGCCCAGCCCGCCCGGTGTGGTGTCGGCTTCGTCGACGACGAGCGTCGCCGTACGAGTCGCGAGCCCTCGCGGCGTCAGCGCCGGAGGCGGATCGCGTTCAGGTCCTGTGCGGCAATCTCGTCGGCACGCCGGATCAGCTCCTCGACGTCGTCGTGCTCTGCATGGAGATACCGGCCGGCGAGCGCGTCCGCGCGTCCCGACGCCAGCACCCGCACGAGGCGAGGTGCGAGCTCTGGCGGCGTCCAAGGTGCGTCTTCCGGGAACCAGGCCCCGGTCATCTCCGTGCGTACGAGGCCCGGGCTGATCACGAAGACCCGCACGCCGAGCTCCCAGACCTGCGCGGCGAGCAGCTCGCCGAATCTCCCGAGTGCCGCCTTGCTCGGCCCG
>Ga0210142_1000125_pt1 | contig 17174 bp, 10 predicted proteins | sample Goodyear_PhragC__FD_184869 | JGI IMG/M metagenome (GOLD analysis project Ga0210142, IMG submission 184869) | Wetland microbial communities from San Francisco Bay, California, USA, that impact long-term carbon sequestration - Goodyear_PhragC_D2... | ecosystem: Environmental > Aquatic > Marine >...
GGGAGCAGCGAGCGGCCGCCGCGCTCGACGTACAGCGCCGCCTCGCCTCCGAGCAGCACGACGTGGGCGCCCGCGACCCGCGCCGCCCGTGCGGCGGCGCGCCTCGGCCACGGCAGGACTCCCCCGTAGGGCTGCGCGGGATCCGCGGCGGCGAGCACGAGCGGCTCGTCGTCGTCGGCTCGACGCAGCTCGCGCAGCCGCTCGACCGCGCCCGGGAGCGCGAACTGGGCGCCGCCCAATCCCTCCACGAAGTAGCCGCGCCGGCAGGCCCCCACGGTCTCGAGCGCCCTCAGCTCCCCGTACACCGCGCCGTACCCGCCGGGGATGCCCTCGGCGCGCACGCCGTCGCGCGTCACGATCCCCTGGCGCTCGAGGAGCAGCTCGGCCAGCGGCCGGCGGTCGCCTGCGCCCGGCGGCGACGGCGTCTCGCCCGCAGCGAACAGCCGCGCCGCGAGCGACCAGCGTCCCGCCGTGGCGACCTGGCCGGAGCCGCGGGAGCGCGAGAAGCGGCGGGGGCGCCGCTCGGCCGACGGGATGCCGTAGCGTCGCTTTGCCCGCAGCGGCGCCCACGCGTCGTTCGTCACCTCGCCCGCCCACACCAGCTCCCAGAGCGCGGGCAGGGCGTCCGCCGCGTCGACCTCGGCCGCGACGACGAGATCCGCCCAGAACTCGGCGCTCGACGCCAGGGCCCGCCGCACGGCATCGTGAACCGGCCCGGCGAGAGGCTCGGAGACGGCCGGGGGGCCGAGCAGCGGCGCGTCCTCGCGGAAGTAGAGGGCGACCCGGTCGAGCCCCGCGCCCACCCAGACGACCTCGCCGGAGGCGCAGATCTGGTCGAGCGCAGCCGGCTGGTAGCCGGGCACGCGCCTCGGCAGGACCTCGGATTCCCAGAGCGGCACGGGAAGCGCCACCCCCTGGAGCGGCACGAGCGCCTCCCGCAGCGAGGCTCTGCGGTCGATCCCGTGCCAGCCCGGGAGGAAGCGGCCGAGCGCCGCCTGCTCCGCGGGCTCGATCTCGCGCCGCAGCGTCGCGAGCGTCGCCCTGCGGATGCGCCGCAGCACGTCCGGGTCGCACCACTCGCGCTCGACGCCGCCCGGCCGGAGCTCTCCCCTGACGAGCAGGTCTCGGGCCTCGAGGGCGGCGAGCGCCGCCTCCGCCGCGTCGGGCTCGAGCGCGTAGCGGCGCGCGAGCTCGCCGGTGGTGAACGGCCCGCGCAAGCGGGCGAAGCGCAGCACGATCCGCTCGAGCGCGTCGTCCACCGGCCCGAGGAACGCCTCGGGCAGCCCCCCGGGCGGCATCACGCCGAACGCGTCCCGGTACAGGCCCGCGTCCTCCGCCGCGACGAGCACCGCGACGGCGCCGACCCGGCCGCGGAAGGCACGCCGCTCCCGGACGAGCGTCTCTGCGAACCCGGGGTCGACCTCCGTCTCGCGCAGCTCCCCCGAGCGCCGGAGGGAATCGTGCACCTCGTCGGCGTTGCGCGGGACGGGACGCAGCGACGCCTCGACCTCCGCGAGAGCACCGGGGTCGACCAGGTCGCGGAGCTCCTCCTGGCCGAGCAGCTCGCGCAGGAGCTCGCGGTCGAGCGACAGCGCCTGCGCCCGCCGCTCGGCCGCAGGCGTGTCGTCCTCGTACATGTAGGTCGCGACGTAGTCGAAGAGCAGCGAGGCGGCCATCGGCGACGCGGACGGGGTCTCCAGCTCGACGAGGTCGAGCTCGCGTGCGCGAAGACCGTGGAGGATGCCGCGCAGCGCCGGGAGGTCGAACACGTCCTGCAGGCACTCGCGGTAGGTCTCGAGCACGATCGGGAACGAGCCGTAGGGCCGTGCGACCTCGAGGAGGCTCTGGGCCTTGAGGCGCTGCTGCCAGAGGGGCGTGCGCTGCCCGGGGCGCCGCCGGGGGATCAGGAGGGCGCGCGCGGCGTTCTCGCGGAAGCGGGCGCCGAACAGCGCCGTGCGCCCGACCTCCTGGACGACGAGGTCCTCGAGCTCCTCGGGCTCGACGAGCAGGTCGGCGAGCGAGGGCGGCACGTCGGCGTCGGGCAGGTGCAGGGCGATCCCGTCGTCCGACCAGAGCGACTGCACCTCGAGCGACAGCGTGTCGCGGAGCTTCGCCTGGAGCGCCATCGCCCACGGCGCATGGACGCGCCCGCCGAACGGCGTCAGGACGCAGACGCGCCAGTCGCCGATCTCGTCGCGGAACCGCTCCACCACCACGGTTCGGTCCGTGGGCAGCGCGCTCGTGCGCTGCTGGTCGCGCAGGAACGCGAGCAGATTCCTCGCAGCGAGCTCGTCGAGGTGGTACTCGTCGCGAAGCCGTGTTCTGGCACGTTCGTCAGAAAGTGCCCCGAGCTCGCGCGACGCCGCCCCGATCCTCGCCCCGAGCTCGTAGGGACGCCCCACCCCCTCGCCCTTCCAGAACGGGACCGCGCCGGGGACGCCCGGCGCCGGCGAGACGAGCACGCGGTCACGCGTGATCTCCTCGATCCGCCACGTCGACGCGCCCAGCATGAAGGTCTGCCCCTCACGCGCCTCGTACACCATCTCCTCGTCGAGCTCGCCGACGCGGCCGCCGTCACCGACCTGGAAGACGCCGTAGAGGCCGCGGTCGGGGATCGTCCCGGCGTTCGTCACCGCGAGGCGCCGCGCCCCCGTCCGGCCGCGGATCACCCCGGCGGTGCGGTCCCACACGATCCGGGGACGCAGCTCGGCGAACTCGTCCGACGGGTACCGGCCGGCGAGCATGTCGAGCACGTTCTCGAGCTGCTCCCGCGACAGGTCGGCGAACGGGTGCGCGCCGCGGACGAGCGCGTGCAGCTCGTCGACCGCGATCTCCTCCTCGGCGCAGATCGCGACGACCTGCTGCGCGAGGACGTCGAGCGGGTTGCGCGGGATCGCGGTCTCCTCGATGGCGCCCTCCCGCATCGCCTTCGCGACGACGGCGCACTCGAGCAGGTCGGCCCGGAACTTCGGGAAGATGCGGCCCTTCGAGACGGCGCCCAGCTCGTGCCCCGCGCGGCCGACCCGCTGCAGCCCGCGCGCGACCGACTTCGGGCTCTCGACCTGCACCACGAGGTCGACGGCGCCCATGTCGATCCCCAGCTCGAGGCTCGACGTCGCGACGAGGCACGGGATGCGGCCCGCCTTCAGGTCTTCCTCGATCAGCACCCGCTGCTCGCGCGCGAGCGACCCGTGATGCGCCCTCGCGACCTCTTCCTCCGCAAGCTCGTTGATCCGCAGCGCGAGGCGCTCGGCGAGCCGCCGGTTGTTGACGAAGACGATGGTCGAGCGGTGCGCCCTCACGAGGTCGAGCAGCGCCGGGTAGACCGAGGGCCAGATCGAGCGCGAGTTGGCCTCGTAGCCGGAGTCCATCTCGACCCCGTCCTGCACCACCGGTTGCGAGAGCTCGTTGCGCGTGCCCAGCTCACGGAGGTCCTCGACCGGGATCACGACCTCCAGGTCGAGCTCCTTCCGCTGGCCCGCGTCGACGAGCGTGATCTCGCGTCCGGTGCCGGCGACCCAGCGGCCGATCTCGGCGAGGGGGCGCTGCGTCGCCGAGAGCCCGATGCGCTGGAACGGCTGCGCGGCGACGCGCTCGAGCCGCTCGAGCGACACCGCGAGGTGGGCGCCGCGCTTCGTCCCGGCGACGGCGTGCACCTCGTCGAGGATCACGGTCTCGACGCCGCGCAGCATCTCGCGACCCTGGGAGGTGAGCAGCAGGTAGAGCGACTCGGGGGTCGTGATCAGCACGTCGGGCGGGTTGCGCAGCATCCGCTGACGGTCCCGCTGGGACGTGTCGCCGGTGCGGACGCCCACGGCCAGGCTCGACCCGAGCCCGGCGAGCGGCCCGCGCAGGTTCCGCTCGATGTCGTAGTTGAGCGCCTTCAGCGGCGAGACGTACAGCAGGCGCAGCCCCTCGCCGGGCGTCCCGTTCAGGCGGTCGATGCCCTGCAGGAACGCCGCGAGGGTCTTGCCCGACCCGGTCGGCGCCTGCACGAGCACGTGCTCGCCGGTCGCGATCGCAGGCCAGGCGAGCTCCTGCGCCGGTGTCGGGCCGTCGAACGCACGGGCGAACCAGGCCCTCGTTCGCGGCGACAGCGAGGAGAGCGCCTCCATGTGGGGAGCGTACCCCGCGACGTCGTATCGTCCGGCCGTGCGGTTCGACATCGTCGTCATCGGAGGAGGCACCGCTGGGTGCGTCCTGGCGGCACGGCTCTCCGAGACCCCGGAGCGACAGATCTGCCTTGTCGAGGCAGGCCCCGACTACGGTCCGCGCACGTCCGGCGCCTGGCCGGAGGACATCCTCGATCCGCGCGCCTTCACGTTCACGCACGACTGGGGTGCGGGCGGCGAGGACGGCCGCTCGCTCGGCGCACGGGTGCTCGGCGGGTGCTCGGCGCATAACGCCTGCATGACCGTGATCGGGACGCCGGACGACTACGACGAGTGGGGCCCGGAGTGGAGCTGGACGCGGTTCGCGCCGTACCTCGCGCGGGCGCGCGACATGCTCCGGGTCGCCCGGGCGAACACGGACACGCCGGCACCCTTCCACCTCGCGTTCCTCGAGGCCGCCGCCGAGCTCGGCTTCCCCCTCCTCGCTGACCCGGACGACCCCGCGCAGCCGGTGGGGTACGCGCCGCTCCCCGTGAACGTCGTCGAGGGGACGCGCTGGAACACGGGCTTCGCGTACCTCGACGCCGCGCGCGAGAGGCCGAACCTCACGATCATCGGCGACACGCTCGTCGACCGGGTGGTCATGGCCGACGGCCGGGCACGGGGCATCGTCACCGCGACGGGCGAGCTGATCGAGGCCGCCACCGTCGCGCTGACAGCCGGCGCGTACTTCACGCCGGCGATCCTGCTCCGTACCGGGATCGGCCCCGAAGCGGAGCTCCGGCGGCACGGCATCCCCCTCGTCGTGCCGCTCCCGGTCGGTGAGGAGCTGCTCGACCATCACGGCGCAGGAATTGGCTGGGAGACGACGCGGCTCTTCACCGAGCTGACGGCCGACCACGTCCGGCGCACGGGCCGGCTGTTTCGGCCGCACGGGCTCGTGAAGGCGGCGAGCGGCGGGTGCGCGCCGGGCAGCTGGGACCTCCACCTCATTCCCTGGACGAACGAGGGCGAGGCGCCCGGCACCTTCGAGGCGAGCGTCGGCGTCTTCCACGTCAAGCCCCGCTCGGCGGGGCGGGTGCGCCTCGTCTCGCGTGATCCGGCCGTGCTCCCGCACGTCGAACGCGGCTTCCTCCGAGACCCGACGGACCTCGAGACCGTCGTCGACGGGCTCGAGCTCGCGCGCTCGCTCGCGGCGCAGCCGCCTCTGCGCCGGCTGCTCGCCACCGAGGTCGTGCCCGGAGACGAGCCGCTCGACGCGTACGCGCGCCGGACGATGCGCAACTACTTCCACCCTGCGGGCACGTGCGGCATCGGCCGGGTCGTCGACGCCGACGGGCGCGTCCTCGGCGTCGACGGGCTCGTCGTGGCGGACGCCTCAGTGATGTCGACGATCCCGCGCGCGAACACGAACGTCACGACGGTCGCGATCGCCGAGTGCCTCGCGGAGACGATCTGAAGGACAGCCGCCCCGCGACGTCGGGCGTTGCATCAGGGCTAGCATCGTCACATGGCAGCCCCGACCGCCCTCCACTTCACGGGCGACGCCGAGGCGGACACGCTGCTCGCCCGCGAGCCGCTCGCGCTGCTGATCGGGTTCGCGCTCGACCAGCAGGTGACCGTGCCGACGGCGTTCTCCGGGCCGCTCAAGCTCGAGCAGCGTCTCGGGACGCTCGACGCGGAGGAGATCGCAGCGACCGATCCCGCCCGCGTCGAGGAGGTCTTCCGCCAGCGTCCTGCGATCCACCGGTTCCCTGGATCGATGGCGCGCCGCGTCCAGGAGCTCTGCGCGCTCGTCGCCTCCGAGTACGGCGGCGACGCCTCGCGGCTGTGGTCGGAGGCGCGGGACGCTGACGATCTGGAGCGCCGGATCCGCGCGCTGCCGGGCTTCGGCGACATGAAGGTGCTGTCGCTGAGCGCAGTCCTCTGGAAGCGCCTCGGCATCGAGGTCGCGCGCCCGCTCGCCCCGGACTTCCCCACGCTCGGCGACGTCGACTCGGCGGAGGCGCTCGACGCCTACCAGGCCGCGAAGCGCGCCCACAAGGCGGAGATGCGCGCCCGCGCAACCGCCGACTGACGTCCCTCGATGGGCCACCGCATCGGCCCGACCCGGCCGTAGCTCCGTCCAACCCGGCGGCCACGCTCGCACTCGTCGGCCAACAGTCGCCGCACTACCGGGGGGCGTCTCCCAGGTCTCGGCCATGCACTGCCTCTCAGATCCGCTTCGGCCGATCCAGCAGCGCCGTCGGCACAATGCCGTTCGTCCGCGCGATCCGCCACGCGTCGAGGACCGAGGGAAAGCGATCGGGCGGCGCGAGCAGGTCCGCGGGCGGGAGCTCGTTGGCCGCGAACCACCCGACCCTCCGTCGTCTCGACACCGTCCGGCGCAGCCTCCCGATCGTCGAGTCGCTCTGCGTGGTAGTAGGCGACGCTGACCCACTGATCGGCGGTCTCGTCCCCGTACTTACCGACCCAGAAACCGAGAAAGCCCACGACTCTCGCGCAAATCCCCGCTTCCTCGGCGATCTCGCGCTCTGCCGTGAGGACGGGGTGCTCCTCGCCGTCGCAGAATCCCGACGGCGCGCACCACGCGTCCAGCCAGGGCTCGTGCGCGCGACGGACGAGGAGCAGCTTGTCGTCGCGGACGACGAGGCCGGCTGCGCCGGGCTTCGCATTCCGCCAATGCTCGCGCCCGCACGTTTGGCAGCGCACCGGTGGAGCGGCGCCGAGCCGGGACCCGCACTCGGAGCAGTACGCACGCGCGCACGCTACTCCGAGACGAAATGCCATGCGGGTTTACGCTCGTCGCCTCGTGGTGATCTCGACGGCTCACGAGTTTTCGAAGGCGGTGCGCGCACACCGCTTCGAGCGCGTTGCTCTGGACGCCGCGGCGCTCGCGGTCGCCTCCGAGTCGCTCGCCGAGACGGGCCTCCTGCTCGTCGGCGAGCCCCACGGCGTGTACGAGACACCCGCCGTCCTGTACGCGATCATCGATGCGCTCGACGTTCGCGCCGTCGCCCTCGAGTGGTCGCACGACGAGCTGGGCGGACACGTCGACCGCTCGCTGGCGAACGGGTCGCTCGAGTTCGACGAGTACTGGGCGCTGCCCCCCTCGGCGGAGTTCTTCGCCGGCGACGGCCGGATCACCGCCGGGCACTTCGCGCTGCTCGAGCGCCTCCGCGCCGAGGATCGGCTCGACCAGCTGATTCTCTACGACCGGCTCGACCCCGAGCCGCCGCCGGAGTGGCACGTCCGCGACCGAGAAATGGCGGAGCGGCTCCTCGCTACCTGGGACGACCGCCACCCGCTGCTCGTCCTCACAGGAGCGTTCCACGCCCAGACAACGCCGCTCGCCGACGGAGAACCGATGGGCCACCACCTCGCCAACACCAGATCCCGGCTCGCGCCAGCGATGCTCGACTACTCCGCCGGCCAATGCTGGTCGCGGGGCGCCACACACGACGTCTCCGGGCCGATGCCGAGCTCGCCGATCACCATGCGACTCACGCAGGCGACCCCGGCGGTCGTGCCCGGTCGACGCGCCACCGCCGACATGGGGTAGAGGCGACTCAGCGGTCGACGGGCGCCGAGCGGCGCAGGACCGTGCCGTCGGCGGCGAGCGCCTCGACGGCGATGGTCGCAGCCGTCGAGCCCAGCGTCGCGTGCGTCTCGAAGCCGTCCCTGGCGACGGTCGCGACCGGCGAGAGGCGCGACGCATCGGGCCCGGCGAGCATGCGCCAGGTCGCGACCTCGGTGGCGCCGTTCCAGCTGGCGTAGACCGTCGTCCGGTCGCCGTCGGCGCGCAGCGCGACCGCGGGCCGCGTGGTCGGGAGTCCCGTCCAGGTGTAGCGGAACACACGGTAGGAATCGACGCGACCGACGCCGAAGCGCAGGTCGAACAGGACGTCGCCGGTCCGGCCGTACTCGGTCGCGTACGGCCTCGAGCCCCAGCCGACGAACACGTGGCCGTCCGGAAGCAGCTGCGCGTTTCCCTGGCTGGTGGAGAGCAAGCGCGGCGAGTGGACGTAGCTGCGCACGAGGGTCGCCGTGCGCCGCCGCTCGTCGACCCGGAGAACGAGCACCTTCGATCTCGCCTTGCCGGGATCGGCCGCGGCGTTGTCGAACAGCATGATCGTTCCGTCCGGCAGCCGACGGGCATCGTGCTGCCAGGCGAAGCGCGTCCCTTGCCCCAACGTGAAGTCGTTCTTCTTGCCCCCGAGCCGCCAGACGATCTTTCCGTCGTTCTTCGCGATCTCGTAGACGGCATGCGTGTGCCGTGCGGAGACGAGAAGCCGACCCGACTTGTCCGGCTCGATCGAGTTGACGTGGAAGTAGTCCCACGTCTCGCTCGTGTCCTGCGGCACCGGCTCGTAGGACTCGGAGGGATCGACGCGATCGGCGCTGTGCCACTCGAACAGCACCCGGCCCGTCCCGATGTCGACCTCCTGGACGACTCCCTCGTCGAGCGACCCTCGCTTCGCGCCGCCCCACGGGCTCAAGTCGAAGGGGATTTCGCGGTAGACGGTGATCAGGGCCGTGTTCCGCGGCGTGATCAGGAACTCGTGTATGTCGCCGTGCAGGCTGTTGCCCGCTCGGACGGTCGCGATCCGCCGGTAGTGGCGATCCACGATCACGTAGTGGCCGTTGCCGACGCCTTTGTCGGATTGGCCCTGCCACCAGGTGAGAACCCGCCTGCCGCGGTAGGTCTGGACGCGGAAGTCGGTGACACCGTGCGTCGCGAGCGGGTCGAACCACACCACCTCCCCGCGGTCGTCGAGGATCATGGGGCCGGCCTGGGCGACGTCCTTCTTCGGCGCCAGGAACACGTAGCCCGGCGCTGTGCCGTGCGCCGGCGTCAGCACCGAGACGGGCACCGGCCGCAGGTCGGGACGCGAGACGAAATGCTGCGACGGTGGCGGGGGATCCGAACCGGAGCCCGAGCCGCCGCACCCCGCGGCCAGGCCGGCGACAGCGAGGACGAGGGCGAGCGCGAGGGCGAAGCCGCGCACCCCGGGCCGCCTGCCGGGCTGCGCCGTGTCCGGACCCACGGCGCGGAGGTTAGTCGAGGGCAGCCGCCACGGGCGGAGGCGCCCTCCTACCCGTCCGCGAAAGGCACCGGAGGGCCGAGCACGGGTGTCCTGACCGGGGTGGCGGCGCCGGGGACGATCACGATCGAGTTACCGCCGGGGTTGGACAGGAAGACGGAGGGCGCGGGCCCCTCCTTCTTCCAGTTGTTCAGCAGCCAGAGGTTCCCCGACGGGTCGATGCCGCCTCCGGTGACGCGGTCGAGCGCGTCGCTCGTGTAGCCGGTCGGGGGTGAGATCGGGTCGCCCGGGCCGACTCCCGCGGGGCAGTCGCGCGCATCCGCGCCGCAGAAGCGCGACACGCCCGTGTCTCCCCAGGTCGTCTGCAGAGTGACACCGACCATGGGGTTCTGGCCGAAGTTGAACTCCCAGAGGGTGTCGCTCCCGTCGACCGCGTTGCCCCACGGGACGGTGAGGCCGCCGCCGGCGTGCCTGGAGGGAGCGCCGCCGTCCGCCGGGAACAGCACCGCGGACGGGTCGACGGCGTCCATCGTGGTGGGCATGGTCCCGCAGGGCACGTCGATCGCGCTCGAGCTCGAGACCCACATGTTCCCCCGACCGTCGGTGGCGATCCCCATCGGGTGCGAGAGCAGCCCGTTCGTCTCCACCGGCTCGACTGTTCCGTCGGGCGAGACGACGTAGACCTCGTCAGCCGCGTTGCCGGTCACCCACGCCCGCCCGCTGGGGTCGATCGCGAGCCCGAACGGCTTGATCACGGGCGGCCCGTCGGAGGCATCGGGCCTCAGCTTCCCCGCCGCTCCCACGCCGCCGGGCAGCGGGATGTTGCGCGCCCGCGCCGGGACTCCCTTCGGGATGAACGTGACCGTGTCGTTGCCGCAGTTCGCGGTCCAGATGTTGCCGTCACGGTCGGAGACCGTCGCCTGCGGCCACCAGATGCCGCCCTGCGTGAAGCCTGCCGCGGGAGACTTCGGGGAACCGTTCGGCCGGAACAGCGAGACGCTGTCGTGCGTCGCCGGGATCTTGCGCGCGGGGTCGGGCGGGACGAGCTCAGGGCGATCACAGGCGGGTGACTCGAACCCGAAGTTCCCCACCCAGACCCTGCCCTGCGGGTCGAGGGTGATCCCGAACCCGGCCCCGCTGAGCCCACCGCCGAAGTAGGGCGACCCGGGGTACGGCGCACCCCAGGGATAGAGCTTCAGCAGGCGCAGGCCCGCGCACCCGACGGAGGGCGGCGTGGTGGGGACGTAGTTGTCGTTGATCCAGGCGAACCCCTGCTCGTCGAACGCGATGTTGCCCGGGCCGCTCATCAGGTTGTCGGACGCGTACTCGCTGTACGTGCCGCCCGTGAACTTGAGGAACAGCAGCCACGACGCCGGCGGCGCGCTCAGCTGCGGCGCGTACGGACCGTCCGCGCCGAGCGCGAACAGGTCCGGAACGTTGTCCGACGGGTATTTCGTCATGTTCGCGAGCGCCTGCAGAACCGTGGTCGTCGGCGTCCCTCCGACCGGCGTGGTCTTCTGGAACAGCGTCTCGCAGCTCGCCTCGTCGGCGACGCAGCTCGCCACGATGTTCGCCAGCGAGTCGAACGTCGCGAGCGTCGACGTCTCGCCCCCGTTCGGCGAGCTCGCCAGCACGTCGCCGACCGCACCGCTCGCCGGATCGGCCATGTTTGCCGCCATCCGCACGGCGTTGTGCATCCCGTACGCGTTGCCGCTGATCGACGCGCCGTCGACGAACTGCGCGAACGACGCCGCCATCGCCACGGTTGTCAGCTCGTCGACGACCACCCCGTCCTGCGGAACCGAAGCGAGCACGCTCGCGAGCATCGAGTCGCCCTTCTCCGCGAGCACGTAGAGGATCGGCGGCAGCCCTCCCGGCCGGCCCGGGATCAGCTTGAAGTCGAGCTCGAAGCGCCCGTCGGAGTCCGTCGTCGCCGTTCCGAGCACGTCCTCGTGCGGGCCTCCGACCAGGTAGCTCGCGCGGAGCGACACGCGGTACCCCGCCTGCGGCCCGCCGTCGCCGAGGACGACGCCGCGCAGCGCCTCGCGCGCCCCGTTCCCGGCAACCGCGCCGTGTGCAGACCCCGCGAGACACACCAGAGTCAGTGCCGCCACCGCGACGAGCGCGAGCGCCCGCGCGGGCGTCGTGCGCCTGGCCGAGTACCGCGTGTCCGCCGTCGGCGTGCACGATCGCACCACTGGATGCCTCCCTCCCCAACGGTGACCCCGAGCAGCGGAGCCTATCGCAGAACGATCCATTGCGCTGGCGTGTCGTTGCGGCTGCAGGCATTCGCCATCGCACTGCGATGGGCTACCGTCCGGGTGTGGCCCGGCTCCCCCGAGGGCTGATGGTCTTGACGGTGCTCGCGGGCACGGTGGTTGCGTGCGCGGGGCGGGCAACACCGTCGGAGCTCGCGGTTCGGATCGGCGTGTCTCCGGCCTCGTCGATCGCGGACGAGCCCGTGCGGATCAGGGTGAGCGGACTGGCCCCACGCGAACGGGTCACGGTCGTGCTCCGCTCGACCGACGCGAAGCGGATCACGTGGGTGTCGTCGACCGCGTTCCGGGCGGACCCGCGCGGCCGTCTCGATCTCGCCCGGGCGGCCGCCACAGGGGGATTCTACCGGGGCGTGTGGGGCATGGGCGTGATCGCGACCATGCAGCCGAAGACGGCCCCTGCCGCGAACGCGTACTTCTGGGGCACGGGCGCGCAGCGGTTCACGGTCAGTGTCCGGGCCAAGGGACACACGATCGCCTCGGCCGTCTTCCACCGCAGCTTCTCCCGGCGTCCGGTTCGCCTGCAGGAGACGACCCTCGGGGCCAACGGCTTCGTCGGCTACTACTGGGCACCCTCGACCACGGGCAAGCGACCGGCGATCCTGGCGCTCGGCGGCTCCGAGGGCGGCGCCGCCACCTACCTGCTCGCCGCCCGCCTCGCGGCGCGCGGCTACCCCGTGCTCGCGCTCGCCTACTTCCAGGAGCCCGGCCTCCCCCAGACGCTCTCGAACATTCCGCTGGAGTACTTCGCCAAGGCGCTGCGCTGGCTCCGGCGCCAACCGCACGTCGACCCGGACCGCGTCGTTGCGCTCGGCGTGTCGCGCGGCAGCGAGGCCGCGCTCTTGCTCGGCGTGCACTACCCGGACCTCGTGCACGGCGTGGTCGCCGCCGTCCCCGCGAACGTCGCCGTCTGCTCCTTCCCCGCCTGCGACGGCCCCGCGTGGACGCTCGGCGGAAAGCCGGTGCCGTTCACCCGCCAGTTCGACGAGCCGCATCCGACCGACGACCCCGCCGCCGCGATCCCGGTCGAGCGGATCCACGGCCCGGTATTTCTCGACTGCGCGGGCATGGACACCGTCTGGGACTCCTGCCCCTACGCGACGGCGATCATGGAACGCCTCGACGCGCACCACTTCCCGCATCCGCACACGCTGCACCGGTACGCGCAGGCCGGCCACCACGTCGGGGTCCTGATCCCCTACGAGCCCACCGTGATCGACACGACCCAGGCCGACGAGCGGGCACGCGAGCGACAGTGGCCCGAGCTCCTCGCGTTCCTGAGCAGGGCGTGAGCAAGCACGACGGATATCGTCACGACGGTGAACGAGCCCGCGCGAGCGCCCGCACCGGCCGCTGTGCCGATCGAGCTTCTCACGCTGACGGACGGCGGTCAGCCGGCCTCCGAGGTCGCCGGGGAGATCGCGACCTTCCTCAACGACGCCCGGACGAGCCTCGAGCTCGCGCTCTACGACGTACGGCTCGAGAGCGACTCGGGCGCGCTCGTGCTCGCCGCGCTGCTCGCGGCGCACCAGCGGGGCGTGCGCGTCCGGCTCCTGTTCGACGTCGACCACCCCGGCCCGATCCCCGTCCCCCCGCCGCCGGAGACGCGCCCGGAGGCGATCGAGGCGCTGCCGGTCGAGACGCGTGGGATCGCGGGCATCCCGGACCTGATGCACCACAAGTTCTGCGTACGCGACGGCCGCGACGTGTGGACCGGCTCGATGAACTGGACCGAGGACTCGTGGACGCGCCAGGAGAACGTCGTCGTCCGCGTGCTGGGCTCCGAGCCGCTCGCGTACGCGTTCTCGCTCGCGTTCGACGAGCTCTGGGAGCGGGGCACCGTCGCGGGGACGGGCACGGTGCAGCCGCGGCCCGTCGTGCTCGACGACGGGACCGAAGTGCGACCGTGGTTCACGCCCGGGCACGGCGAGGCGCTCTCCCACCGCGTCGCGAAGTTCCTCGGGCGCGCGCGTCAGCGGATCCGCATCGCCTCGCCCGTGCTCACCGCGGGCCCCATCCTCGGCACGCTCGTCGAGGTGGTCAACGAGCGGCGCTGCAGGGTGAGCGGCGTGATCGACGACGCCCAGTCCGACGACGTCCTCCACCAGTGGTCGGTGAACGGGGTGAGCGCGTGGAAGATCCCGCTCCTGCAGACGATCCTGGCCCGCGCGTCGTTCTCCGCCAAGCGCTCGACCCCCTGGTCGCCGGACGGCGTCCAGGACTTCATGCACGCGAAGGTCGTCGTCGCCGACGACGTGTCGTTCGTCGGCTCGTTCAACTTCTCGCGCTCGGGCGAGCGGAACGCCGAGAACGTGCTCGAGATCCACCACGCGGGCGTCGCCGACACGCTCGCGGCCTACGTCGACGGGGTCCGCGCCCGGTACCCGCCGGCGACCGCGCGCGACGGCGCCGGCGCCCGCGCGGCGCGGACGCAGCTCGGTCAGGGCTGACAGCAGGCTGCACGACGTCCGGCGAGAAAGGGACAATCCGCACATGAGCACACAGGCATCCACCACAGGCCCCCTGGGCCAGCCGCGCGGGATCGGCTTCGCGATCCTGCTGACGATCGTCACCCTCGGGATCTACACCCTGTACTGGGTCTTCAAGACGCAGGACGAGGTGAAGGAGCATTCGGGCATCGGCGTCGGAGGCGTCGTCGGGCTCGTGATCTACATCGTCGTCTCGCCCGTCACGTGGTTCCTGGTCCCCTCCGAGGTCGGGAAGATGTTCAGGGCCGACGGCCGCCAGGCGCCGTTCACCGGCTGGACCGGCCTCTGGTTCCTCCTCCCGATCCTCGGCGCGTTCGTCTGGTTCTTCAAGGTGCAGGGAGCGCTCAACGGCTACTGGGAGAGCAAGGCGTCCGCGATGGCGGCCCCGGCGCCCGCGCCGGCGGTGTAGGCCGGCGAGCGGTCGCGCCTGACGGGGCCGACGCCCCCGTCAGGTGATCCCTGCGAGGAGGAAGGCCCGCGACTCCCTCAGCATCTCGCGGGCGATCACGAGGCGCTGGATCTCCTGGGTGCCCTCGTAGATCTGGGTGATCTTCGCGTCGCGCATGAACCGCTCGACGGGGTACTCCTTCACGTAGCCGTAGCCGCCCAGGATCTGCACCGCCTCCGTCGTGACCTCCATCGCCACGTCGCCGCACATGAGCTTCGCCATCGCCGAGGCCTTCGTCAGCTCCTGCTCCGGGACACCCGCGTCGACCATCTGGCCGAACCGGTAGAGCAGCCCGCGGGCGGCCTCGGTCCTCGTCTCCATGTCGGCCAGCTTCGCGGCGATCAACTGGTGATGGGCGATCGGCTGCCCCATGGTCTCGCGCGTCCGCGCGTACTCGAGCGCGTAGTCGGTCGCGCCCTGCGCGATCCCGAGCGCCTGGGCGGCGACGCCCGGCCGGGAGCGGTCGAGGATCCGCATCGCGAGCTTGAAGCCGGCCCCCTCCTCCCCGAGACGGTGGTCCGCCGGGACCCGGCATCCGTCGAACACGAGCTCGCCGGTCGTGGAGCCGGCGATCCCCAGCTTCTCCTCCAGCCGCGCCACCTCGAACCCCGGGGTGTCCGCCTCGACGACGAACGCGCTGATTCCCGCATGTCCCGCGTCGGGATCCGTCTTCGCGAACACCGTGTACAGCCCCGCGACGCCCGCGTTCGTGATGAACCGCTTCGACCCGTCGAGCACGTACTCCCTGCCGTCGCGCCGCGCGGTCGTCCGCATCGCCGCCGAGTCGGAGCCCGCGCCCGCCTCGGTCAGCGCGTAGGCCGCCAGCACCTCGCCCGAGGCGAGCCGGGGCAGCCACGCCGCACGCTGCGCGGCCGATCCGTCGAGCTTCAGGCCGAGCGAGCCGAGCTCCTGGGCGGCGAGGATCAGCCCGCTCGTCGCGCAGACCTTCGAGACCTCCTCGATCGCGATCAGCGCGAGCAGCGTCCCCGTGCCCGTCCCCCCGACCTCCTCGTCGAACAAGAGTCCGAAGATCCCGTGCTCGCGGAACAGCTCGACCACGTCCCACGGGAACTCGTGGCTCGCGTCGATCTCGGCCGCACGCGGCGCGATGCGCTCCCGCGCCAGCGTCCGCACCAGCTCGCGCACCTCGCGCTGCTCGTCGGTGAGGACGTCCCACGGCACGGCAGGAGTGTACGAGGGCGGGACGGCGGCTCAGGCTTCGAGCAGCTCGGCCGGCACGAACTTGCTCACCTCGACGACCTTGTCGGCTGGCACGTTGGCGCGCCGCGCCGCCTCGACGATCGCGTCCGGCGACGGCGCCTCGTAGAGGCAGTACGTATGGAGCTTGTCGGCCGAGATGAACGAGAAGAGCCAGCTCACCCCCTCGTCGGCGTTGACGCCGTCGATGAGACGCACGTCGTCCGCCGTCAGATCGAGCCGATCCGCGAACTCCCGCTCGATGACGTACAGAGGCATCGGCCGATGGTAGCGCGTCAGTCCGCCACGAGCCCGCGCCGGAGCGCGTACCCGGCCGCCTCGGTGCGGTTCGCACAGCGCGTCTTGCGCAGGATCGCGCGCACGTGGTTGGCCGCCGTGTGCTCGCTGATGTGGAGGACGCCGCCGATCTCGCGGTTCGACCTCCCCCGGGCGAGCTCGACCAGGACCTCCACCTCGCGGACGCTGAGCCCGTCGGGCGGCGTCGAGGCGGGCTCCACGTCCTCGCCGAGCTCCGTCGCCCGCCGGATCAGGGCGGGCAGCCCGATCTCCTGCGCGAGGCCGAGCGCGAGGCCGAGCTGCGCCCGCGCGTGGCTCCGGTCGTCTCTCGCTCCGCGAGCTATCAGCATCCGCGCGTAGTCGTAGGCGGTGTGCGCGAGCCAGGTCCGGGCGCCGAGCCTCGTGTTCAACGCGAGCGCCGACTGGAAGTGCGCCTCCGCGGCATCCCATTCCCCGAGCACCGTGGCCGTCGTCGCGAGATACCGATCCATCGAGCCGTAGCAGGCGACGAGGTGGCCGATCATCACGTTCGACCCCGAGTGCGCCTCGAGCTCGGGGTAGACGACCTCGGCGCCGGCGACGTCCCCCAGCGCGGCGCACGTGTCCGCCAGGTAGACGAGCGACGCGAGCCAGAGGGAGCGGCGCAGCGCCCCGAGCCCGTTGCCGAGGACCCGACGGAGCTCGCGCCGCGCGTCGTCCTCCATGCCCATCTCGGCGAGCACGACGGCGAGCCCGGGTTGCCACGCGCCGTCTCGTGCGTCGTCGTCGAGCAGCCGGATCATGGGCGCCAGCTCCGCGAGCCGCCCCTGCTCGCGCCGGAGGCCGAACATCTGGATCGCGTGCGACCCGGACGCGTCGCGACCGCTGAGCAGCCGGCCCCATTCCTGCGAGCGGGCCGCGGCACGCTCCGCCGCGGCGAGGTCGCCGTCGCAGAGTGCGACCGCGCTCGCGTACTGCTCTGCGACGTGGAGGAAGAACGGCTGGCTCAGGCGTCGGGCGACCACGAACAGCTCCGTCAGGGCCTCCCGGGCGCCGTGGTGGTCGCAGAGCACGACGTGCGACGGAACGAGCCAGGCCATCGCCTCGCCGTGGATCTCGTCGTCGGCGAGCTCCGCCCCCAGCGCGCGAGCCTCCTGCAGCATGCGCCTCACCTCGTCGCTCGTGCTGCTCCCACGCGACCAGTACGACTGCGCGAGCGTCATCCCGAGCGTGTGCCGGTCCCCCCGTCGCCGGGAGATGGCGATCGACTCGTCCCGTTCGAGCGCCGCCCGGCCGGGCTCGCCGCGCAGCTCGAGGGCCCGGGCCAGGCC
>Ga0210142_1000126_pt1 | contig 17046 bp, 18 predicted proteins | sample Goodyear_PhragC__FD_184869 | JGI IMG/M metagenome (GOLD analysis project Ga0210142, IMG submission 184869) | Wetland microbial communities from San Francisco Bay, California, USA, that impact long-term carbon sequestration - Goodyear_PhragC_D2... | ecosystem: Environmental > Aquatic > Marine >...
TTTGTGGAAGCCGGGCACGGTGACTTGAAAAGCCTGCCGTTCAGTGCCACAATCGTATCCCTGCGGGGCAACGCCCGCGCGGTTGTGCCGCCCCGCCTCTGCCCGGGAGAGGACCGTCATGGCCATTGTCAAATGGGACCCCTTGCGCGAACTGCGCATCATGCAGGAACAGATGAACCGGCTCTTCGAACAGAGCCGGGAACGGAATGCCGGCGAACCTTTCGAGGAGGGAGGCTGGATGCCGCCGGTGGATATCTATGAGGATGCCGCCGAGGTGGTCGTGAAGATGGAGCTCCCGGAGGTCGCCCCGGAGGACATCGAGGTGCAGATCGAGGGCAACAACCTGATCATCAGCGGGGAGCGCAAGCTGGAACGGGAAGGAAGCAAACAGAACTACCATCGCATCGAACGGGGCTATGGCCGCTTCCGCAGGACTTTTTCCCTGCCCTCCGGCGTCGCTTCGGAAGGAACTCGCGCCAGCTGCGAGCGCGGCGTCCTCAAGGTGGTTCTGCCGAAGCTCGACGAGGCGGCGCCGCGGCAGATTACGGTGAAGATCGAGAGTTGACAGCGCGCATCTGTTCAAAATATTGAAGCTAATGTTGATGGCGTCGCAAAAAGTCCGCCCTACGGCGTTACGGCTTTTTTTTCAGGACCTCGACCTACCTGATGTAGGCCTTCGCCCCTGAAAAAACACCAGGCCTTGTCGGACGAAATTTTTGCTTAGCCATCCCATGGGTTTCTGCGAAACCATTGATGTCCATGAAGAAAGACGGCGGCCGGATGGTCGCCGTCTTTTTGCTGGAGAGACTGTTGCCGCAGGCGGCGCGGGGGATTCCCGCCGCGGCCGGTGCCAAAATAAGGCCGGCCCGGGAGCGGAAAATTAATTTTCGGCAGCGGTTGCAAAAGCCCAATTGCGCGATAGATTCACACTGTCGGCGCATCTTCCAACCCATCGAAAACCAATTCCCATAAAATTTTTGGATCTTCCTCCGCCTCCGGATTCCATGCCTCGACCGCGAAGCGACCGCAGAAGGAGCCGCTGATGAATCAATTACGCTATCCACCGAGACAGTCGTCCCTTGCGGGCCTGAATCACTGGCAGATGCTTTCCTTCGAGGAGAAGCTGGACGAATTCCGCGAGTTGACGGCCAGTCCCTATTGGTCCCTGCTTCCTGAAGACATCAAACTCAGGATCCGCAGCCTGCTCGATTGTTGATGGCGTCGCAAAAAGTCCGCCCTAAAGTCCGCCCTACTGTGTTACGGCGTTTTTTCAGGACCTCGACCTATCTGATGTATGCCTTCGCCCCTGAAAAACCACCAGGTCTTGTAGGACGAAATTTTTGCTTAGCCATCCTCTGAGTTTTTGCCAAGGCATCAAGGTTGAACTGATGAAATCGCCGTTTCCCTCCTGATCTTCTACCCGGGAAGGGAGGCTGGCCGGGGAGGATGCCGGGATGATGGTCATCGAAGCGGGCCCGGCCACGACGATGGCCGAAGCGCCGGTTGAGATTGTCGAGCGCAAGGGGCTCGGTCACCCGGATTCGATCTGTGACGCGGTGCTGGATGCCGTGTCGGTCGCCTTGTGCGGCGCCTACCGGGAATGTTGCGGCGCCATCCTCCATCACAACGTCGACAAGGGACTGCTGGCCGCCGGGCAGGTGGAAGTCGGATTCGGCGGCGGCCGGATGCTGCAGCCGATGGAACTGTTCATCGGCGACCGGGCCGCAACCAGGTGCAATGAGAGAGCGATCCCCGTCGCCGAGATTGCCGCGGCCACGGCGCGCGACTGGTTCCGGCAGCATTTGCGCCGGATCGAGGTCGACAGCCAGCTGCGGATTCGCACCGTGCTGGCGCCGGGTTCCACCGAACTCGCCGATATCTTCGCTCGGGGCGGCGCGGCCCCGGCCGCCAACGATACCTCCGCCGCCGTCGGCTACGCCCCGCTGACGCCCACCGAAAAGACGGTTCTCGGACTCGAAACTTTTCTCAATTCTGCCGATTTCAAGGCCCGCTTCCCCGATAGCGGCGAAGACGTCAAGATCATGGGCGTGCGCCATGGCCGGGATGTGGAGCTGACCGTGGCCATGCCGCTGCTGGCCGGTCTGGTGCCCTCGGAGGCCGACTATTTTCGGCGCAAGAAGTTGATGACCAGGGAGATGGAACATTTCCTTGCCGGGCGGCGCGACCCTGTCCATTGCCGGGTCCATTTCAATACCCTGGACAGGTTGGGGCGGGGGGTGGCGGGTACCTACCTGAGCCTTTTGGGAACCTCCGCCGAGGGGGGAGACTCGGGGCAGGTGGGACGGGGCAACCGGGTCAACGGCCTGATCGCCCTCAACCGGCCCCAGGGAACCGAGGCGGCGGCGGGAAAGAACCCGGTCAGCCACGTCGGCAAGATCTACAGCGTTCTCGCCCATGAGGTGGCCCAAACCATCTACGGCGAGATCGCGGGAATCAGGGAGGTCTACGTCTGGCTGGTCAGTCGCATCGGCCAGCCGATCGACCGGCCGGCGATGATCTATGCCCAGGTGACTCCGGAAAAACCTGCCGACCTTTCCCTGCTGCGGCCGCAGGTTCGAGGTCTCCTGGACGAGGCGCTAGCCGGCATCGGCGAGCTTTGTGAACGGCTGGCCCGCGGCGCCATTCCCCTTTGCTGACTCCGACCGGGGGGTCATTTCCTGCCCATTAATCCTAAAAACAGCAGTTCCTCACCGCAGGGGCGCAAAGTCCGCAAAGAATATCAAGCACGTATAAAGGGGAAGGATTTCACCTTTGGGTTGGGCGCTTTTCTTGACTTCTCTTTGATTTGCTTGGCGTTCTTTGCCTCTTGGCGGTGCAGTTGCTTTTTCTAGGTTAATTGTTCCTCTCCCGCCGGCACCGGCTGCATGTCCCCCGCCTGCCCCTTGAGGTAGAGCGTCCGGGTCGGGAAAGCGATCTCCAGACCCATCCCCTCCAGCAGTTCCATGATCTGCAAGCACAGCTCTTCGCGGGCGGCCAGGTAGTCTCCCCAGACCGTGGTGGTCGTGAAGCAGTAGACCATGATGTCGAGTGAGGAGGCGCCGAAGTCGGTAAAATTGACAAGGAAGAACTCCTGGTCGATGGCCGGGTGGTTGCGCAGCAGTGCGCGGATTCCCGCTACCGCCTGGCGCATCTGCTGGGGTGTCGTTTCGTAGGTGACGCCGACGGTCAGCTTGATGCGCCGCCTCGGCATGCGGCTGAAGTTGTCGATGGCCATGTTGGTGAGAGTGCTGTTGGGGACCGAAATCAGCGTCCTGGCAAAGGTGCGGATTTTGGTGGAGCGGAAGCCGACTTCCTCCACCGTCCCTTCCAGGTCGCCGGCCTTGATCCAGTCGCCGATGTGGAACGGGCGGTCGAGGATGATCATCAGCGAACCGAAAACGTTGGAGAGGGTATCCTTCGCCGCCAGGGCCACCGCCAGGCCGCCGATGCCGAGGGAGGCGAGCAAGCCCGAGATCGAGTAGCCGAGGTTCTGGATCGTCATCAGCACGGCGATGAAGATGATAAAGGCGCGCAGGCTCTTGCGCACGAAGGGGAGCAGGTGGTCGTCGAGGACCGACTCGGTGCGGGCTACCCACTTTTCGAGGTAGACCTCCAGCAGGGCGACCAGGTTGAAGAGGCCCCAGGCGACGTCGAAGGTCACCAGCACCTTGAGGAGGGCGTAGGCGAAGCGGCGCAGGTTGACCGGGTCGGTGGGCAGCTGCAGCGCCTGCACGGCGACGAACAGGCCGGCGAGCACCAGCAGGAACTCGGCCGGCTTTTGCAGCGCTGCCAAAAAGAGGTCGTCGTAGCGGCTTTTGGTGCGCGCCGCCAGGGGGTAAATGACCTTGGCGAAGAGGTGGGCAAAGACCTTCTTCAGCACCAGGGCGGCCAGCAGGATGAAGAATGCTGCGGCGAAGCGGCCGAGGGTGATGCCGAGAAAGGTTTCCTTGAAGAGCTCGGTCAGGGTTTCCATGGAGGCCTCCGGTTGACGGGTGACCCCTTTGATAACAAAAGATTTCGGGCATAGCAAGCAGAGCTTGGCAGGGCAGGGCGGCGGATCGTCCGGCATCTGGTAAAATTAGTCCATTTCACCGACCCGGAGGAGGTTGCTCATGATGATGACCCGCAAGGACAGTTTCAACTCCCGGCGCAGCCTGGAGGCAGGGGGCATTCGCTACGACTATTTCAGCCTGCCGGTCGCGGCCGCTGCCGGCTTGGGGGACGTTTCCCGCCTGCCGTTCACCCTCAAGGTGCTGCTCGAGAACCTGCTGCGCACCGAGAATGGCACGGCGGTGACGGTCGATGACATACGCGCCCTGGCCGATTGGCAGCAGACCCGCAAATCGGACCACGAGATCGCCTTCTCGCCGGCGCGGGTGCTGATGCAGGATTTTACCGGGGTGCCGGCGGTGGTCGACCTGGCGGCGATGCGCGACGCGGTCAGGCGCGCCGGCGGCGACCCGCAGCGGATCAATCCGCAGATTCCCGTCGATCTGGTCATCGACCACTCGGTGATGGTCGACCGCTATGCCGACGCCGAGGCTTTCCGGGTCAACGTTGAGAAGGAGATGGAACGCAACCGGGAGCGCTATGCCTTTCTGCGCTGGGGGCAGCTCGCCTTCGCCAATTTCCGGGTGGTCCCGCCGGGCACCGGCATCTGCCACCAGGTCAATCTCGAGTACCTGGCCCGTACCGTCTGGCACGAGGAGCAGGGTGGCATCCGCATCGCCTACCCGGATACCCTGGTCGGCACCGACAGCCACACCACCATGATCAACGGCCTGGCGGTCCTCGGCTGGGGGGTGGGCGGCATCGAGGCCGAAGCGGCGATGCTCGGACAGCCGATCTCGATGATCATCCCCGAGGTGGTCGGCGTCCGCTTCCTGGGCCGGCTTCGCGAGGGGGTGACCGCCACCGACCTGGTGCTGACCGTCACCGCGATGCTGCGCAAATTCGGCGTGGTCGGCAAGTTCGTCGAGTTCTTCGGCCCCGGCCTGTCACAGCTCACGCTGGCCGACCGGGCGACGATCGGCAACATGTCCCCGGAATACGGCGCCACCTGCGGCTTCTTCCCCATCGACCGGGAAACCCTCGACTACCTGACCCTCACCGGGCGCGACCCCGCCGGCGTGGCGCTGATGGAGGCCTACGCCAAAGCGCAAGGATTGTGGCGCAGCGACGATATGCCCGATCCGCTCTTCACCGACGTCCTGGAGCTCGACCTGGCCACGGTGGCCCCGAGCCTGGCCGGGCCGAAGCGCCCCCAGGACCGGGTCGATCTCCCCCGGCTGGCCGAGGCGACCACCGCAGCCTTACCGGAAGACGAGCGGGACAGGTCGGTGCCGGTGGAGGGGACGGGCTACGAACTCAAGCCGGGGGACGTGGTGATCGCCGCGATCACCTCCTGCACCAACACCTCCAACCCGGCGGTGATGCTCGGCGCCGGGCTGCTGGCGAAAAAGGCGGTCGAGCTGGGCCTGACCCGTCGGCCCTGGGTCAAGACCTCATTGGCCCCCGGTTCCAAGGTGGTGACCGACTACCTGGCCAAGGCCGGGCTGCAGCCCTACCTCGACCGGCTCGGGTTCGGCCTGGTCGGTTACGGCTGCACGACCTGCATCGGCAACTCCGGCCCCCTCGATCCGCCGATCGCCGCGGCGGTGGACGCCGGCAAGCTGGCCGTCAGCGCGGTCCTCTCCGGCAACCGCAATTTCGAGGGACGCATCCATCCCCAGGTCAAGCTCTCCTGGCTGGCTTCCCCACCCCTGGTGGTCGCTTACGCCCTGGCCGGTACCACCCGCATCGATCTCTCCAGCGAGCCGCTCGGCACCAGCCGGGACGGCCGGCCGGTCTACCTGAAGGACCTCTGGCCGAGCGCGGGCGAGATCGCGGAGCTGGTCAAGACCGTTTCCGCCGCAATGTTCCGGACCAAGTACGCCGACGTCTTTCACGGCGAGGCGAGCTGGCGCGAATTGCCGGTCCCGGAAGGGGAGACCTACGCCTGGGCGGGGGACTCGACCTACGTCAGGGAACCCTCCTTTTTCGCGCTGCGCGAGCCGGCCAGACCCGTCCTGGCCGGTTTCGCAGGAGCGCGCATCCTCGCCTTGCTCGGCGACTCGATCACCACCGACCACATCTCCCCGGCCGGTTCGATCCGCCCCGACAGCCCGGCCGGCCGCTACCTGCAGCAGCATGGCGTCGCCCCTGCGGAGTTCAACTCCTACGGCTCGCGGCGCGGCAATCACGAGGTGATGATGCGCGGCACCTTTGCCAATATCCGGCTGAAGAACGAACTGGCCAAAGGAAGGGAAGGGGGCTTCACCCGCCACATGCCTGACGGCGAGGAGACGACGATCTTCGATGCGGCCATGCGCTACCGGCAGGAGGGGGTGCCGCTGGTGATCGTCGCCGGCCAGGAGTACGGCACCGGCTCCAGCCGCGACTGGGCGGCCAAGGGGACGCTGCTGCTTGGGGTGAAGGCGGTGCTCGCCGAGAGCTTCGAGCGCATCCACCGCTCCAACCTGGTCGGCATGGGGGTGCTGCCGCTGCAGTTCATCGCCGGCGCCAGCCGCCAGAGCATCGGCTTCGACGGCAGCGAAATCCTCGATCTGCCCGGCGGAGAGGCGCTACGCCCGGGGCAGGAGCTGACCCTGCGCATTCATCGCGCCGACGGTTCGAGCAGCGCGGTACAGGTCCTCTCCCGCCTCGATACCGCCAACGAGATCAGCTACTTCGTCAACGGCGGCATCCTCAACTATGTCCTGCAGAGGCTCTTCACCGGGTCGGAGCAGGCCGCCGGTTGAGGAGACCGCCCATTCGGCGGCCGCCGGTTGTAAAGCCCTGTGCTCTGTTAAAATGAATGGAGATATCAGCGAAAGGGGGAACGACATGGCCAGCAACCTGACCCAGAAGATTCTCGAGGACCATCTCGTCGAGGGGAAGCTGGTACCCGGCGAAGAGATCGGCATCAGGATCGACCATACCCTGCTGCAGGACGCCACCGGGACGATGGCGATGCTCGAATTCGAGTCCCTCGGCCTGGCCCGGGTCAAGGTCGGCCTGGCGGCCCAGTACGTCGACCACAACCTGCTGCAGACCGACAACAAGAACGCCGACGACCACAAATACCTGCAGACCGCCTGCGCGCGCTACGGCATCCACTTCTCCCGGCCGGGCAACGGCGTCTCCCACCAGGTGCACATGGAGCGCTTCGGCCGCCCGGGACTGACCATGATCGGTTCGGACAGCCATACCCCCGGCGCCGCCGGGGTGTCGATGCTGGCGATCGGCGCCGGCGGACTTGACGTGGCGCTGGCGATGGCCGGACATCCCTACCATTTCCCCTGTCCCAAGGTGCTCGGCGTCAAGCTGACCGGGCAGCTCCCCGACTGGGTCAGCGCCAAGGACGTCATCCTGGAGATGCTGCGCCGCTACGACGTCAAGGGGTGCGTCGGCAAGATCGTCGAGTACTACGGACCGGGGGTGAAGACCCTCTCGGCCACCGACCGCGAGACGATCGGCAACATGGGGACCGAACTCGGCGCCACCACCAGCATCTTCCCCTCCGACGAGCGCACCCGCCAGTACCTGGCGGCCCAGGGGCGCGGCGACGCCTGGCGGGAGCTTGATGCCGATCCCGGTTGCGACTATGACGAGCACGACGAGATCGACCTGGCCAACGTCGAGCCGCTGATCGCCTGCCCGACCTCGCCGGGAAACATCAAGCGGGTCGCCGACGTCGCCGGGATCAAGGTCGACCAGGCCATCGTCGGCTCCTCGGTCAACTCCTCCTTCCGCGACCTGATGGTGGCGGCGAGAATCGTCGAGGGGCGCCACGCCCACCCCGATACCTCCTTCCACATCAATCCCGGCAGCCGCCAGGTGCTGGAGAACATCGCCGATCAGGGCGGGGTGATGGCGCTGCTGCTGGCCGGGGCGCGCATCCACCAGTCGGGATGTTTGGGCTGCATCGGCATGGGCCAGGCGCCGGGGACCGGGCAGGTTTCGCTGCGCACCTTCCCGCGCAACTTTCCCGGGCGGTCCGGGACCAAGGACGACCAGGTCTATCTCTGCTCGCCGGAGACCGCGGCGGCCGCGGCCCTGAAAGGGGTGATCACCGATCCCCGCGAGCTCGGCCAGGAGATGGCCTATCCGCGCATCCAGGATCCGGAAAAATACCTGGTCGACGAGTCGTCGATCATCTTCCCCAGCGATAAGCTGCACGGCACCGAGGTGGTACGCGGTCCCAATATCAAGCCGCTGCCCGATTTCGACGAACTGCCGGACACCCTGGAAGCCGAGGTGGTGATCAAGGTAGAGGACAACATCTCCACCGATACCATCATGCCGGCCGGCAACAAGGTGCTGCCGCTGCGCTCCAACATCGCGGCGATCAGCGAGTTCGTCTTCTACCAGATCGCCCCTGATTTCCACCAGGAGTGCCAGAAGCGGGGGAACGTCGTGGTGATCGGCGGCGACAACTACGGCCAGGGCTCTTCCCGCGAACATGCCGCCCTGGCGCCGCGCTTCCTGGGCGTCCGGGCCAAAATCGTCAAGAGCTTCGCCCGCATCCACAAGGCCAACCTCTGCAACTTCGGCATCCTGCCGCTGACCTTCAAGGATCCGGCGGATTATGCCAAGTTCGAGAAGGGGAAGAAGGTCGTCTTTCCCGAGGTGCGCAAGCATCTGGAGGCGGGGGAGACGGAGATCCCGGTGGAGGTAGACGGACAGGAGGTCGTCACCGTCCTGCAGGTCTCCCCGCGCCAGCGCCAGCACCTGATCGCCGGCGGAACGCTGAATTTCGTGAAGAAGAAGCTGAAGGGGTAGAGCGGAATCCCGAGGAGTCTGAAGCCAAGAGCCGCCCGCCGGGAATTTCCCGGCGGCGGCTCTTGGTTGTGGATCAGGGCCGGTGGGGGAGGGTTGGGCTGCTGAGGTTAACCGGTTCCGCCGTCGGCGCCCGGCTCCAGGCTGAACAGCCACCAGCGCGGCTGTTTCCGGCCGCGGCGCGGCTGCCGTTCAAAATAGATCTTCATCCGGCCGTAATCGGTCATGACTTCGAACCAGTGCCGGCGCAGGTACAGCTCCGGGCTGCCGTGGCTGCAGGGGCCGGTTTCATGCCAGCTGCGCAGCACCCCCCGGACCACGATGAGCCGGCCGCGCCAGCGGAAGGCTTCCGGAAGCCCCGGCTCGCCGATCGCCATCAGCGCCGTGTCGGCGCCGGCAGTGACGGGTTCGAGGGGTTCCGAGATGAATCGCTCCGCCATCAGGCCTTCCGGCCGGTGATCATGAAGACCGGATAGGTTGCCTCCTCATCGCCCCCTGGTTTGCGGATCGTATGAACGGTTCGTGACCGAAGGTCGGTGAAGCCAAGCCGCGCCAGCAGGCTCAACAGGGCCTGCGGGTCGAAGCCGTAGTGGGCGATGCCGGTGGGATCGTCGTGGAAGGTGCCGTCTTCCTGCTCCAGGTCGGCGAGGGCCAAAAAACCTCCCGGCTTCAGCACCTGATGAAGGTTCCGGAAGAGAGCTTCGGTATCTGGGATGTGATGCAGCACCATGCTGGAGAAGACCAGGTCGAAACTTGCCGGCGGCAGGGTCCAGCGATCCGCTGGGATCAAAAGCGGCGTCACATTCTCCAGGCCGAGGGACTCGCTTTTCTTGCGCAGTTCCTCCAACATTCCCGCCGAGGTGTCGGCGGCCGTCAGTTCTCCGAGCGCGGCGGCCAGCTGCAGCCCGACCAGGCCGGTACCGCAACCAAATTCCAGCGCCTGCATGCCAGGCTGCAGGGCGATGTCCGCGGCGATCCCGGCGGCGACTGCCGCGGCCAGGAGCCGCCGCTGGGGTTTTTCGTCCCAACTGGCGGCGACCTTGTCAAAATCCCGGCGGTTGGCTTTGTTCATGGGTTAATCCTTTCAGGCTTCGTGGGAGGAAATTTGCGGCGCCACTGTCTGCTCACCGGATTCGGCGGCCAAGCCGTCGTTAAGGAGGGATGGCAAGGACCTGACTATTTGCGCCCCCCAACATGCCCCTTGGTTATTTTTTCAAGTCTGATGCCTTCGCAAAAATTCCGGGGATGGACGCCATCAAGGCTGCGGCCCGGGGCGAAAACCAAGGCAGTCAACGGCTGGCAGCCAAATCGTTTCATCCCCTCTTGGCAATCCAAAAATTGGTGATTAAGTATTACTGTTGATCACCTCGCCGAGGACAAAAACCATGTCAATTTCACGCCTGCTCATCCCTGTGGTTGCGCTGCTCGTGCCGGGCGTCGCTATCCCTGCCGTCGGGGGAGTGGTCGGGATGTACCCGCAGCAAATTACTTCGGAACTCGATCCGGTGTCGGCCGGATGCATCTCCTGCCATGACGGTTCCGCGGGGCTGAACGTAAGGTACTGCTTGCTTTCGCAAAAGGACAAGGGGTGTGGAGGCCATATCGTCAGCGCCGACTATGCGGCTCTGGCGGCTAAAGACAAGAATTTGCGTCCACCAGGAAGCCTATCTTCGGAATTGACCTTCTACGAGGGGAAGATCACCTGTGTCACCTGCCACGGGGATGACCCGCATAACGTTCCTCTCGCCATTGATAACACCGACAGCGCCCTTTGCCGGTTCTGCCATCTGAAATGATTCACTCTTTCATTGGTACCCGGTACCTCCTTGGGTGCCCTCTTGGGGAAACCGTGGGTCCTGCCATGGCCAAACCTCGCCGTCTCGATCATATTGTGGCGATCCCTTTGGGATTTCAAATGGATTCAAGATGGTAACCAAAAAAATGATCAGCCGAACGCGAAATTTTCATGGCCTGCGGTATTGCCAAAGCCCTACGCCCCTTTGCCGCGCCCGCCCCTCGACAGCCAGGAATTCATCCCGGAAGCGGAAATCGTATTTGCGAAAGACGCTTGCGTAGCCTTGTTCCAGGAGGGTGCGGTTGAGCAGGGTGCCGTCGGGCAGGTAGACATAGGCGAGCAGGCGGCCGTAACGGTCGCGGGGTTCACGATCGAGGGCGAGGGCGACATCCTGCCCCTTGGCGGTCTTGACGAGGTAGGCGACGGCGGCATGGGCGATGCTGCGCAGCCGCTGCGGCGGGATGTTCCAGCGCCGGTAGAAACGGTCCCGGTCCGAATCTTCATGCTCGGGGACGTCTATGCCGAGCAGGCGGACCTTGCCGACGCCGTTCACTTCGATGGTGTCGCCGTCGTAGATCCAGCTGACCCGGCCGCGCAGCGGCGGGTGGGCGGCCGCGGCGGCGGCTGTCGGGGAAAGGCCCGGCAGGACCAGCAGCAGGGCGCAAAGGATGACGAACAGGCGGGACCGGATCATCCCCGGCCCCAGAGGATGCGCGTGAAGAGGCCGGTGAAAAAGCCCCAGATGAAGTTGGCGGCAAGGACGAAGAGCGCCGTCAGGTCGCCGAGGCCGATGCCCATCGGGCCGTAGGGGGTGCGGTAGGGGAAGATCACAAAGAGCTGGACCAGGGTCGGCAGCAGGCTGAGCCAGAGCCCCTTGCGCACCCAGTGGCGCCGGAAGCGCGGCCGGGAGACGGCGATATAGTAGAACAGGCCCCAGAGCCCGCCCCAGACCAGCCGCGGATAGAGCCAGGCGGCGGTGAGTTGGGGTGCCAGATCGACTCCGGCCAGGGCGGTGATTCCCCAGCGTCCGGCCAGCCAGAGAGCGAGACTGTTGGCCAGGGCGCCGAGCAGCCCTGCACAAAAACAGACGGAAAGGAGGGCGCTGTTGCGTTGCATGGGGGGCTCCCGCAAGAATGGGGTCAGGGGGTGACTTCGTTCATACTTCCCGTGCGGTAACCTTCCAGATCGAGGGCGACGTAGGTAAAGCCGGCGGCCTTGAATTCAGCGACCAGCTCCTCGCGCAGCCGGGGTTCGAGCAGGCGTGCCATCTCCTCCGGCGCCACTTCGATGCGGGCGGTGTCACCGTGGTAGCGGACCCGGTAGCTGCGAAACCTGTGCAGGCGCAGGAAGTTCTCGCAGCGGTCAACCTGGACCAGCCGTTCGGGGGTGATCGCGGTACCGTAGGGGAAGCGCGAGGAGAGGCAGGCGAAGGGCTGCTTGTGCCAGGTGGGCAGGCCGAGTTCGCGGCTCAGGTGGCGGATTTCGCTCTTGTCGAGACCGGCTTCGAGCAGCGGCGAGCGGACCTTGAGCTCTTCCACGGCCCGGCGTCCGGGGCGGAAGTCGTGGAGGTCGTCGGCATTGGAACCATCGAGAATCTCCTGGTAGCCGAGTTCGGCGGCTTTGCTGCGGCAGACGCGGAACAGTTCCCGCTTGCAGAAGTAGCAGCGTTCGCGGTCGTTTTCGGCAAAACCGGGAATCTCCAGCTCGTTGCTTTCCACCTCCAGCTGGCGAACGCCCAGCGCAGCGGTCAGCTCCCGGCTCTCTTCCAATTCGCTCTGCGGGTAGGTTGGGGAGGTGGCGGTCAAGGCGAGGACCTTGTCCGCACCGAGGACGTCGCGAGCAACCCGCAGCAGAAAGGTCGAATCGACCCCTCCGGAAAACGCCACCACGGCCGAGTCCATGGCGGCAAGAATCTCTTTCAGACGGTTGAACTTCCGATCAAGGGGCAATTTATGACTCCGTGGTACGAGGAGATTCAGGCGGCATACCCCGGCCGCAGGAAACAGCCGGGATTCCGAATGGTCCTGCAAGATGCCCTAGGAGACCGTCGGACTATCCATGAGCCGGCTGCAAATCCGGCTGTTTGGCCCATATTTCGGCTCCTTTTTGACCCATAGCTACGGCTATGAGCCTGCAAACGAGCCAAAATCTGTTCTCAAACATCCGCATTTTCGCTTCGGCCCGCATAGTCCGACCGCCTCCTAGATATAGTACATGAAGCGATGGTCAACTTCCTTTTCGATCCCCATTTCGCGGGCATCCCGGCAGAGATCTTCGAGGGTCACCGAGGCGAAATAGTCGAGCAGCCGGTGGGTGGCCTCCTGCCAGATCTTCTGGGTCACGCAGTGGTTGTCGAATTCGCAGCGCGGCTGGCAATCGTCGCCGGCTTCGGTGCAGTCGACGAGGACCACCTTGTCTTCCGCGGCGAGAACGATCTCCTTGACCGTGATCTCCCCGGGCTTGCGGGCGAGGGTGTAGCCGCCCTGGGGTCCGCGGCGGCTTTTGAGCAAGCCGGCCTTCTTCAGGTCCTGGAAGATCTGCTCCAGGTAGCGGGGGGAGATCGCCTGGCGACGGGAGATGTCCTTGATCTGGGCGGGAAGCGAACCGGCGTGGTAGGCCATGTCGAACAAAGCCCGCAAACCGTAGCGGCTTTTGGTGGAAAGTTTCATGCAGTGACTCCTTCGGCGTGGTGAGCTTTTATCATCAATGAACCCGAGCCGTACTGTCAAGAACTTAACCGCGAAAGCCGTTGACGCCTCTTGCGAAAATGCCGGAGACTGGGTAAATTCTCCCAAGAGCCCTTCGACGGGGTGGCGAAAGGAAGGGATGACTTTGCTCGACGCAACGATGAAAACAGTGGAAACTGCACTGCGGCTGACCTCACCGCTGGTGGCTCTGGCCGGCCGGGACAACGGGGTCCGGGTCTGGAGCAGCGAATGGCTCGGGCTGGTCTGCTCCTCCCGCCCGCTGCTCACCATCAGCCTCGGGTCGCGTACTACCGCCGGCATCGACCCGGGTGCCCTGGAGCTGTTCGGGGTCAGCCTCCCGCCGGCGGCTTTGCTGGTTCCCTCCTGGCTCCCCGCTCTGCTGGCCGGGGCCGGCAAGGAGGTCCTTGCCGAGGCCGGCCTTTCCATCGCTCTCGGCACCGCCGCCGGGGCCCCGTTGGTGAGTGGCTGTGCGCTCCATTTCGAATGCCGCAACGGCACCGTGGCGATTTATCCCGGAACGGTTCTGATCAGCGCCGAAGTGGCGGCCATTCATCGGCCGGAAGGGACCCTCGGCCCCGAAAACTGGCCGGATCTGGCCCGCCTCCAGCCCCTGCGGGGAGTCTCCCCGCGAGCGTGAAAGAGGCCTGGGGGGGGAGGTGCCGAAAGACCCCCGGTGCGGGCTTGACAATCCATGAGTAAGGTTTAAAAATAAATGTAGAAACAAGATGTTCTCTGGCAATCGGGGCGGACCACAACAATGAAGGAGGTGGCGTTTATGTTGCCGATTCGTTGGGATCCTTTCCGCGACCTGGGTACCCTGCACCGGGAAATTGATTCCCTCTTCCGCAGGACTTTTGGAACGCTTGAGGAGCCCGAGAGTGAGGCGACGTTACTGATGTCGCCCAAGCTCAATGCCTTCGTGAAGGACAACGTCTACCATGTCGAGGCCGAACTTCCGGGTATCGACCGGGAAGACCTCGATGTCAACATCGACGGCAATATCCTCACCCTGCGCGGTGAACGTAAGATGAGCAAGGAAACCAAGGAACAGGATTTCCTGATTCGGGAATCCGGGTATGGTTCCTTCATGCGGCGGCTGACCCTGCCGGACGGGGTCGACGCCGAAAAGGTTCAAGCCAAGTACGATAACGGTATCCTGATGATCACCATGCCGATGACGAAGAAAATCACCGGCGGCCGCAAGGTGCTCGTCGAAGGGGGTGCCGGCAAGTCCGGAGTCAAAAACATCCACTAACGGCGTGTTTCCGCCCAGCCCTTCCGCTACGGCGGCAGGCGGCCCGCCCCCGGCGGCCAGCGTCAGAACCCTTTCGAAACGCCCGGTCGGGCGTTTTTTTTATCCTTCCCCGCCCCTGGACTGGGGCTGTTGCTGACGGGTGGCTCCCTTCTGCGGGGGGGAGGTGTTAATCCATGCCCGCGAACGGATGCCTTGGCAGGGTGCATGCGGCATCTCTTCGTGGTTGGCGGCAGCGTCCGTCCTCTTCTCGCCGTGGCGCCCAACGCGACCTGGTCGTTTGGATAAAATAACAACCAGGTCAAGTGTTTACGGAATTTTCCCGTTGCTGCCGGCAGGCGTTTGTGCGAAGGTAGAGCGGATCCGGCGGTGCCGCCGCCGACCAAACGGGACGCTCAGCGAAGAGGGTAACGATGGCACGCAAAATTTTCATCGCCGCCACCGGCCAGAACAGCGGCAAGACCACCACCAGCCTGTCGCTGGTTCACCTGGCCCGGAAAAAATACTCCCGGGTCGGTTTCATCAAGCCGCTCGGACCCAAACCGATCGCCTATGGCGAGCGGGTTGTGGACAAGGATGCTGCAGTGATGGCCGAGGTCTTCGGTCTGCAGGAGGATATCGACCGGATGTCCCCGGTGGTGCTGCATCCCGGGACAACCAGGAAGGTTCTCGACGGGGAGGTCTCCCGGCAGCAGCTCGAAGAGCGCATCCTCGCGGCCGGAAGATTTCTCGACGCGAAATACGATTTTCTGGTCATCGAAGGTTCCGGCCACAGCGGGGTCGGCTCGGTACTCGGCCTCTCCAACGCCCGCATCGCCCAGCTCTTCGGCGCGCCGGTGATGATCATCTGCGGCGGCGGCGTCGGCAACGCCGTCGACTCGGTCAGCCTCAACCTCGCCATGTTCCGCCAGCAGGGGGTGCCGGTCAGGATGGTGATGGCCAACAAGCTCATCCCGGAAAAACGCGACGCGAGCCTCCGCTACCTGCGCCTGGCCTTTGCCGGTGCCGAGTTTCCGGTTTTCGGCGGTTTCAATTATTCGCCGATCCTCGCCAACCCGACTCTCGGTCGCATCGCCAAGATTCTCGACCAGCCGCTATGCGGTGCGGAGGGCGAGGCCAGCCGCATCATCCACCATGTGCAGCTCGCCACCGCTTCGTCCCAGCGGGTCATCGATCTGCTCGACAGCTCGTCGCTGCTGCTGGTCAACAGCACCCGCGACGAACTGCTGGTGACTCTCTCCTCCCTCTATCATCTGCCCGAATACTACGAACGCATCGCCGGCCTGGTTATCCCCGGCCTGCAACCGGTGTCGAAGATCACCCAGAAAATCCTCGACGACAGCCGGGTTCCCTACCTCCGCACGGGCATCACCAACGCCCAGGCCTTCACCATCATCAAGGACGACGTCTCCAAGATCACTGCGGAAGATACGGAAAAGATCGAGCTGATCGAGCGTCTGGCCGAGGCGGAGCTCGATTTCGACGCTATCGACGCGCTGCTTTAATAAGGCTAAGCGTAAAACCTGGTATATCAGTTAATTCCGAGTCCTTAAGACCACGTAAACGACAGGAGCGGACCCATGAAGTGTCACGAAGTGGACTTCCAGATCGTCGGCGACGACCTGCAGATGGTGGTCGTGGAACTGGATCCGGATGAAACGGTGATCGCCGAAGCCGGTGCCATGACCTACATGGAGGACGGCATCGTGTTCGAGACCCGCATGGGGGATGGCTCCCAGGCCAGCCAGGGGCTGTTGGACAAGATGTTCAGCGCCGGCAAGCGGGTGCTGACCGGCGAATCCCTGTTTCTGACCCATTTCACCAACCGCGGAGCCGGAAAGAGCCATGTGGCTTTTGCCGCCCCCGTGACCGGCAAGATCATTCCCCTGAATCTGGCCGAGCTGCACGGGGAGATCCTCTGTCAGAAGGACTCCTTCCTCTGCGCCGCCTTCGGCACCGAACTCGGCATCGCCTTCCAGCGCCGGCTCGGCACCGGCTTCTTCGGCGGCGAGGGGTTCATCCTGCAACGCATGCGCGGCGACGGCCTGGTCTTCGTCCACGCCTGCGGAACCATTGTCGAGCGGGAACTGCGGGGGGAGACGCTGCGCGTCGATACCGGTTGCCTGGTCGCCTTCGAGCCGGGAATCGACTTCGACATCCAGCGCGCGGGCAATCTCAAAAGCATGGTCTTCGGGGGCGAGGGGCTGTTTTTAGCGACCCTGCGGGGGCACGGCCGGGTCTGGCTGCAGAGCCTCCCCTTCAGCCGACTGGCGGACCGGGTGCTGGCCTATGCGCCGCGCGCCGGCGGCCGCGACCAGGGGGAGGGTTCGGTTCTGGGGGGGCTGGGGCGGTTATTCGAGGACTGATTCCCTGGCTTGTCTTATTCAGCTGCGTCTTCTGAACCAAACCCCCCGGACGTTATCGGCGAAACCCATCCACCGTTTATCAAGTGTGTGCTGGATTGCAGGGGA
>Ga0210142_1000127_pt1 | contig 16987 bp, 17 predicted proteins | sample Goodyear_PhragC__FD_184869 | JGI IMG/M metagenome (GOLD analysis project Ga0210142, IMG submission 184869) | Wetland microbial communities from San Francisco Bay, California, USA, that impact long-term carbon sequestration - Goodyear_PhragC_D2... | ecosystem: Environmental > Aquatic > Marine >...
AACCACCGGTGGCCCGAACCCCTGACCGACCAGCTCAATCCCGACGTCACCGTGCGCAGCCGCGGGGTGATGGAGAAATGCACCTTCTGCGTCCAGCGCATCCGCCGCGCCCGCGAGACGGCTGAGGGTGAGGACCGCCTGGTCCGCGACGGCGAGGTGCAGCCGGCCTGCGTCCAGACCTGCCCGAGCGAGGCGCTGGTCTTCGGCAACCTCGCCGACCCCGAGAGCCGGGTCGCCCGGCTGGCGCGCAGTCCCCGCCATTTCCGTCTCCTCGAGGATCTCGGGACCGGGCCGTCGATCTACTACCTGAAGGGGGGAGGCCGGGAATATGTCTGAAGCCCTCGACAGTCGCGACGGCCGCCGCATCAACAACGAGCTGCTGGCCCAGATGGCCCCCCCGACCTGGCGCTGGTACCTGCTCGCCTTCGGTCTCGGCGTGGTGGTCGCTTTCGGACTCTACGCCTTCACCGTGCAGGTGACCAGCGGCATGTACGTCACCGGCCTCGACCGGCCGGTGATGTGGGGCTTCTACATCATCAATTTCGTCTTCTGGGTCGGCCTCTCGCACTCGGGGACGATGGTTTCGGCGATCCTGCGCCTCACCTACGCCGGCTGGCGCCGGCCGATCCTGCGCGCCGCCGAGGCGATGACCGTCTTCACCATCACCGTCGCCGGCCTCTTCCCGCTGATCCACCTCGGCCGCAACTGGGTCTTCTACTACCTCATCCCCTACCCGAATCAGCGGCAACTGTGGCCCAATTTCCGCTCCGCCCTGCTCTGGGACATGACCGCGATCACCACCTACATCATCGGCAGCAGCCTCTTTCTCTACCTCGGCATGCTCCCCGACCTGGCCATCGCCCGCGACCGCGCCCGCGGTTGGCGGCGGCGCCTCTACGCGCTTTTGGCGATGGGCTGGCGGGGCACCGCGCTGGAGTGGCAGATCTTCAAGAAGGCCTCGACATTGATGGCGGTGTTGATCATCCCGGTGGCGGTCTCGGTCCACTCGATCGTCGCCTGGGACTTCGCGGTGACCATCGTCCCCGGCTGGCACAGCACCATCTTCCCCCCCTATTTCGTGGTCGGGGCGATCCTCTCCGGGGTGGCGGCGGTGGTCACGTTGATGATTATCCTGCGCCGGGTCTTCCACCTGCGCGACTACCTCTCCCTCGTCCACCTCGACAACATGGCCAAGCTGCTGCTGGTCATCTCCCTGCTCTGGAGCTACTTCTACTTCGCCGAGGTCTTCACCACCTGGTACGGCCACCAGCCGATCGAGTGGGAGGTCTTCGGTTACAGTGCGGCGCATTTCGCCCCGCTGCTGCTGCTGATGCTGTTTTGCAACTCGTTGCTGCCGATCGTCGGTCTCTCCTTCCGGCGGGTGCGACGCTCGCCGGCGGTGCTGCTGGTCATCTCCCTGCTGGTCAACGTGGGCATGTTCACCGAACGGTTCCTGATCATCGTCCCCTCCCTGTCGCACAAAAACATCCCCTACGCCTGGGGGAGCTACAGCCCGTCGTGGGTGGAGGTCTCGATCACCGCCGCCGCCTTCGCCCTCTTCGCCCTGCTCTACACCCTGTTCGCCAAACTCTTCCCGCTGGTGGCGGTCAGCGACGTGCGGGAAGGCGTAATGCTGGAGGGGGAACGATCCTTTGGACGGGCGCGCCTGGCCAGCCGCATCGAGGAGGATTGAATGGAGATTTTGGGGGTTTTCGAGAGTCTGGAGGGGGCGATGTCGGGAGTGAAACGGCTGCAGGCCGCGGGGATCGAGGAACGGGCCATCACCTCGCTGAGTTCGGTCCCCTACCCCGAGGGGGTGCTGGTGACCACCGGCTATCGTCCCCGTTTCCACTGGTTCGTCCTTGCCTGCGGCGCGGCCGGGGCGGCCGCGGGTTTTCTGCTGGCGGCCGGGACGGCCTGGATCTATCCGCTGCAGACCGGCGACAAGGCGATCGTGGCTCTCTTTCCCGTCGGCATCATCACCTACGAGCTGATGATGCTCTTTGCCCTGGTCGGGACCATTATCGGCATGTTTACGGCAATGCACCTGCCCCCGGCAAGGAGGCGGCTCTACGATGACGAAATCGCCGAAGGCCGGATCGGCCTGCTGGTGACCGTGCCCTCGGCGGCAGCCGGTGCCGGTGCGGCGGCAGCGCTGCGCGATGCCGGTGCCCTCCGGGTCCTGGAGGAGGAACCATGAAGCGCCTGGTGCCGATCCTGCTGCTGACCCTCGCCCTGCTGCCGGCAGGCTGTGACGACATGCACGACCAGCCTTCGGTCCGGGCCTATGAAGCGGCACCGCGGACCGTTCCCGCAGAGTCGGTGCCCGTCGGAGGGCGCGAACTCCTCAGCCAGCAGGGTCCCCTTGCCGTTCCGCCCCCGGCCGGCCCCGAGGAAGTGGACCGCGGAGAAAACCTGTACCGGATCAACTGCTCTTTCTGCCACGGGCTGCAGGAGGGAAAACCCGGCCCGGTCGGACAGCACCTGAAACCGCCGCCGCCAAGCCTCGAAAAGGCGCTGCTGCAGTCGCTGCAGGATGCGGACATCTATCGTTTCATCAGCTTCGGCTTCGGGCGCATGCCCCCCTTTCGGGACCGGTTGAACAGCGCCGAGCGCTGGGCCCTGGTCCGCTACCTGCGCAGCCGCCCGTAACTACCCAACCGTCCCTCAACCGTTCGGCCACCCGCCTGCGGGGAAAAAATGACGGCCTGCGCTTGCCACGCAGGCCGTCATTTGCATCCTCCACCCCAGGCAGGGCGCTATTCTCCCGCGCGCTCTTCCTCGTGGTAGTTCTTGCGGATCAGCGCCGCGAGCACTCCGGCCAGCACCAGCAGGGCGATCACGCCTCCTCCCACCAGTTTTCGCTGGTCGAGACGTTCCTGGATTACGGTCACCTGCTGGCGGATCTGGCCGAGCCGCTGCTGGAAGTCGGCAGTCTGCTGGCGGACCTTCTCGGCATCGACCTCGTGGAAAAGCCGGTGGAACTCGTTGCGCAGGGAAAAGAGTTTCCCCTGCATTTCCTTGACATCGATGCCGAGATGATGGAGCCCGGCGAGGTCGTCGGAGATACCCCCGATCATCTGGTCGGTGCTGGTCACCGCCGCCTTGATGTCCGCCGCCCGGCCGTAATCATGGCACCGGGTGCAGCTTTGCGGGTTGATCAGAGCCGGGGAAGCGGCCACGACCTTGTGGTTGCTGTGGCAGGTGACGCATTGCGGTCCCCCCTTGCCCAGAGCCTTGCCGTGGGCGCTTTGCAGGTAATCCTCCTTGACGCCGATATGGCAGCGGCCACAGAAATCGGGAATGTCGGTCTTGGCCGGCACCCCGCGAAAACCACGTTCGGGGCTCATCGCATCCATCGACATGACCGTAGGATCGCCGCCGTGGCAGTTGTGGCAGGATATGCCGTTGGCGGCGTGGATGCTCTGCCGCCAAAGGGGGACCGGCTCTCCGAAGCGGCCACTCTGGGCACCATGGCACTGCAGGCAGCTGGTCTCTGCGGCCAGCACCGGTCCGGGGACGGCCAGCAGCAAAAGGAACAGGCCGATTCCGGCCCAGAGAAGTGGCTTCAGTCGTTTCATGAGTAGTGCCCCCAGATGGAAAGACCGATCAGGATCAGGACCCCCAGCACATAGCACGTGACGAAGATCGGACGCTGGGCCGGACGCCGTTCGGGACCCCGATCGATGAATGGCAACAGGGCCAGAAAAGTCATCAGCGCACCCTGGGCCGCCAACCCGAGGAACTTGCTGGGGAAGATCTTCAGGGTCTGGTAAGCCCAGAGGAAATACCACTCGGGCTTGATATGGGCCGGTGTTGTGAAAGGATTGGCCGGCTCCAGGGCATCGGGTGGAATGAAGATGGTCGGGGCGAAAATCACCACGGTCAGCAGCGCCGCGAGGAAAAAGCAGATCACCGCCGTATCCTTGGTAGCGTAGTTGGGGAAAAACGGGATGCCGCCAGGATGGTGCTGGTGACGGAAACGGTCTTTGGGCTCCCAGAGGCGGTAGTCGGACCCGAAAGGCGGGCTCGAGATGCCGGCCCGGCGCACGCAGAAGAGGTGCAGGCCAACCAGCAGCCCAAACAGGAGGGGCAGGCCCATGACGTGCAGGGCGAAAAAGCGGCCGAGGGTCGTGTCGCTGACCATCGGTCCGCCGCGCAGGAAGCGAACCAGTTGGTCACCGACCACCGGAACCGCGCCGGCGGCGTCGGTGGCGACGGTGGTGGCCCAGAAAGAGAGCTGACTCCAGGGGAGGAGATAACCGGTGAGGCAGAGAGCAAGCCCAAGGTTGAAGAGCCCGAAGCCGGAAAGCCAGGTCACCTCCCGCGGCCGGTAGTAGCTTTTCATGAACAGAACCGAGAACATGTGCAGCAGCAGGGCGATGACGATCATGTTCGAGCCGACCACGTGCAGGTAGCGGATCAGCCAGCCGAAGGGGATCTCGTTCATGATCCGGTTTACGCTCTTGAAGGCCTCGTTGGAGTCGGGGACGTAGTGAACCAGCAGCAGGATTCCGGTCAGAAACTGCAGGGCGAAAAGGGTCAGGAGCACCGCCCCCAGGGTGTACCAGACGTTGGTGTTGCGGGGCAGGAGATATTCGGTGAGGTTCTGCGCCAGGATATCCCTAATTCCCAGGCGCAGCTCGACCCAATCGATGACTCGTTTGTGCCAGGACATGGGGTGGCTCCTATCCGATGACGACCTGGTCCCCCTGAAGGGCGACCGGGTAAGATTCGAGGGGCTTGGGAGGGGGACCGCCGGTCACCTGGCCGTCCGGAGAATAGCGGCCGCCATGGCACGGGCAGAGAAAATCCTCCTTGTCGGGTTCCCATTTGACGATGCAGCCGAGGTGGGTGCAAACCGCGGTAAGAGCGATGTACTTTCCAGCGCTCGGCTGGATCACCACCGCCGGATGCCCCTGGAAGGTGAAGAAATGGGCTTGACCTATGGGGACCTTTTCCCGCGGGACTTTGACCTTCTCCCCTGCGCCTGCCCCCTTGCTTGGGGACAGATACGTCCAGAACGGCCAGGCAGTGAGTCCTGCCAGCGCAGCGCCGACGCCCCCGAGCAGGATGGTTAAAAAAAACCGCCGGCGTGCCGGCGAAACTGTGCTGTCGTCCATCTTGGCTCCTCTTGTCGCTGGATTGTCCTCGGACCCTGCCAGGTTTGCTTTCCCGGGCAAACAGGCCTAAATTATAGAGGCTGAATTCATCCTTTCAACCTGTCCGGGGAAAAGAGATGCCGACCAGGGCACTGTTCATCATCGATCCACCGGAACGCCTCGATCCCCCGACCGACACCACCCTGGCAATCATGCGCGAGAGCCGGCGGCGCAGCCAGCAGGTGAGCTACACCACCCTCGACGGCCTGCGGCTGACAGCCGGGGGGCTGCACGCCACGGCCCGCGAGGTCGACTTCTCGACCGCGGAACTCTTCACCGCCGGCCCGGCCCGCGACCTGGACCTGGACAAAGACTGCGACCTGGTCTGGATGCGCAAGGATCCGCCGGTCGATCTGCCCTATCTGCACAGCACCTATCTGCTCGATTTTCTTCCCCCGCGGGTCCTGCAGATCAATCCGGCCAGGGTCCTGCGCGAGGTTTGCGAAAAGCTCGCCCCGCTGCGCTTCCCGGAGCTTTTCCCACCGAGCCTGGTCAGCCGTTCGCCGGCGGACCTGGCGACCTTCGTGGCCCGGCAGGGGCGCGCCGTGCTCAAGCCTCTGGAGGAATGCAGCGGCCGGGGGATCGTCCTGGTCGATGCCGGCATGCCCGATCTCGCTGCCACCATCGCCCGCGCAACCGAAAACGGCCGGCGCTTCGTGCAGGGGCAGCTCTATCTGGGCGATATCAGCAGCGGCGACATCCGCGTGCTACTGCTCGGCGGGGAGATTCTCGGCTGGGTGCGCCGCCTGCCGGCCCCCGGGGAGTTTCGCTCCAACGTCAACGCCGGCGGCCATTGCGAGCCCTGCGCTCTGGGGCCCCGAGAAAAGGCCATCTGCGCCCGGGTCGGCCCCTGGCTGCGGGACCAGGGAATCCATTTCGCGGGCATCGACATCGTCGGCGACTACCTGCTGGAAATCAACCTGACCAGTCCCTCCTGTTTGCGGGAAATGAACAGCCTGAACGGCTGGCGCCTGGAGGAGGCCGTCCTCGATTACGTGGAGACCCGCCTTGGTCCATGAAAAAACCCCGGCCGTGACCGGGGCGCAGAAGAGGGGGAATCCCGCCATCGATTCCTGGCGGACGTCAGCGGAACGCCGCCTGAATCGGAATACGCAACTCGGGCGCCCGAGTGCCGGTCCCGCGGACGAAGACATAGCCGCTGAAACGGGTTGTGCCTTCCTTCGGCAGCACCGTGATCAGCAACCGCGTCGTCTCCCCCGGCGCCAGGGTGCGCCCCTCCAGAGTCGCTGTCAACTCGGCGATGGAGGTTTTGGCTGCTTCCAGTTGCAGACTCTCCTGCCCCTGGTTGGTAACGGTGATGGTCGCCTTCCGCTCGACACCGGGCGAGAGGTTGTCAAACACCAGCTTAGCCGGGTTGGCCACTAGCTTCGCCAGGACTTCCCCGGACAGGGTAAAATGGGTCTCGCGATGCACCGGGTCATCGGTGTAGAGATAGATGGTCTTGCTTACCCGGCCCCGGAAACGGGTCGAATCGAAGACCGCCTTGACTTCGCCCTGCTCCCCCGGCGCAATGATGTCCGCCGATGCCAGCGCGGCCGTGCAGCCGCAGGAACTGCGCACCTTCTCGATCCGCAGCGGCACGTCCCCGGCATTCCTGAACCGGTAGACATGCTCCACCCGCTCTCCCTGGTAGACCTGCCCGAAATCGAATTTGTAGTTTTCGATCACCAGATCGGGAGCTGCGGCGACCGCCGGCAGGGTCATGGCCAGGAGCAGGGCAGCCGTGATCAGCATCTGTTTCATCGGGGTACCTTTTTTGTTGTGGGGGGGGAAAGGGAATTTCCGGCCCGCTACTGGCGGGGATGATAGCACAGGACCGGACCCATGGCCAGCCCCCCGGAGGGCGCGAATAAATTGACATAACTGCTGTATCTTGCTATAGAATAGCCGCCAAGACCAGACGCGAAGGGAACCCGGGACCGGACATGGACGAAACGAATTTCAAACTCCTCTATTCCCGCCAGGAGCTTGCCGCTCAGGTTGCCCGCCTCGGCGCGGAGATCAGCCGCGACTACCGGGGGCGAGAGCTGCTGATGGTCGGGGTACTCAAGGGCTCGTTCCTGTTCTTCGCCGATTTGGTGCGGGCGGTCGACGTGCCGATCGTCGTCGATTTCGTGCGCCTGGCCAGCTACGGGTCAGAGACTAAAAGCTCGGGGATCGTCGAGATGCGCAAGGACCTCGAACTGCCGATCGAAGGGCGGGACGTCATCATCGTCGAGGATATCGTCGACAGCGGCCTGACCCTCGAGTCCCTCTACCACCGGCTGCTGTTGCGCAACCCGCGCTCCCTGCGCATCTGCACCCTGATCGACAAACGCTGCCGGCGGGAGGTCGACATCGAACCGGATTACGTCGGCATCGTCATGGAGGATGGCTTCATCATCGGCTACGGGCTCGATTTCGACGAACGGTACCGCAACCTTGCCGACATCTACCTGGTGGAAGGCGCCTGACCGGGCTGAAGGAGGATTTACATGGTGATCCAGTGCAACGCCTGCCAGACCCGCTTCCGGCTGGCCGACGATAAAATCAAGCCGCAGGGCACAAGGGTCCGTTGTTCCAAATGCGGAGAGGTTTTTACGATCATGCCACCGGCACCCGTGGCCGAAGAGTTCGCCCCCCCCGCCCCTTCGACGCCCCCCCCGGCCGCAACCGACACTGCCGCAGCCGGCGAGGACCAGGCCATGGCCTGGAGCCGATTCGAAGCGGCAGGCGACGACTCCGCTCCGCCGGCCCCGGCCGCTGACGAAACGTTCAATCCCTTCCCGGAGGAGCCCGCCGGCGGTGCCGCCGCCAGCGATGAATTTCGTTTCGTCGACTCGGATTCTCCGGCCGCCACGGATGAAGAATTCGCCTTCGAACCCTCCGGCGCGGCGCCCCGCCCCGATGAACTACACTTCATCGGGGCGGAATCCCCCGCCGCCGCAGATGATGAATTCGCCTTCGAGCCCTCCGCTGCCGCTTCATCCACCGACGAATTTCACTTCGCCGGGTCGGAATCCCCCGCCGCTACGGACGAAGAATTCGCCTTCGATGCCTCCCCCACGGATGAATTCGCCTTCGACGAGGAGGCCTCGGGTGACGAAGATGAATTCGCCTTCGAGGAGGGATCCGCGGGCGGAGAGAAAGACTTCGTTTTCGACACGGAGGAGCCGGGCGGGGCGGCCGGGGAAAGCCTCCCCCCCCTGGAATTCGACACCTTGTCTTTCGAGGGCGGCCCTCGGGAAACCGGCAGCCCGGACGAGGACTTCGACGCCGGCCTCGGGGCCGGCGTCAGCGATGAGCTCGTTTTCGAAGAGAGCGACGATTCTTCCTTCGCTTTCTCTGCCGAGACCGGCGCGGAGGACTTCCCCTGGGGGGAGCCGGACGAGACAACGGCTGCTCCCGGTGACTTCGAATTCGGTACTACCCCTGACCAGGAAGAGGGTCCCGGCGCCGACACCCCCGATTTCAGCTCGCCAGCGCCTGCCGGTGAGACCGCCGTACAGGCAGCAGCGCCGGCGGTGGCACCAGCGGCGAGCAAAGCCGCCGTCCCGCGGGAGCCGCTGCCCCTGCCACCGGTGCCCAAGGTATCCCCGGCCCGGCGCAAACACGCCCGGCGCAAGGGCAAGAAGACCAGTTTCCTGACCTGGCTGACCATCCTCATCCTGCTCGGGCTTTGCGCAGCGACCGGATATTTTTACTGGATCGGCGAGTTCCCGGACGTCAACAGTCTGCTGCAGCGCTTTATGCCCCCGGCGACGACCACCTCGGCGGTCAGCCGCATCAAGGTGACCGAACTCAATGGTTTCTTCGTCAACAATACCGAGGCGGGCCAGCTCTTCGTGGTCCGGGGAGTGGCCACCAACGGCTATTCCGAACCGCGTTCGGCCATGGCTGTCAAGGGACAGATCTTCAACCGGGACGGCGGCCTGCTGCGGGAGCGGGTCGCCTACTGCGGCAACGCCCTTTCCGAGAACGAACTCAGATCCCTGCCCCTGGCCAAACTGCGCGAGCGCAGCGACAACCAGTTCGGCGACTCGCTCTCCAACCTCAACGTGGCCCCCGGCAAAAGTGTTCCCTTCGTCATCGTCTTCAGCAACCTGCCGCCCAACCTGGCTGAGTTCAGCGTCGAGCCCGGCGACTCGATTCCGGGAAGCAAGCAGTGATGCACTCGCAAAAATTCAGGGGATGGCTAAGCAAAAATTTCGTCCTTCAAGGCCTGGTGGTTTTTCAGGGGCGAAGACCTACATCAGGTAGGTCGAGGTCCTGAAAAAACGCCGTAACGCCGTAGGGCGGACTTTTTGCGACGCCATCAAGCAGTAACCCCTCTGCGGGGCTGATGAAGTAATCCCCGAACGACGAAAGCCGCACCAAGGTGCGGCTTTCGTCGTTCGGGGACCAGATCGTGGGAGGACTATTTCCCGGCCGGATCGCCGTTCTTCTCCTTGTCTGGAGTAATGTCGATCTCTTCGGGATCTTCCACAGCTTTTTTAAAGCTGCTCAATCCCTTACCCAAAGCGCTGCCGATCTCCGGGAGCTTGCCGGCACCGAAGACGATCAGCACTAGTACCAGAATAATCATCAGTTCCGATGAACCCAGTCCGAACATCCGCAACCTCCGGATCCTTGCTGCCGAAACAGCACAGGGGGATCGCTCCGGGATGGCTTGCGCCACCCCGGAGCCGCTTTACTCAGGGTGCGTCGATAGCATCGACGGGGCAGGTTTCGGCGCAGGCACCGCAATCGATGCAGGTCTCTGCATTGATGACGCGCGCGTCACCCTGCTCGCTGATGGCATCCACGGGGCAGACCGGTTCGCAGGCGCCACAGTTGATGCATTCGCTGTTGATGGTATAAGCCATGGGATTCACCTCCTCTGCCGTAAGCTGGGATACGTCGTTTTAGCAATCTGGCGTATGGTACACGAATCGACCTCCTGTGTCCACCCCCACGGCAGGCCGGCCGGCCGACAAAAATCTTGCATTTCCCCCCCCGTTCCTATAGTCTTTCAAAACACTTTTCCAGCTGTACTCAGGGCGGACCCTGACTTTTTTTTGATGACTTTACAACGGTTTGGCCGGTCACTTCGGACCGTTGTAAAACAGTTTTTGCAACCCGGGAAGTTGCAGCACATCCACAGGAAATCACGGAGGAGGTACTTTTTTCAATGGATATTCTTGCATTGAACTGCGGCAGCTCGTCAGTCAAATACCAGCTGTTTGACTGGACGCGCAAAGAGGTCATCGCCAAGGGGATGGTCGAGCGGGTGACGATCGGCGATTCGTTCATCATCCACGAAGTTCCCGGCCGCGAAACCTATCGTGAAGAATACGAATGTCCGGACCACCAGGTCGCCATCCACCTGATCATCAAGACTCTCTGCGACACGAAACACGGGGTGGTCAGCGACATGAGCAAGATCTCCGCCGTCGGCCACCGCGTCGTCCACGGGGGTGAGAAGTTCAAGAGCTCGGTCCTGATCAACGAGGCGGTGCTCGACGCGATCAAGGAAGTCCAGCACCTGGCGCCGCTGCACAACCCGCCGAACATCGCCGGGATCGAGGCCGCCCAGGCCAATCTCCCCGACGTCCCGCACGTGGCGATCTTCGACACCGCTTTCCACCAGACCATGCCGCGCCACGCCTACACCTACCCGCTCCCCTACGACTGGTACGAAAAGTACGGCGTGCGCCGCTACGGCTTCCATGGCACCAGCCACCTCTACGTCTCCAAACGGGCCGCGGTGCTGCTCGGCAAGGACCCCAAGGACTGCAACATCATTACCATGCACATCGGCAACGGCGTTTCCCACAGCGCCATCAAGGGCGGCATTTCGGTCGACACCTCGATGGGCCTCACCCCCCTCGAAGGGGCGGTGATGGGCACCCGCTGCGGCGACATCGACCCGGCCATCCCGGCCTTCATCATGGAACGGGAAGGCTACACCCCCAAAGAGATCGACTCGATCCTCAATAAGAAATCGGGGGTGCTCGGCATCACCGGCCAGTTCACCGACCGCCGAGACGTCATCGAGGGGGCGGAGAACGGCGACGAGCGCTGCCAGCTCTCGATGGAAATCGAGGCCTACCGGCTGAAGAAGTACATCGGCTCCTACGCCGCGGCGGTCGGCGGCATCGACGCGGTGGTCTTCACCGCCGGAGTTGGGGAGATGGGCTGGCTGATCCGCGAGAAGGCTTTGGAAGGCCTGGAGTTCATGGGGATCGTCCTCGATAAGGAGAAGAACCGCAACACCATGACCCGCAAGCGCGAGAGCCTTATCACCACCCCTGAATCAAAGGTCAAGGTCTTCGTCATCCCCACCGACGAGGAGCTGGTCTTTACCGAAGACGTGGTGGCGATCCTTGAGGGGACCTATACCGACCACATGCATTTCACCTATTCGTTTTCCAGCCCGGAGTTCCAGAGAAAATAATCCGGGCCCCTTTACACCACTTGGTCAGAGAGGCCGGCGACCCCCGCCGGCCTCTCTCTCGCCCGGCTCCGAATCGGGCCAGCGAAGGAATGATGAGCATACTCGGCATCGAAAACGTAGGCAGCTATGTCCCGGAAACCCGCATCTCCAACTACGAGCGCAAGGCGCAGTTCGCCATCGATGATCACTTCATCGAGGAAAAGATCGGCGTCCACCGCGTCTCCCGCAAGAGCCCCGAAGAGGAGACTTCCGACCTCTGTCTGAGCGCCTACGCCGATCTTGAGACGCGCAGCGGCTTGCGCCGGGAGGAGGTCGAGGCGCTGGTGGTGGTCACCCAGAATCCCGACTACGCCATTCCCCACACCTCCGCCCTGGTCCACGGCCGCCTCGGCCTGCCGGAGAGCTGCGCTTGCTTTGACATCTCCCTGGGCTGCAGTGGCTTCGTTTACGGGCTCTCGGTGGTCACCGCCTTCATGGCCGCCAACGGCATGAAAAAGGGGGTGCTGATCACCGCCGACCCTTATTCCAAGGTAGTCAATCCCGACGACAAGAACACCGCCCTGCTCTTCGGCGACGCCGCCGGGGCGACGCTGATTTCCACCACCCCGGTCTTTGTTCCCGGCCGCTACACCTTCGGCACCATGGGGAGCGAGTTCGACAAGCTGATCGCCCGGGACGGCGAGCTCTACATGAACGGACGGGCGGTCTTCAATTTCGCGGCCAAGACCATTCCTCCCGACATTGAAAAGATGGCGCGCCGGAACGACATCGCGATTGCCGACATCGACCGCTTCCTTCTCCACCAGGGGAGCAAGATCATCGTCGAGACCATCGCCCGCAAACTCGGTGTGCCACTTTCCAAGGTCCCCTTTGCGATCTGCGGTTTCGGCAACAGCTGCGCCTCGACCATCCCCCTACTGCTGCAGAGCGAGCTCGCCGACCCGGCGGTCAAGACCATCGCCCTCAGCGGCTTCGGCGTCGGCCTCTCCTGGGCCAGCGGCCTGCTGCGCCGCGTCGCCTGACCGGCGACAACTGGATCTCCAAATGAAAGAGGCCGACGGGAATCCCGCCGGCCTCTTTCATTGCCTAGCAACTCAAAATTCAAAACTCAAAACTGCCTTTATCCCTGCGCCTGTACCGCGGTAATCGCCGCGACGCTGACGATGTCGTCCACCGAGCAGCCGCGGGATAGGTCGTTGACCGGCTTGGCCAGCCCTTGAATGATCGGGCCGACCGCCTCGGCCCCGGCCAGGCGCTCGACCAGCTTGTAGCCGATGTTGCCGGCGTCGAGGTCGGGGAAGATCAGGGTGTTGGCCTTGCCGGCGACGCTCGAGCCGGGCGCCTTCTTGGCGCCGACCTTGGGCAGCAGGGCAGCGTCGGCCTGCAACTCGCCGTCGATCTGCAGCTTGGGATCGAGACCCTTGGCGATCTCCAGCGCCTGAAGGACCTTATCGGCATCGGCGTGCTTGGCGCTCCCCTTGGTGGAGAAGGAGAGCATCGCCACCCGCGCCTCGACGCCGAGGAAGCTCTGGCAGCTGCGCGCCGTGGCCACCGCGATCTCGGCCAGGGCCTGGGCATCGGGATTGGGATTGACCGCGCAGTCGGCGAAGAGGAGGGTGCCGTTCTCGCCGAACTCGGGGGTCTTGGTGACCATCAGAAAGACCGAGGAGACGGTCTTCATCCCCGGTGCGGTGCCGATCACCTGGAAGGCGGCGCGCAGCACGTCGCCGGTGGTGTTGAAGGCCCCGGCGACGGCCCCGCCGGCATCCCCCCTGTGCACCATCATCGCGCCGAAGTAGAGGTTGTCGTCACCGGTAAGCAGCGCCTTGGCCTCCTCACGGGAGAGTCCCTTCTTCTTGCGCAGCTCCACCAGTTCGTCGACGTAAGCCTCGAGCTTGGGAGCGGACTTGGGATCGAGCAGGGCCACCCCGGCCAGCGAAGCGCCCAGCTCCTTCGCCTTGGCCTCCAGGGTCGCCGGATTGCCGAGCAGCACCACCTTGGCCAGGCCGTCGGAAACGATCTGCCCCGCGGCCTGGACCATCCGGTCGTCGTAGCCCTCCGGCAATACCACGGTCTGCAGGCTCTGGCGGGCCTTGGCCTTGATCTGATCAACTAAATGCATGACAACCTCCTCCAAAACAGGGTTTTGAATATAGGGGTCTTTTATAACCGAAGGGTCGGAGGCGGTCAATCATTTTCCCGCGTGGGGCAAGAAGGCTGGAGACGACCGGGGGGGGTTGATGGGGGGGGGACGCTGGTGACTTGTTGACTTTCTCAGGAAATCAGGCCCTGCCACCGCGCATCCGACTGGAACAGTTCCTCTCCCGCCACGCTCCGGCGACAGACACCCGATCGGGTTATCCCGAGCGCCCTTGCGATTGCCTCACCGCCATGGCCCATTTTCCGATAGCCAAGATAACTGATCAGGCTCCGTGCGGCGGTCACCGCTTTTGATCGGCCTGGCCCCCTGATCTCTTCCGCTGTGATTCCAAGCGCCTCCCCAACCCGCTGTACCAGAACCGGGAGAGGAAGGACTCCTGTATCCGGCGGGAAAACACCTGCATCCCCAATAATCCGCTGCACGAATTCGCTCGAACCGAGCACCCGCTCATCGTAGATCGACGGTTCAACATCGCCACCTGATCGCACCACGCGACGCAAACCGCCTCCACAGAATTCTTCACGCTTCCCCTGCCCTGCCCCATCGACAATGAAACGACGATAACCCTCCCGGGCGGAGGTGATCTGCTTGCCGAAATAGGCCAGTATTTCTTCGCAGTTCTGCTCTGATAGCCGATTCTGCCCCAGCAATACGGAATGCCCTGTCCAAGTATACCGGTCAAGGGCATCCATTTCGCCCACCGCACCGACACGAAGCGGATTCAAGTGGATGTATCGGACCAATTCCAGAAGATAGGTGTCTTCTTCGCACACGATCGACTTGTACCGATTTTGAAAAAGATGGCCACTCCGATGGTGGCGCCGATTGAAGGTGACGGCATAGCCGGTAAGCAGACGCCGCATGAAAGTCGACAACTTTTCCCGCCGCGGACGCAGAAGGAGATGGACATGGTTCCGCATGATGGCCCATGCCAGACATTCGGTGCCGGTTTCATTGAGCAGGGAACCAAAGCGGTGCAGGAAAGCGGAACGGTCGGCATCGTCGAGGAACAGGTCGGTTCTTTCGATTCCCCTTACAATGACATGTTGGAGAGTATCCAATACATCGATTCGCGCGGCTCGTGGCATGGGTGAAAGAGAAGCAAGCAATACGGCCAAGTCAACAGGTCACCAGCGTTCCCCCCATCTTCTCAAATAACCATTTACAAAGCCTGACCCCATTTGCACTGCTCGGCGAAGATCGGGTGCCGCTTAACCTGGTCTACTGAAAAGGCGGGTACACAGTTAGTTTGACAGACTCTCAATTACTCATATTTACGTAGAATAAAAAAGAATTTACAAAAGAATGTACTAATACTGACGAAACTAGCCCCCCTTGAATATAAATACAAGTGAATAATATTGAGTACAAAAAAATGAAAACAAGCGAAAAATTTAATTCCCCCCAAATTCCATGAAAAATAACAAATAAAATACTTGAAAACAAGGTAGCCAAAACATTCCCCCAGTTTTTCCTTAAAATCTCAAAAATATAGCCTCTATACAAAGTTTCTTCAAGTAAAGGACCCCAGACAATAAGCAAAAACAAGGTCAGATAATACCACTTTCCCTTAACAGAAATTATGTCCTGTGCTAATTGAATATACCTTCCAATAAATAAAATATCACCCAATATTACAAAATATGCCAGCACTATCCCAGATAAAGAAACAAAAATAACATTTTTGTCAATGGCAATTCTCGGGACAAATTTAGAAATCAGGAAGAAGTAGGTTATGGCTATTAATGGAGATATCGCAGAGGAAGACAACATTCCAAGGGTAAGCAAAGGTACTTTAGGGAAAACCTCTGCTAACCTTGGTGCGAGACAATACCCCCCTATTTCATGAGAAACAACTTGAAAAATAAAACCAAATGCAACGAAAACAGCAGTTTTTCTCTTATCATCTGATAGTAGCAATTAATAGCACCCCTAATTAGGTTATGGATAAGTGGTAATCGTTGGCCCAAAGGGTGGGAGTGGACCACCGCCACATCCAGAATCAGAAGGTTTAGGAGGCATGTTATTCGGTTGTGCTTTTTGACCCTTCCGCGGCTTCGGTGAAGGAAGATACGGAAATTGACCCCGGGGTGCACCCGGAGTCGGAAATATCGGTCTTGGTCGGATGTCGCCCCTTGGAGATTGCTGCCCTGGATCAATACAATTTGAATGTGGAGGACATCCTTGCTCGGGAATGACGGGTATAATGGGTGCTACTAATCCCTTCGGGTCACTCCAATTGATCGGGTTATCCCGGACATAGCCATAAAAGTTTAGTCCCCCAACCAATCCAATTGGATCTTCACTGACAAATCTCCTCATTTCAGGGCTGTAATACCTGGCCCGGTAATAATACAACCCCGTCCCGTCATTCTCCCGCCCCGTGTACTGAAACGCGTTGACGTCGCTGCCACTCACGGTGACAGCTCCGTAGGCATCGTAGGCATAGCTGGTGGTGACCGCGCCGTTCTCGTCGGTCAGAGCGACGATCGACCCAAGCGCATCAGCCTTGTAGTACCGTATTGTACCGTCACTGCGCTCAAGAGCCAGCGGCTCGTCGATGTTCAGGGTGCGGGTGTAGTCGGTGGTGACGCCATTGGTGGTTTCCTGAAGAATGTCCCAGCCGTCGTAGACATACTCGGTGGTGACGCCGTTCACGGTCCGTTCGGTCCGGCGGTTGAGGGTGTCGTAGTTGAAGCTGGCGCTCAGGGGGGAGCAGTCGGCCTTGTAGCCGCTGATGCCGGTGAGGCGATTGCGGCCGTCCCAGGTGTAGTTGGTGGTGCCGCAGGCGTCGGTTCGGGTCTCCAGGTTGCCGTTCTCATCGTAGTTGAGCGTGGCACCATCGAGGGTCAGCATTTCGTTGGCTTCGTCGTAGCTGGTGTTTGTAACCGGCGTCGCCAGGGGGATGGTCGCTGTCTGTCAACGGCAATCGAAAATTGACCCACTTTGCCGGATCTTTGGAAATTGAAAATTGACCCACCCGCCTGTCAATCATCGATCTGGGGTACCGGAAGCGGCGTGCCCATGATGCCGGCGCGGCGTTTCTCCTTGAGTCGGTAGCTGTCACCTCGAATCTGAATGACATGGGCATGGTGCAGCAGCCGGTCGAGCATCGCCGAGGTCAGGGCCGTGTTGCCGCCGAAGGTCTGCTCCCATTCGCCGAAGCTCAGGTTCGAAGTAAGGATGACCGAGCCTTCCTCGTAGCGTTTGGCAATCACCTGGAAGAAG
>Ga0210142_1000129_pt1 | contig 16800 bp, 16 predicted proteins | sample Goodyear_PhragC__FD_184869 | JGI IMG/M metagenome (GOLD analysis project Ga0210142, IMG submission 184869) | Wetland microbial communities from San Francisco Bay, California, USA, that impact long-term carbon sequestration - Goodyear_PhragC_D2... | ecosystem: Environmental > Aquatic > Marine >...
GTGGACAGGGGCTGGCAAGCCCTCAGGCAGTTTCCGCCTTGAGATCGCGTCGGCCAAGAAGTACGGGTACCTAACGAGCGAAGGTGGAAAGCTCGTCCTGCAAGAGCGCGCGCGGAAAGCCATCGCGCCGCAGTCTGAGACTGACAGAGTCAACGCGCTCCGTGAGGGCCTACTCGCCGCGCCCGACCTGTCGACGGTCTACAACTTCTATCGCGGCGAGAACCTGCCAGACGACCAGTTCTTCATCAACGCGCTCACAGATCGGTTCGGCATCCCGACCGACAAGGTCGCGGAGTTCCGAGAGGTCTTCGATGAGTCGATTCGCGCGGCCGACCTGTTGGACGAAACAGGCGAGCGCCCGCGGCTCATCGACGTTGGGCGGGATGAATCCCACCGACCCACAGATGGGAAGGCTCCCACCGGCACGAAAGTTGAAGTCGCGGCTGGGACGACGTGTTTCGTCATGCAACCGTTCGGCGGTACCCTCGGCGGCTACTACGAGTCGATCTTCAAGCCGGCGATTGAGCAGGCGGGACTCGTCGCCGTCCGCGCGGATGCCGAGATCTTCGGCACGGGCAAGATCATGGATCAGATCTGGCGCGGCATCAGAGCGGCCAAGGTTCTTGTCGCGGAGATGACGACGAAGAATCCCAATGTCTTCTACGAGCTCGGACTCGCACACGCACTCGAGAAGCCAGTGGTGCTCGTCTCATCGAACCAAGAGGATGTACCGTTCGACCTGCGTCACATCAGGGTCATCCTCTACGACCAGGCCGACCCGTTTTGGGGTCAGAAGTTGATCGACAAGATCGCCGACAACATCAAGTCTGCGGTCAGGGACCCTGAAGAGGCGATCTTCCGAGTCGAAGAGGTCTAGCGCTAGCCATGCCCGACTAGCGAGCGCGGAGCAGCGTCGGGGGAGCCCGATCGATCCGTCGAAGCCGCCGAGCTCAGCTATTGGCCCCGGGGGAGGGCTGTGAGAGAATAGAAAGAAGGTTGGCCAGGGCTTCGGGTGGGTTTGAAAGATGCCCAGTTAGGTCCATGAGGAAAAGGCCCGCGCACGCGGGCCTTTTCGTGTTCATCGGGCGGCGGTGCCGTCCGCGGTGGTACTCAGGGGGTGCCGACCGAACGCCCGAAGTGCGAGTCGAGGTGTCGCGGATCAGCCCCTCCGTCCCCTCGATCGGCCGCGTGTACCCGCGGTGCGTCCGCTCGTCCGTGTTGCCGACAAGCTGCTCCGTGATCGCGGCCGGAAGGCCCGCAGTCCTGATTGTGAGCGTGACCCTCCGCCCAAACGTCTTGCGATGAGCCAGGACGTGGTTGCGACCCTCCGCGAGTCTCACCGAACTCAACCTTTCGACGGCCCGGTGGCGCGCTCCATGCGGCGGCTGACGTAGCGGATCTCGAAAGCCATTCCGATCGCCGCTAGGCCGACCGCGATGAAGACGAGATCTCCCCACGGCTCGCCGGAAAGATCGAGCGCGAGGTCGACGACGCCGAACACGGTGAGGATGCACCCGACCGCCGCCGAGGCGATCGCTGATCGTCGTAGTCTCCGTGGCGACACGCTGAGAATCCTGTCAGCCGCGGCGCCGCGGGCCAGTCGGTTGGCGATGAGCGCGTCCCGGCCGGACGGATTCAGACGTCGCCGACCGGCCGAGTTCTACCGGGCGTTTCGTCGTGTGCGACCGATCTGCACCGCGGCTCCGATCACTACGGCGAGCGCGATCCACACGACTGACCATACGGGGCCGCCGAACGCAAGTGCTATGACCGCTCCTGTCGCGCCGAGCACCCCCGCGGCTCCGTAAGCACCCGTACGCGGGGCGTTGCGGCTGACGCGCGTGCGCCTGGGATCTCGCACAGGGGCGAATCGTCCCGGTGGCTCAGATCCCGGCGTCATGGATACGCCCGAGGGAACCGACATCGCATGCGCGCTGTATCTCAACCGTGCGCACGCCGGGATGCCATGGTCGCGTGGACGAGTGGTCTCGGCTGTGCAAGTGTGCGGGCCTTGAGAGTCCGTACCTCGGCAACGTCGAAAACGCGGCGCCGGTTCGCTCCTTGTCGGAGCGACCCCCGGCCGCGGTGCATCGCGCGCGGGGCCCGGCGCGTCCTCGGGTGTCCGGTCTGCAGGGCGAGCAACGAGGCAGATGCGCCCTTCTCCCTCTGACTCCGCGGCTCTGGAGAGACCGCCCTCCGCGACGCGAGTCCACGTGGTCGGCGCGGGGCCCGTGGGTCTCCTGCTCGCAGCGCTGCTCCAGTCGGTGGAGGGCTTCTCGGTGCGGCTCTACGAGAAGCGGCGCGAGTACACGCGAACGCGGATGGTCCAGCTCGCGCCGTACCTCGTGGCGGATTCAGTCGAGAGCTACCGAGCCGATTCGATCGACGGAGACAGCGTCGAAGCCATCTTCGATCCACCAGAGCTCGACCAGGGGCTCGCGTTCAGACAGGCCATTCCGTCGGACCTGAGCACACTCCTGAAGAGCTGGGTGCTCGGGTTCTGCCCGCTCAACTCGATCGAGCAGTCCCTCAGCGATCTGATCGATGCGCGCGGGCCGAATGGAGTGGAGCGCACCGCGGGGGTTGTGACGGCGGAGGACGCGATGACGATGCTCCAAGCGGGCGACGTCCTCATCGACTCCACAGGCAACAGGTCGCTGCTCCGAGATCACCTGGTTCCCGGCTCGGGCGACGTCTACGAGGGCGCGAACACGCTCAATGTCCGGCTCGAATACGCGCTCGTCATCACCTTCCTGTACGGGCAGCCCTACGACTGCAACGAGTACTGCAAGTACTACAAGAACATCGAGAACGCCCACTACAAGTTCATCCCGATGGTGCACCGCACGCACTACGACGGCAGCGTCAGCCACGTCACGGGCATCGTCAACATCAGCGCTGACGACTACGAGGCGATGCCCTCCCGGTTCGACGGTGAGTGGCTTCGCAGCAACGTTCCCGGTGTCGCTCAGTCGATGGACAGATTCATCGACAAGATCAAGCAGGAAACGCACGGCGAGATACTCGGCGACCTCGAGATCGTCCGGATACCACTGGATCTGTACCGCGCGCGCAACGCGACCAGTCGCCGGCTGCTCGCAGCGGGGCCGATCGACCATCCCTTCGCTCGGTCGCCGGTGTTCCTCGCCGGCGATTCGGCCATCGGCTCGCCCTACTTTCAGTCGATTTCGCTCGGCTTCGAGTGCGCGATCTTCCTGGCGGGGCTGATCGCACAACGGGACCTGCCGCTGGGTGACATGCTCGATCGCTACGAGCTGCACATCTACAAGCAGTGGCTTCGCGTCTACATGCGCAGCAAGATGATCAAGCACAACAAGGACCTGTTCGAGTCCCTCGACGACCCGCTTGCGCTCCTCGACAAGCTGCACATCTACTAGCGACCTGCAAGAAGCGAGAACCAGGTGGCACGCAAGACCATCACCACCCAGGTCGCCATCATGGGCGCGGGGCCTGCAGGCCTCATGCTCTCCCACCTGCTGGCGACGCAGGGTATCGAGTCCACGGTCGTGGAGATCCGCAGCCGGCGAGAGATCGAGGAGACGGTTCGTGCAGGCATCCTGGAGCACGGCACCGTCAACATGCTGGTGGACTCCGGCGTCTCCGACCGGGTGCTGCGCGAGGGACACCGCCACGACGGCATCGTCTTGCGCTTCGGGGGCGAGAGCCACCGCATCGACTTCAAGCAGCTCGTGGGCGAGTCCGTGTGGCTGTACCCGCAGACCGACGTCTTCATGGATCTCGCCGCGCGCCGCGAGGCCGACGGCGGAGACGTCCGCTACAGCGTCGGCGAGACCACCGTCCACGACCTCGAGGGGAAGCCGAAGGTGTGGTTCACGGACGCGGAAGGCCGGGAGTTCGAGCTCCGGGCCGACTTCCTGGTCGGAGCCGACGGCTCCCGCAGCCACTGCCGCTTCCAGATCCCGGAGGCCAACCGCACGTGGTACTTCCACGAGTACCCGTTCGCCTGGTTCGGCATCCTGGCCGAGGCGCCGCGCAGCCTGGACGTGCTCATCTACGCCAACTCCGAGCACGGCTTCGCCCTCGTCAGCCAGCGGACCGAGACCGTGCAGCGCATGTACTTCCAGTGCGACCCCGAGGAAGACGTCGCCGACTGGGACGATGAGAGGATCTGGGCCGAGTTGCGCAAGCGCGTGAACGGCAACGGCTTCGAGCTCCGGGAAGGCGCGGTCCTCGAGAAGATCGTCCTACCGTTCCGCAGCTTGGTCCACGCCCCCATGCGCTACGGGAACCTCTTCCTCGCCGGCGACGCGGCCCACAACGTCCCGCCCACGGGGGCCAAGGGCCTCAACCTGGCCATCCACGACGTCCACGTGCTGTTCGAGGGCCTTGATCCCTTCTACTCCACCGGTTCCACCACGCTGCTCGACTCGTACAGCGACCGCGCCCTGGAACGCGTGTGGAAAGCCCAGCACTTCTCGTACTGGATGACCTCGATGCTGCACACGGTCCCGGGCTCCGACGACTTCGAGCGCGGCCGCCAGCTCGGCGAGCTGAACATGGTGGTCTCATCTCGCCATGCCCAGGCGTATCTGGCCGAGGCGTACACGGGCTGGCCGACGTCGACGTAGCCGCGCCGGATGCGTCTACAGCATCAGGTAGGGCCACGTCGGCCGGCTTCGGTTTGGGCGTAGGGTTCGATCGTGGCCGATCGGGTGTGCGCGATGTGCGGCCGGAGTAGCGCCGGGCTCGATTCCTGGCATACCGTCGTCAACTACTCGCTCGGGGGCCGCACCGAGTGGGAGGAGCGTCGCCGCGTCGAGGCCTGCTCGTGGGGGTGCCTCAGGCTTGCCTACATGACCGACGAGCGGGTGCCCGATGCGATACGCCCGCACTACGAGGAGGCGATCCGCGTCCTCGACGCCGTCGGAGCGCGGGCGTCCCACGTCGATGAGAAGACGGCGCGGCGGGCGTTGCAGTTCACGACCCCCATCCTTCGGAATCTCTTCGAGATCCCACCCGAACCCGCCGCTCTCTCGGACCGCCAAATCGACAGTCGGGGATGACCGCGGGCCTGTAGCCGCCGACGGGGTGGCGGGGCCTCACGTGGTGCGACAGCCGGCCCGTGCTGCCCGGCTCTGCGCAACCGGTCGCCGGCTCCATCACCACCTGGCCAAGACTCTCGGCCGCCGATGTGGACACGGAGGCTCCGCCGCGCCTGGGGCGCCTCGGGAGCTCCGGGTTCGGGTCGGAGCTCCCGAGGCTTCACGGGTGGCGTCAGCCGAGTTGCGTCGCCCTCTCGTAGACGCTGGCCGGTACAGCCGCGCAGAGGAAGGCGGCATCGGGAATGGGCACCTCGATCGCATCACCACGAGCGACCGCCGCGTCGATCTGCGCATCGGTGAGGATGTGCTCGTTTGCGGCGGCGGTGCTGGTGAACAGCACCAGGATCGGCAGCCAGTTGGGGTTGAAGTCGCGACCGCCCGGAAAGTCCATCAGGTGGTCGTGACCGAGCACCCCGCCGCCGTACACGTTCGGCATGATCGACTGCGCCGCGCCCGCGATGATGTCGCCGTGAGTGGGGCAGTTGTCCGTCGGCATGTGCTCACAGAGAAGCGGCCCCACCGTTGATCCCACCGGGTAGACGGGCAGGTAGAAGGGCTCCCACGACCGTGGGTTCGACTTGACCGGGTTCGGCGCATGCATCGGCGTCAAGACGTAGCCGATCGTCCCGGCCTGCTCGTCGTTGTAGACGGGCTCGATCACCACCTGCCCCTTCGCGCGCTCGCCGCTCGGAATCGCAGCGGCGGCGGGCGCGGCCGCCACCGCTGCGATCGCCACCGACGCAGCGGCGACGAGCAGTGCGATCCGTGATGTCATGTAGATCACTCCTCCCCGGCCCGACCTGCCGCAGGGCACTCGAAAGCGCGCAGCGGGCCTGGCTGCACGCCAACCGGGTGAGTGCCGAGCGGAAGCGACCGCTCGCACGATTGATCGATCGCAGTACGAACAGAATGCCAGACGTGCGGCGCGGCCGCAGGACGTGCCGTCACGGCCGGATGCGCTCGAATCGTCGTCGACTCACACCCGAGTGACGACCGGCGCGGCGTGCTGTGGCGGCGCTCCCGTGCGGTTCGTCGGCCCCGAGCCAGGGCGGAGCGAGATCGTGGGAGTGAGGCGCTCGAGAACGGGTAAGAGGAGGGAGGGGGCGAGTTGCGGGACGTCTCCTGACCCACCGTCTCGCCGTCTTCCCCGGACGCTCGAGCCTTCTCGAGGCTCGCTCCCGGCTCCAGCCCGAGCGCCCAGCGATGCGGCGCCGCCGTGCCGCGGCGTGCGCACGGCGCGGCAGCGAGGGCTCTGTCCGTCCGCGGCTCGCGCCACCGGCGACGGCGTCGAACTCGTCGTGCCCGTACCCGAGCGCCACGCGTTGAACGCCACCGCGCACTGCTTTATGGTGGCGTCGATGATCAGGCTCGTTGTCCGAACCGCAATCCTGCTCGGGGCGAACGCGGTCGGCCTGATCGTCGCGGCGGCGGTGCTCGACGGAATGGAGCTCGACGTGACCGCGTTCATCGTCGCGGTCGTCATCTTCACCGTCGCGCTGGCGCTGATGACGCCGTTTCTCGCCAGCGTGCTGCGTCGCAACCGCTCGAGCGCATCGGCGCTGGGCGGCGTCGCGTTGATCGCGACCCTCGTCTCGTTGATCATCACGGACCTGCTCTCCGACGGGCTGTCGATCGACGGCGTCGGCACCTGGATCGCGGCGACCGTGATCGTGTGGATCGCGTCGCTGCTCGCGGCGTTCCTCCTCCCGTACCTCGGTCTCAAGAAGTACCTCGAAGAGCGCTGACGCTCCCCGTCGCGAAGAACGACCGGCGGTCGAGCGGCTCCCGCCCTCGCGACCGCGCGACCGGTCCCGATCGCGTAGGGTTCGAGACCCGACCAAAACGGGTACCGAGAGTCGTCACTCGCGCCCGGAGGTGCCGCCATGGGTCAAGAGGTCATGCAGGACGTCCCGCCGCAGCGCGAGCACGGGCCGATGCTCACGGCGTGTTCCGCGCCGGGATGCTCAACCCTCACGATGGGGGGAACGTGCGTCGAGCACGATCCGCCCGTCAGCGCGACGTACCCGCGCGGAAGACCATACGTGGCGCGCCTCACCTCGCCGCCCGAGCTCTCGCTGGTCGGGAGCGGGCGCCTGGAATCCCCCGCCTGAGGGATGCAGCCGACGGCCTCCCTGAGAACGGTGAGGCCATGGGTGCTTCCTCCGGGTGGAATCTCGTGGCGCGTCGGCCGCCTCGCGTCCGTGCGGTGCCGAAGGGTTCGGTCCACACGTCTGTGAGGCGGACGCGCGTCCCGGGTCGCGCGCTTCGTCAGTGCGTCGTCGAGCATCCGCAGGTCGCGCGCACCGAGGTGCGCGCCCAGAGCGCAGGCTGAGCCCGGCCGTCCGTCCCCAGTAGGATCGCCGCGTGAGGATCCGCGCCGCCGTGCTCGAGGAGTTCGGGCAGCCGCTCGTCGTGCAGGAGGTCGATCTCGCCGAGCCGGGCCCGGGCGAGGCGCTCGTCCGCCTGGCCGCATGCGGCGTGTGCCACACGGACCTCTACACCGCGTCCGGCGCGGACCCGACCGGGTACGCGCCGTGCGTGCTGGGCCACGAGGGCGCAGGTGTCGTGGAGCGCGTGGGGGAGGGCGCGACGCTCGTCCGGCCCGGCGACCACGTGATCACGCTCTTCGCGCCGGAGTGCGGTACGTGCGTCCACTGCCGCAGCGACCGCACGAACCGCTGCGTCGCGATCCGCGACCAGCAGGGGCTGGGTTTTCTCCCCGACGGCACGACCCGTCTCTCCCGCGGTGGCGAACCGCTACGGCACTTCATGGGAACCTCGACGTTCGCGGAGTGCGCGGTCGTCCCGGAGATCGCGCTCGCGACCGTGAGCCCCGACGCGCCGCTCGAGGGGTGCGCGCCCTTCGCCTGCGGGCTCGCGACCGGGATCGGGGCTGCGCTCTACACGGCTCGCGTCGAGCCGGGGTCGACCTGTGCCGTCTTCGGATGCGGGCTCGTGGGGCTCGGGGCGGTGATCGGCGCGCGGCTCGCCGGGGCGGCACGGATCCTCGCGGTCGACCTGTCGGAGGGGCGCCTCGCGCAGGCACGCCATCACGGAGCGACCGACACGCGGCTGGCCGCCGAGGACACGGTCGACTGGATCAGAGAAGAGACCGAGGGCTTCGGCGCGGACTACACGTTCGAGGCGACCGGCAACGTCGCGGTCATGCGCCAGGCGGTCGAGGCGGCACGCGAGGCGTGGGGGCTCGCGACGCTCTGCGGCGTCGCGGGCAAGGGGGAGACGCTGGACATCGTCCCCCGTCTCCTCATCACCGGCCGGCGGGTCGCGGGCTCGTCGTTCGGCGGCGTGAAGGGTCGGACGCAGGTGCCGCAGCTCGTCGACCGCTGGCTCGCGGGAGAGATCGACGTGGAGGCGCTGCTCTCGCACCGGCTCCAGCTCGACGACGTGAATCACGGCTTCGAATTGCTCGAGGCCCAGGACGGGATCCGCAGCGTGATCACGTTCGACTGAGGCTGCGCCCGGCGGCGCCACGCGCCGAGGGGCAGCTCCGCCCGGGCGGGACCGGCGGGGCGGGCGGGCGCGCCGGCGGGGCGGGTGGCCGCGAGCGACTCGCCCCGCGAGTCGAACCGGCGAACAATGGTCGTTTCGCGTCCGGACATCGCGTTCCCCTTTCCGTCGAGTATCTTTACGGCGAGTTACTTCACGGCAAACTACTACAGAGGATACCTTGACGTCAAGACTCTTTACATGGAGTATCTGACCGTGAACAGCAGGGTCGCCACGAGTCGCCCGGACACGGTCGACACAAACCTCGAGGTCTGGGCGCGCGAGCTGCCGGAGCTCGACCTGGAGACGGAGGGGATCATCGAGCGCATCCACCGGCTCGAGCGGTTCGTCGACCGCGCGATGCAGGAGACGCTCGAGGCGTTCGAGCTGTCGCACGGCGAGTGGAAGGTGCTCGCGAACCTCCGGCGTGCCGGGCCCCCGTACCGAGGCAAGCCCGGCAAGCTCGCCAAACGTCTCGACCTCTCGAGCGGCGCTATGACGAACCGCCTCGACAACATGGAGACGCGCGGCCTCGTCCGGCGCCTCGACGACCCGGACGACCGCCGCGGTGTGATCGTCGAGCTGACCGAGGAGGGGAAGCGGCTTTGGGACGCGGCCGTCGGGGCGCAGGCGGAGAAGGAGTCCCTCGTCGACTCGGCACTCGGCGACCGCGAGAAGCACCAGCTGAACGAGCTCCTCCGCCGCCTGATGCGTGCCTTCGAGGACGCGCACGGGCCGGCTCATCCGCCGCACGACTAGTCGCTCGGGCGCGCCCCGCGGCGCCGACTATCCTGGCCCGACGATGAACGTGACGCTCCCCGACGGCTCCCCGCTCGAGCTGCCCGACGGCGCGACGGCCCTCGAGGCCGCGAGCGCGATCGGGCCGAAGCTCGCCGCGCAGGCCGTGCTCGCGCGTGTCGACGGGGAGCCCCGCGACCTGCGGCTGCCGCTCCAAGACGGCGCCGAGCTCCAGATCCTCACGACGCGCGACCGCGACGACCCCGACGCGCTCTATGTCCTGCGCCACTCGGCCGCCCACCTGCTCGCCGAGGCGGTCCGACGGCTTCACCCGGGCGTGAAGGTGGCGATCGGCCCGCCGATCGAGAACGGCTTCTACTACGACTTCGAGTTCCCGCAGCCGATTCGCGAGGAGGACCTCGCCGCGATCGAGGCCGAGGTCGCGCGCGAGATCGCGGAGGGTCGCACGTGGGAGCGGACGGAGATCGACCGCGACGAGGCGCGCGCCAGGTTCGAGGCCGAGGGCGAGCCGTACAAGGTCGAGCTGGTCGACACGGCCGACGGCGCGATCTCCCTGTACACGCAGGGCGACTTCACCGACCTCTGCCGTGGGCCGCACCTCCAGGACGCGACGCCGATCAAGGCGCTCAAGCTCACCGGGCTCGCGGGCGCGTACTGGCGCGGCGACGAGCAGAACACGCAGCTGACGCGGATCTACGGGACGGCGTTCTTCACGCAGGATGATCTCGACGCGTACCTCGCGCGGCTGGAGGCGGCACGGGCCAACGACCACCGGCGGCTCGGCCGTCAGCTCGACCTGTACCACCTCCAGGACGCCTCACCCGGCTCGCCGTTCTGGCACCCGAGGGGCATGGTCGTCTGGAACCTGCTCGAGGACGTGCGCCGGCGCGAGAACCTGCGCCGCGGGTATCTCGAGGTCAAGACGCCGCTCATCTACGACAAGTCGGTGTGGGAGACCTCGGGTCACTGGGAGAAGTTCAGGGGCGAGATGTTCCTCGTCGCCGGCGAGGGAGAAGAGCCTCACGCCGGGCTGAAACCGATGAACTGCCCGGGGCACATGCTCCTCTTCGGCAGTCAGCTCCGCAGCTACCGCGATCTGCCGCTCCGCTACGCCGAGTCGTCGACCCTGCACCGGAACGAGCCCACGGGCACGCTCCACGGCCTGCTCCGTGTCCGCCACGTAACCCAGGACGACGCCCACATCTTCTGCACCGCCGAGCAGATCGAAGCGGAGATCTTCGCCTGTCTCGACTACGCCGCATACCTGTACGACCTCTTCGGGATGGAGGCGCGCTTCGACCTCTCCACCCGCCCGCCCAACCGGCTCGGCACGGACGAGGAATGGGACTTCACGGAGGCCGCGCTCCGCACCGCCCTCGAGCGGCGAGGGATCGACTACGTCCTGAACGAGGGCGACGGTGCGTTCTACGGCCCGAAGATCGACCTCCACATGCTCGACGTGCTCGGGCGCTCGTGGCAGATGGGCACGATCCAGCTCGACGCGCTCATGCCGAAGCAGTTCGGGCTCACGTACATGGGCACCGACAACGTCGAGCACACACCATACGTCGTCCATCGCGCGCTGCTCGGCTCGCTCGAGCGGTTCATCGGGATCCTGATCGAGCACTACGGCGGCGCCTTCCCGACCTGGCTCGCGCCCGTGCAGGTGCGTGTGTTGCCGGTCGCCGAGACCCACCGCGCCGCGGCGCACGCGCTCGTCGCGGCGCTCGGGGACGGCTCGGTGCGGGCCGACGTCGACGAGCGCGACGAGACGCTCGGCAAGCGGATCCGCGACGCCGAGCTGCAGAAAGTCCCGTACGTCGTCGTCTGGGGCGACCGGGAGTCTCGCGACGCGATCGCCGTCCGCGCGCGCGGCGGCGAGGGCGTGCGCTCCATTTCGCTCGAGGCCCTGATGGCCGAGATCGCGAAGGAGAGCCCTCACTCGGAGTCGCGTCCCTAGGAACGGGTTTACGGCCGCGCGAGCGGCCGCCATCAGGGTGTGCCCCCGCCGCGGGCTGGGATCCGAGCGACAGAAACCCGCTGCGGCGGATTTCTGTCCCGCGAACAAATCGGAGCCTGCTACGCTCAATGCCTGCAAAGCAGGAGCGGCATCGCCCCTCACCTCGCCGGCCGTGAGCCGCGCGAGGTTCAACCGAGTCGAATCCGACGAGGGAATGCCGCGGCTGCATGCAGTGGCGTTTCAACGAAAGAGGAGGATCGACTCGACTTGGTGAAAGCCCTTTGAGACCGCGGCGCCGTCCCGAGGACAGGACGCGTCCCGTCGTCCAGCAGGATCGGATCAACGAGCAGATCCGCGCGCCGCGGGTCCGGCTCGTGGGGCCGGACGGAGAGCAGATCGGGATCAAGGACACGAAAGAGGCGCTCGAGCTCGCGTACTCGAAGAACCTGGATCTCGTGGAGGTCGCGAAGGACGCCGACCCGCCCGTGGCCAAGGTCATGGACTACGGCAAGTGGCGGTACGAGCAGGAGCAGCGCGCGAAGCTGGCCCGCAAACACCAGTCGACGATCAACATCAAGGAGATCAAGTTCAGGCCGAAGATCGGGGACCACGACTACGAGACCAAGAAGGGCCACGTCGTCCGCTTCCTCAACCAGCGGGCGAAGGTCAAGGTGACGATCATGTTCCGGGGGCGGGAGAACCTCCACCCGGAACGGGGTCGGACGCTTCTCGAGCGCCTCGCGGAGGACGTGAAGGAGCTCGGTCAGGTCGAGCAGCAGCCGACGCTCGACGGCCGGAACATGGTGATGGTGCTGGGGCCGACGAAGAACGCAGGAGTCAAAAAAGATGCCGAAGGTGAAGACAGGGAGCGGGGCGAAGAAGCGGTTCAAGCTGACCGGGGCGGGAAAGCTGATGCGCCGGCGGCGCCACCGGACGGCGCCCCCGGGCCAGGTGATCAAGAGCCGCCCGGGGAAGCGGAAGCGCGCGCGGGAGAACGCGTCGGTCGCGTCTAGCGACCAGAAGTCCGTCAAGAAGCTGCTGGGGAGGGGCTGACATGGCTCGCGTCAAGCGATCGGTCGCCGCGCGCAAGAAGCGCCGCAAGGTGCTCGAACAGGCCAAGGGCTACTACGGCCGCAAGAGCACGCACTATCGCTACGCGAAGGAGCAGGTCGAGCACTCGCTCGCGTATGCCTACCGCGACCGGCGGAACCGCAAGCGGAGCTTCCGTGCGCTCTGGATCGTCCGCATCAACGCGGCGGCCCGCGTGAACGGGCTCTCCTACAACCAGTTCATGAACGGCGTCCACAAGGCCGGGATCGAGCTCGACCGCAAGTCGCTCGCCGACCTGGCCGTCGTCGACCCGGCGGCGTTCGCCGCGGTCGCGGCCCAGGCGAAGGCCGCGCTCGGCCCCCACGCGAAGGCCGCGTAGCTCCCCGCTCAACGGGAGGCAGCGCGCCGGAGGAGGGGCCGGCGCAAGTTACAAGTTGTAACTTGCGCGCTCTCGTGATCACCTCGCGCGACAACGCGACGCTGCGGCTCGTCCGGAAGCTGCTCGGGGGGCGGAAGCACCGCGAGGAGTCGGGGCTGTTCGCTGCCGAGGGCGAGGACCTCGTCGCCGCCGCCCGAGACGCGGGCATCGAGCCGGTGCACCTGCTCCTTGCCGGCGAGACCGTCGAGGCGGAGCTGCTCTCCCGCGTCTCCACGCTGCCCCATCCCGCGCGCGCGATCGGCGTCTACCGGAGAGCGGACCTGCCGGTCGGAGAACGTGAGACGTGTCTCGCGCTCTGGCGGGTCGCCGACCCGGGGAACCTCGGCACGCTCGTCCGCACGGCGGACGCGTTCGCCGCGTCGCTCGCGCTGTCGGTAGGGTGCGCCGACCCGCTTTCGCCGAAGGCGCTGCGTGCCTCCGCCGGCGGGATCTTTCGCGTGCCGCTCGTGCCCTGGGACGAGCTCCCGGGGATGCGCGTCGCGCTCGTCGCGCACGGCGGCATGCCGCTCCACGACATCGACCTCCGGCGCCCCGTGACCTTCCTTCTCGGCGCCGAGCGCGAAGGGCTGCCGGACGAGCTTGCAGCCCGGTGTCACAAGGCCACGATCGCGCTCCCCGGGGCTGCGGAGTCGCTCAACGTCGCCGCCGCCGGGGCGATCGCGCTCTACGAGGCGTCGCTGTCCCCTCGGGCGGAAGCTCGGTAGGAGTACGCCGCGATGGAACCCTGGAAGACGCGCTCCCGACGAACAGTGCTCGACCGCAGCCCATGGCTCTCAGTCGAGAGCCACGTCGTCGAGCTGCCGGACGGCCGGGTCGTCCAGGACTGGCCGTGGGTGGTGTCCCGGGAGTTCGCGAACGTCGTCGCGGTGACGGAGGAGGGGTCGTTCCTCCTGTTTCGGCAGACGAAGTACGGGGTCGACGGGACCACCCTGGCGCCGGTCGGCGGCTACCTGGACGCGGGTGAGGAGCCGCTGGCGGCGGCGCGGCGCGAGCTGCTCGAGGAGACCGGATACGCAACGGAGGAATGGACGTCGCTCGGGACGTACGTCGTCGACGGCAACCGGGGGTGCGGCGTCGGGCACCTGTACCTCGCGTGCGGGGCCCGGAAGGTCGCGGAGCCGCACGCCGACGACCTCGAGGACCAGGAGTTGCTGCTTCTCGCGCGGGACGAGGTCGAGGCGGCGTTGCTGGCCGGCGAGATCCGTGTGCTGTCGTGGGCTGCCGCCGTCGCGCTCGCGCTCGTGGCGCGCGGCTGCGTCTGAGTCCTCGAAGCCGCCGGCCGGCCGGGGTCGGTGCCCACCACGATCTCCGGCTGCTACCAGGCGCCTCCGCCTCCGCCGCCTCCTCCGCCCCCGCCTCCGCCGGAGAAGCCACCGCCGAAGCCGCCCGAGCCCGAGGAGGGCGGCGCGAGGGCCGAGCCGAACCCCGAGGCGAGGTCCCCGATCGCGAGCGAGGTGGCGCCCGAGCCGAGGTTGCCGCCGCCCGAAATCCAGTAGATCGACGATGCCTGAGCCATCGCCTCGGGCATGGCGAGGTGCGCCGCCTGGAGGACGCGCTCGGCGATTCCGAACGCGATCCCGTAGACGAGGAGGCGCTCCCACAGCGCGAGCGTGGCCGGTGGAGCCTCCTGGAGCCGGGGAAAGTCGGTGAGGTACCGGCGAAACGCCTCCCAGCGCTCCGCCTCGACCTCGCCCGCCCGTGAACGTCGCCGCCAGAGCCGACGCTGCGTGAGCGCGCCGAAGATCACGGCCGCGTTCACGAAGGCCGCGACACCCAGGCCGATCAGGACGATGTCGCTCCAGCGCGGGTACACCGACCGCCAGCCGGAGATCGCGAGGTAGAGGAGCAGCGCGCCGACCGCCCCGAACACGACGAGCGCGACGCCGAGCGGCAGCGCGCCGAGCGAGAGGAACCACTGCCGGTTCCCGATCGCCGTCGAGACGTTCGCCTTGAACGCCGTGAAGTGCTTGCTCATGGACTCGCGGTCCGCCTCGATCGACTCCCGGAAGCGCGAGAGGCGCTCGGGGCCGTCGGCGATCACGCCGTCCACCACCTGCGCGACCGCGTTCTCCCACGGAGTCAGCTCGTCCCGCGACCCCTGCGAGAGCTCGAGGTCCGCGACCTGCTCGTGCCGGAGCCCGCCCCATGTGGGGCGCTCGGTCGTGACGGGCTTGGCGGTGTAGACGCCGCGGCGGACCAGGTCGAAGAGCGTGGCGGTGAACTCGTACGAGCCCGCCTCGCCGCCCTGACGCAGGAGCGTCGGCACGAGCGCGGGCTGGGTGTCGGTCGGCGGCTCCTGCTCGTACTCGCGGTCGTAGCCCGTGCGCCGCTCGCGGCCGTATGCCCAGAAGACGACGGCGACGACGGCAAAACTCGGGAGGGTGCCGAGGAGGAAGACGTAGAGGAGGTACTTCCACGGGTGCCGCTTGGCGTTCTCGATCCGGTCGTGATCCTGCTCGAACGCGGCCGCGTCCTGCTGTTCCGCGGCCACGATCCTCGCGAGCCCGTTGCCCGACGCGTGCTGCATGCCCGCCGTGGAGGCAAACGCGCGGCGGGGGATCAGCGTCCGGAGCTCGACGAACTGGTTCGCGGGGACGTCGAGGGCCCGGAGCACCGCGGTCGACCCCTGGAGCTGCACGTCACCCCGGACGTAGACGGGGTGGCCCCAGGCGCGCGCGATCTTCCCGGGCGCGGTCTCGGTGGCCGTCAGCCGTCCGAGCCGTACGTCCCACTCGTCTCCCCACACCTTGAGGTTGACGTCCACGACGTCGTCGTAGGCGACGGCGAGACCGCGTAGCCGGTAGCGGATGTGGAAGGTGCGCAGCTGATCCGTGGCCTGGTAGTGCCAGACGATCCTCTGGACGCCGCCGACCCGTGTCGTCCCGTACGTCCCGGGCGCGTCGCTGCAGCCCAGCTCGACACAACCTCCGGGCCGGTACATGCTGCCCGGCTCGGAGACGGAGATCTGGTCGATCGACTCGCCGTGGCGCAGGGGGATGTCGCGGTAGCCGCCGCTGAACGAGCCGCTGAACGCGTAGGTGAGGTCCTCGTCCACGACGACCGAGCCGTCGCTCGTGACCCGCACCGCGACGTTCGCCTGCGGGAGGTCGAAGGACTTCCCCTGTGCGAGCCCCGTGAGGGTGAGCGCCGCGGCCGCGACCGCGGCGAGCAGGAGCGCCCTACGAGGGCGTGCCACCGGACGCGCCGCCCGCACCAGGCTCGGCAGGCGGGGCGGAGGGCGACGCCGCGGTCGAGCCCGCCGGCGGTGCGAAGTCGACGCGTGGGGCATCGCGCTCGGCCTCGTCGATCTCGAAGAACTCACGCTTCATGAACCCGAACGGGCCGGCGATCACGACGCCGGGGAAGGTCTGCACCGCGTTGTTGAACGTGAGCACCGTGTCGTTGTAGACCTGGCGCGAGACCGCGATCCTGTTCTCGGTCTCGGAGAGCTCGCTCTGGAGCTGGCGGAAGTTCTCGTCCGCCTGGAGCTGCGGGTACGCCTCGGCGACCGCGAACAGCCGACCGAGCGCCTGGCTCAGGATCCCCTCCGCCTGGGCCGCCTCCGCGGGGCTCTGTGCGCCCTGCGCAGCCGCCCGCGCCTGGGTGACGGCCTCGAACGTGCCGCGCTCGTGCGCGGCGTAGCCCTTCACCGTCTCGACGAGGTTCGGGATCAGGTCGTGCCGCCGCTTGAGCTGGACCTCGATCTGGGCCCACGCGTTGTCGACCCTGTTCCGCAGCCGGACGAGCCGGTTGTAGAACAGTACGAACGAGAGGACGATCAGCGCGAGGAGCAGCAGGATCACGATGAAAGCGATCACGAGCGGCCACCCTAGCGGGCACGGCGGGTCGCGTCCACCGGCCCGGAACCTCCGCCGGCTCCGCGCTCAGGCGGGACGGCGGCAGACCCAGATCTGGTCCTCGCCGCCGTCGAACGAGCGGCCGTCGAACCAGCCGTAGAGCGCCTCCACCTCGAGGCCGGCGGCCTCGATCACGGCATTCCA
>Ga0210142_1000132_pt1 | contig 16587 bp, 11 predicted proteins | sample Goodyear_PhragC__FD_184869 | JGI IMG/M metagenome (GOLD analysis project Ga0210142, IMG submission 184869) | Wetland microbial communities from San Francisco Bay, California, USA, that impact long-term carbon sequestration - Goodyear_PhragC_D2... | ecosystem: Environmental > Aquatic > Marine >...
GGGCCGCGCCGGCGAGGTTGACGAGGAGGACGACGTTGAGCCCGAGCGCCGCGGTCCGGTTCGGAGTGAATCCGAGGTCGCCGATCCGCGCGATCATCGAGCCGAGCACCATCGTGTCCAGGAGGAGCGCGCTGGCGACGGCGACCAGCTGGATCCAGTCCATCCAGTTCGGCGACGTCGACGGATCCCGCGCGGACACCCCGTAGAGGACGAGTGCGAGAACGACGAGCAACAGGGCGTCGAAGACGCTGAGCAGGTCGCGGTCGAAGGCTCCGCCGAGCTCCGTCACGGCATAGACGACGGCGGCGCACGCCAGCATGAACGCGAACAGCGGCGTGAAGAGCATCGTGAGCACCGGCGCCATGTTCTCCACCACGCGCTGCTTCGACTCGACCAGCCAGGCGGCCACGATGACGCCGCCCGCAGCGCCGGCAGGCAGCACCCACTGGGCGATCCGATCGACGTCGACCCCCGCCGGCTCGAAGATCCCGGCGGTCAACGCCATGAGCACTCCGCCCCCGAGGGCGATCAGCACGTAGTAGATGAACCATTCGCCGGTGAAGCGGACGAAGTCCATGCGCCGCTCGTGCGACCGGATCGTCCCGCCCATGTACGGGAACGCGACCACGAACCACAGGACGACGGGCAGGTGGAGCGCCACCAGGATCTCGGTGTCCGAGTCCGCGTCGTACGGATAGAGGTTGATCACGAGCGCGGCGAGCACGAACGGCACGGCTGTCAGCATCCAGCCCCGCGCGTCGAGCTGTCGTCGGCGGGCGAAGTACGCGGCGAGGAACGGCAACACGAACAGGCTGAGATTCCGCGCGAACCAGGTCGGCTGATCGTCCGGGAAGCCCGCGGCGAGGCGCGCGAGCTCGATCACCACGGCCGCGGCGAGGGCGAAGACCAGCGCCTCCACCCAACCGCTGGGAGCAGGCGAAGCATCCTCGCCGGCTCCGAGCAGTTGTTTCCACAGCCGGTCACTGTGCTCGCGTGCGAACTCGCGAGACACGGTGTCCACGTCGCCCATCCGTTTCACGGCGACCAGGAACGCCTCGTCCTCTGCGAGGCCGGCCGCGCTCAGCTCCGCGATCTGGTGGCGGAGGTGGTCCTCCAGCTCGTCGACGTCATGGCCGTTGACCGCCGGAGCGTTGCCGACGTACGTCCGCCACTCTGCGATCTGCGACTCGACACCCTTCATGCTCACGCCTCTCCGAGCGCGGTCAGAAGCACCCCGGAGCCCGGCCACACGTCATTGAGCGCACGAGTGACCGCGACCCACTGCCGCTGGTGCTCAGCGAGCGCCGCTCGCCCCTCTTCGGTGATCACGTAGTACTTGCGGCGCCGTCCCTCCGGCGGCGACCGCCACTCCGTCGTCACGTAGCCGAGCCGGCCGAGGCGATGGAGCAGCGGGTAGAGCATCCCGTCGCTCCACTCGAGCTCCCCTTCCGAGAGCGCACGGACGCGCTTGAGGATGGCGTACCCGTAGCTCTCGCCGTCGGCCAGGATCGCGAGCACGAGCGGTGTCGCCGAGGCCGCGACCAGGTCCTTGTCGATGCGCAGGTCGACCCTCCATGACTCGAACTACCATGCATAGAACCACAAGGTATATAGAACCGCAAGCTCTCGACGTCCGCCTGTCCTCGTTCGCTGCTCTTCGTCCTCACGAGGGCCAACCGACAGAAGGAGGAGGTAACGAAACCGACGCAAGAAGATCGCGTTCGCAGGAGCGACGGGAACGGGCGCGCGCATCGTCGACCAGCTCCAGAACGGGGATATGACGTCCGCGATGTCCCGGTCGCTCGGCGTCGACGTGTAACGCGCCAACGGCTTGGCGGAGGCGCTCGAGGGGGTGGATCAGTGCTCGAGACCGATGTTTTCAACGGGGAGATCTCGAAAACCAATATCCGCCCTCCGCGTCACACCTGCGAGTTTCCGCGTCTCGCCGGCTGCACGAGCGTAAAACGAACGGTCTTGGTCTCTGAGACTTCCACGCGTCCGCTTCACATCGCCTGCCCCGGCTCGGCGTCACCTCCGGTCAGCGAGACGTCGAGTCAACCGCGACAGGCCGGCGCATACCGTCGCCCCGGTACGAAGCGCTGCCACTCGTCCTCTGTCAGGACGCGGTGCGCGACACGGCATGCCTGCGCACGCAGCCGCTCGGTCGACAGGTCCCAGAGCCACGCCCGACCTGCGCCCGAGAGCGCGAGCACGGACGTGCCCTCCGTGCCGAACAGCGCTGTCGTCCACTTGTCGGAGACCCCCGGCAGCGACGTTCCGATCTGCCGGTGCGATGCGACGTCGAACACGCGCGCAGTCCCGTCCGTGCCACCCGTCAGGAGCCGTTCGCCGGTCCGGTCGAACGCCGCTGAGACGACGAAGCCTTCGCTGGCGGGGATCGGGTTCCCGACCTGATTCCCGGTATTCGCATTCCAGAGGCGGACCTCGCGCAGGAATCCGGCGGTCGCAAGGAGCGACCAATCCGGCGAAGCCGCGAGGACCGGTCTCGCCCAGAAATTGGGGCCGATGTCGCGCTCCCACCGCGGCTCCCCGGTCTCGACATTCCAGACGCCGACGCGCGACACGCCCGGCGGCCTGTAGCTCGGCGCAGTGATGTTCGGTCCTGTGAAGAGTGCGAGCTCTCGACGGTCGGGGCTGGGGACCGCAGCGAGGACGTACCTCGGCGAATCGCTGGGAAGGGTCACCGCGGCTATTTCCCTCCCGCTGCTCGCCTCCCAGATGACGGCGCGCCCTTCGTCGCTGCCCGTGACCACGAAGCGGCCGTCGGCGGTGAATGCGACGGTGTTCACCCATTGCGTGCCGCGGTTTCCGCCCGCGAGGCTCGCCGCGCTCGCCCGCCAGCGGCGCACGACCTTCCCTCCGGCCGCGTCGAGGAGCGCGACCTCGCCGTGGTGGGCGGCGACCGCGAGCCGTGTGCCGTCCGGGTTGAGCGCGAGCGACTGTACCCAGCCGTTCACCCCGAACGCAACCTGGTCCAGGGGTTGCTTCAACGCTCGTGCCTGCTCGGTTTGGAAGCGGGAGATCCGAGCCTGCGACCAGACGGTCGTCTCCCAGAGAGTGCGTCCGTCCGGAACGCTGACCGCGAGGACGCGTCCGTCGGGGGAACCCCGGAACAGAACCGTGCCGTCGGGCGAGAGCGCCGTGCCGACGAACTCGGCGCCTCGCTCCGGCTCGCCCGCCGGCGCCCACCGAAACGGCCGGCCGAGGCGCCGGTCGCCGGCCATGTCCCAGGCGATCACGGGTTCGTCGAGCCCTGCGGTGAAGACCGTTCGCCCATCGGGTGTGAATGCGGGGCCGAACGCCGGTCCCGTGTGAGCGTCGACGCGCTCGCGTACCTCGCGGGTGGCGACGTCCCAGACGATCGCGGTGCCGTCGGCGCCGGTCGTGACCAGGGTCGTTCCGTCGGGCGAGAATCCGACGCCCTGCACCGTCCCTTCGTGTCTCCCGGAGAGCGTCCTGCGCGAGCCGCTCCGAAGGTCGAGGAGCGTCACCTGGTCGGCCCGCGGGAGCCGCCCAAGCGCCACGGTCCCCCCGTCGGGCGACAGAGCCGCGATGTGGGAGCCGACCTCGAACGAGCGCACGGGCCTCCGCGACTGCGCGTCGAGCACGAGCGTCCGTCCGGGCGGCTCCGGCGCATCGTACGAGCCCGACGGCATGGAGACGACGACTTCATTTCCGTCCGGCAGGTACCGAGCCCACGCCCGCGCCGGGCGAGACTCGGACAATCCGAGCCGCACTTCCCGCCCCACCGGCCAGCCGGTCTCGGCCTCTCGGTGGACGCCGACCAGCTCGAACGACGTGCCCGAGGAGCCGGGTCGCGCGTGTTCCCGGTTCTCGATGGTGATGAGACTTCGCCCGTCAGGGGAGTACGCGAGCGCACCGGTGGGGGCGCTCCCCGCGCTCAGCGGCACGCCGCGCACGGTCGCCGAGTCGACGTCGACGAGCACCAGCTGCAACCGCTCGTCGTTTGCGACGAACGCATCTCCTGCGCCCAATTGGGCGCGCCATCCGACGGTCGCGAACGTCGATCCATCTGGTGAGAACGCGAGATCGCGGCAGGTGGGGAAAACAACGCCGATCTGGCGCTCGCCCCGGAACGTGTGCGCGTCGAGCAGGACGAGCCCGTTGACGAGGTCGCCGGCGGCCAGCGTCTTCCCGTCGGCTGACACAGCCACACACGCCTCGCGCCGCGAGATGGTCTCCACTCCGAGCCCTGGTGAAGGGGCGAGCGTCGTGCGCTCCCAGGGGCGCACGACCGCGACCGCGGCGGGTGCGCGCAGCTGCGCGGCAAGGAGGTTGCCGTAGGTCTCGAGCGAGGGGTCGAGGGCCTCTCCCTGCCGCGCGAGCAGCAGTGCCCGGTCGAGTCGTGACTCGGTCAGCGCTCGGGCGCCGAGCTCCTGTGCCTGTGCCGTGCGGGCCTCGTCGACGGCCTGCCCGCGACTCACGAGCGCCAGCACCGCGAGCAGGACGGACACCGCCGCTGCGACGGCGAAGCCGGCAAGGATGCCACTCCGCCGGCGGGCAGTGCGCCGGCGACGATCGTCGTCCTGACGTCGGCCTTCGGCGAGAAAATCGCGCTCGGTCGTCGTGAGAGCGAGGTCGCTCGTGCCGACCCGGCTCTCGATTTGCACAAGGCGTGCCTCGCGCGGTAGGTAGTCCGGGTCCCGGCCGGACTCCTCCCATTCCGCGACCGCCTCGAGGAGCCGGCGGCGGAGAAGCATGTCCTCGCGACGCTCGTCGACCCACGACCGCAACCGAGCCCACCGGTCGAGCAGAGCCTCGTGCGCCACCTCGACGGTCGGACTGCGGGTCAGCGGCTCGCGGTCGAAGGTGAGCAGCCGGTGCTCGCCGTAGCGCCCGAGGATCTCGTCGAGAGGAGCCGGATCGAGCTCCAGCCGCAGCAGCTCACGCCGCTGAACCCGGCGCCGCGTGTCCTGTGCCCGCGCGTCGACGGTGACGAGGCGCAGGAAGATCTGCCGGGCGGCGATCTGCCCGGATCGGTCGAGGGACTCGTACAGCTCCTCGGCGCGGTGGCCGAGCGCACCGACCACCCCGCCCGTCGCCCCGTACCCCTCGAGCGTGAGGAGGTCGCTCGTCCTGGCGGCGAAGAGCTCGGTGAGGGCGTACTGCAGGAGTGGGAGCGCGCCGGGCTGGTTTTGGACGTCGGCGACGATTCTGGAGACGAGACCGGGTTCGAAATGAACGCCGGCGCCTGCCGCCGGCCGCTCGATCGCGGTCGCGAGATCGTCCTCGGACGGAACGGTGACCGCGCGCATTCCCGCCTTCAGCAGCGCGCCGAACTCGGGATAGGAGAGCGGCTGATCGAGGAAGTCGGCGCGCAGAGTGAGGACCACACGCGCTCGAGAGCCGCTGTCGGCGACGAGCTGGGTCAGGCCGGCGAGGAAACGGCGGCGCGTCTCCTCCTCGCTCGTGTGAGTGAAGAGCTCCTCGAACTGGTCGACGACGAGCAGCAGCTCTGAATCGGGTGGAAGGACTCGCCTGATGACCCGTCGCATCCCGAGCTCGTCTCTCGCGAGATCCTCGACGAGCTCGTCGGGCCGGGCAACGGCGACCCGCAGAAGTGACGCAGACAGCTCATCGAACGGGTATGAGCCGGGGAGCATGTCGGTGACGACCCAGGTCTCCGAGCCCGGTAACGCGCCGCCCCGCAGCGCCGGGATCAGCCCCGCCTTCACGACCGACGACTTCCCGATCCCGGACGGGCCGACGACGGCGACCAGCCGGTGCTCGCGCACCGCCGCGACGAGCTCGGAGACGAGCGGCCCACGGCCGAAGAAGTCTCCTGCGTCGGTCTCGTCGAACGCTCGGAGGCCCTTGTACGGATTCTCGGTCACGGTGAACGTCTCCGCGGCCGACGGCGACGCGCCACCCAGCACTCCCGTCACGGCGGCCAGGAACGCGTAGACCGACTGGTGGCGGTCGGCGGGGTGGGTGGCCGTGGCCTTCGCGATCACGCCGTCCAGGGCCTCCGGCAGCTCGGGCCGCACGCGGTGGAGGGAGGGGAGGCGGCCGTCCATCGGCGGGCGCCGCCCGCTCAGCAACTCGAAGCTGAGCAGGCCGAGGGCGTAGAGGTCCGAGGGCGGGCCGAGTGGCTCGCCCTCCAGCCTCTCCGGGGCGACGTAGGCGGGCGACGAGGTCACCCCGCGACCGGGGTCTGAAGGGTCGGCGAGTCGCGCGGCGATCCCGAAGTCGGACAGGTATGCGTTGCCTTCCTCGTCGAGGAGCACGTTCGCGGGCTTGAGGTCTCCGTGGACGACGCCCTGACGGTGCGCGTGCGAGAGCGCGCCCCCCACCTGTCCGAGGAGGCGCAGGGCGGGCTCGACGTTCCAGGGCCCGCGTTCGAGCGCGGTCCGCAGCGAGCCGCCGCGCAGCCAGCGCATGACGAGGTATGCGCCGTCGGGCTCGCGCCAGTAGTCGTACAGAGCGACCACGTACGGGTCCTCGAGCCGGGCGACGAGCTGGGCCTCCGCCTCGAACCGCCGGACGAAAGCAGGCCGGTTGACGAGCTCCGGACGGATGATCTTGATCGCGACCTCACGCCCGACAGACGGCTGGTACGCGCGGTAGACGATGCCGAAGTCGCCGCTTCCGACCTGCTCGCGGAGCTCGTAGCCGCGCACGGAGCGGCCGAACGCGGTCGGTGCCTGCGGCGGCAGCCGGTCGATCTGGAGAGGCGGAAACTCGGCCGGAAGCCCGTCGAGCAGGAGCTGGAAGACGGTCTGAGGGGTGCCGATGCCCTTGAACCGGTACTCCCCGAGCGCCTTCGCCTGCCAACCCGACTCGCCGGCGGCAAGAGCGGCGTGAGCGTCGGCAGAGAGGAGCACCTGTCCTCCGTGAGCGGCTGCCAGCAGGCGGCCGGCTCGATTAAGGACCGGCCCGAAGTAGTCGCCCGCGCGCCCCTCGACCTCCCCGACGTCGATCGCCGTCCGCACGAGCAGCGGGCCGGTCTCGTCCCAGTCGAGACCCGCCAGGCCACGCTGGATCTCCTGCGCCGCCGAAACCGCCGCGCCGACGCCGGCGAAGACGGTGTCGATGCCGTCGCCCACCCGCTTCACGACCCGTCCCCCAGCCGCCTCGACCGCCGCGAACACGATCGCGTCGTGCCGCTCGACGGCAGACCGCATGGCCTCGGTCCGCATCTCCCACAGCACCGTCGAGTCCTCGATGTCGGTGAGCAGGAACGCGACCGTCTCGACCTGGGGCTGGGTCTCCAGAGCGAGCGATGCGTCCTGGTTGAGGATCCGGTGCTCGAGCTGGCGCAGGTGCGTCGACGGGTCGAGACCGAGCTCCTCGGTGAGGTACGTACGCGTTTTCTGAAAGGCGCGCAGCGCCTCGGCCTGCCGGCCCGCCCGGTAGAGGGCCAGCATGTGCTGGGCTCGGAATCCCTCCCGCAGCGGAAACTCGGCGCACAGCACGTCGAGCTCGGCAACGAGGTCGGCGTGGTGACCGAGCACGAGCTCGGCCTCGATCCGCGCCTCCACGGCCCCCAGCCTCAGCTCCCCGAGCCGCCGCGCCTCGACCTCCAAGCGAAACGACCCTGTCACGTCGGCATAGGGATGCCCGCGCCACAACGCCAGGGCCGCTCGGATCCGCTGAGACGCGCTGGCCGGATCCGATTCAACCAGCGCACCGGCGCGCGCGACCTCCTGCTCGAACTCGACCGCGTCCACCCTCTCGGGCTCGACGACGAGTCGGTAACCGCCCCCTTCCCTGACGATCACCTCCCCGAGCTCGTGGCGGAGGTTGGAGATGTACGTGTGCAGGGTCGAGCGAGCGCCCGGGGTCGGCTCTTCACCCCAGAGCCCGTCGATCAGCGCATCGACGGAGACGACCCCGTCGGCGCCGGCGGCCAGCAGCGCCAGGACAGTCCGCTGCTTGCGACCTCCCAAGGGGAGGTCGACGCCGTCTCGCAGGACCGCCACGGGTCCCAGGACCCGCACGTGCACATCGTCACCATATGCCCCGGGATCCTCGTCGAACAAGAGCGAGGCACCGCGCCGTTGGACGCCGGTCATCGATCGCGGACCGCGGGGATGCCGCCCTCGGCAGCATCCCCGCGCCGCGTCACCCCCCTGCGGTCGTGACTCATCCGCCTACGAGCCTGTCGCGGAAAGCGCGGTCGCTTTCCGCGTCGGCACGGCTGAGCACAAACGGTCCGTGTTGAGAGCCGGTCATCGACCCGACCGACGCTACGCCGGGACGCTCCAAGAACGCTCCAAGGGTCACCCGCAATGTGGGCCCTCACCAGGCTGCCCGGGAACGGGCCGAACCGCAGAGCTGTTGGCGCGGACTTGGCGCTTCCCTGGAGCGCCCCTCCCTAGCCTCGCCCGCGTGACCACCTCGAATCCGAAAGGAGCAACTCATGAGAAGGGTGGCCGTGGCAGCTATGGGAAGTCGTCTGGGCTGGATTGTTCCGTTCGCCCTCGTCGGCGCCGCGCTGATGGCCCTTACCGGAGCGGCAGTGGCAGCCGAGCACTCCGATCACTCGCAGGCCGGCCGGCAGGGCACCCCGACGGCGACGTTCTGGGGGGAGACGTTCCGCGGTCCGGTGGCCAACCCGAGGCCGTCGACCAAGGCTCCGCGGAGGTCCCCGGTCGCGCGGAGGCAGGGCACTCCGAGGTCGACGTTCTGGGGGGAGACGTTCCGCGGTCCGGTGGCCAACCCGAGGCCGTCGACCAAGGCTCCGCGGAGGTCGCCGGTCGCACGGAGGCAGGGCACTCCGACGTCGAGGTTTTGGGGGGAGACGTTCCGCGGCCCCATCGCGAACCCTGGGCGGCCTGGACATCGACGATGAGAAAGGAGGGCTTGCCATGATGCGGCGTACGTACTCAGTGGTCGCGGTTGCCGCGACTGTGGTCGCTGCCGGCTGCGGCGTCGCGGCCGACGCGCGGGGCCAGGCGACGGCCCAGGGACGAGGCCAGGCGGCCACAGGCCAAAGAGGTCCCTCCGCGGCCACCTTCGGACAGATGCTGGCCGGCGTCGCCAACCAGTACGCGCAGGAGCACGGCCGCAGAGAACGGATCCGCGCCGTCGACTGCGTGCAGGCGTCGCCCACGCGTTACATGTGCTCGTACGCGGTCACGCGGACCAGAACCCGCACCGAGTGCCATCTGATCCAGGCCAGGTGGGCGCCACGGGCGGCCTCGAGCTTCGTTGTGACCCTCTCGGGGAGGACGGCGCGCTGCGGATCTCTCCGTGAGGCTCTCGACTCGCTCGGGTAGCTGAGAAGGCTGTCGAGACGCGGCTGCCCGTGTCGGCGCCGGAGAAACCTAGCCCGGCTGGCGGCCGGCGAGCTGCGCCCGAGCAGGGGTCTTCGTACCCGACCCGCGACCACGACCCGAGACGATCTTCCCGCGGCGTCCGGTCCGCCGCCCACGGCGGTCGTCCGCCGCCCGCGCCTCCTCGGACGGCGGGCCTGCGAGCTCCGTGCTCAGCAGGGCCACCGCCAGCCGCGCGCGAGCGGCGCGCTGGCGGGGGGCGAACTCGAGGCCGAGCTCCCTGCGGCCGGGCTCGTCGCTCGGCCTTCGGCGAACGATCGCCCGCAGCTCGACGGTGTCCTGCGGCAGCTCGACGGTGAATCTGACCTCGTCGCCGATCGCAGGCCCTGTGTCCTCGACCATCACGCGCGCCCCGGCGAGCGAGAGATCGAGCATCGCGCAGGGAAGGCCGTCGACGCTGCCGCGGAGCACGAGGGGCAGCCGCACACCCGTCCGGCGGTCGGGGGCGAACCGCAGCTGCCGGATCCGCTGCGCTGCCGCGGCCAGCAGGATCCCGTTCGCGACGAGGAAGACGCACGCCGCCACGACGACGCCCGGCTCCGGGTACTCGACCGGGCCGAGCCCGGCGATCGTCAGGACGAACCACACGAGCGAGGCAGCGGTGAGGGCGAGCAGGACGACGGTGAGCCTCGGCACGCGCGCCTTTGCATGGGCGCCTTCGGCCGCACCCTTCGGCGTGACGCTGAACCGACGGCCTCGATCGTGGAAGAGCGCGAGCGTCCCGGACAGCACTGCGGGCATCCGGAGGAACTCGAAGAGGATCGAGAGGACAGGCGGATAGTGGCCGCGGGCGAGCAGCCTGAGCGCGGCGAACTGGAGCGCGAGGACGCCGAGGAACAGGGGCGCGAAGACGACGAGCGGAGCGGCGATCGGAATCGCGCCGGTCGCGATCACCGCGATCGGCAGCACGATGTACCCGAGGCTGCGCCACGCGTCGAACCAGCCCCAGAGCGTCGTCGCATAGCCGAGGCGCTGCCCGAAGGTGAGCCCGCTCCCGCTGAGCGGTCGCTCGCGGCGGAGCACCTGCATCGCCCCGGTCGCCCAACGGTGCCGCTGGAGCATGTACTCGGACGCGGTGCGCGCCGCGATCCCTCGTGCGAGCACCTCGTTGTGGTAGATCGTCTTCCAGCCGGCACGGTGGAGACGGATCGTCGTGTGGATGTCCTCCGTCACGGTGCCGGTCGCCACCCCGCCCACCGAGCGAAGCGCCTCGACGCGCAGGACGGCGCCGGTACCGCACCAGAACGCGGCGCTCCAGCGGTTCTTCGCGGCCGCGATCACGCGATAGAAGACGGACTGCTCGTTGAAGAGCCTCGCCCCGCCCCGCACCTGGTGCTCGAACGAGTCGAGGTTGTAGAAGTCCTGTGGGGTCTGGACGAGCGCGACGTCCGGGTCGTCGAAGTACCCGAGCGTGTGGCGGAGGAGGTCGTGCCGCGCGATGTGGTCGGCGTCGAGCACGGCCACGAGATCCGCGTCGATCGACGCGAGCGCGTGGTTGAGGTTCCCGGCCTTCGCGTCGGCCCGATCCGGCCTGGTGAGGTAGCGGGCCCCGAGGTCCCGGGCGAGACGCGCGACGGCGGGCCTCCGTCCGTCGTCGAGCACCCATGTCTCGTGGGCGGGCTGGAGGGCGACGGCCGCGGCGACCGTCGGCAGCAGAACGGTCTCGGGCTCGTCGTAGGTGGGGATCAGCACCGCGATCCGCGCGGCGGTCGTCTCCCGTGGATCGACCCGGGGCCCGGCGTCGACGTCCCACAGCGCCACGGTGAACATCGTCAGCCCGAAGGCGTTGTGGAGCTCGAGCGCGAGCAGCGGCAGGGCAACCCACCAGTACGACAGATCGAGGGTGAAGAAGGTCCGCCAGACGAGGTAGGCCAGCGTCGCGAGGACCGCCACGAGCGAGGCGACGTGGATCAGCCGCCGGCGGCTGCGCGACTCGGGCGCGGGCCGCTCGGCGCCGGGGAACGACGGCATCGCGACCGCGTAGCCGAAAAGAGTCGAACGCTCCTCCGACGGCGGCACGCGGCGCGCAGGAACGGCCATGCGGTGTCATCGGCAGCGAGCGGGACGACCTTGACGGCCGGGGCTCGCCGCCATCGACGACCGGCTACGCTGGACGCCTCGGAGAGGTGTCCGAGCGGCCGAAGGAGCGCGACTGGAAATCGCGTACGTGGTGAAAGCTGCGTCGCGGGTTCAAATCCCGCCCTCTCCGTGCGGAAAGGCCCCTCGAGGGGCCTTTCCGCTTACGTCCTCGAACGTCGTCCTCTGGCTCAGACGGCGTCGACCAGACATGCGCGCAGCGCGTGCCGGGCCTTCCCCTTCTCCTTCCCGTGCCCGTTCCCCTTGCCGTGGCCGTGCCCCGACGCTGTGCGCTCGTGGCAGCGGTCGGCGGCGTGCGAGATCCGCTCGACGGCGTGCGTGCGGGCCATGCCGCTCTTCATGTGCGCCATGTGCGAGACGCACTTGCCGAACGCGTTCCGGTGGTTCCGGTTCGTGCCGAACGCGGCGCGGAATGCGTCCAGTCCCATGCCGGAGCGAAGCTCCTTGCAGGCCTGGCCCGGGCTCGTCCCATGGCCGTGGCCGCCGTGCTCGTGCCCCCGATCCGGTGGGGTGGTGGCGCCGTGCCCGTAGAACGTCGAGTCGTTGACCTCGACGTTCCGCACCATGACCGTCTGCTCCTTGTCTGCGAGCGCCCAGCCGGAGTCGACCACGAGCGAGATCCCTGTCACCTGGTAGCTCCCGACGAGCGCACGCGCCTGCGCGTACGTCGACACCTGCGTCCCCGACTGCACCTGGCTCGTGTCGAAGCGGGTGTCCGTCGACCCCACGAGGTTGCCGGACGCGATCCAGATGTTCTGCGAGCAGCCCGTGAACGACGGCGTCGGGCCGAGGTAGACGAACACGTTCTTCGCGCCCGCCGGTGTCTGCACCTGCAGCTGGAAGCGCGGCGAGCCGCCGGCGCAGTCGTCGTCGGTGACGTCGAACTCGGCCGAGAGCGTCGTGATGCTCTCGAAGGTCGTCACGCCGGTCCCGGTGAAGCTTGCGCCCGAGGCGTCGTTCGCGCTGCTCGCGTCGCCCGTGTCGGACACGAGGGTGAGGACGCCGCCGCTTGCGGTCGCGCCGCCGAACGGCGTGGCGGTGGCGGCGAGCGCCGCGGTCGTCAGGATGGCCGCCAGTGCGGCGGCGGTGGCCATCACGATCAGTGCTCTCATCGCTGGAACCCCCTCCCGGTGACGGCCGCGCGCGGATGCGCGGGCCGGATTCCTCACCCGGGAGCGTGCCCGAGCAGGCGGGAGGTTCCAACCGGTTCGAACGGAATCCTTACGACGTCCCTGCGACCGAGGACACGTACGCGGCGACGTCCTGGATCTGCTGCTCGGAGAGCTGGCCCGAGAACGAGGGCATCACGCCCTTGCCGTGCGTCACACGGTCGACCACGAGCGAGGCCGGCGGTTTCGCCTGGTCGAGGTTCGGCCCCACGGTGCCCGTCGCGCCCGCGTCCGCGAGCGTGTGACACGAGGTGCAGCCGGCGGTCTCGAACACCTGCTTTCCCGCCGTCGCGTCGCCCGAGGGAGTCGTCGGCGCGGTCGGCGTGGTGGGTGTCGCGGGCGTCGTCGTCGGTCCGCCCCCTTCCCCGCCCTGGCCGGCCGGAGCCTCGGCGGCGGTCGCCTCGACCTCCTGGGTGTTGGCCGCCCACACGACGGTCGTCATCTGGGCGATGAAGAGGATCGCCGAGACGAGGATGTACGCGTCGAGGCGGCGCGGGAACCCGGCGTGACGCTTCGGTACGAAGATCGCGGTCACGATCGCCCAGGTGATGAACGAGATCGCGACGATCAGGGACACGGTCTTGCCGAGGCTCGTGAGCGCCGCGATGAACATCGCGAGGACGCTACCACGCTGGTTCGGCGGGCTCGGGGGGAGCGTTCGCCCCAGGAACCGAATAGGGTTTGGGCGGTGACTCCTGACGAACGGCTCGAGCGCTACGCGCGGCTGGCGGTGGAGGTCGCCGTCAATCTCCAACCCGGACAGTTCCTCCGGATCTCGGCCGAGCCCGAGCATCTTCCGCTCGTACGCGCGATCGGGACGATCGCGTACGAGCGCGGTGCGCGCTACGTCGAGACCCAGTTCCGCGACCCCCACCTTCGCCGGGCCCGCATCGAGCACGCACCCGAGGACTCGCTCGACTGGAGCCCGCCGTGGACGCTCGCGCTGGTCGACCACATGATCGAGACACGGGGCGCGACGATCGCGATCACCGGCGAGTCCGAGCCCGAGCTCCTGGCCGACCTCGACCAGCGGCGCGCGCAGAAGGCGAGGGCCCGGCTGGCCACCGAGAAGCTGCTCGACGCCGAGAACCGACGCCTCATCCAGTGGACGATCGTCGGCTATCCGAACGAGGGCTGGGCGAGGGCCGTGTTCGGGGAGCCGGACGTCGAGCGCCTCTGGGAGGCGGTGATCACCGCGACCCGCCTCGACGAGCCCGACCCGATCGCAGCGTGGCGCGACCATCTCGACCGCCTCCGGCGCCGCGCCGCCTCGCTCGACGAGCGACGGTTCGACGCGATCCGGTTCAGGGGCCCGGGCACCGACCTGCTGGTCGGCCTCTGCGAGCGGCACCACTGGCTGACCGCCGCCGAGGTCAGCGTCGAGGGTGTTCCCCACGTCGTCAACGTCCCGACGGAGGAGGTGTACACCACCCCCGACCGCCGGCGCACCGAGGGGACCGTGCGCTCCACGTTCCCGCTCGCCTTCGGCGGCACGATCGTGCGAGGGCTCGAGCTCCGCTTCGACGGCGGCCGGGTCGTGGAGGTCCGCGCGGAGGCAGGCGCCGATGCGGTGCGCGCGGAGATGGCGACCGACGAGGGCGCCAGCTACGTCGGCGAGGTCGCCCTCGTCGACGGCGACTCACGTGTGCGCAAGACGGGCGTCGTCTTTCTCGACACGCTCTTCGACGAGAACGCGTCCTGCCACATCGCATGGGGCCAGGGCATCCCGACCGCGCTCGAGCGCGGCGAGGAGCTGACGGCCGCCGAGCTCGCCGACTGCGGCTACAACGACTCGATCGTGCACACGGACTTCATGATCGGCGGCCCCGACGTCGCGGTCACCGGTGTTGAGCCGGGTGGCGCCGAGGTGCCGATCATCACGGACGACGTCTGGGTGCTCCCCTGAGCCCCGGACCGGCCGCCGTTCTCCGATAGCCTTCCTCGCCCCGGGCGCATAGCTCAGCGGGAGAGCGCTCGCTTCACACGCGAGAGGTCCCTGGTTCGATCCCAGGTGCGCCCATCCCCGGAATCTGCTCTGCGCTAGAGTTTTACTCGTGAAGAGACAAGTAAAGCGTCGGAGAGGCTTCACGCACCTGTCCCCAAAGCGCCAGATCACGCTGCCTGTCTCCGTGGTCGAGCGGGCCGGCCTCACGATCGGCGAAGAGCTTGCCGTCGAGGCCGACGACGAAGGCCGCGTCATCGTGTCCCGCTCCAGCGGCGAGTCTGTCGGCGATCGGCGCCGCCGCGCGCTCGACCGAGCCGCAGGCGCATTGCCCGGCGTCTGGCCCGCGGGTGCCCTCGATGACCTACACGACGAGTGGCGCTGACCGCTCTCGACACCAGCGTGCTGATCGCATTGCTCGATCCTGCCGACGCTCACCACCGAGCAGCGCGCGCCTCGCTCGAGGCCCACGCCGACGACGACCTGCGCATCCCCGCGCACACGCTGGCCGAGGCGATCGTGCACCCGGCGCGGGCCGGCAAGGAGCGTGAGGCACGACGGCTGATTGCCAGCCTGGAGATCGCGGTCGACCCGATCGACGAAGCGGTCGCGATCGCAGCGGCGAGGCTACGTGCCCGGCACGGCAGCGCGCTCAGGATGCCGGACGCCCTCGTGCTCGCCTACGCCGACGTACGCAAGGCGAAGAGCGTCCTGACAGCCGATGCGCGCTGGACTGCATGGAGCCGTCGCGTCAAGCTCGTTGGCACCTGACCCCGGGATCAGGCTCCTTCACAGCTCAAGGCCCAGCCCGGGTGGCTCGCGTCGGAGAGTCTGCGTCGTACGTGATGCCGGCCGCAGCGATCGAGTCAGCACCAGCTCGTCAGGATCCGAACCCGGCAGCGACAAGCGTGGCGTCGGTGTCTGCGCGAGCTCTGCGCGCTTCTCGTCGAAGCCTCGGAGCGTCGCCCGTCGGAATGCGATCTCGACCTCGAGCTGAAAGCGTCGGCCGCCCGGTTCCACCACTGCAGTCGCTCGAGCTCGAGCTCGCGCTCGCGGCGGCGAGCCGATTGGCCATGCGTGTCGCCTTCCGTTCGAGCGCTTCCAGCCGCCTGTCGTGGAGACATGCGTCGGTGTGGTGGTGCTACACCTTCTGGTCGAGCGCGAGCGGCTCGGCGGAGAGCTCGCGAAGTGGGGTCTCGCGCTCGAGCGCGTCGCGCTCGGCCAGGTAGAGGTGCGTCTCGGTGCGGGCGCGCGAGCGGGCGACGTAGCCCCATCGCGAAGCGCTCCCTGGTCAGGGAAGAGGACGAAGGCGCGCTCGACGGTGGCGCCCAGGGCGGATCATGACCCGTCAGTGCGTCGGCGCGGTCGAGGTCTGCTTCTGCGTAGCCCCGGGGTGCCGTTGTGGACGCCGAGCGAGAGGTCGTTGCGGCGGCAGAGGACACGGAGACCAAGCCCGGCGTCTTGCCCCGCTCACGGCAGGGCGGGCCACCCTCAGACGTATGCGTCGGCCGCGTCGCGCCGGTGGTCGTACTCGCTTGCCGCACACGGCGGGCAGTACACCGCGATCGCCGGCAGATCGAGCTCGTCGTCAGGATCCTTGCAGATGAAGGCCGCCCAGCCGCGACCCAGCTCGCCGCTCACGCAGCCGCATTCGACGCATTCGAGCAACCCATCCACCCCATCCACCACTGCTCGTATCTAACCGGCTTTCCGTTCTGCCAACAAGACGTCCGAGACAGGCGGAGCCGTAGTGATGCCTCGGCAGGTCAGGATTTCAGGGTGGGCTAGCCCCGGGCGGCGGCTCGGGGACGGCCGTTGCTGACAACGAAGCTGATCGCAGTGCCCTTCTCGAGTTGGTCTCTTTTCGCCGTCGGTCGTTGGCGCAGAACGGTGCCCGCTCGTTGCTTGGAGTGCACGCGCTTGACCGCGCCCAGCGAGCACCTACCGTCCCTGATCCGCGCCATCGCGACTTTGAGTTGAAGCCCGACGACACGCGGGACAACACAGTACGTTCTTGTCACATACGGAACGCTCACGCTAGTCGAGCTCCGCCAGCTTC
>Ga0210142_1000133_pt1 | contig 16557 bp, 13 predicted proteins | sample Goodyear_PhragC__FD_184869 | JGI IMG/M metagenome (GOLD analysis project Ga0210142, IMG submission 184869) | Wetland microbial communities from San Francisco Bay, California, USA, that impact long-term carbon sequestration - Goodyear_PhragC_D2... | ecosystem: Environmental > Aquatic > Marine >...
GCGGATCTCCGGGACCGGCCGCCGGCGCCCGAAAAGCGTCGTCACGTAGCCGTCGCGCGCCGCCTGCTCGATCGTCCGCTGGATGAAGTCCTGCACGTGCGGGAAGCGCGCGAGGTAGGCGTCGATGTAGGCCTGCGCCTCGTCGCGCGGGATCTCCAGGTTCTCGGAGAGCCCGAAGGACGAGATCCCGTAGATGATCCCGAAGTTGACCATCTTGGCGATGTTGCGCTCGTCCTTGGTCAACGTCGCCGGGTCCTTGCCGAGCACCTCCGCGGCGGTGGTCGTATGGATGTCCTCGCCGCGCGCGAACGACTCCTTCAGCTTCGGCTCCCCGGAGACATGCGCGAGGATCCGCAGCTCGACCTGCGAGTAGTCGGCCGAGATCAGCTTGCAGCCGGGCTCCGCGACGAAGGCCGAGCGGATCTCGCGGCCGAGGTCGGTGCGGATCGGGATCGCCTGCAGGTTCGGGCTCGTCGTCGAGAGGCGGCCGGTGGCCGCGACGGTCTGGTTGAACGTGGTGTGGAGCCTTCCGTCCTCGCCGAGCATCGACGGCAGCGGCTCGAGGTAGGTGTTGAGCAGCTTCGAGTACTCGCGCCACTCCTCGATCACGGCAACGAGCTCGTGCTCGCCGCGGATCGAGCGCAGGACGCGGCTGTCGGTCGAGTAGCCGGTCTTGCCCTTGCGGCCCGGAGTGAGGCCGAGCTTCTCGAACAGGATCCGCGCGACCTGCTGCGTCGAGCCGAGGATGAACTCCTCCCCGGCAAGCTCGTACGCCTTCGCCTCGAGCTCCTCGACCCGGTCGGCGAGGCGGGCGGTGATCTCCCCCATCCGGTAGGTGTCGACCTTGACACCCGCGGCTTCCATCGCCGCGAGCACCGCCGTCAGCGGCAGCTCGATCTGGCGGTAGAGCGGCTCAGCGCCGCGCTCGCGGACGCGCTCGAGCAGCGGCTCGCGGAGGCGCAGCGTCGCGGCCGCGTGGCGGACGAGCGCCGCCGTCTCCTCCTCGGCTTCAGGCTCCGGGATCAGCTCGAGCCCGTACTCCGCGGCGAGGTCGTCCAGCTCGTAGCCTGCCCGGCCGGGGTCGATCAGGTACGCGAGGATCATCGTGTCGTCCACCGCGTCGACCCCGAGGGACTTGGCGTCGTGCGCGACCAGCTTGCCCTCGACGCGTTCAGGCCGGGAGGAGACAACCACCTCTTCCCCGGCCGCCACGGCGACCCGGCCGTCGTCGGCCGCGATCCCGGCAAGCTCGTCGAGTGGTGGCACCAGCTCTTCGCGCCAGGGCACCGTGACGCCGGTCGGCTTCAACGGCGCGGCGGCGGGAACGGCGGCGTCGAGCTCGTCCACGCGGTTGAGCAGGTTGCGAAACTCGAAGCGCCGGAAGATCTCCTTCAGCTTCGAGCGGTCCGGCGGCGCGAGCACGAGCGCGGCCACGTCGCAGTCGAGCTCGAGGTCGCGGCGCATCGTCGCGAGCACCTTCGCGCCGCGGGCCTGCTCGGCGTGCTCCTGGATCGCCTTCGAGCGCGCGGGTGAGAGGTCGTCCACGTGCTCGAGCACCTCTTCGAGCGACCCGTACTGCGCGACCAGCTGCCCGGCGGTCTTGTCGCCGATCCCCGGGACGCCCGGGATGTTGTCGGACGGGTCGCCCTTGAGCGCGATGAAGTCCGGCACCTTCTCGGGCGCGATCCCGAGCCGGGCCTCGACGCGCTCCGGGGTGTAGACGTGGACGTCCGAGACCCCGCGCGGGGTCATCATCAGGCAGACGTTCTCCGAGACGAGCTGGAAGGCGTCGCGGTCGGTCGAGACGACACACGTCTTGATTCCCTCCTCGTCCGCGAGGTGCGCGAGGGTCGCGATCACGTCGTCCGCCTCCCAGCCCTCGAACTCGAGATTGCGATAGCCGAAGGCCTCGACGATCGGCCTGAAGTGCGGGAACTGCTCGCGCAGCAGGTCCGGCATCGGCTTCCGCTCGATCTTGTAGGTCTCGAGCAGCTCGGTGCGGTGGACGGGCCGCGTGTCCCAGGCGACCGCGACGCCCTTCGGCCGGTAGTCGGCGAGCAGCTTGAAGAGCATGTTCGTGAAGCCGAGCAGCGCGTTCGTGGGAAAACCGTCGCTGGTGGCGAGCTCCTCGGGCAGCGCGAAGAAGGCGCGGTAGGCCAGGTTGTTCCCGTCGACGAGGAAGAGGTCGGACTCCCGCGCGGGCGCGTCGTCGAGCTGCAGCTCGGCTCCGGTGAGCGTCTTCGGCATCTCTGCGAGTCTACGTCGCATGACCCCGTTTGAAGGCGTTCCATTTGCCGACAAGCACGTCGCGGATGCGGCCGCGTTGCTCGCGGCCCGGCACGCCCGCCACCGTGAGGCCGAGCCGCTTCTGCCGGAGCTCGAGGACCCCGTCGCGGCGGTCGAGGCGGAGTGGTCGCAAGAGGGCGCTTCCGGGGTCTTCTCGCGCCACGGCTACCTGATCGCCGCGCCGACGACGGTTCAGAACATCACCTGGATGCGCGCCGGAATCGCGGGCCAGGCGGTCGAGGGCGACCGCGAGGGGATGCGCGACCTCTACGCCGCGGCGGCCCAGCGCTGGGTCGAAGGGGGCCACGCGCAGCACGCCGTCTTCGTGCCCTCGTACGACACAGAGCTCGTGGACGCCTGGTTTCGCCTTTGCTTCGGCGCTTCGGCGGTGCTGGCGCTGCGCGCGACGGGACCGGAGGAGCCGTTCGACGGGGGAGTCACGATCCGGCAGGGGGCGGAAGAGGACTTCGACGAGTGCGCGCGACTGGAGATCGAGATGGGCGCGGCGATGCTGCCGTCGCCGAGCTTTTCCAACCTGGAGCTTCAGTCGCCGGAGGAGGCTGCCGCCGAGTGGCACGAGGAGGGCCTGGACAAGTACGAGCTGTTCGTCGCCGAGCGCGAAGGCCGGATCGTCGGCCACTTCCTGCTCTACCACCGGCCGCCCGACCTGCGGGTGCCGCGGGACGCCATCGACCTCGCGCAGGCGTCGACCTATCCCGAGGCGCGCGGCACCGGCGTCGGCCGCGCGCTCACGGCTCACGTGCTTCGCTGGGCCCACGAGAACGGCTACCCGGTGATGACGACCGACTGGCGGATGACAAACCTCTGGGCCTCGCGCTTCTGGCCGAAGCGCGGCTTCCGCGTCGCCTTTCTGCGCCTGTATCGCTCGATTCCGTGAAGGTCCCCCTCCTTTCGGGCACGAGACTCGTGGTCGTCGACGTGCCCGAGAACGGCGTCGTCCTGCGGCCGCCGCCACCCGTGGAGTCGAACGCGGACGTGCGCGCCGCGGTTCGCGACGCGCTGCGCTTCCCGCTGGCCGGCCCGCCGCTGGCCGCGCTCGTGCCGCGGGGCGGGCGGGCGACGATCGTCGTCGAGCCGCCAGCGCTGCCGCTGCCGGCAGCCCAACAGGACCCACGCCAGGATGCCCTCGAGGCGGCGTCGGCCGAGCTGGCCCGCGCAGGGATCCCGGCCGAGCGCCAGACGCTGCTCGTCGCGTGCGGCCTGATGCGCAGGCCGCAGCGCCGGGAGCTCGAGCGCTTCGGGATCGTCTCGCCCGGCTTTGCCCGGCGCTTCGCGGGCCGGGTCGAGATCCACGACGCCGAGAGCCCCGAGCTGGTGGAGCTCGGCGAGGTGGGCGCCGTCCCGCTGCGCGTGAACACATCGCTCGCCGAGACCGACCTGATCGTCACCGTCAGCGCAGCCGAGACCGTCCTGCACGGCGGGGCCGCGCTGCTGCTCGGCGCCGCGGGGAGCGACGCCCTTCGCGCGGCAAACGCCTACTCGCTGCTCGAGACCGGCGCCTCCCTCGGCTGGCGGCTCGCGGTCGAGCTCGAGCGCCGGCTGTCCGCGCGTCTCCCGCTGATCGGCGTGTCTCTCGTGCTCAACCAGCCACAGCTGACCGGCGCGGCGCGCGGCTACCCGTACGAACCGGAGGCGAGCGAGCGGATCGCCAGCTCTCCGCTGCGGCACGCGTTCCGGCTGCTGCCCGGCTTCGCGCGCGACCGGACCATGCGCTCGCTGCGGCGCGAGCTCGGCGCGGTCGCGGCCTTCGCGGCGCCGCCGTCGGTCGCGCACGCGGAGGCGCTGCTCCGCGCGGTCGAAGCCCGCTCGGCCGTGCTCGAGGGGCCGCTCGACGCGATCTGCATCGGCATCCCCCGCACGACGCCGCATCTGCCGCGGGAGCGGCCGAACCCGCTGCTCGCCGCCTACCTCGGGCTCGGGCTCGCGCTGCGGCTGTGGCGCGACCGCTTCCCGGTTGCGGACGGCGGGACCGTGATCCTGCTCCACCGCTTTCATCGCAAGTTCGCCCATCCGACGCAGCAGCCGTACCGCGCCCTCTTCCAGGCCCTGCGCGTCGGGCCGCGCGAGACCGAGGAGCTCGGCCAGGCCGAGCGCGCCGCTGCCGAGGACGAGCGTGCGCTCTCGGCCTACCGCTCGGGGCGCACCTGTCATCCGCTGCTCCCCTTCGTCGACTGGGCCGGCTGTGCGCCGGCGCTCGGCCGGACCGGCACCGTGATCGTCGCGGGCTGCCGCGACGCGGTCGCCGCCCGCCAGCTCGGCTTCGTCCCCACCGGCGGCCTCGGGACCGCCCTGGACATGGCGCGCGGGCTCGCAGGCGAGGACGCGCGGATCGGCTTCCTCCTGTCGCCGCCCTACTTTCCCCTACGCGTCACGGGGTAGAGCCCGGCTCACTCCTCGCCGAGGTACGTCTTCCTGACCTGCTCGTTCTCGCGCAGCGCCTTCGCCTCGTCGGCGAGGGCGACACGGCCCGTCTCGAGCACGTAGCCGCGTTTCGCGACCTCGAGCGCCATCAGCGCGTTCTGCTCGACGAGGAGGATCGGCGTGCCTTCCTGGTTGATCTCGACCAGCGTCTCGAAGATGCGCTCGACCAGCACCGGCGCGAGGCCCATCGACGGCTCGTCGAGCAGCAGCAGCTTCGGCCGCGCCATCATCGCCCGCCCGATCGCGCACATCTGCTGCTCGCCGCCCGACATCGTGCCCGCCTTCTGGTTCTTGCGCTCGGCCAGCCGCGGGAAGAGGGTGAAGACGTGGTCCATGTCCTCCTTGATCCCCTCGCGATCGTTCCGCTGGAAGGCTCCCATCTCCAGGTTCTCCGTCACGCTCATCCTGGGGAAGAGCTTCCGCCCTTCCGGCGCCTGCGCGATCCCGTTCTTGACGATGTTGTGCGGAGCCGCCTGGGTGATGTCCTCGCCCTGGAAGGTGATCGACCCCTTCCGGGGGTGGTTGAGCCCGTTGATCGAGCGGAGCGTCGTGGACTTGCCGGCCCCGTTCGCGCCGATCAGCGTCACGATCTCCCCCTCCTCCACCTCCAGCGAGACGCCCTTGAGGGCGTGGATCGACCCGTAGTAGGTATGGACGTCCTCCAGCTTGAGAATCATTGCGCCACCGCCGCGGTTCCCAAATACGCCTCGATCACGCGCGGGTCGCGCTGGACCTCCTTGGGGCCGCCCTCTGCGATCTTCTCGCCGTAGTCGAGCACGGTCACGCGGTCGGAGATGCCCATCACGACCCGCATGTCGTGCTCGATCATCAGCACCGCGACCTTCTGCTCGGCCCGCAGCTTCGCCACGAACTGCGTGAAATCCGCACTTTCCTGCGGGTTCATGCCGGCTGTCGGCTCGTCGAGCAACAGCAGCTTCGGTCCGGTCGCGAGCGCCCGGGCCACCTCGAGCCGGCGCTGGTCGCCGTACGGCAGGCTGTTCGCGGTCACCTCGTCCCGCCGCTTGAGGCCGACGAACTCGAGCAGCTCTCTGGCGCGCTCGGTCGCCTCGCGCTCCTCGCGCTTGACGCCGGGCGTGTGCAGGATGCTGCGGAGGATGCCGCCGGTCAGCCGCGAGTGCATGCCGACGAGCACGTTCTCGAGCGAGGTCATGTTCTGGAAGAGGCGGATGTTCTGGAAGGTCCGCCCGATGCCGCGCTCGGTGATGGCGTGCGGCGGCCTGCCGGTGATGTCCTGGCCGTCGAACACGATCTGGCCACCCGTCGGCTTGTAGACGCCGGTCAGCATGTTGAAGAACGTCGTCTTGCCGGCGCCGTTGGGCCCGATCAGGCTGACGATCGCCCCCGCCGGGATCGTGAAGTCGACATCGTTGACGGCGACGAGGCCCCCGAAGGCCTTGCGGACCCCCTGGGCTATGAGCAGGTCGGCCATCAGGCGCCTTTCCGCTCCCGGCGCCGGCAAAGCCGACGCCTCCGCTCTTTAAGGCGCTCCGTCAAGCCTACGCTCCCTCATGCTGCACGTCGTAGAGCGGCTCATCGGCCACGCCCTCGTGGAACTCCGCCGCGCGTCTTGTGCTCGGGATCAGCCCCTCGGGCCGGAAGAGCATCACGACCAGCAGGATCACGCCGAAGATTCCGAACTCGTACTTGGGCACGTCAATCGGCAGGGGGATGGGAGTGACGACGAAGAACAGGAGCGCGAGCAGGCCGGAAACCGCCGCTAAGCCTGCCCTCCAATACATGTCTCTCGCGTACACGAGGGTGGCGACCACGCCGCCGACGAAGAGCACGCCGACGAGCACGTTGAAACCGACCTCGCTGAAGTGGCTGTTGATCCAGCTCCCGCTGTCGGCCAGCCCTTCCTGGTCGAGGTAGGCGAGGAAAGCCCCGCCGAAGATCACCCCCCAGATGTTGCCCATGCCGCCGAGGATGACCATGCAGAGGATGAAGACGGAGATGTTGAAGAAGAAGTCGCCGGGGAACGTGGCGCTCTTGAAGCTGGCGTAGTAGGCGCCGGCGATCCCCCCGAAGAAGGCGCCCGACGCGTAGGCCCACGTCTTCGTGCGCATCAGCGGCACGCCCATCGCGGCCGCTGCGGTCTCGTCCTCGCGAATCGCGATCCAGGCGCGGCCGAGCCGGGAGTCGCGCAGGCGCACCGAGCAGAAGATCGTGAACAACAGCAGGAACAGGCCGGTCCAGTAGAAGAGGCGCTCGGACGTCCAGAAGGCCCCGGAGCCGGTCAGGTAGTTGACGCCGAAGAAGCCGGGCGAGTCGATCGGCGTGATTCCGTTCGGGCCGTTCGTCAGGTTGAAGCCGGTGCCGAAGAAGTTGTCGCTGTTCCGTGCGATCTGCGGCAGGATCTCGCCGAAGCCGAGCGTCACGATCGCGAGGTAGTCGCCGCGCAGCCGTAGTGTCGGCAGGCCGATGATCACGCCGACCCCCGCGGTCAGGAAGCCGGCCGCGATCAGCAGCAGCCAGATCGAGATGTGGAAGCCCGGAACGTTTTGCCCGACGCCGACCGCCCCGAAGTGGACGTTGGCGTGTGGGAACTGCACCGAGGCGAACCAGGCGGCGACGTAGGCGCCGATCGCGTAGAAGGCGACGTAGCCGAGGTCGAGCAGCCCCGCGTAGCCGACGACGATGTTGAGGCCGACGGCCATCATGATGAAGACGAGCATCACGACGCCGGTGGAGACGCTCGGAAATGCACCGAAGACCGGGACCGTGAAGAGCTTGTCCCAGAAGAACGGATAGGTGAACGCGATGATGACCGCGATCCCCGCCCGCGCGAAGCGGCCCACGACCGGCACGCTCTCCCACGGCGGGACGTAGATGATCGCCATGACCGCGAGGAAGTAGAAGGTCGAGAGGTCGAGGCTGCCGAAACCGTGCTCGGCGGCCACTGCCAGCAGCAGCAGAACGGCGCCGATCCCCATCCGCAAGGAGCGGTTCTGCAGGGCGGCAGTGTCGATGTCGGCTCTCGCCCGCGCCACGCTAGCCGCCTTCCGGAGTCCGCTCGCCGAGGAGGCCCTCGGGACGGAAGACGAGGATCAGGATGAGGAGCGCGAAAACGATCGACTGAGTCCAGTCGCTTCCCGGGGCGTGCCAGCTCAGCCCTTCGTTGAACGCCTGGATCAAGCCGATCAAGAGCGCCCCGAGAACGGCGCCCGGCAGGTTGCCGATCCCGCCGAACACGGCCGCCGTGAACGCGATCAGCCCGAGCTGGAAGCCCTGGTCGAACCGGACCGACCCGGCGTAGAGCGCGTAGAGCAGGCCCGCAGCGCCGGCGAGCGCGCCGGCGATCAGGAACGTGAAGGAGATCGTGCGATTGACGTTGATGCCCATCATCGCCGCGGCGTCCGTGTCCTGCGCGGTCGCGCGCATCGCCTTCCCTTGACGCGTCCGCTGCACCAGCCAGACGAGAACCAGGAGGACCGGCACGGTGACGATCAGGACGATCAGCTTTTCCCACGTGTAGGTGACACCGTGGGTCGAGAAGACGTTCCCCTTCGGCAGGACCGAGGCCGTCTGCACGTAGTTCGGGCCTTTCCAGGCGAGCCCGACGTTCTGCAGGATGAACGAGCGCAGGCGCCGGTACGCGATCAGCTCGACGGTCACGTTGAGCAGTCCGCAGAAGGCCATACAGATGAGCAGCGCGACGATCACGAGCGGCCAGAGCACGTACCAGACCCGGCCCTGGTGGAGGTCGAAGAGGGTCGTGCCGACGACCGTCACCGCCATCATCGAGCCGAGCATGAAGACGTCGCCGTGGGCGAAGTTGATCAGCTCGAGGATGCCGTAGACGAGGGTGTAGCCGAGCGCGATCAGCGCGTAGAGGGCTCCCAGTGTGAAGCCGATCAGGAAGATCTGGACGAAGTCGCTCGGCGTCTTGTAGAAGTTGATGCCGAGCCAGACGAGCATGAGCAAGACGAGCGCCGTGCCGGCGACCGCAGTGAAGCTCGGCCTGAGCCTCCTGGTAGCCGCCAACGGTTGCCGACTCGCCTCTGTGACCACACGCCCCTCCTAACGCACCGAGGGAGGGCCCGTGAGCCCTCCCCCGGTAACTCTCGTTGCCCCTGTCGCTAGGCCGCCTTCACGAGGCTCGCGGACGGGGTTACGACCTTGAAGGTCTTGCCCGTGCCGCTCTTCCCGGAGCCGACCTGCTGGTAGACGGTGACCGGGTTACTCGTCGTGTCCCCGTTCGAGTTGATCGTGAAGGTGCCGAGGATGCCGTCGGTCACCTTCGTGTGGAGGAGGTTGTCCGCCACGCTCGAGCGCGTCCCGTCGGACTTCGCGATCGCGTCGAGCACGACCTGCATCGACTGTGCGGCGTAGGCCGAGTACGGGTTCGGCTTCTTGCCGATCTGGTCGCCGAAGTTCTTGATGAACGTCGCACCCGTGCCGGTCAGCTTCTCCGGCGGCACGCCGGCGACCGTGATGAACATGCCCGGAGCCGCCGCGCCGTTGGCTGTGAAGTCACTGAAGCCGTCGGGTGCCATCAGCTTCACACCCGGGATCCCGGCCTTCAGGTCGGAGATCAGCTTCGCGCCGTTCTCGCAGATGAGGCCACCGAGGTAGACCCAGTCCGCCCCGGCCTGCTTGATCCGGGTCGCGAGCGCCTCGTAGCTCGACGCCTTCGGATCCCAGGCGGTGAAGCCCGCGACCGTCAGGCCCAGCTTCGTCGCCGAGTTCTTCGTGTCCGTCGCGACGCCGAGGCCGTAGGCCTCCTTGTCGTTGAGGATGAAGACCTTCTTCGCGCCCTGGTCCTTCATGAACTGCGCGTCCGCCGCTCCCTGGAAGTCGTCGGCCGCAACCATCCGAATGTAGTTGCGCGTGCCCGTCGGGTAGTACTTCTCGGGCTCGCCGGCCACCGTTCCGGGGCCGCTGTGCGTCAGGCCGACGTAGGTGTTCGCCGGGCTGACCATGCCCAGAGGCCCGTTCGGCGCGCGGTTCAGGATCGGGATGACGATCTCTGCACACCCGGAGTTGAACGTGCCGACAATGGCGATCACGCTGCTGTTCTGCGCGTAGGCATTGCCGTTCGACGAGCACTTGCCGGAAACCCACTTGCCGGCCTGCGCCGTCGAGTCGTCACAGGACTGGTAGCCGACGGTGTACTTGCCGGCCTTGTAGTTGGCCTGCTTGAGGACGTACTGGATCGCGTCGGTCATCTCCACGGTCTGCGTGCGGCCCGAGCCCTGCAGCGGGAGATCCGAAGGGACAATGAAGTCGGGCTTGCCAGAGCCCCCGTACACGAGCGACTGGCACGAAGAGGCCGGCAGCGCGGTCGCGTTGCCTCCTCCGCCTCCCCCTCCGCCGCCGGTGCTGCTGCTGTTCTTGCTGCTCCCGCCGCAGCCGGCGGCCACGAGAGCCATTAGCACGGTCGCGATAACCCCTCCAACAATGATGCCTCGCCTCACGTCGCCTCCTTCGTCGCCTCTACCGGTCTGTCTCAGAGCGTGGGAACCCCACTGAACCGCGAGTATGGAGCGCACGGGACCGCACTGCAAGCGCGAGCCGCCACGATCGTGGCGGGCCGGCGAACCCGGCGCGATACGCTTGCCGCCAGGCCGAAGTGGCGGAACTGGCAGACGCGCCGGACTCAAAATCCGGTGGGCCGAGAGGCCCGTGTGGGTTCGACTCCCACCTTCGGCACCTTCGTCACGGTGCCTGACACCGCGCAGGAACGCGGGAATCCCTGCTCACGCGGACATCTGGGGAACGTTCGTACCACTTCCGCGCCTGTGCCTGGCACCGCGACAGAAGCGATTCGTAGGATGCTTTCGTGAAGGTCGGGATTCTCACCGGGGGCGGTGACTGCCCTGGGCTGAACGCCGTGATCCGCGCGGTTGCCCGGCGCTGCTTCGCACGCGGGCACGAAGTCGTCGGGGTGCGCGAGGGCTGGCGCGGGCTCGTCGAGGCGAAGTTCCAACCGCTCGGCCCGCGGGAGACCACGGGGCTCCTGCCTCGCGGCGGCACGATCCTCGGGACCTCGCGGACGAACCCCTACAACTCGGAGGCGGTCGAGGCCGTGTTGCGGAACTTCGAGCGCGAGGGACTCGACGCCCTCGTCGCGATCGGAGGCGAGGACACCCTCGGCGTCGCGACGAAGCTCCATGCCGAGCACGGCTTCCCGGTCGTCGGCGTGCCGAAGACGATCGACAACGACCTCTCCGCGACCGACTACACCTTCGGCTTCGACACGGCCGTCTTCATCTGCACGGAGGCGATCGACCGGCTGCACACGACGGCCGAGTCGCACAACCGCGTGATGGTCGTCGAGGTGATGGGCCGCCACACGGGCTGGATCGCGGTCATGAGCGGAATCGCGGGAGGCGCCGACGTGATCCTGATCCCGGAGCATCCGATCTCGCTCGACGACGCTTGCGCCGACATCCGGCGCCGGCACGAGCGCGGCAAGGACTTCTCGATCGTCGTCGTCTCCGAGGGCTACGAGCTGGAAGGGGTCGCGGACGAGAGCGAGCTCGACGAGTTCGGGCACGTGCGACTGTCGGAGCGCGGCGTCGGGGCGCGGCTGGCGCAGGAGATCGAGCAGCGCACCGGCTACGAGACGCGCGTGACCGTGCTCGGCCACGTCCAGCGCGGCGGCTCGCCCACGCCGCGCGACCGCGTGCTCGCGACGCGCTACGGGCTCAAGGCCGCGGACCTCGTCGACGAGGGGCGCTTCGGGCGGATGGCCGCGCTGCAGGGCGATGCGATCGTGGACGTCTCGCTCGAGGAGGCGACGGCGGAGCTCAAGACCGTCCCGGACGACTGGTACGGGGTCGCCAAGGCGTTCTTCGGCTAGTCGTGAAGCTCCGCCAACGGGAACGACCGGTGCCGGCGCGGCGGGACGAGGAAGTTCTGCCGGTGGGTCGTATGCAGCACGGAGTTCAGGCCCTGCGCCCTCGAGCCGGGGGCGAGCGGCAGGCGCGTTCCGTCCGGGAGCACGCCGTCCATCGCGAGCCGGTTGCGGTGGAAGTCGTCGCTCGTCGGGTTGAAGACGATGAAGTGCACGCCGGCCGAGGGCGTGCGATCCACGCCGTCGCGGCTCCAGAAGAACGGGTTGTCGAGCGTGTTGAAGTCCACCCGCTGCGGGATCGCCGTGCCCTTGCGGTAGACCTGGCCGTCGTGGCCGACCGTGTCGTGCTGCAGCCTCGACGTCGGCTGGATCGACGAGCTGTGGCCGATCCGCCCTCGCCGGCGGAAGTCGCGCTTGACGCCGGTCGCGCTGCTGGCACGAGCCGCTTGCTGGGCGACGGTTTGCGCGGCCTCGGGGACGTGCAACCCCGGCCGGAAGACGGTGTCGACGCGCTGCTGGAAGTCGAAGTTGAGGAACCACGCCTCGAGGTCCTCGAAGATGTGCGAGACGTGCATGTGCGTACCGCCGTGGAAGTAGCCGCCCGCGGCGTCGGTGTAGCCGAGCGTCTCGAGGTTCGCGATCCGGCCCGGGCCGAGGTTCGCCTGCTGTGTCGAGGTGAAGCCGAGGAAGAGCTCGGCGGTGTCGGGGATCAGGTCAGCCCCCGGGACGTTCGCGGCCATCGCCATTCGCTTCGGCAGGCTCTGACGCCCCTCGAAGCCGCCGCCCGCGAAGCCCTTGCGGATGCTCGTCACCTCGAAGAGCTTCAGGTCGTCGAACAGCCTCTTCGCGCCCGCGGAGACATGCTCGAGCGAGTCGCTGCGCAGGAGCACGGCCACGTCGTTCTGCTCGAGGACGGTGTCCCGTGGGTCGCTGGGAAACCGGATCGCGGGCAGCAGCGCCGGCTTGCGCGCGCGGCGGTCGAACGGCGCGTGTTCCGCCCAGGCAGCCGGCACGTGACGGAGGAAGTACGGCAGGCCCCAGGCCACGGTCACTCCGAGCCCGGCGGCTGTCGCGGCGAAACGGTCGTCCAGCCCGGCGAGGGCGTCCTCGAGCTCGCGCTGGGCGCCTCTCAGGTCGCGCGTGGCGACCGTTCCCGTCACAAGCTGGTGGTGGAGCGGCGGGACGACGACGGCGATCCCCTCGTCGTGGACGACCCGTAGGTCGAGCCGATGCTGCTCCGGAGGCAGGTCCCGGGCCGCGGCCCGCTGGGGTGAGGTCGCCAGCCGGTCGACCAGCTCGTAGATCCCGGTAGCTCCGAGCGCCCCGGCTGCGGCGCCGGCCAGGAATCCCCGGCGCGTGTACCTCATGCGCCCGCGGGAGTGAGGAGCCTGAGCGAGCCGAGCATCTTCTTCAGGTCGGCGACGACCCGCCGGTACGTCAGCGGCGCCGCGACGTGCTGGCTGAGGGTGTAGAGAGACCGGCCGCGATGCCACCCGAGGAGGACGTGCCACTGGTCGGCGCCCTGGTTGACGGTGTAGACGGTGGCGTCGATCCCGTTTGCGCGAACGTGGCCGTGCGGATCGGCGAAGCACGGGACCGTCGAGCCGCGGACGTCCCCCGGGCAGTGCGGGATCGAGGTCCGGCCTGGATATCCGCGCAGGTTCACGTGCAGCTCGCCGCTGCCGCGCTCGAACCAGATGAAGCCGATCAGGTAGCTCCGGTCCTTGGAGACCGACTGGATGTTGTTCCAGCGCCCGCCGATCACGCCGTCGAGGGGATCCGGCATCCAGCCGGGGCAGTAGACCGGCGCATGGATCCGGTTCGCGAGGCGCTGCCACCCGGACCGGTCCAGGCAGGACGGCTTCGCCTTGACGACTCCGGCGCCTGCGCCCGCCTCACCGTCGCTGCAACCGGCGAGCACGATCGCGAGCGCCGCCAGAGGAACAACCGCTGCGACCCGGATCACTGCGGGAAATGGTAGACGGCTACCCACGGGCCCGCATACCGGCCGCCGGGCTGGATGTAGAAGAGCCGCCGGGTCTTGCGCAAAGCCTCGTAGAACGCCGTCTCGCGCGGGTAGTGCTCGCGCGCGGCGAGAACGCGGTCGGCGATCGCGCCCGTGACGACCGCGTAGCTCACCCCGGCGCGGCGCAGGCGTCCGACGTCCCGGTTCGGGTCCGGCGCATCCTCCTCCGGGAGCGGCAGGCGCAGCTTCAGCACCCGGAAGCCGCCGAAGGGCGTCAGCGACGGATCGGCGGCGAGCCGCGCGCCCGGCGGCAGGTGCGACTCGATCCAGCGGTGGGCGACGACGCGCGTGTCCGTCTTGGTCAGCCTGCGCGCGTCCCGGATCGACCACGTCAGCGGCACGACGAGGAGCAGCAGCGTCACGGGAGCAAGTGCCCGCATCCGGCCGGCCAACGCACCCAGCGCCGGCAGCAGCGGGAGCACGTAGCGGTCGAAGTGCTCGCCGAGGAAGCAAAGGTCCAGGAAGTAGACGAGCACGAACGACGTCAGGATCACGTCGGAGCGGCTCCGCCGGGCAAGCGCCACGACGAGGCCGACGATGCACACGATCAGCACGGGCCCGAGCCCATGCCAGAGCCGGTCGAGGAATGCGATCGGCGCCACGTGGTCGTGCTCGAAGCCGAGCCATCCCTGATGCGCAAGCTGCTGCACGCGATACGCGTCGGAGACGGCCGAGCCGAGATGTACGACGAAGAACGGGCTCGTCGCGCAAAAAGCGCCGAGAGCGAGGGCAAGCCCGAGCACCAGCCTCCTCGGCTCCCGGTACGAGACGAGCACCAGCGGGACGAGCAGGAACGCGCCCGGGTACTTGACACTGGTCGCGAGCCCGGCGACGAGGCCCGCCAGCTCGATCCGCGCCCCGACGAGCAGCGCGAGCGAGGCGGCGACTCCGAGCGTCAGCGGAACGTCGGTGACCGCCATTCGCGAGTACTTGACCTCGGTCACCTCGACGGCGACGAGCGCCGCGGCGACGGCGCCGGCGATCCAGCCGTAGGCACGGCTGCCGAGCCACCACGACGCCGCGACGGCGCCGAGCGCGAGCACGAGGACGACGATCCGAGCGGCCAGGTACGACGGCGCGCCCTGCCACGCCTGGAACGGCGCGAGCAGGTACATCAGCAAGGTCGGGTAGTCGAACCAGTGCGGGTCGAGCCCGGAGCCATGGACCATCGCCCACGCGCGGGGGACGATGCTCTTCTCGTCGGGGCTCAAGAGCGGGAACGGGAGCCCGTACCCGAGGCCGACCGCGCGCAGCGCCGCCGCCCCGGCGAGGATCGCGGCGAGGGCGACACGCGGCCCGCCCCAGAGGCTCTGACGGGGCCGCTCGGGCCGGGCCGTGCTCAGACCTCGGGCGGCGTCTCGCCGATCAGGTCGGCCACGTTGCCGGCGCGGACGATCACCGCGTCGATCCCGGCGCGCTCGAGCTCGTCGACGTCGGCACGCGTCGTCGAAGGCAGGTCGGCGATCGCGAGCTTCCCGGCCGGCACGTCGGGCAGGAGGTCGAGCACGCCTTCGAGTGGGCGCTCGTGCCTCCCGGCGAGCACGAACAGCTCGGGGTCGAACTTCTCCAGAGCCTCTTCGAGCTCGTCCTCGTCCTCGACCCGGACCGCCAGCTCCAGGTCGCCCGCCGGGCTGCCGGACCATTCCTCGAGGTCGACCATGCACGCGTCCGCAGCCGCGAGGCTCGCCGCGTGGTCGCCGGTCCAGTGGACGAGCACGGGCACCGAGACGGCCTCGCGGATGGAGTCGAGCGCGTGCGTGCTGTGCAGATGGACGAGCACGCCCTCGGCGCCGTCGCTCTCGGCGCGGCGGGCAGCTTCGACGCCGTCCACCTCGGCGACGACGGAGATGCCGTCGCCCTCGGAGATCGCCTGGCTGAAGCGGCGGAGGCCGGTCACGGCATCACCAGCGAGAACACGGCGCAATTCTGGCGCAATTGCGTCACCCACGCGCGCGCATTTGCGCGATACGCTCGCCTCGGGGAGGAGGCCGGGTACGCCTTAGGCGGCGGGATAACTCGCGGCAAGCGGGCTCCGGTCAGACGCCGATCGGGTGCCAGACGGTCTTCAGCTCGAGGAAGCCCGCGACCTCCCAGGGGCTCTGGTCGTCCGGCGCGCCGCGCACCACGCGCTTGACGTTCTCGGCCGCGAGCCGCTCGAGCTCCGCGACCTCGCCGTCGGCGCCCGAGACGTCGAGCGCGTTCACGTCCATGTGGCTCGCCAGCACCGGCGCCAGCTCCTCGCGGCGACCGGTCACGATGTTGACGACGCCGCCCGGGACGTCAGCGGTCGCGAGCACCTCGGCCAGCTCGATCGCCGCCAGCGGATGCGCCTCCGAGGCGACGGCCACGACCGCGTTGCCGCCGACCAGCGCCGGAGCGACCCGCGAGACGAGGCCCGCCAGCGCCGGCTCCTCCGGCGCGAGGATTCCGACGACGCCGGTCGGCTCCGGGACGGTGAAGTTGAAGTACGGCCCCGCGACCGGGTTCGACGAGCCGAGCACCTGGGCGAGCTTGTCCGCCCAGCCCGCGTACCACACCATGCGGTCGATCGAGCGCTCGACCTCCTTCGGGCCCGAGCAGAAATCGGCGAACTCCGCGCGCCGCGCCTCCATCAGCTCGGCGATCCGGTAGAGCACCTGGCCGCGGTTGTACGCGGTCAGCCCCGACCACTTGCCGAAGGCCCCGCGCGCCGCCCGCACCGCGTCGCGCACGTCCTTGCGCGAGCCGCGCGCGACGTTCTGGCCCTCCGCCTCGTACGTGCGGCCCGACTCCGAGCGCGGGAACTCGCCGCCGATGAAGAGCTTGTACGTCTTGCGGACCGGCAGCCGGCTCATTCGAAGTCCAGGTACGGCTCGAGCCCGTGCCGGCCGCCCTCGCGGCCGAAGCCCGACTCCTTGTAGCCGCCGAACGGCGAGGCCGGATCGAAGCGGTTGTACGTGTTCGCCCAGATCACGCCGGCGCGCAGGCGCTGCGCCATCGAGAG
>Ga0210142_1000134_pt1 | contig 16490 bp, 12 predicted proteins | sample Goodyear_PhragC__FD_184869 | JGI IMG/M metagenome (GOLD analysis project Ga0210142, IMG submission 184869) | Wetland microbial communities from San Francisco Bay, California, USA, that impact long-term carbon sequestration - Goodyear_PhragC_D2... | ecosystem: Environmental > Aquatic > Marine >...
GGCCGGGGCAAAGGCCTGGGCGGAGCCGGTGGTACCCCAGAGGGCGGCGGCGAGGAGCACGAACCAGGCGCCGCCGCGACTTTTGATCAATTCAGGCATGCTGCTCCTTCGAAGACGCGACCGGCAGCGGCAGCGTGGCAAGAGTGCGGCGGGCGCGGATAAAGGACGGCGCCAGGCTGGTCACCGCCAGCAGCCGCCCGAACAGATAGGCGCAGGCCGCGGCCACGATCCCCGCCAAACTGCCCTGCAGGATCAAGCCGCCCAGCAGGGCGAAAATGGCCAGGGCCTCCAGGCCCGTCGCCAGGGAAATCGGCGTGGTGGTGCCGGCGGCCATCAGCACCGCCCGCTGGAAACTGAGCAGAACCGTCAGCGGCGGCAGCAGGCAAAGGATCTGCAGCGGCCGGGTGGCGAAGGCGCTCAGCGCGGCACTCAACCCCGAGACGGTGCCAAACCATAGTCCCGCCAGGGGCGTGAAGGCGATCAGGGCAAGAACCAGCAGCACGCCGCCGCCGAGCAGCCAGGCAACGTTGCGAACCGTGCGATAGGCGCCGGGGTGTTTGCCGAGCAGGGCCAGCGCCACTTCCTGGTAGGAGAGGCCGACCGCTCGGAACAGGAAGGTCAGCGCATAAAGGACCGGCATCACCGCCAGAGACTCCACCGGCGCCCGGCCGCGGCCGAGAAAAAAGGTCACCAGCGGCTGGACGCTCAGGCTGATAAAGGGGGTCAGGGCCAGTGGCAGATAGAAGCGGCCGATGGCGCCGTACCCCGGCACCGCCGCCGCATCGTCGGGAGCTGTGGCGAGGGTTGCGGCCACCGCCTGGCGGGCCAGGTAACGGGTCATCAGGGCCTCGGCACTGACCCCGGCCGAGAGGGCCAGCGTCCCCACGCAGGCGCCGGGCAGCCGGCTCAGGGTGGCCAGGGCCAGGGCCGTCAAGCTCATGGCCAGCACCCGGAATACGGTCGCCGCCGCCACTCGGCGGGTGCGCCGGTGACGGATCAGCACCCCCTGGTAAAAGCGCCGGAAGCCGATCGCCGCCGGCCAGGGGAGAAGCAGCAGCAGGGCCAGGTGGGTCTGGCTGGCGACCTCGGGGGTAAGGCCGATCAGCCCCTCGCCCACCACGGCGAAGACCGGCGGCAGCACCAGCAGCAGCAGGGCCAGGGTGATGCCGGCGTTGAGGCACTGGCTGAAGAGGCGCAGTCGCCGATACGCCAGGGCGTCCCGGGCCAGGGCCGTGGCGGCGCTCATCAGCATGATGATCGGCGATTCGGCCACCAGCCCGAAAGCGTAGGCCACGCCATAGGCGGCAAGACCGATCCGGGCCCCGGGGAGCCGGGCGATAACCGCCGCCAGGAACGGCCCCTCGATGGCCATCATCAGCCAGGTGGCCAGCAGCGGGCTCCAGAGGCGAAAGATCTGGCGGTAGCCGGGCAGGGGTTCGGTTGCTTCCATAAAGAAAAACCGCCCCTGACCGGGGCGTAAAAAGGTTGAAAATCGCGGTGATCCAAATCTCCCGCCTGGCGTGGCGAGAGGGTTTTGCAACAGCGGATCAGTGCGACATCAGCACCGGAATGGTCATGCACTTGAGAAGATGCCGCCCGACCTCCCCCAGTCCGGGAATGCCGCGCCGGCTCTGGGCGAAGGCTCCCATCACCAGCAAGTCGCTGCCGTGATCCGCAGCCCGGTTGAGCAGCATGTCGCCGACCCCAAGGCCCCGGGGGTCGACCGTCTCGAAGTCCGCCTGGATGCCGTGCCGCGCCAGGTACCGGGGCAGGTCACCGCTGACCGGGCCAGGCTCGTCATCATCGCCGGTCTTCACCGAAATGATCTGCACCTGCCGGGCCTGCCGCAACAGCGGCAGGGCGTCGTTGACCGCGCGCGAGGACTCGGGACCACCGCGCCAGGCGAGCAGGACCCGCTTGCCGACCGATTCGAAGTGCCCGGCATACGGAACAATCAGCACCGGCCGGCCGGCGCCGAGCACCGCCCGTTCAGCCAGTTCGGTGAGGGTCGGGTTGCCGGACTCCGCGTCGTTCTGGCCGAGAATCACCAGGTCCCGGTAATGGGCATGGATGTTGATCGCCTCGATCAGCCCCAGCCCGGTACGGGTCCGCTCGACCAGCAGCCACTCGGTCTCGACCCCGGCCTGGGCGGCCAGCGCCTCGAAACGCCGGCGCACCGCCAGGGACTCCGCGGCGGCCTGCTTCTTCCGGGTGGGCTGGTACGGGGGATGTTCCACGACAAAGATACCGGCCAGGTGAGCCTGCTGCTGGGCAGCCAGCGCGACCGCCAGGTCCAACCGGGCGGCACACGGTTTACTGCTGTCGACATGAACCAGAATATCTTTGAAACTCATCGGCGATCTCCCTTTGGCAATGCATCTTGGGCCCAACGGGCGGGCCATGCCCCCCGTTACTGCTTCTTGCCGAGGTAGGCTTCCTGGATCTTCGGCGAGGCCAGCAGTTCGGCGGCCGGGCCGCTCATGACGATCTTGCCGACCTCCAGCACGTAGCCGCGGTCGGCCAGTTTCAGGGCCGCCTTGGCGTTTTGCTCGACCAGCAGCACGGTTAAGCCGCTGTGGGCGATCTCGCGAATTTTTTTGAAGATCGCCTTGACCAGGATCGGCGCGATCCCCAGCGACGGCTCGTCGAGCAGCAGCAGTTCGGGCTTGCTCATCAGCGCCCGGCCGATGGCGAGCATCTGCTGCTCGCCGCCGGAGAGCGTGCCGGCGAGCTGGCGGCGCCGTTCCTGCAGGCGCGGGAAAAGCTCGTAGATCCATGCCAGCACCTTGCGATCAACGCTCTTCTGGGTATAGGCACCGAGCAGCAGGTTTTCCTCAACGGTAAGGATGCCGAAGACCCGCCGCCCTTCCGGCGAGTGGCTGATGCCGAGGGGAACCACCTTGTGCGCCGGCAGGGCGGTCAGCTCCACGCCCTTGAACAGGATGCTGCCGGCCTTGGCCTTGAGCAGCTGGCTGATGGTGCGCATGGTGGTGGTCTTGCCGGCGCCGTTGGCACCGAGGATGGTCACCACCTCGCCCTTGTTCACCTCCAGAGAAATCCCCTTGATCGCCGCGATGCTGCCGTAGGAGACCTCCAGGTCGCGGATTTCGAGCAGTTTTTCGTCGTTACTCATCGTCGTCCTCACTCCCCAGGTAGGCCTCGATGACCTCGGGATTGGCCTGGATCTCGGCCGGGTTGCCATCGGCGACCTTCTTGCCGAAGTTGATCACCGTCAGGTAGTCGGTCAGATTCATCACCAGGTCCATGTCGTGCTCGATCAGCAGGGTGGTGATTCCCATGTCGCGAATCTTATAGATCGTCTCCAGCAGCGCCAGGGTTTCCTTGTCGTTGAGGCCGGCCGCCGGCTCGTCAAGGATCATCAGACTCGGCTCCACCGCCAGCGCCCGGGCCATCTCGACCTTGCGTTGCAAACCATAGGAGAGTCCGTTGACCGGGGTGGTGGCATGCTCGGTGAGGTCGAAGAACTCCATGACCTCCCCCACCTTGAGCCAGTTGGCCTTTTCATCCCGGCGATCGGGCGGCGTATGCACCACGCCGTGGTAGAGCTTCTGCCGGCTCTTGATGTGGCGGCCGGCCATGATGTTCTCGGCGACGCTCATCTGCCCGAAGAGCCGGATGGTCTGGAAGGTCCGGACGATCCCCCGGGCGACGATCGCGTGCGGGCTCAAGCCGGTGATCTCCTCGCCGCGCCAGACGATGCTGCCGGCTTCGGGCTTGTAGATCCCGGTGATGCAGTTGAAGACGGTCGTCTTGCCGGCACCGTTGGGGCCGATAACACCGTAGATCTGGCCCGGCTCGACCTGGAAACTCAGATCGTCGACGGCAATCAGTCCGCCGAAACGCTTGGTGACGTTCTTCAGGGTCAGCCGGTTATCCGCCATGGCGTTCACCTCCCAGCAGGTACTTGGGCAAGCGCCCGAAGGTGGCCGGCCAGATGCCGCGCGGCCGCAGGATCATCGCCAGGATCATGGCGAAACCGAAAATGAAGTAACGCCAGGTGGCGAAATCACGAAAGACCTCCGGCAGCACGAACATCACCACCACCCCGATCAGTACCCCGGGCACCGACGAGCCGCCGACGATGACGATGGCGAAAAACAGCACCGACTGCATGAAATTGAAGGCTTCGGGGCTGACGGCCGCGTACTGCACCGCGTAAATCGAGCCGGCCAGGCCCGCCAGGCCGGCCCCGAGGGCAAAGGCGAAGATCTTGTGGATACGGGTGTTGATGCCGATCGCCTCGGCGGCGATGTGGTCCTCGCGCAGGTAATGGAGGGCCCGGCCGGTCTTGCTGGTCTCCAGGTTGCGCATCACCCAGAGGGTCAGCAGCAGGACCAGGAAGGCCGCGTAGTAGATGGCCATCGGGCTGTCGAGATTCTTGCCGAACAGGCGCAGGCTGTCGAGGGCGAAGATGCCGTTGGGCCCGCCGGTCACGCCGAAGATGTCGTTCTGCAGCGCCTGGACGAAGACGATGTTGAAGCCGATGGTGGTGACCAGCAGGTAGTCGCCGCGCAAGTGGACGATCGGACCGGCGATCAGCACCCCGCCGAGGGCCGGGATCAGCACCGCCAGCGGCAGGGTCGCCAGGATCGGCCAGCCGAAGCTGCTGTTGAGCACCGCCGTGGTGTAGGCCCCCAGGCCGAAGAAGAGGGCGTGTCCCATGTTGAACATGCCGGCCTTGCCGAGCACGATGTCCTCCGACAGGGCGACCACCGAGAAGATCAGAAAGGTGGTTCCCACGGTCAGCCAGCGGGCATCGAGCAGCGCGGGCAACAGCAGGATCAGCAGAAAGAAACCCCCATAGCCGAAACGGTTCAGGATACGCATCAGACTTTCTCCGCAACCCGCTCACCGAGGATGCCGGTGGGGCGGACGATCAGGATGGCGATCAGCATGATAAAAGTGAACGCATCGGCCCAGGTGCTCGAGACGTAGCCGGCGATAAAGGCATTGAACAGGCCGAGCAACATCCCGCCGAGCATCGCCCCGGGGATGTTGCCGATGCCGCCGATAATCGCGGCGACAAAGGCGTAGAGCCCGTACTGCCAGCCCATGTTGAAGGTGATGCCCCGGTAGTAGAGGCCGATGAAGAGCCCGCCGATAGCGCCGAGCGAGGAACCGATGATGAAGATCACCATGATGATGCGGTTGACGTTGATCCCCATCAACCGGGCGGCATCCTGGTCGATGGAACTGGCGCGGATCGCCGCCCCCAGGCGGGTCTTGTCGACGAACAGGTAGAGACCGACCATCAGGGCGCAGGAAATGACCAGAATCAGCACCTGGATGAGGCTGATCACGACTCCGCCCAGATTCCAGGTCACCGCCGGAATCAGTTCGCCGGGAAAGATCAGCATCCGCGGCCCCCAGATCAGCATGATGCCGTTCTGGATCACCAGGCTGGCACCGAGCGCCGAAACCACGGCCGAAAGCCGCGGCGCCTGTCGGAGCGGGCGGTAGGCAACCTGTTCGAGGATGACGCCGACCAGGGAAATGACCAGGACGGTCAGGCCGAATATCACCAGCACCGCCGTCAGGGAGGCGACGCCGCCCATGACCTGGGTATAGACGGTCAGGCCGACGAAGGCCGCGGCCGCCACCAGATCGCCGTGGGCAAAGTTGATCAGGCGCATGACCCCGTAAACCATGGTGTAGCCAAGAGCGACCAAAGCGAAGATGCTGCCGATGGTCAGCCCGTTCACCAGTTGTTGCAGGAAGGTATCCATAATTGACGACTTTCGTTGCGCTGGTTGCTGGCGGGAAGGGTTACGAACTCTCCCCTGAGCAAAAGGAGGCACCGTCAACGGTGGGCCGGGAGGGCCGCCGGGAGCTCCGGCGGCCCTCCTGGCAAGGGGCGGGGATCAGTCCTGGCGATAGTCGATCTGGTAGCTGCCGTCCTTCTGGATGTCGTAGGCCATGTAGCCGCTGCCGGTCCGGTTGCCGTCCTTGGCAAAACTGATCGGTCCGGTCAGGCCGTCGTAGGGCTTCATCGTCCAGAGGAACTCGACGGCTTTCTTGTTGTCGAAGCTCTTGTTCTGTTCGTAGGCGTAGATGATGGCGCGCATGCCATCAGCGTTGAGCAGGGAATAAATGCTCGGCGGCATCTCACCATACTTGGCCTGATACGCCTTCAGAAAATCCTTGGCGATGTCGTAGGGGAGGAGTTCCGGGGTCGGCACGTTGATGATCTTGGTGCCGGCCGCGGCCGGACCGGCCAGCTTGGCGAAGTCGGGGTTGTCGTTGGCGTCGCCGCCGACGAATTCGGCCTTGATGCCGAGCGCGACCTGCTGGGCGCGCAGCTGCCCGCCATCCGAATAGTAGCCGGCAAAGTAGATGACGTCGGGGTTTTTGTCCTTGATGCTGGTCAGGATCGGCGTGTAGTTCTGGGAATTGGCCTTGATCTTCTCGTAGGCGACGACGTTGCCGCCGGCTTTCTTGATTTCGGCAATGACCGCATCGGCGAGACCGGTGGCGTAGCTGGAGAAGTCGGAGAGGACGACAATGTTTTTCGCCTTCTGGTGCTTGACCAGGTAATCGGCGGTGAAAACCGCCTGGGCACTGTTGGCGAAGGAATTGCGCAAGAAGGTCCAGTAGCCGTGCTTGGTCAGCGTGTCGCTGGTGCCGTCGGAGGTCTGCAGGACCTGGGCATTGAAATAGGTCTTCTGGGCCGCCTCGGCGCAGGTCGAGGTATAGGAGCCGACAACCAGCTTCGCCCCCTTGCTGACCAGTTCCTTGGCACAGATGGCGGCCTTCATGGCGCTCCCCTCGTCATCGCAGGTGACCACTTCGATCTTTTTGCCGAGCACGCCGCCGGCGGCGTTGGCCTGCTCGGCCACCAGGCGGGCGGCATTGTCGATCCCCTGCCCTTCGCTGGCATACTCGCCGGTGATCGGCGCCTGGACGCCGACGACCAGCGTGTCGGCGGCGAAGGCACCGGAGGCGAAGAACAGACCGGGCAGAACCATGGCCACCAGGGCCTTACAGAACGTTCTCATGGGCATATCTCCTTTTCTGGTTGATGGCTGCGGCCACGGTGCGGACCGGGGCGACAACCGGCTGATCACTGCAGACGAAAACACGGGGGGAATCCCCCGCGCGCGAATTCAGAGGGGCCTATTTGCCGGGCGCCAGGCCGAGCATCTGGCGCAGAGCATGGCGCGCGATACTCGGATTTTCCTTCAACCGTCGCCGCGAGTACGGGAGCCACGCTTCGCCGTAGGGCACGTAGATCCGCAAGCGGTGACCGCCGTCGACGATGATCCGGCGCAGTTCCTCATCGACGCCGAGCAACATCTGGAATTCGTAGGCGTCCGGTTCCAGCCCCAGATCATCGATCAGGCGCAGCGCTTCGAAAACCAGCTGTTCATCGTGGGTGGCGATGCCGACGTAGGCGCCCTTGCGCAGCAATCGCTCCAGGCAGGTGACGAAACTGCGGTTGATGATCCGCATATCCTTGTAGGCCAGGGAACGCGGCTCATTGTAGATCCCCTTGCACAGGCGCAGGTTCACCTCGCCGTCGAACAGCCCGTCGATATCGGCCAGGGTCCGGCGCAGGTAGGCCTGAATGACGGTCCCGACGTGACCCGGGAATTCACCCCGAAGCCGTCGGTAAAGGTCGAGGGTCGCGTCCGTGCAGGCGGTGTCCTCCATGTCGAGGCGTACGAAATTGCCGAGTTCGGCCGCCCGGGCCACGATCTCCCGGATATTGCCGTAGGCCAGTTCCGGGTCCAGCTGCAGACCCATCTGGGTCGATTTGAGGGAGAGGTTGCCCTGGAGCTGCTCACGCGCAATGGTATCCAGGATGCGCAGGCACTCTTCCTTGAAAAAGGTCGCCTGCTCCTCCTTGGTGATGAACTCGCCGAGGATGTCGAGGGTCGTCATCATGCCCTGGCGGTTGAGGTCACGGGACACCCTGACCGCATCCTCCAGGTGTTCGCCAGCGATATACCCTTTGGCAAAGTAACCGACCAGGGATCCCGGAACATGCATGATGGTCTTGGAAACCAGCAGGTTGAAAAATGACATGCCACGACTCCGTTGTTGAGGTTGCGGATAACGGATGAAAGAGCAAGGGCAATGCCAAACGTTGTTCTCCCAGGTAAAATAAGCCGCCGGCAGCGGTTGCCCCCGGGCTGAAAACAACCGAGAGAGTATACCATCCGCCGGAAAGATGGCACCCTGAAGCCCCGCAGGAGCGCTGAAAAGCCATTCATGCCGGCAGTTTGCTCCCATCGTTGCGCGCGCCGGAAGACCCCGGGGCCCGCTTTGCCGAGCCGCCCGGCGACACCCGGTCCGGAACGAAGCCCCGATCGCCAGCGCAACGGGAGGCAGGCATTTTATACCGAACTGTATAATGGGGGATCAGCCTTTCAGGGATGAGCGGCCGATTCCATAGCGCTTGAGCTTGCGGGCGATGGTGGCTTGGGTGACGCCCAGCGCTTCGGCCATCTGCACCTGGTTGTCGAAGCGGTCGGCGGCCCGCCGCAGCAGGGAGCGCTCGATACTGGCCACCGCCTGGGGCAGGGTCACCTCCTCCGGCCAGGCGGTCCCCGGTGCCGTGGCCTTTTCCACCGTGCCGATGACGTTGGCCGGCAGATCCTTGAGGTCGATCAACTCGGTTTCGGACATGACCACCAGCCGTTCGCAGATGTTCATCAGCTCCCGCACGTTGCCCGGGAAGGGGTAGGCGAGCAGGGCATCGGTGGCGGCCAGGGTCAGGCGCCTTTTAAGGCCGTTCTTGGCGGCAAAGTGCTCGATGTAATGGCGCAGCAGGGGGAGGACGCAGTCGGTGCGCTCGCGCACGGCGGGGATGTAGAGGGGAATGACGTTGAGCCGGTAGTAGAGATCGAGGCGAAACTTTTCCTGCCGCACCATCTCTTCGAGGTCGCGGTGGGTGGCGGCCAGGATCCGCACGTCGACAGCCCTCGGCTTGGTGTCCCCGAGTCGGGTCACCTTGCCGTCTTCCAGGAAGCGCAGCAGCTTGACCTGGGAGCCAAGGGGCAGTTCGGCGATCTCGTCCAGGAACAGGATGCCGCCGTCGGCCAACTCCAGATAACCGGGCTTGCCGCTCTGGGCGCCGGTAAACGCCCCCTTCTCGTAGCCGAACAGCTCCGACTCGATCAGCGACTCGGGAATCGCGCCGCAGTTGATCTTGATCATCGGCTTCTCGGCACGGGAGGAATTCTTGTGGATCAGGTCGGCGATCAGCCCCTTGCCGACCCCCGACTCGCCGAGGAGCAGCACCGAGGAATCGACCGCGCTGACCTTGACGGCCTGGCGCAACGCCTTGAGCATGCAGGGGCTCTTGGCGATGATCTGGCGGGCGGCGAGGTTGGCCTGCTGCATCTCGACGATCTGGTGCCGGAACTGGTCGCGAAAGGCCTGCTGCTCTTCGAGTTCGCGCTGCAGATTGTCGATCTCGGTGATGTCCCGTTCGCTGACCACGACGCGGAAAATATTGCCCTGGGCATCAAAGACCGGGGTCCCGGTGGAAATCAGCTGCCGTCCGTTGTGGTTGCGCTGCAGCAGGCTGACCGTCTCGCGGTTGCGTATCGCCTCGAGGGCCGCGGAGCGATCGACGAACCCCCAGCTCAGAAGTTCTTCCATTCCGCGTCCGACGACCGCGGCGGCCTTGATGTTGTTGATCCGTTCGGAGGCGGGATTGATCCGGATCACGGTGGCGTTGGCATCGCAGATCCAGAGCCCGTCGGACGAGGAATCGATGATCGCGTCGAGCTCCGCCACCAGCTCGTCCACCCCGGTGCTCGCCACGAAGAGGCACATGGCCCCCAGGGTCTCGCCGCCGCTGGCGACATGATTCATCCAGACCAGGTAACTGCCGCCGCCGGCCAGCACCGCCGGCTCGGTCCGGCGCTTGCGGTCGAGCAGGGTCAGGGCCAGCTTCGGCCAGAGCTGGGGGAGGACCGCCTCGACATGCTGACCGACCTGCGCACCCAGGTTATCGTGGACCACCCCCTGGGTAAGACGAACCAGGCCATCCCGGTCGACGACCAGCAAACCGTCCCCCAAGGCCCGCACCAGGTCGGGGCAGAGGGCGAGTTGAGCGAAGTCCCCCGCCCCCGGGTCGCTGCGATTATCTGTCCTGTCGTTCATGCCCGCTCCTTTTTCCGCGGCTCGTTTCGGACCGCCCAGGACATTTTATCCACTTTTGAATATTTTTCCAAGCATTTATGCAGTTCAGTATCCTTGAGGGCCTCTCCTTGATGCAGAACGGGGGGGTTGCCCGTGCGGGCAACCCCCCGTTCTGCGTAGGGTCTATGGCTGATTCCTGCCGAGGGCCGGTGTCACGCGGCCCGGACACAGTTGGCGGAGCTCCAGCGCCCGGCATCGGCCAGCCGCGGCAGGGTCAGCTGACGTCCCGGCCCGATCGAGCCGCTGCCGACGGCCTCCAGCAGCCGGACCGTCACTTCCGTCGGGGCCAGGGCAACCACCTCCGCACGCCCATGGTAAGCGAATCCGCCCGCGCTCCACCGGGCGACGACCGGCATGCCGACGCGCAGCCCGCGATCCTCATCGCCCAGCTCCATGATCGGATCCCGTCCCATGGCTCCTCCTCAGTGGCCGTGCAGGCCGAGCATCTGCCGCAGGGCGTGGCGGGCGATGCTCGGGTTCTCCTTGAGGCGCCGCTTGGAATAGGGGAGCCAGGACTCGCCGAAGGGAACGTAAACCCGCAGGCGGTGCCCCTGGGCCACCAGCAACCGCCGCAGCTGTTCGTCGACCCCGAGCAGCATCTGAAACTCGTACTGCTCGGGGCGCAGCCGGTAGCGGGCGATCAGGCGCAGCGCCTCGACCACCAGCCGCTCATCGTGGGTGGCGATGCCGACATAGGCGCCCTGCTCGAAGAGCTTCTCCAGGCAGTAAAGGTAATTGCGGTTGATCACCTCGTAGTCCTTGTAGGCATGCTCCCGGGCTTCGTTGTAGATCCCCTTGCAGAGCCGGACGTTCAAAGGTGCATCTCCCAAAGCCTCGATATCGGCGGCGGTGCGCCGCAGGTAGGCCTGAAGCACCGTCCCGACATGTTCGGGGAACTCTCCGCGCAACTGCCGGAAAATCTCGAGCGTGGCATCGGTACAGGGGACATCCTCCATGTCGATGCGCACGAAATTGCGCTTGGCGGCCGCCAGGGCGACGATCTCCCGGATGTTGTCGAAGGCAAAACTCCGATCCAGCTGCAACCCCATCTGACTGGGTTTGAGCGACAGGTTGGCCGCCAACCCATGGGCCTCTATGGTGCGCAGGATCTCCAGGCACTGATCCTTGAAGCCGGCAGCCTCCTCCCGGGTGGTGATGAACTCGCCGAGGAGGTCAATGGTCGCCAGGGTCCGCTCGGCATTGAGCGCAGTGGCAACGGCCACCGAGTCTTCCAGCTGGCGACCCGCAACGTAGTCTTTGGCAAAAAAACCGACGACGGGTCCCGGCACATGCATGATGGTCTTGGCTACCAGGAAGTTGAACAGGGACATGGCTCGATCCTCAAAGCCGGCGGCCGGACTCGGCGGCGGGCGGGAAAAGTGCCGGGCGACGTCCCTTGCGGGAACGCCGCCCGGCCGCTGGTTCGACTCAGGCCTCGCCCATGAAGGGATAGGCGACATCCTCGGGGGGCGCGAAATTTTCCTTGATGGTCCGTGCCGAGGTCCACTTGAGCAGGTTGAAGACACTGCCGGCCTTGTCGTTGGTCCCGGAGGCCCGGCCGCCGCCGAACGGTTGCTGGCCGACCACGGCCCCGGTCGGTTTGTCGTTGATGTAGAAGTTCCCGGCGGCGTTCTCGAGCCGCACCAGGGCACTGCTCACGGCCGCTCGCTCGGTGGCAAAGACCGCTCCGGTCAGGGCATAGGGGGAGGTCTGGTCGCAGAGATCGAGGGTTTCCTCGTAGCGCTCGTCCGCGTAAACGTAAATCGTCATGACCGGGCCGAAGATTTCCTCTTCCATGGTCCGGAACCGGGGGTTGGCGGTCAGGATCACGGTCGGCTCGATGAAATAGCCCTTGCTGTCATCGTACCCCCCGCCGATGATGACTTCGGCGTCCTCGGCGTTTTTCGCATAATCGATGTACCCGGTGATGCTGGCAAAGGCATTCTTGTCGATGACGGCGTTGACGAAGTTGGAAAAATCGGCGACATCCCCCATCTTCAGGCTGCCGATGACCGCCTCCAGGCGGGAGCGGACCTGCGGCCAGAGGCTTTTCGGGATGTAGGCCCGGGAAGCGGCGGAACATTTCTGCCCCTGGTACTCAAAGGCCCCGCGGACGATGCCGGTCACCAGCTGCTCGACGTTGGCCGAGGCGTGGGCGAAGATGAAATCCTTGCCGCCGGTCTCCCCGACGATGCGCGGGTAGTACTTGTAGCTGGCGATGTTGGCGCCGATGGTCTGCCACATGCCGTGGAAAACGGCGGTCGAACCGGTGAAGTGAATCCCGGCCAGGTTGGCATCGGCCAGGCACAGGGGGCCGACCTGGGACCCGGGCCCGGGGACGAAGTTGATGACCCCGTCCGGCAGCCCGGCCTCCTTGAGGATCTGCATGAAATGGTAGGCCGCATAGACCCCCGTCGAGGCGGGCTTCCAGACCACTGTGTTGCCCATGATCGCCGGGGCGGTCGGCAGGTTGCCGCCGATGGCGGTGAAGTTGAAGGGGGTCACCGCGAAGACGAACCCCTCCAGCGGCCGGTGCTGGAGCATGTTCCACAGCCCCCGGGGCGAGTAAAGGGGCTGCTGGGTATAGATTTCCTGGGCGAAGTAGCAGTTGAAGCGTAGAAAGTCGATGAGTTCGCAAGCCGAGTCGATCTCGGCCTGGTAAGCGTTCTTGCTGGCGGACAGCATGGTCGCGCCGTTGAGGACGAAACGGTATTTTCCGGCCAGCAGGTCGGCCGCCTTGAGGAATACGGCACAGCGTTCCTCCCAGCGCATGGCCGCCCACTGGTGGCGCGCCTCGAGGGCGGCGGTGATCGCCTGCTGCACCTCCTCCTTGCCCGCCTGGTGGCAGTCGGCCAGGACATGCTGGTGGTCGTGGGGCTGCACCACCTTGGCCAGCTTGCCGGTCTTGACCTCCCGGCCGCCGATGAGCAGGGGGATTTCGAGCCGCTCCGCCTTCATCTTTTCAAGCTTGGCCTTGAGCGCCCGGCGTTCGTCGGTGCCCGGCGCATAAGTCAGCTGGGGCTCGTTAACGGGAGTGGGGATCCGGACGATGGCGTTGTTCAATGGAAGCATATGTCACCTCTCGAGAAAGTGTCGCGCCCTGGTCGGGCCGCGCGGGACGCGGGGCGAGCGCAGCCCGTGCCGTCAGCTACCGGTTAGAAAGAGCAAGGGCAATGCCAACCCGCCGCGACGGATTTCCCGCCCGTTCTCTTCCGTAAGAATTTTTTCTACAAAAACAATAATTTAGAAAATTTTATCGGGCCAACGGATGGCTCCCGGCATAACGCTATACAGCCCTGAATCGATCCACAGGCACCCTTTCAGCACCTCCTCGTCGGTCCCAACCGAGCGCCGCAAAGCTCCCAGAAGACAGCAATTTACATAATAGTTTCAAATAGTTTCAAAGAACCACCTGGCTACCGCAAGGAACCAGCTCGGCAGACAGCCCCTCCCACTCTTTATGATTTTATGAATATTTTATTCCATACTGTATAAATCAACTCGATTCCGATCCCTCCCCGCCACCTCAAATCCCCTCTCCAGGCCCGTTCGCCGGCCTCCGGGATTGGTACGTTCCTTGTAACTACCCTTTCTGTATACGACAAATCAGCCATCCTGCAACCCGCACCCAGGAGCTGCCCCATGTCCCCTGCCCCACCCACGGACCTGCAGAACCGGGCCAGTCAGGCCCTGCACCACCAGACCGGACCCGCCAGCGAGAACCTCGATTGGCTGTTTCGGCGGATGCACCCCTATTTCAGCATTACCATGCAGGACGAACCGGAGGCGATCGCCAGTCTCGCCACCCGCCTGCAGTGCCTGGGCAGCGACAACAGCCTGGTCCTGGCGGATCGGGAGCGGCGGCTGATCGTGGCCCGCCCCAACCGCCCGGGCTCCTTGTACGAAACGTTGCGGCACCTCCAGGAACGGGAGATCTCCTATGCCCAGTTCAGCCAGTCCTACGGGCCGATTCCGGGCCTGGAGGTCGGGCTGGAGATCCAGCGTTTCGAATTCGACCGCAAGAGCCACGCCGAGATCGCCGGCGCCGGCCGGGTAACGGTGCCGGCCGCCATCCGCCGGGACGCGGCCGCCGCCCTGCGGGAACACTACCCGGCTTTCGACCACCGGGAGCTGACGGCCCTGCTGCGGCTGCTGTGGCTCAACAACGAGCACTATCTGCGCATTTCCCCGGCCCGGCGTACCGCGCAGATCCTCTGGCTTTACCAGCAGAGCACCCGCAACGGCGGAGTCTTCTGCGACGTCGAACTCTCGGGGAGCACACCCGACCACCACGAGTTCCGCGTCATGTTCGGCGCCGGCAATCCCCCCCAGGTCGACTTCCTGACCCAACTGCTGGAGGTCTTCAACCGCCTCCGGATCGGCGTCAAACGCGCATACTGCCTGACCATCAGCAACGGCCGCCATCCCTACTTCCTCGGTACCTTCTATGTTCGCAATCGCAACGGCAACGCCGCGAACCGGGATGCCGACCAGTTTGCTCAGTTGCGGCAGGAGCTGTTCAACACCCAGATCCTCTCTACCGCCTCGCCCACTTACCAGAAGCTGGTCACCCGGGGGATCCTGAGCGGTGAGGACGGGGCGCTGGTCAATGCCATGATCACCTTCTGCCACACCAACCTGGCCCACAGCCAGCCGGACCGCTACGGCTTCGACGACGTGGTGCGTGCCTTTCATTCCCACCCCGACCTGACCCAGCGACTGGTCGCCCTGTTCCGGTCCCGCTTCGATCCCGGCAGCGCCGACAGCCGCGAACTCTACCCCCGGGACCTGGAGAACCTGGGACGAACCATCGCCGCCCACAACACCGGCCATCGCTATCTCGAAGAAGTCCGGCGCACCATTTTCCGCTGCGCCCTGATCTTCGTCAGCCACACCCTGAAGACCAACTTCTTCGTTGCCCAGAAACAGGCGCTGGCCTTCCGCCTCGACCCGGCCTACCTGGCGGAACTGGGGCCGGAGTTCACCGCCGATTTGCCACCCGGCGCCCCGTTTCGGGTCACCTTCTTCTTCGCCCGCCACGGGGCCGGCTACCACATCGGCTTTTCCGATATCGCCCGGGGCGGCTGGCGCACGATCCTGAGCCGGGGCTGGGATGATTACATCACCTGCACCAACACCATCTTCCGCGAGGCGTTCGTCCTCGCCCACACCCAGCACCTGAAGAACAAGGACATCTACGAGGGCGGCTCAAAAATGGTGATCGTCCTGGATGCCGCGGACCTGAGCGACCACGACCTCGTCACCCGCCGTCTCCACAAGCTGCAGTACGGGGTCATCAATGCCTTTTTCGATATTTTCGTGACGGCAGACGGCCGGGCCAAGGATCCGCGGGTGGTGGATTATTATCGGGAGGACGAACCGATCGAACTCGGTCCGGACGAGAACATGCACGACGAGATGGTGGAGCTGATCGCGCACCAGTCGGTGCGGCGGGGCTACCTGCTCGGCAGCGGCGTGATTTCCAGCAAACGGGCCGGGATCAACCACAAGGAATATGGCGTGACCTCGACGGGCGTGGTGACCTTTGCCGAGATCACCCTGGCCCAGCTCGGCATCGACATCCGTCGCGACCCCTTCAGCGTCAAGCTCACCGGCGGCCCGGGGGGCGACGTCGCCGGCAACGCCCTGCGCCTGCTGTTGGAGCGCTGCCCCCGGGTCGAGGTCCGGCTGATCGTGGATGGCAGCGGCGCCCTGTTCGACCCGTCCGGGGCCAGACCGGAGGCTCTCGGCCCGTTGCTGCTGAAACAGGATTTGGACCAATTCGATCCCGCCGCCCTGCATCCGGGCGGCTTCATCCTCTACCGCAACCAGCGCCGGCGGGATGGGGTCAAGGAACTCTATCGGAAGGTGACAGCGACCGCCGGGGGAGTGCAGGAAGAATGGTTGACTCTCGACGAGTTTCACCGGGAATCGGAGGGGTTGATCTTTACCGTGCCGGCGGACTTGTTCATCCCCGCCGGGGGGCGGCCGGAGACCGTCGACGCGGACAACTGCGCGCGGTTCTTCGGGACGGACGACAGGGCCACGGCCCGGGCCATCATCGAGGGGGCCAACTCGTTTCTGACCCCGACGGCGCGTACCCGCCTGCAAGAGCGGGACATCGTCGTCATGCGCGACGCGTCGGCCAACAAATGCGGCGTGATCTCCTCCTCCTACGAGATCATCGCCAACCTGCTGTTGACCGACAAGGAGTTTCTCGCCCACAAGGACGCGTATGTGGCCGACGTGCTGCACATCCTGGAACGGCGGGCCGCCGACGAGGCCCGGCTGATTTTCCGTCGCCACCGGGAAGCCGG
>Ga0210142_1000136_pt1 | contig 16422 bp, 12 predicted proteins | sample Goodyear_PhragC__FD_184869 | JGI IMG/M metagenome (GOLD analysis project Ga0210142, IMG submission 184869) | Wetland microbial communities from San Francisco Bay, California, USA, that impact long-term carbon sequestration - Goodyear_PhragC_D2... | ecosystem: Environmental > Aquatic > Marine >...
GAGGCCGAGGTCGCGCAGAAGCCCGTCCTCGAGCCCGTAGACGACGCCGTGCACGGCAAGGTCGTCACCTCGTTCCCACGCGTCCTCGACGATCGTGGTGCGGCAGAGGCTCGCGACCTGCTCGGCGACGTTGAGCTCGCACAGGCGCGCGAGCCGCGGCTCTCCGGTGAGCTCCCCGAGCTCGTCTTCGTGCTTCTCGGCGACGTCGGCCACGTGCCGGAGCCAGTTGTCGACCAACCCGTGGCGTGTGCCGCCGAGCGCAGCTGCCACCCCGCCGCACCCGTAGTGGCCGCAGACGATCACGTGCCGGACGTGCAGGACGTCGACGGCGTACTGGAGCACGGAGAGGCAGTTGAGGTCGGTGTGGACGACGACGTTCGCGACGTTGCGGTGGACGAAGACGTCGCCCGGTGGGACGTCGAGGATCTGGCTGGCGGGGACGCGGCTGTCGGAGCAGCCGATCCAGAGGTACTCGGGCGACTGGCGGCGGGCGAGCTCCGCGAAGAAGCCGGGCTCGGCGGCGACCCTCGCCGCCGCCCACGCCCGGTTGCGTGCGAACAGCTCGTCGAGACCGGCCACCGCGGGAAGCTACCTCGTGCCCGCGCGCACGTATCCCGACAACATGGATCGTTTCACGAGGTAAAATCGTGGTGTGACGGCGCCGTCGGCTACCTACCGCGCCCCGAGCTGGTTCGACAGAACCCTGATGAACCCGCTGATCGGCGGTCTGACCAGGCTGGGACTGAGCGCGTGGGGATCGCGCGTGCTGGAGGTACGGGGTCGCACGTCCGGCGAGCCGCGGCGCGTGCCCGTGAACCCGCTGACGTTGGACGGCACCCGCTATCTCGTCGCGCCGCGCGGTAACACCCACTGGGTGCGGAACCTCCGCGCCGCCGGCGAGGGGCACCTGTTGCTCGGCCGCAACCGGGAGCGTTTCACGGCGGTGGAGCTTCCCGACGCCGAGAAGGAGGCGATCCTGCGCGCATACCTGCGCCGGTGGAAGTGGGAGGTCGGCCAGTTCTTCGACGGCGTCGACGCCGACTCGCCGCGCTCGGAGCTCGAGCGGATCGCGCCCGACCATCCGGTCTTCCGCATCTCGACCTGATCGCGGCCGGTCCTTCGTCTCAGCGCTCGGACGGCGGGATCCCCGCGATCCGCGCAGCTGCAGATGCGCGCGTCGGGCGCGGCCGGCAGCAGGTCCTCGTCGCACAGCTCGCAGTTCGGGCGGAGCTCGAGCATCGTGACCTCGCTTGCGTCTCGGCGCTCAGGTGACCCAGGCCACGAGCGGGATCTCCATCTCCTGCGGGCTGAGCCCGCCGTGCTGACCGTGGAGCTTCTGGACGAAGCGCCCGGCCTCGTGCCAGTAGACCGCCTCGCCGTAGTGCGGAAGCACGACGACGTTCGCGAGACGCGCGCGAAGCCGGGCCGACGGCTGGGCGAAGATCCCCTCGGCCACGAGACGCTCGACGGGGACGACCTCCGCGATGCCGCTGATCCGCTCGGCGAGCCCTGCACAGACCTCGTCGACGTGGCCTGCGCGGGCGTGGAGGAACAGGTCGCGGCACGAGCCCGCTGGAGCGAGCGGCTTCCCGTCGGCGCCCCTCTCGAGGTGCGCGGCGAGCTCCGGCCAGACCTCGTTCACGTAGACCGTGCGCTGCGGGTCGACGGGGGACATCCCGTGGTCGGACGTGAGCAGGATCAGTGTTCCCGGCGGGAACGTCGCGTCGGCCAACGCGTCGAGCACGGGGCGGACGCCCGCGTCGACGAGCGGACCGTCGGGCCCGACGGCGTGCATCAACGAGTCGATCTCGTCCAGGTACACGTGGACGTACGCCGGCGCGGGCTCGAGCGCGGCTACCGCGGCCGCCATCGCCGCGTCGGGCGTCGTGTAGGGCCGCACGTCCGCGTCGCGCAGCAGCGCGATGTTCGGGACCGCCCCGGCGATGGCCGCGGGAAGCAGAACGGTGCTCCGGACACCGGCCTCGCCGAGCCCGGTGTAGACCGACTCGCTCGGGAACACCGAGTCGGGATCGAGGACACCGCTGAGCGTCCCGCGCTGGCCGTCTCCGGCGAACGAGAACAGGAGCGGCGTGATGAGCCGATCGAGCGCCGGCTCGTACAGGTGCCACTCGTAGAGCCCGTGCTCCGCGACCGGAAGACCGGAGTGGATCGTGGTGACCTCCGCCGTGGTCGTCGACGGGAACTGGCTCGTCAGCTCGAGGACGATGCCCTCGCCGCGGGCGCGCGTGAACACGCGATGGTCGGCGTGGCGCTCGAGCATCGCGCAGCCGAACGCGTCGAGGTAGACGAAGACCACGCGCTCGAACCGCTCCCGCAGCAACGGTTCCGCCACGGCTGCTCCGTCGGTGGTGCCCGTCAGGAGGCGCTCCACCGTCGCGGGCAGCTGGTCGAAGCACCGTCGCCCCCGCTCCGGTCGGCGCCAGTCGGCCACCCGCAGCACGCTACTCGACGCGCCGCCGCCGATCCGCCAGAGCGTGCGCCGTTCGAGGCGACCGCACCTCGTGACCTCAGGCGTCTGCCGGCAAGACGTCGAAGCTGAACATCATCCCGCTCTCGTGATGCTCGGCGATGTGGCAGTGCGCCATCCAGCGGCCGGCGTTCGTCACGTCGAGGAGGATGTCCACGGTCTCGCCCGTGCGCAGGAGCACCGTGTCCTTCCAGACGTAGTTCGCCTCCGGGACGCCGTCGCGGGCGAGCACGACGAAGCGGCCCGCGCCGTGGACGTGGAACGGGTGGTGCATCGGATGGTCGGAGTCCATCTCGTTGACGAGCCGCAGCTTGACCCGATCGCCGACCCGGAACTGCCAGTCGATCGCATGGTTCGCGGCCCCGGTCTCGTTGTCGACGAGGCTCCAGCGCGTGTTCGCCGGCGTCGTGATGCGGTTGACGTCGACCATGTCGTCCTCCCACTCGATCCCGCCGGCCTCCGCGTGGTCGTGGTGGTGTTCGTGGTGCTCGTGCTGCTCGTGCGTGTCGTGCCCCGACGCCGAGGCGACGACCGCGGCAGGCAAGAGCTTCATGCCACACTCGGGACACTTGTCGGGCGCGGCGCTCACGACCTCGGGGTGCATGGGGCAGACGTAGCTATCGGGCGCCGCGGTCGCGAGGAGCTTCATCCCGCACTCGGGGCACTTGCCGGGCTCGTCGCTGACGACCGCGGGGTGCATCGGACACGCATAGACGACCGGGCCCGCCGGCGTCCCCAGGTCCAGCTCGGCGACGAACGACAGCGTCTTGTCGGGCGGCGCGTCGACGTAGGGCGCGAGTCGCTCGCGCTCGGCCGCCCATTCCCCGTTGTGGCGGAGGACATCGAACTCCTCGCGGAGGGACGACGAGGCGGGCTCTGCGTCGACGTCGATCGTCGCGAGCGCGTACGTCCGCTCGGGCGTGCGGTGCTCGAGCGTCAGCTGCCCCGGCTCGTCGAGGAGGACGTCCACGACGACCCGCTCCGACGGCGCGAGCACGACCGAGTCGACGAGCTGCTCGTGCTCGCAGCGGCCGCTGTCGCCGCCGACGAGCTTCATCCGTGCCTCCGGCAGCGCGACGTTGAACACGCGGGTGTTCGCGGTGTTCGTCAGGTAGAGGCGCACGACCTCGCCGCGCCGCGCGGCGAGCGCGAGGTCGGTCTCGCCGCCGACGAGCAGGACGTTGCCGAACCGCCCCATGGCCGCGTAGGTGGTCTCGGAGCGGCTGAACGGGGCGATCGCACCGTCCTCGACGAGCACGTCGTCGAGCGTCACGGCGAGCTCGCGGTGGGCTGGAGGCCAGTAGCCCTCCTCGGCCGGGACGACGAGGATGTTCCCGTAGAGGCCGAGCTCCTGGCCGTAGTCCTCGCGGATGTGTGGGTGGTACCAGTAGACGCCCGGGTCGGGGAACTCGATGCGGTACGAGAACGTCCCGCCGACCGGGATCGGCGCCTGCGTCTCGTGCGTCCCGTCGTAGCGGTTGTCGAGCCGGAGCCCGTGCCAGTGCACGGTCGCCTCCAGGTCGCCGTCGTTCGTGACGTTCACGACGAGCTCCGAGCCTTCGCGGACGCGGAGCGTCGGGCCGGGGATCGAGCCGTTGTAGGCGAGCATCCGGACCGTCGACTCCCCGATCCGCTTCGCGACCGGGCCGATGCGCAGCTCGACTGCGTCGCCGTCGGCGAGGTCGACGACCTGCGTGGCCACCGCCTCGGGCAGGCCCTCGGTCGCGGTCGGGAACTCGTCGGCGGTGTGCGTGTCTCCGTGTGTGTGCTCCATCGTCAGGCCTCTCCCACGACGCTCTTCCGCCCGGCGGCGCCGATCTCACCGGCGACGTAGTCGGCGTCCTCGCCGACCCAGCCGATGAGAGCCGAGCCGCGGGTGTGCTGCCAGGATAGACCCAGGAAGTACAAACCGGGAACCTCGGTCACCCCGCGGCGGTGGCGTGGGCGACCGGTCTCGTCGAAGATCGGCAACGTGATCCAGGAGTAGTCGGGTCGGTAACCGGTCGCCCAGACGACGGCGTCGACGTCGAGCTCGCCCCCGCCTTCGAACCAGACCCTGCGGCCGTCGGCGTCGACGAGTCGCGGCTTGAGCTCGACGCCGTAGCGCTTGGTCATCTCGCGAGGGCTCGAGCCGATCAGCGTGTCGCGGGTGCTGAGCTTGCGCCCCAGCCGCGACTCGACCGTCTTGTTCAGGACGCGCGCTTTCGTCAGCCACCAGAAGAGATCGCGCCCGAGCGGTCGCTGGGGCAGTGGCTTCTGCGGGGAGCCGATCGAGAGCACGACCTCGTGGGTCGCCGAGAGCTCCTTCGCGATCTGAAAGCCGGTGTTGCCGCCGCCGACCACGAGGATCGTCCCGTCCGGCACGTCAGCCGGCCGGCCGTAGCCGACGGCGTGCGTCTGGAAGACATCGGCGGCGAGCTTCTCCGCGAGCTTGGGCACGTAGGGCGTCTGGAACGGCCCGGTGGCGACGACGACCTGGTCGGCCAGGATGATCCCTCCTTCGACGTCGAGGCGGAAGCGGCCCTCGTCGCCACGCCCGAGTCGCTCGACCTGGGCGTTCAGCCTGACCGGGAGCCCGAAGGTCTCGGCGTAGCGCTCGAGGTAGCCGATCACCTCGTCGCGGGTCGGGTAGCCGTCGGGGTCGCCTGGGAAAGGCAAGCCTGGCAGCGCGCTGTAGCGGCGCGGCGTGAAGAGGGTCAGCGACTCCCAGCGCTCGCGCCAAGCGGGAGCGACCGCGCCGGCGCGCTCGAGGATCAGGAGCCGATGCCCCCGGCCCGTAAGGGCTTGGCCGATGGCAAGGCCGGCCTGGCCGGCACCGATCACGACGACGTCGACGTCGTCGGCCGGTTCGGACGGTTGTGTGGGAGAGGCGCTCATCTCGCTCACTGCATTCGCGTTCCCGGCCTCGCGCTCTCCAAACCCCGTGGGAGGCGTGAGCCGGCGCCAGTCCTGCCGCGAAGAGCTTGGGGGCGGATGCCCGCCCTCGAGCTCAGCGTCTTCGACCTGGAGGGTACGTCGCGATCGGCGAGGATGTGTGGGTGAAGAAGATCGGCTTCCTCTCGTTCGGCCACTGGTCGGATTCCCCCGCGTCGCAGGTGCGGTCGGCGGCCGACGCGCTGATCCAGTCCCTCGAGTTGGCCGTCGCGGCCGAGGAGGTCGGCGCCGACGGCGCCTACTTCCGCGTGCACCACTTCGCGCGGCAGCTCGGCTCGCCGTTCCCGCTGCTCGCGGCGGTCGGCGCGCGGACGTCGCGGATCGAGATCGGCACCGCCGTGATCGACATGCGCTACGAGAATCCGCTCTACATGGTCGAGGACGCCGGCGCAGCCGACCTTCTTGCCGGGGGCCGGCTCCAGCTCGGCATCAGCCGTGGGTCGCCGGAGCAGGTGATCGACGGGTGGCGGTACTTCGGCTACCAGCCTGCCGAGGGCGCGACGGACGCCGACATGGCGCGGCGGCACGCCGAGGTGTTCCTGCGGCTGCTCGAAGGAGACGGCTTCGCTCAGCCGAGCCCAAGGCCGATGTTCCCGAACCCGCCGGGCCTGCTGCGCCTCGAGCCCCACTCGCCCGGCCTGCGCGAGCGGATCTGGTGGGGCGCCGGGTCAGGCACGACCGCCGCCTGGGCGGCCGGCCTCGGCATGAACCTGATGAGCTCGACGCTCGTCGACGACGACGCGAGCGGCGACCCGTTCCACGTCGTCCAGGCCCGCCACATCGATGCGTTCCGGGAGGCATGGAAAGACGCCGGGCACGAGCGCGAGCCGCGCGTCTCCGTGAGCCGCAGCATCTTCGCGCTCGTGAGCGACCTGGATCGCACGTACTTCGGTCGCGGCGACGACGGCGACCACGTCGGCTACATCGACGAGACGACGCGGGCGATCTTCGGGCGGACGTACGCCGCCGAGCCGGACGTGCTCGTCGAGCAGCTGGCCGAGGACGAGGCGATCGCCGCCGCCGACACGCTCCTCCTCACCGTCCCCAACCAGCTCGGCGTGGAGTACAACGCGCACGTCATCGAGAGCGTTCTGACCCACGTCGCGCCGGAGCTCGGCTGGCGCTGACGCTGACCAGCAAAGCGGTTACCACGGAGGCGGCGTTATGCTCGCCGCCCTTGTAGACAAGTCGAGGGAGAGCTGTCGTATGTGGGCACGCATTGCGAGATTCGAGGGCGATCCGGCGGACATGGACGCGAGGATCGAACGGCTGCGCTCGACTTTCGAATCCGACGGCGTGCCGCCGGAACTGGCCGGCGCAAAGTTCCTTCTGCTCGTCGATCGCGCCTCGGGCGGTGCACTCGGGGTAACCCTGTTCGACAGCGAAGAGGCGATGCGTCGAGGCGACGAGGTGATGAACGCCGGGCCGGGTCACGGAGGCGGCCGTACCTCTGTCGCCTTCTACGAGGTGCCGCTCCACACGCTCGGGTGACGCGGAACACCCGACGCCCGAGGCGGCGATAGCGAGACGCCTCGATCGCTCCACCGGGGTGTGGACGTCGTCGGTCAGCGAACCAGCGCGGCGCTCGGACGGAGGACGGCGACGACCGACGCGCCGTCGGCGAAATCGGCACCGCGGCCGTCCATCCCCGCGCCCTGCCGCCCGATGCGGAGAATGGTGACGGGCGCCCCGACGAGATCGCCGTCGGGCCGGAAGCGCACGGGCCCGGCGATGCCGTCTCCGAGTGTCGTCTCGCCCAGACGGGCTGCGACGGAGGCCCGACTTCCGTCGGATCGTGCGATCGCATCGAGTAGCAGCTCGCCGGCCTGCGCGCCGTAGAGCCCCCAGAAGACGCTCGCGGGGGCGCCACCGGGGCGCGAGCGCCGCAGCTTGTCCGCAAGCCGCTGGCCACGCGCTCCGAGCCGGTCGACGGGGGTCCCGGACACGGTGACGTAAAGGCCGTCTGCCACGTCTCCGGCGGCGGTACGCGTGGCGGCGACACGCGAGAAGGATTCGGGCGTGACGATCGGCACGCCCGCTGGGAGCAACGCTCGCAGCCTGCGCAGGAGTCTGCCGGCCTCCGGGGTCGGGAAGGCGGCGAGCATCACGGCGTCGGGACGGGAGGCTGCGACGGCTGCCGCAGTGGAGCCGTCCGTCGCCCCGGGCTGCCATCGCCGTGTCCCGACGACGTCGAGGCCCAGGCGACGGGCGGCCCGATCGAAGGCGTCGGCGACGTCGCCCGCGTACGTCGCGTCCATCTGCTCCTCGACGACGGTCACCCTCCGTGCGCGGAGGCGGCGGACGAACTCGGCCCCTGCTGCTGCCTGGACGTCGACGGGGGTGTAGACACGGAGGTAGTTTCGAGACCCGGACGGGTAGAGCCGCTGGAGCTCCGCGCGGGGGGATCGGGACGAGCGGGTCGTGAGTCCCGGGTCGCTGTTGGACGCGGAAACCATCGGCAACCCGCCCTGCGCTGCGATCGGGATCTCGATGCTCGAGCAGCCGGAGTTGTAGGCGCCGATGATGCCGATCACGCGCGCGGTGTCCGCGTACGCCCTGGCGTTCGAAGCGCATTTCTCCACCTCCCAGCCCGCCGCCTGGGCCGTCGCGTCGTCGCAGAACTGATAGCCGACCGTGAGCCGACCTGCCCGGAAGCCGCGCTGCTGGAGCATCGCGTCGACTCCCTCGATGAGCGACAAGGCGTTCGTTCGTGATCCGCCGCGGAGGGGAGCGTCGACGACGATCAAGCGGTCGGGTGAGCCCGCTCCCGGGTAGACCACGCTCCCGCACGGCGGCTGGGGCACCGCCCAGTCCGGGGTCCCGGGCGCGGTGCCGCCGACGGTTACCCAGAGGTCGTCGCCGTCGGCGACCAGGTTCTGGGGCGGATTCCCAGTGGCGACGCTCGAGACGACTCTGTTCGTCGCCGGGTCGATGGCGAGGAGCTCGGAGTCGACGGGGTTTACCGTCCAGACACGCTGGGCGCCGAAGGCGATCCCGGCGGCGCCGAACGCGACCGGAACGGTGCGCATCACGAGCCGTCCGCGTGCGTCGTCGATCCGCCACACGACTCCGTCGAGCGGGTCGCTCACCCAGAGCGCGCCGGCTCCCGTCGTCGCGGCCGTGAGACCGGTTGCGGGCACCCGGATCGAGCGGCGGACGGAGCCCCCACGAGGGTCGATCAGAAGCACCCGATTCCCGCGGGTGACGACCCACACCTGGCGCCCGCCCACTGCCACGTTGGTTGCACCGACGTCGAGCACCCCGAGCGAGTGTCCCGTGCGTGCGTCGACACGGATCACGCGTCCGTCGGGACCGACAGCCCAGACCGTTTCCTGGTCGACCGCGATCGTCGTTCCAGCTGACGTCGTGCCGCCGCCGCCCGGGACGCCCGCGGATGCAAGTGGGATCTCCTGGTCGATGCTGCCGGTGTCCGGGTCGATCCGGGCGAGCCTCGTGCCGCGGTCGATCGTTACCCAGACCGAACCGTCTCCCGCGGCGAGCTCCGTCGGCGTCCGCCCGATCGCGAAGGTCCTCGTCATGCCCGTCTCCCGGTCCAGCCGGGTGATCGTCTGGTCGTCGGCGTTCAGGACCCACACCCGATTCGCGTCCGTCGCGACGCTCGTCGGGTGCGTCCCCACCGGCGCGTGTCGCACGACGTGCCCGTGTTGGCCGTCGACGAGCGCCACCGAGTTCGCGGGGACGGCGCCGGACGCAGCGCCGCCGACCAGGCTCGTGACCGGCCAGGCCGCCGCCACGGCGAGCATCGTGCCCGCGGCGACCGCTCCTGCGCCAAGACACCGACGGCGGCGCCTGACCGGCGGCGCGGGAGTGGAAGCAGACCGTTGCTCCGGAGCGCCCGCGTTCGAGGCAGGAAGATCGAGGGCCGGGTCCTGGCGGAGGACGGCGCGCTCGAGTGCTCGGAGCTCGCTGCTCGGCTCGACGCCCGCCTCTGCGACGAGAGTGCCGCGAGCCGCCCGGTAGGTCGCGAGCGCATCGGTCTGACGGCCCGACCGGTAGAGCGCGACGATGAGCTGGCCGGTCAGCCGTTCGCGCAGGGGATGCACGCGGACGAGTGACTCGAGCTCCGGGACGACGGCGCGGTGCCGCCCGAGCGCGAGGTCGGCGTCGATCCGGTCCTCGAGCGCGGCCAGCCGAAGCTCCTCGAGCCGACTGCGCTCGGCGGCGACGACGGACGTCGTGCCCGCGTCCGCGAGGGCGGCGCCCCGCCACAGCTCCAGCCCGTCCCGCAGGAGGTTGCCCGCCGCGCGGGCGTCGCCGAACTCGAGTGCGCTGCGTCCGCGCGCCGTGAGGGCGAGAAATGCCTCGAGATCGAGCGCACCATCCTCCACCTTGAGGATGTAGCCCGGCGGGCTGGTCACCACGACCGACGGCGGATCGCCGGCCGGGCGGTCGGGCTCGAGTAGCTTGCGCAGCTGCGAGATGTGTCCGTGGAGCGCGGTGAGCGCCGTCTCCGGCGGATCGTCGTCCCACAACCCGTCGACCAGACGTTCCACGGACACGACCTTGTTGGCGTCGAGGAGCAGCAGCGCCAGCAGGGCGCGCTGCTTGGTGCCCCCGACGGGGAGCGGCATGTCGGCGCTCTGAACGTCGAGCGGCCCGAGGACGCGGTAACGGAGGTTCTCCTGCGTGGCGGCGAACCTATCACCGTTTTCTCGCCGTCTCCGCTGCGGCGGCGGCCGCGCAATCGTCGTGTGCACGTTAGCGGGCCGTTAGCCGGAACACAGCGCCGACGCGCATCGTCTTCCGGGTTCACCGCCCCGATCGAGAGGATGCAACCGTGCCCACTCTCCGCAGCAGACCAGCACTGCTCGTCGTGCGACGGCTCGCCGTGCCGATGCTCGTCCTCGCCGCGCTCGCGCTCGCCGTGGGCGGGTGCGGTGGCGACGGCTCGTCCGACGCCGCCGATCTCGTCGGCACCTACACGACCACTCTGGGGCCGTCCGGGCCGGAGTTGAAGGAACCGAATCCCCCCGGGCGCTGGCAGCTGCTGCTCACCTCGCCGACGGAGGCGTACTTCCAGCCTCCCGAGGGCACGAGCTTCCCTGTCGGCAATCCGGTCGTCACGGAGGACGGTCGCATCACCTTCGCTCCCGACTCGGGCTGCCCGACGCAGACGGGTGCCGCGGGCGACGGCACGTACACCTGGTCGCTCGACGGCGACACCCTTAGCTTCACGGAGGTCGATGACACGTGCCGGGACCGGGTCTTCGTGCTCACGTCGCAGCCGTGGACGAGGGCGGAAGAGGGCTAGCGCTTCTTCGCGCCCGAAGGACGAGGCGATCGCCGCCGCCGACACGCTCCTCCTCACCGTCCCGAACCAGCTCGGCGTGGACTACAACGCGCACGTCATCGCGAGCGTTCTGACCCACGTCGCGCCGGAGCTCGGCTGGCGCTGACCGGTCGATACCTGAAGCATCGTTCGGGACACCTGTGGAGAACCGCGTGCAGTCGTGCAACGGTCCGCTCCGAGGATGGCAGGGCCGAGCGACAGCACGCTCGCGCAGCCGAGCATCTACCGTGTCGCGGCGGCGAGGTGGTCGATCCTTGCCGGCGCGCTCGTTAGGGTTGGTCGCTTGCTTATTCCCACAACCCGAAGGAGGACGGCCGAATGGGCGGTTACGCGGTGGCCCAGATTGACGAGATCGACGAGATCAGCGACGGCCGCTGTCCTTGGCGGCCCGTCCGGTTCCACTTCGGTATCACGTCCTTCGGCGTCAATGCGTTCACAGCTCATCAGGTGGGCGATCGACTCATCAACGAGCACGACGAGTCACAGGAGCATGACCTGCAGGAGGAGCTGTACCTCGTCCAGCGAGGGCGCGCGACGTTCGAGCTCGACGGCGAGCGGGTGGACGCACCCGCGGGCACACTCGTCTTCGTTCGCCCCGCCGTGAAGCGGACGGCGTTCGCCGAGGAGCCGGGGACGACGCTCGTCGCGGTCGGCGGAACTCCGGGGAAGGCGTACGAGACCCAGGGCCAGGGCGGCGAGCTTTGGATGCCGCTCCACCATCTCTACGAGTCAGGCGAATACGCCGAGGCTGCCGATCGGGGACGCGAGTTGATCGAAGCTCATCCTGAGTACGCAGCGCCGCTCTACAACCTCGCGTGCTGCGAGAGCCTCGCCGGCCGGACAGACGACGCGATCAGGCATCTCCGGCTCGCGATCGACCGCCACGAGCCGTTCCGTTCGCTTGCTGCCGGGGACAGCGACTTCGACCCGATCCGCGACGAGGTCGCCTTCGAGGAACTGGTTCAGGGCAACGCAGCCGAGCCAACTACGGGCTAACAGACTTCGCGCCTGTCGCGTCAGGGGGACGTTCCCGAACGCTGGCCCACGGGGGCGTGCATCACTTCAGGCGAGCGGCGGGCAGAGGCAGTGCAGTAGCGTCGCGGACGTGGGTCAGGCGCTGGGAAACGTGCTGCCCCTGGCCGTTGCGATCGCGGTGTTTCCGGTTCCGATCATCGCCACGGTGCTCACGGTCGGCTCCAATCGGGGGCGCGCGAAGGGCCTCGTGTTCGTACTCGCGTGGTGTGTGGGACTGACCGTCGTAGGGGCGCTCGTGCTTGCCTTCGCCGATGGCGTCGATGCGAGCGACCACGGTGAGACCGCGACCTGGGTTGCTGTGGTGCTCCTCGCTCTCGGTGTGCTCCTGTTCGCCGCAGCGATCAAGCAGTGGCGTGGCCGCCCAACCGCCGGCCGCGAGGCACCGATCCCTTCCTGGATGCGCGCGATCGAGGACTTCACGATGGCGAAGGCATTCGGCGCTGGCTTCGCGCTTTCAGCGCTCAACCCGAAGAACGTGCTTCTCGTGATCGCCGCAACGCTCGAGATCGCGGCTCTTGGGCTGCCGGCGAGCGAAGAGATCGCAGCGCTGCTCGTGTTCGTAGTGATCGCCTCGGTCGGTGTGTTCGCTCCGTTGGTTCTTTCTGTAGCTCTCGGCGATCGGTCTCGCGCGCCGCTGGACACGCTGCGCAACTGGATGGCTCTCAACAACGCAACGATCGTGGCGGTGCTTTTCGTCGTGATCGGCGCGAAGTTGATTGGCGACGCGGTGACGGCCTTCTTCAGCTGACGCGGAGCGGGGCGCGCGTGGCTTCAGGGACATTCCCGACACTGGCGCAGCCGAGCCTCCTGTCCTTGGGTGACGAGTCTTGTTGCTGAAGACGAGAGAAGAGCCGCGTCTCCGCGGCTCTCCCTCTTGCAACCATGAGCTGGTAGCTCAGCTGCAGCCGGTATTGGTGCCGCAGTCGCGGCAGGTGTAGCAGGAGCCCGTCCGGATCATCCGGCCTCCGCAGCGGGCGCACTCGACGGCGTCCTCCCACTGGTTGAAGAGGGCGGTCTGGCCGGGCGGGGCGGACTCGACCGTCGCCGCTGCCGTGCTCGCGCCCGGGTTCTCGGTGTACGCCGCCGCCAGGCGCGCCTTCACCTCGGGCGTCAGGATGCCGGCCTCCTCCTGCTGGTCGGCGGTGAGGAACTTCTTCCCCATCCAGCGGAAGATGTAGTCGACGATCGACTTGGCCGCGCGGATGTCGGGGTCGTTCGTCAGCCCGCTCGGCTCGAAGCGCATGTGGCTGAACTTCGAGACGTACACCTCGAGCGGCACGCCGTACTGGAGCCCGAGCGAGACCGAGATCATGAACGAGTTCATGAGCCCGGCGAGGGTCGTGCCCTCCTTGGCGATGTCCACGAAGATGTCGCCGGGCGTCCCGTCCTCGAACAGCCCGACGTGGATGTAGCCCTCGTACTCGCCGACCTTGAACTTGCGGCCGACCTCGGTGCGGTCGTCCGGCAGGCGCCGGCGCTGCGGGTGCGCGACGACGCCGGTCGCACCCATCGGCAGCACGATCGCCGGCTGCTCCTTCGACGACGAGAGGGGCTGCGCGACCTTGCAGTTGTCGCGGTAGATCGCGATCGCCTTGACGCCGAGCTGCCACGACTGGACGAACAGCTGCGCGACCTCGTCGATCGTCGTCGACTCGGGCAGGTTCACCGTCTTGGAGATCGCGCCCGAGATGAACGGCTGCACCGCGCCCATCATCTTCACATGGCCCATGTAGTGGATCGCCCGCTCGCCGATCGCGCAGTCGAACACGGGGTAGTGATCGGTCTTCAGGTGCGGCGCGCCGACGACGCCGCCGCGCTCGTCGATGAACGCGACGATCTCCTCGACCTCACGCGGCGCATAGCCGAGCTCGCTGAGCGCCATCGGCACCGTCTTGTTGACGATGGTGATCTCGCCGCCGCCGACGAGCTTCTTCGACTTCACGAGCGAGAAGTCGGGCTCCACGCCCGTCGTGTCGCAGTCCATCATGAAGCTGATCGTCCCCGTGGGCGCGAGCACGGTCGCCTGCGCGTTGCGGAAGCCGTGCACCTCGCCGATCTCGAGCGCCTCGTCCCACGAGCGGCGGGCGGCGTCGAGCAGGTCGTCCGGCACGGAGTCGGAGTGGTTGATGTTGCCGACCGCGGCTCGGTGCTTCGCGATCACGCCGACCATCGGTGCCCGGTTCTCCTGGTAGCCGACGTGCGGCCCCATCCGCTGGGCGACCTCGGCGGACTTGCGGTATGCGCGGCCGGTCATCAAGGCTGTGATCGCGGCGGCGTACGCGCGGCCCTCGTCGGAGTCGTACGGCAGCCCCCGCGCCATCAGCAGCGCACCGAGGTTCGCGTAGCCGAGCCCGAGCTGGCGGAACTTCCGTGCGTTGCGGCCGATCTCGGGCGTCGGATACGACGAGTAGCCGACCAGGATCTCCTGGGCGAGGAAGACCACGTCGACTGCGTGCTCGAGCATGTCGACGTCGAGCTCGCCGTCCTCCCGGCGGAACTTCATCAGGTTCAGCGAGGCGAGGTTGCACGCCGAGTCGTCGATGTGCATGTACTCGCTGCACGGGTTGGAGGCGTTGATCCGGCCGGTGTTGGGCGAGGTGTGCCAGGCGTTGACCGTCGTGTCGTACTGGACGCCCGGGTCGGCGCACTCCCACGCCGCCGCCGCGATGTCGCGCAGCAGCCCGCGCGCGTCGGTCGTCTCGACGACGGTGCCGTCGGTGCGCGCCGTGAGCGCCCACTCCTTGCCCTCGGTGACCGCCTCCATGAACGCGTCGGTCACGCGGACCGAGTTGTTCGCGTTCTGGTACTGGATCGACGCCCAGTCGGACGAGTCGAGGGTCATGTCGTAGCCGGCCTGCTCGAGGACGCGCGCCTTGCGCTCCTCGCGCGCCTTGCACCAGATGAACTCCTCGATGTCCGGATGGTCGACGTCGAGCACGACCATCTTCGCGGCCCGCCGCGTCTTGCCGCCCGACTTGATCGTCCCCGCCGACGCGTCCGCGCCGCGCATGAACGAGACGGGGCCCGACGCGTAGCCGCCCTTCGAGAGCTGCTCCTTCGAGGAGCGCAGCCGCGAGAGGTTGAGGCCAGAGCCCGAGCCGCCGCGGAAGATGATCCCCTCGCGCCGGATCCAGTCGAGGATCGACTCCATCGAGTCGTCGATCGAGAGGATGAAGCAGGCCGAGCACTGCGGCGTCTCCTCGAAGCCGACGTTGAACCAGACCGGCGAGTTGAACGACGCGTACTGGTTGACGAGGATCGCCTCGAGCTCCGCGTGGAAGGTGTCGGCCTCGTCGTCGGTCGCGAAGTAGCCGCCCTGCCGGCCCCAGGCCGTGGCCGTGTCGGCGACGCGGCCGATCATCTGCTTGACGCTGCGCTCTCGCTCGGGCGACGCCATGCGGCCGCGGAAGTACTTCTGGGCGACGATGTTCGTCGCGGTCTGCGACCAGAACTTCGGGAACTCGACGTCGCGCTGCTCGAAGGCCGGGCCGTTCTTGCCCGGGATCAGGGCGTCACGCGTCTCCCACTCGATCTCGTCGAACGGGTCGCGCCCCGGGATCGTGAAGTACCGCTTCGGGGCGACGCTCGCCTCCTCGTCGAGGACGCTGTTGACGAACTCCTCCTCTTGCGGCGGTGCCTGCGTCGCCTGCTTCGCGGTGGCCATGCTGTCCTCCCGAGCCGAGATGTCGAATCACTCCTCTCGCGGGTCGCGCAACGGGGCGTCCTGCGGGGGGACCGGGCATGCTAGGACGCGGGTCGGACGGCACCGAAATTCCTGCAAATTAGGCAAATCGACGCAGGCCCGCACCGCACTCAGTCTACCTGGTGGAGGCAGCGTCGCGGTCAGCGCCGGCGCCGCGCGAGCGCCCCTGCGAGACCGCTCACGAGGAGCACGGGGCCGAGTGCGCCGAGCACGATCAACGGGTACGGGATGGACGGCCCGCCTGTCGTCTGGTGCGGGCCGCTCGCGACCCGGACGGTGTCACGGGGCGGCTGCTCGAGTCCTTGCAGGCGATCCCGCAGTGGTAGCGCGGGGCCGGCGGGCGGTGAGGCCCTGTCCGGGGCTCGGTGCTCGGAGGGCCGGTCGGCCGAGCGAGCGACCGGGGGATGGGTGCGCCCTTGCCGGGCCTGCGCGAGCGCGCGCTCGATGTCGTGGCCGGCGTCCGTGTACTGGAGCACGTCGGCGGGCAGGGCGCGGATTGCGGCGTGGTAGCAGCGGAGCGGATATAGCCTGTCGACGCGTCCTTCAGAGAACCAGTCGCGAATCACCCGTTGCGCGCACTCGTCCAACGACCCGGCGCCGGCAGGAGAGGCGGTCGAGAGCAGCGACGCCGCGGTCGCCACCAGGACGATGGCGCGCAGAACCACAGGATGTCGTCTTCCCCGGGCGACGGATCGCCAAACATGCGCGCCGGTCCGACCGACCGGGAGGACCGGCGGTGGAGCGCGTCAGGCCGGGCCGGGCGGCCCGCCGTCGCGGCGTGCCTGGGCCCGACGGCTGAGGTAGCCGGCGCCGCCGGCCGCGAGGAGGAGCAGCGCGAGACCGCCGAGGATCAGCAGCGGGATCGGCAGGGACGAGGGGCCGGAGGTGTCGATCTCGCCCGCAGCGGTGGTTCCGGTGCCGGGGTCACCGGCATGTCCGGGATCGGCGGGC
>Ga0210142_1000137_pt1 | contig 16319 bp, 4 predicted proteins | sample Goodyear_PhragC__FD_184869 | JGI IMG/M metagenome (GOLD analysis project Ga0210142, IMG submission 184869) | Wetland microbial communities from San Francisco Bay, California, USA, that impact long-term carbon sequestration - Goodyear_PhragC_D2... | ecosystem: Environmental > Aquatic > Marine >...
ATGCTGGCGTTACCTGGTCGCCCAATGTTGCTGCAAGTAACCCGTTTGATCCTTCTCAAGGCTATCCGAATCAAAATAAGATAGGGGACTATATCACCATCGTTTCGGACGAGACTGGCGGGAATGTGGCGTACGCTGCCACTTTCAACTTCAATCCGCAAAGGAGCCAGCACGAAGAGGACGTTTATTACGTACGAGTGTTTCCTGGCGGGCAAGGACCCTCACCGACACCGACGCTGACGCCGACACCTACGGCAACGCCGACTGCGACGCCTACTGCAACAGCTACGCCAACGGCAACCGCGACTGCTACGGCAACGTCAACACCAACAGCGACAGCCACCGCCACCGCCACGCCCAGGCCAACGCCTACACCGAGGCATGGACCGACAGCGAGACCGCGTCCTACTCCAGGGCCCAGACCTTAGGAAGTTCTGCACGCGATCGAATTTGCCAACGCGTTAAGCATGCGAGCCATGAAAGAGAAAAAATTAACAATCAATCTTATAGCAGCTATCGGCCTGTTCTCACTGTCCACTGCTTCGGGACAAACACCTGCGAAGCAGCTGCTCCCTGGTGAGCCGCTGGAAAAATACGACAATCCACCAGCTTTCATTTACCGGCTGGAGAAAGGCCCGCGCATGATCTCGCAGCACGGTCCATTCATCAGCTACCAGGTGAACGTCGATAATGGAAACAACATTCTTGGTGACGCTGCCAACGAGCCTTCGATTGCTGTTGACCCGACAGATGGCAACAAAATGACAATCGGCTGGCGGCAGTTCAACAGCGTCTCGTCTAACTTTCGCCAGGGCGGCTGGGGATTCACCACGGATGGCGGCATGACGTGGACATTTCCCGGGGTGCTGGAAAACAACGTCTTCCGCAGCGACCCGGTATTGTACTCCGATGAGCTGGGAACATTCTTCTACAACAGCCTTTTGGAAACATTTTGTGATGATATTTGGGGTTCGGGCAATGGTGGCCAATCGTGGATGCGCCTGCCGCCGGAGGGCGGCGCGCAGGGCGGCGACAAACAGTGGTCCGCAATCGATAGGACAAACGGCACCGGACACGGGTTCCAGTACCAGGCATGGAGTACCGCGGCGCCGTGTAGTTTCGGGCAATTTAACCGGTCCACGGATGGAGGAGTTACCTGGCAAACTCCGATTAGTATCCCGAATTCGCCGGTATGGGGAACACTTGACGTGGCTAGCAACGGCAATGTTTTTGTGGGCGGCGCGAGCAACTTTAGCAGCCCATTCTGGTGTATTCGCTCCAGCAACGCGCAGAATCCCGGCGTGACACCGACGTTTGATCAGAGCACCCAGATAGATTTGGGCGGCAGTTTGGTCTTTGGCGGCGGGATTAATCCGGGAGGACTCTCCGGGCAAAGTTTTCTGGCGGTAGACCGCTCCGGTGGCCCTACGAACGATAATATCTATACGGTTGCCAGCGTGCAGCCCTTCAGCGGCGGCGGCACTAACGTGATGTTCGCCCGCAGCACCGACGGTGGCCAGAGTTTCAGCTCGGCGCAACGCATTAACGACGATCCAGTTAATCCTAATAAGTGGCACTGGTTCGGGACGCTGGCCGTGGCGCCGAATGGACGCATTGATTCTGTATGGTTTGATACCCGCAACGCTGCTAATAATACCGACTCCCAATTATTCTATTCCTACAGTACCGATGGCGGCGTAACGTGGTCGCCTAACGTGCCGGTTAGCAATGCGTTTAACCCATTCGAAGGCTATCCAAACCAAAACAAGCTCGGCGATTACATCACGATCGTATCAGATAACACCGGAGGGAACGTGGCCTACGCGGCTACCTTCAACTTCAATCCCAACAGTGGCCAGCACGAACAAGATGTCTATTACGTGCGTGTTTCTCCCTCGGGTGGGCCTAGTCCGACGCCCACAGCTACGGCAACCGCTACGGCGACTCCCACCGCAACTGCCACACCTACGAGTACGCCCCGCCCGACACCCACCCCCAGGTCTCAACCAACAGCCAGGCCTCGTCCAACCCCTGCGCCGAGACCGTAGGCCAGTGCTCCGTCTTGAACGATTGGTAGGGCGCGACCGCTGCCGCCGCGCCTCGACGGAACGAGGCTACAACAAAATTCGTTTTTCTATGTCGTGACTTCCGCACGCGCGGAATACTTCTCGACAACTTTTCCGTTCTGGATTAAGGGAAGCCCGCCGACAAAAAGGAATGACGGCTTGGACAGCCGTCATATTTTCGACGGCTGTCCAAGCCGTCGCTCCTTGGGCTCCACATCACCTATCATGAAATCATCCACTGTCAGCCAACAGATACGAGCTATCTGCATCATTGCCTTAGCACCACTCGCCGGCGCATTTGCTCAAACCCCGCCCGGGGGGCGGTTTCCCGAACCGCTCGAGAAATACGAAATGGCTCCGGCGCCGCACGTCTACCGGCTTGAGACTTCGCGTCGAATTATCTCGCCTTACGGGGGTTTTGTTAGCTACCAGGTGAATGTCGACGCTGACGGGAACAACACCGTCGGCGATGCCGCGAACGAACCATCGATTTCAGTTGATCCCACAGACGGCAACAAGATCACCATCGGCTGGCGGCAGTTTGATACCTGGACGTCTAACTTCCGAGAGTCTGGCGTGGGTAATACAACCGACGGCGGCATCCACTGGACGTCCGGCGTTTTGGAAAACAATGTTTTCCGTAGCGACCCCGTACTGAACTCCGATGAGACCGGGAGTTTTTTCTATCTTAGCCTGCTAGTGAACAATTTTTGCGGCGATATCTGGCGCTCTACAAACGGCGGGCAATCATGGGCACTCCGGTCACCGAACGGAGGAGCACACAGCGGTGATAAAGAATGGTTTACCGTCGATAGGACGCCTACCAGCATGGGCCACGGTTTCCAGTATCAGTTTTGGACCGAATTTTTCGCGTGCGAATTCGGCGGATTTAGTCGCTCGACCGACGGCGGGGCCACGTGGCAGACGCCGATCAGCATTCCTAACGCTCCACAGTGGGGAACGCTCGATGTGGCGAGCAATGGCAATCTTTTCATCGGCGGCGGAGATTCCGGTAGCAGCTTCTGGTGCATTCGATCGAGTAATGCGCAGAACCCTGGTGTGACGCCAACATTTGACCAGATCACAACGGTTAACATGGGCGGGAGTCTTTGGTACGGGCCACCCGTTAATCCGGACGGTTTGGCAGGTCAGATTTTTGTGGCCGTAGACCGTTCCGGCGGCGCGACGAATGACAATATCTACATGGTGGCCAGTGTGCGACCCACCGGCTTCAATACGGGAACGGATGTAATGTTCGCGCGCAGCACTAACGGCGGACTAAGCTTTAGCGCACCGCAACGGATCAATGACGATCCGGTCAATCACAGCAAATATCACTGGTTCGGCACGCTTTCAGTGGCGCCAAATGGACGGATCGATTCTGTGTGGCTGGACACACGGAACGCTGCCAATAACACCGACTCGCAGTTATTCTATTCCTACAGTACGGATGGCGGTGTTACCTGGGCGCCTAACGTAGCTGTAAGCCAGGCGTTCACTCCCCTGGAAGGCTGGCCCAGTCAGAACAAGATAGGCGATTACATCACGATTGTATCAGACAACACCGGCGGCGACGTGGCCTATTCGGCGACATACAACTTCAACCCCAGCAGGGGACAGCACGAACAAGACGTCTATTTCGTTCGTGTATCGCCGATGGGCGGCCCTACACCAACGCCGACACCTACACCAACCGCCACAGCCACGGCGACGCCTACAGCTACCCCTACACCTACAACTACTCCAAGGCCAACGCCCACTCCGCGATCCGAACCGACACCGAGAGCTCGTCCCACACCGGCGCCCAGACCAGCGCTTCGCGCAAGATGAAATTGGTTGAAGCGTTGAAGCGTTAAAGCGGTTGTTGTAGCCGGGATCGGCGATCCCGGTTGGCGAGTGTCCGGGAGCGCGCGCTTTCAGCCTGCTGGTCGTCGCATTCTGCCGGCGATGAACTTCCCGCCTTAACTCCGCTGCGAAATCGATTGGCGATGGGATGGAAAAGATTTTCTCTTCCACCAATTCACGCTGGTTGACGCTGAAAAAGCGACGCGAGAATGCGCGCTCTCTCCTAAGGCTTCGCGAAACAGGAGACATTTCTAATCACGACAATCTGATTGATTCGCGCGCGGACGAACGCTGCACGCAGCTTTCGGCGAAGCTGAATTACATCCGGCAAAATCCTGTAGCTGCTGGTTTATGCGAGAGAGCCGAAGACTGGCCATGGATCATCGATCCATTCGCGAGCAAAGGTGGATCGGCTTCTCCGATCGGAGATCCGCCGTGGCGAAAGACGATGCGAGACAAGTCGCCGAAGGCGCAAGTATCTGGCGGCAAAGCTACAACTCCCAACGCATTGACGACAACCCGTTCCACGTTCGCAGAAATGCGCGTCTGAATGATCCAGAGCACGGCCTGGCGAGAACCGGTTAAAAAACTGTTAAGAAAAGATTCTTGACACAGGTTGCCGTTTCCAGCTAAAACGGGGCTCCCGTGACAAAATGTAGTTTTCCGCCAGGGAAAATCAGGGCTGCAGCCAAATCTCTCCCAACTCAGGGATCACTGAGCATTAAACCGAGGACAACACCCCAATGAAAAAACAACTTAATCCCACCATCAAAGCGCATCTTATCCGAAGCGCCTTTTACTTCCTTATGCTTCTTGGCATTTGTGCCATTCCCTTCGCGCTCGCGCAGCGACATGGCGCGAACCAGAGCTCGGATGCCGCCGCCAAGATCAAACAGAGTCTTGACGCCGCCAGCATGCTCCGTAAGGGGACCCACGCTCCGACAACGCATGCTGCGCCACCTTCCACCAGGGCCGTTGGCGCTGCCGGCGTCCAAGCGGTGACCGGTCAATCACTGCTTCCTCATAATGTTCCGCCCAATTTAGTTGCTGATAGTGTATTAAACCACGTCCAATCTAAGCCTATCCAAGAAACGCAACTTCCTCCCAGTTTTCCCGGCCAGCGTGCGGTCGGCGGGATAAACTGCGACACGCAACCCGGCATCGTCATTCAAGATGACGGAACGCTGGAGAACGGCTACAGCGGCAGCCCCGCGGCGGGCGTCACCGAGGTGCGAGTGGTGGACAAGTTTACTCCGACCAGTTATCCAGTCTCCTACAGCTCGGTGTGCTTGGATTTTGTCACGATCTCTGGTGGTCCGCCGACCTATAACGTCGATATTGTGGTCTACGACGACGACGGTGCCGGTGGGAGTCCTGGCACCTTGCTGGGATCTTTGAACGCCCAATCAGCAACGACGCATTTGTTTGTCAACGGCGAGGCGCCGATTTGGAACAGTTACGACATCTCATCGCTGGGGATCAACGTTACCTCGGGCAGCGTATATATCGGTGCGCGTTGGATGCCACCAGCTGCGGGCGCCAACGTCTATATGTCGGCCGATGAATCCGCAGCACATCCTGTCGGCTTCGCGGGTGGCTACTTCTGGGATAACATCGATAATGCCTGGTTCACTACGCAATCATTTTTCCCCAACTACCGCGCCTGCATGATCCGCCCGGTGCAAGTTGGAGGCGGCGGGACGCCCACACCCACTGCCACGGCCAGTCCTGGTTACACATTTACAGTAATGAACGATTGTTCCGGATTTGTGCCGGGCACTACGGACACTGGCAATCATGGTGATGACGTTGGGACGATTGTCGCGCTGCCTTTCAGCTACACGCTTTACGACCAGAGTTTCAACATGGTGACGGTTGGTTCCAACGGCCATCTGACCTTTGGCACGGTAAACAACACCTTTAACCCCAGCTGCATACCGGTCGCTACCGCTACGTACGCCGTTGGCCCCTATTGGACCGACCAGTGCACCGGAGCATGTTTCAATGTTACCTGCAGCGGTTGCGGCATTTTCACCTCGACCAGTGGCAGTGCGCCCAATCGAATCTTCAATATTGAGTACCGCACACGCTACTACAATAGCGGTGGCGACGGTGTGCCGTTGAATTATGAGGTGCGGTTGTATGAAGGGCAGACTTACTTCGACGTGATCTATCAGACGGTCAATATGTTTACTCCGCCGGCGTCGCGGAATTTATCGGTGGGCGTGCAACAGAACGTCAGCAACTTTACGCTTGAGGGTTGTGACTCTACAGGAGGACAAAACCCGCCCGTGGCGCAATGCACCACCTACCGATACACTCTGGGAGGCGGGGCGTCGCCGACGCCGACGCCAACTCCGACAGGCTCGCCAGCAGTTTGCAACGATTACGTATTCAACACGAGCACGGGCAACATGATTGTGCCCGGCGACACGGACACAGGCAATCACACCGATGATGGCACAACGCCGTTCGCTCTGCCGTTCCCGGTCCAGTATTACGATCAGACCTTCACAACAGCCAACCTCTCATCCAACGGTAACCTTCAATTCGTTAGCAATAGCTCCAGTCTGAGCAATGCCTGCCCGCTGCCTTCAGCTACCCTCAACTTCCCGATCATGCCGCTCTGGGACGACCTGCGCACCGATCAGACGGGCACGGGCTGCACCGGGTATGCCAGCGGTTGCGGCATCTTTACGTCCGTATCGGGTACCGCGCCTAACCGGATTCTCAACATCGAGTGGCGCGCTGTGTACTTCTCACCCAATACAAGTCGGGCCAACTTTGAGGTCCGTCTGTACGAATCGTCCAATCTGATTGATTTCATCTATGGCGAGGTGGGCGGGACCGGCACCAGCTCCACCGAAGGTGTCCAGCGCGACACCGGGAGTACTTTCACTCAGTTCGCGTGCAACACCGCCGACAGCATCACCAGCGGTTTGGGCGTCAGATTTACCTGCGCCGGGGCGCCAACACCGACGCCTACGGCTACCGGAACACCACCAGCAACTGCAACACCGACGGCAACAGCGACAGCCTCGGGAACACCATCAGCAACGCCTACGGGAACGCCTTCGGCGACGCCAACGTGCACGCCATCGGCAGGACAGATAACAACGCTCTTCGCCTCGGATAACAATGGCAGCCCGGGCGGCGCTGTTTATTTCGATGTCACCGTAGGCCCAAATCCAATTACCGTAACCGCACTTGATATCAATACCTCGTTCACGGGGTCGTTTAGTAATATGCAAGTTTGGGTGTTATCTGGGATGACCTTCCAAGGGAACGAAACCAATATGGGCCTCTGGACTCAAGTGGCCACGGGCAGCGGAACAGGGGCCGGTACCAACAATCCGACTCACGTGACCTTATCAAACCCGATCCCCTTAAATGCAGGGACCCTTTACGGAATCGCGCTGGTAGCCGATCCCGCATTTGGGCACTTTTACACCAACGGCAATGGATCGAATCAAAACTATTCCAACGCGGACTTGTCTCTTTTCTTAGGGTCCGCGACCAACGTGCCGTTCACCGCGCCAGTCTTCTTCCCTCGCGTATGGAATGGGACGATCTATTACGATGCTGGCTCTTGCGGCAGTCCGACACCGACGCCAACTGGAACTCCATCAGCAACGCCGACGTGCACGCCTGGAGGGAGTCCTGGGCCATGGACGCAGGCAGCGCCTGTAGGGGTTGATCACTACGGCGGATTCATCGACAGCGATGGAACGGTGGTTTACGAGGGTGGAGGTTACTCCTTCAGTGCGGCTGATAACATCAATCAGTTTGGGAAGTTTGATCCGGTAGCCAATACCTGGACGCCACTGGCGCCGGTGCCGGATTTGAACAACGGGGAGGCCTCAGGGGTGTATGCGCCCAATGTGAACAAGCTCTTTGTATTTGGCGGGGAGAACGTCGCCTCGAGCACGGTGGTGAATACGACGCGCATCTACGATATCGCGACCAACGCGTGGAGTACGGGAGCGCCGATGCCAGATGTGCGCGCGTTCATGGGCTCAGGCTACTACAACGGGAAGATCTATCTTGTGGGTGGCTATTCGACCGGGAACGTCGATCCGGCCTTTGGGCAGGTATGGGAGTATGATCCGGTGGCGAACACCTTCGACACGTCGCGAGCGAATATGCCGGACACGCTTGGAGGCCCCGGCTTTGCGATCATCAACGGGCACATCTACATAGCTGGTGGGCGCAACCTTGCGAACACGAATCTGAACACGTTGTATGACTACGACATAGCGGCTGATATGTGGACGACGCGAGCGAGTCTGCCAACCGGGCTAAATGTGCCCGGGTCGGCGATGATAGGGGGTAAGCTGTGGGTATTTGGAGGAGGCAATCCCTTTACCGATTCATCGGCGTCAGCGCTGCCTAAGATGCAGAAGAGGGGATTAACGGCGTGGTTCAAGCGTCTGTTCCGTCCTGACACGACGAACATCCTGCAGGTGTATGATCCGGCGAGCAACAGTTGGACCAGCGGACCAGCGTTGAACCAGCAGCGTTCATTCCCAGCGGGGACAGACGTGGGCAACACAGCGGTAGCGGTGGGTGGCTACACGGGTGTTAGCACGACCACCTCGACAGAGATTAATGTCACCGGCGGAGGATGCGCCAGCCCAACGCCGACGGCGACTGCTACTGGAACGCCTTCGGCGACGCCTACTTGCACGCCTGGCGGGACGCCCGGGCCATGGAGCATAGCCAGTCCGTATCCCATACCGGACGTGCGTTATGGATTTGCTCAAACCGCCACGCATTTCTATGTGTTTGGTGGCGTCTCTAACGGCACTCGTGTAAACAATGTTTACCGAATGGACATCGCTACTGGAATGTGGGAACCGCGTGCGGCGATGCCCTTTACCAGTGAAGCGCCTACATGCGCGCTGATGGATTCGACAGGCATCGTGTATTGCACAGAAGGCGACACAGGAAGCGGGTTTGCCTCGTATAACATTGCTACCGACACCTGGACACCGCTGGCCTCGATACCTGGTGGGGATCACTACGGTTCTGCATCAGGTGCTTTCAATGGGAAAGTGTTCGTAGCGGGTGGTACTACCGGTATCGTAAGCAACGTTCAGGTATATGATGTAGCGAGTAATACATGGTCTGCCGGGACGGCAGCGCCAGCTGCCTTCCTGCTGGCCGGGTATCAGCAGATGGGTCAGTACCTGTATGTGGTTGGTGGCTTTAGCTCGAGTGGACCTAATGCTAAGGCGTTGGCACAGCAAAGCTCCGTTCTGAACAGGATCCAACAGGGTAAACAACCTGAGGTTCCTTTTGCGAACAACGCGACTACCTGGCGGCTCGACATGAGCTCAGCGCCCGGAGCGTGGACCGTGGGACCGGCCTTTCCGCAGATGCGGGCGGACTTCGGCCTCGCCTATGACGCCGGGAATAACAGGTTGTACGCGCTAGGTGGTGACGCCTCGGGTGGTGGCTTCTTCGATTCAACTAATCTGGTCGACGAACTTGACGTGAGCGGCTGGCCCGCCGGAGCATGGGCAGCTTCACCGCCGAATCTGCCTGCACCTAACCGTCAGGCCAATCAGGCCGGCTTCTATGGGGCAGGAGATATCTGGAGTGTAGGAGGCTTGGATGGCTCGACCTTCACATTCCTAGACCAGGTACTCCACCGCACAAACGGCGGTTGCGGCGGCGGTACTCCATCGCCAACACCCACAGCCACACCCACAGCCACAGCCACAGCGACGGCCACCGCAACGGCTACAGCGACAGCAACGGCTACGGCGACATTCACGCCTACAGCTACCGCGACGGCTACAGCTACCGCAACAGCTACGGCCACAATTGCGCCAAGGCCAACACCGACACCTCGTCCGCGTCCGACGCCGGCGCCGCATCCGGGTAATTGCTACTTAAATAGTTCCAACTGCAGCGGGATTCCCGATCTGGTGCAGATCACGTGCTTTGATTGTCTCGTAAACCACAACGGGATGTCCTGGCAAGACGGCACCGGGTGCCACACGACGTGTCCGGCACCATAAAACTCATGGTGATTTGCGGGAACTCGCGAATGAGATTCGCGAGTTCCTCGCCACGCATGAATCAGCTTCTCCTAAGCCGGGCAGATTGATCGCCAAAGGCGTTAACACCAGGCGTCCATAGTTGCGTTTACTTCGCAACACGCTGAAGAGGGCAGAGTATTCACTCTCGCAAAGAAACGTGACGGGGTATGTATCGATGGTGCTTGGCGGGGCTGATATTTTCCGACACTTTCAATTTCAATCCGACGAAGCCAATACGAATAAGGGGTCTGTGCACCCAAAGGCTAAGGAGCGATTCTACACCAACTCCGCGGACTGCAGCCCACGCTAACGCCCCGGCGCTGACACGCACCCTAACGGAACGGTTAAGACGGGACTCGCGAACAACTCGCGAGTTCCATGTCTGTGGCGAGGCACCCTCGTGCGGGATCGGCGGTGCCAAGCGAGCGCGGGATAAACTCTATTAAGAAAAATTCTTGACACGTCTTGCCATGCCCAGCTAAAACGGGCGTTCCGTGGCAAAACTAGTTTTCCAGCAGGAAAAAACAGAGTTCCAGCCAAATCTCGCTTGCAAAGTCAGGGATCACTCAGGGTTCGACCGAGGACAATACCGCTATGAAAAAGCAAATTAATCCCACCATCAAAGCGCACTTGATTCGAAGCGCGTTTTACCTGCTTCTGCTTCTGGGAGTCTGTGCCATCCCGTTTACACTCGCGCAGCGAAACGGTGCGAGGCAAACTGTGGCTAAGCCAGCGAGCGTATCGGACTCCAGCTTCAAGCCCTCCCAATCCAAAGGACTAGTGATAGCGGCGCATCCGGACATGCAAGGTGCATCGGAGAAAAGCGACGACGCCGAAAAAATGCCAGAAGTGCCGGTATTGCAGAATCCGGAACCGCAAGATCTTACCTATCGGCCCGCCGAATCGTCCGCTTTGACCAACGCAGGGCCGAAGGACCAATATTTTTTGCAACTGCCGGAGGTCACTTGTGGTGCCGGCAACATCAGAGTGGAAGCAACCAATAGCGGCAATAACGCCGACTACGCCACGCTCAAAGACGCATTTGATGCGATTAACGCCGGAACCCACACCGGCGTGATCAACATTGGCGTGTGCGGCGACACTACTGAAACGGCACCGGCGGTTTTGAATGCGAGCGGAGTCGGTGGAGCAGACTACACTTTGGTTTTGATGACGCCAACCGGAGTGAGAACCGTTTCCGGCGCGATTGTGGCAGGCAGCCCGTTGATCGATTTGAATGGCGCGGACAACGTGACCATCGACGGTTTGAATTCGGGCGGTAACTCGCTGACCATTTCGAACACCACGGTTTCATCGACCGCTGGCACGAGCACGATTCGCCTCATCAATGGCGCGCAAAACAACACCATCACAAGGTGTGCGGTGCTGGGATCGTCAACATCGAGCGTGACCGTGGCAGGCGGCAATATTCTGATCAGCACATCCACGGGTGGGGCCAATAGCAACAACGTCATTTCAAATAATGACATCGGCCCAGCTCTTCCCAATCTCCCGACCAAAGGCGTCATGTCGTCCGGGACGCCTAGTCCAAACAACAACTCCGACAACGTCATCGACAATAATAACATCTTCGACTTCTTCCAGGCCGCGGTCAGTACCGCGGCGGGCATCAGCCTCCAAGCCAACACGACTACCACCACCGTATCTAACAACAGAATTTTCCAGACCGCGCCTCGCACTTTCACGGTTAGCGCGACTTATTCAGGGATCCTTTGCACAATCGGGACTGGGCAGGGAACCGCTACCATCACTGGAAATACGGTCGGGTTCGGCGCGGCCAACGGAATGGGGATAACGTCGATTAGTGGTTCTACGAACATTTTCGTGGGGTTGAATTTGACCAGCTCCAGCGCGACGACGCCCTCGAGCGTCCAGGGAAATGTGATTTCAGGGATCAGCCAGAGCACGGCAAGCACAGGGACAGGCAGCGGATCAGCCTTTCGCGGCATCTACGTGGCGGGCGGCAGGTACGACGTGGGGACCATCACCGGCAACACGGTCGGGAGCCTGGATGGATCTTCAACGATCACCTTCACAGAAAGCTCGACCGGGGCGTTTGCCGGGATCTACGACAATACCTCCAGCTCGAATACCTTTTCGAATAACAATATCGGGGCAATTACGATCAACGGCACGGGCACGGGCACCGGAGGGTTCCGCGGGATTGTGCTCAATACATCTTCGACCCAAGTCAATACACTTAGTAACAACCAGATCGGAGGAAGCGGGGCCGGTGGCATCACCGATAGCCTCGTTGGCGGCTATGCCATGTATGGTGTCCAGAATCTCCTGGGAGTCCTGGTGGCCACGGGAAATTCCATCCAAAACATCTCCGGGAATTCCACTGGAGTAAATCTGATCGTGGGCAGCGGCATCATCTCGACAGCAACAACCTCAACCGCGGGTGGTCCACATATCATTTCGCAGAACGTCATTCATTCTCTGAGCAACAATTCGGGCGCAATCAATAATGCGATCTACGGGTTGTACTGCAGCTTCCCTGCCACAACCGCGAATGTGGTGGAGCGAAACTTTGTCCATTCGCTCTCGATCACCTCAACCGACCTTACGTCTCAGTTGGCCGGCATTGTCGCGGCAGCAGGCACCGCCACGTATCAGAACAACATGGTCCGTCTGGGCGTGGATGCGGCAGGGAATCCCATCACGGATGGATATCAGATTATAGGACTATTCGAAGCCCCAGCGGCAGCAACAAACAATTTGTACTATAACAGCGTTTACGTCGGCGGCACTGGCGTGGCTTCATCGAGCACTACCTTCGGATTTGCCAGTAACGTGACCACGGGCACGCGCAACTATGTGGATAATATTTTCTGGAACGCCCGCAGTAACGCCTCTGGCACTGCCCCGAATTATGCCATTGCACTGACCGGGCTTGATGGAGTTACGTCTAATTACAACGATCTTTTTGCCAATGGCGTTGGTGGTTGTGTCGGAGACGCGCCCAGCGTAACAGGATGCACGTTAGCTGATTGGCAGACCGGCACCGGCCAGGATGCCGATAGCATTTCAGTTGACCCGCTCTTTGTAAACCCCAATGGAAATGCGGCGACCGTCGATTTGCACATAATGCCGGCAAGCCTCTGCGTCGGCGCGGCCACGCCGATCCCCAGTGTGCCGAATGATTTTGATAACGACGTGCGCAATCCGTGCACGCCTGACATCGGTGCGGACGAGGTCGTGTCCTCTTCGTTCCCTTCTGTCACCGTCACCAAGACCGCCGATGCTTCCGTCGTTTTCCAGGGCCAACAGATTGGCTTTACAGTCACACTCACGAACAATAACTCGAATACGGCGACAGGCCTGATGGTAACGGACAATCTGCCTGCCGCGCCCGGGGTTAACTGGTCGATCGACCCCGGAAATACCGATGCCGGCTGGTCGGTCACCGGCAGCCCGCCCAATCAGAGCCTGGTTTACAGCCCGACCACTCTACCTGGCAACACCATGACCCAGGCCCATGTGATCAGCACTACCACCGCCGACACCTGCGGCTCGACTCTCAACAACACGGCTTCGTTCACGATTAGTAACGGTTGTCCGGGCGCTACTAGCGGCAGCGCCATGGCCTCAGTGAGCGTTGTCGGGGGCAACAGCTTCACCAACCCGACGCTGATCACTATTCCCAGCAGTGGACCGGCCACTCCGTATCCTTCGGACATCACGGTCGCTGGCCAGGGAACCGTCGTGAAGGTGACGGTTACCATCAACGGGCTCACCCACACGTTCCCTGACGATCTCGACTTTCTGCTCGTCGGGCCCCAGGGGCAGAACGCGATCATCTGGTCGGATGCCGGCGGCTCGGATGATGTTACGAATATAACAGTGACTCTCGACGACGACGCGGCGCAACCGTTGCCCGACGCCAGCCTGATCATGTCCGGCACGTATATGCCGGCGAACTACGGCACCGGCGACACGTGGCCGGCACCCGCTCCGACGCCTTTGGGCGGGTCAGCGCTCTCGATCTTCAATGGAACCGACCCCAACGGGACGTGGAGCCTCTATCTTGTCGATGATGCAAGTGGCGATCTCGGCGAAATCGCCGGCGGCTGGACACTAACGATTGGCACGACAGCTTGTGCAACCCCCACGCCTACACCGACGGCGACCGCAACGGCAACAGCCACAGCTACCGTGCCGCCAACGCCGACTGCCACAGTTACAGCCACACCTACGGTGATACCAAGTGCGACTCCGACGGCAACAGCGACGGCTACATCCACCGCCACAGCCACTGCTACGCCAACAGCGACAGGCACGCCAACACCTCCTGCGCAGAGCCTGTTGTTGGTCCCGAATACTACGACTAACACTATCGTGGCTCTTGATCCGCAGACCGGCGATTTGGTCAATGCAAACTTTATCTCAATCGCGAATCTGCCTTCCGGCGCCAAGCCGCAGGCCCTGCTGCATTCGGATGGTAAACGCGTGCTGGTATCGCATCAAACCGCGGACGTCGTTTACGCCTACGACTTGAACGGCAACTTTCTGGGTATATTCGCTCCGGCCGGCGGTGTGAACAACGCCATCCTTGATAACGTCCGAGGCATCGCCTTTCATCCAGTCACCGGCAATTTCCTGGCGACCTCAGCCTCTGGCGCGAACGCAAATGCTGTTCCCGGATTCGATCAAGACGGCCAGTTTCTGGCGAACTTCATTGCGCCGGGCGCCGGCGGCATTGTTGGTCCCTGGTCGATCGTGTTCCGGAAATCCGACGTTTTGGTTTCTGCCAGCGCCGGGAATATTTACCAGTACGACTATAATGGCGTGCCGCTATCGACGTGGAACGCGGATATCAACTTTCCGGAGCAGATCACTGAGATCGCGAATGGCAATGTCCTGGGGGCAGCTTTTAGTTCCCCTTCGGGGGTCTGGGAAATGGATGCCAACGGGAACCAACTCGCCATCTACAATGTCGTAACCGGCAACCGCGGCGTGTACGAGCTGCCCAACGGCCATATCCTTACCACCAACGGAAGCGGCGTCCACGAGATCACCCGCAACAACACTCTGGTCAGAACAATCATTGCGGGCAGCTCCTATATGATCACCCTTGCGCAGTTCGGGCCAACTCCGACGCCAACACCAACTCCGACCTGTACGGGCACGCCCGCCTGGCAACCGGGCCCGGCTCAACCTCCAGCCCGTTATGCCTTCCAGGGGGTCCTCGGCACGGATAACATGCTTTACATCGCCGGTGGCCAGACTGCCGACGCCGTGCCGACCGTCTACGACCAGGTCTCGCGCTATGACTACACGACCGACACTTGGAGTAACGTCGCTCCGCTGCCCGTCGCCCTCGGCCAGGGCACTATGGGAGCGTGGAACGGCAAGATCTACGTAGCCGGCGGCTTCATCGGCGGCACCAGCGTGACCAACGCTCTGCGGATTTACGATATTGCCACCAACACTTGGACCAGCGGCGCGAACATGCCCACCCCGGGCGTTGAAGCGGCGGCGGGCGCGGTGGTCAACGGCAAGTTCTACGTCATGGGCGGCGACGACTTCAACAACGGTCTGAACACCACCTTCATCTACGACATTGCTACCGACACTTGGACGACGGGTGCGACGCTGCCGGATAGCCGCACCAACACTTATGGCACCGCCTACAACGGAATGATCTATGTCTACGGCGGAGTGGTCCTACCTGCGTTCACGACGACGGATACGTTGCTGCGCTACGACCCGGTGGCGAACAGTTGGACAAACCTCGGGTCGGCGGGAACAGGCGGGCACGGCAACTACGGTGGTATCTCGCCCTTCGGCACAGACCAACTGCTGATCGCCGACGGCGCGGACTCCACTGGTGCCTCCACTACCGCCACCCACATCTTCACCATCAGTGGCGGTATGTTCAGCGCCGGCCCGCCGATGATCGGCAACCGCGCCGGACACGCGCAGGGCACTTTGCCCGATGGCCGGGTGCTGGTGGCCGACGGTTTCAACACGGCGTCCACTACGGTGAGTACAGTCGAACTGCTTACGACAGGTTGCCCTAGCCCGACTCCAACCGCCACGCCGACGGCTAGCCCGACCGCAACAGCCACATTCACGCCGACAGCTACGCCGACCGCTACGGCGACATTCACCCCGACGGCGACAGCTACCGCTACGTTTACGCCTAGCGCCACAGCAACTGCTACTGCTACCGCCACGGCAACTGCTACGGCGACAGCGACAGCAACAGCGACATTCACACCCACGGCGACAGCAACAGCCACACCGACGGCGACAGCGACAGTAACGCCGCGGTCTACACCGACGCCGCGGCCGCAGCCCACACCGGCGCCTCGTCCATCGCCATAGGATGATC
>Ga0210142_1000138_pt1 | contig 16315 bp, 11 predicted proteins | sample Goodyear_PhragC__FD_184869 | JGI IMG/M metagenome (GOLD analysis project Ga0210142, IMG submission 184869) | Wetland microbial communities from San Francisco Bay, California, USA, that impact long-term carbon sequestration - Goodyear_PhragC_D2... | ecosystem: Environmental > Aquatic > Marine >...
GGCGGCGAAGCAGAAGGCTCCCATCAGCATGAACATGGGGATGACGCTGAGTTCCTGGGAGGCATAGGTGGAATAGGGAACCGTTTTCAGCAGGCCGAGGGCCGGGTCCCAACCAACTACCACGGCAAACCCGAGGAAGCCGACCAGACCCATGCAGACGCCGATATGGATCCGCGAAAAGAGAAGGACGATGAGGATCGCAATACCCAGCAGGCCGATCGCAATTGGAGTCATTTCTCAAAAATCCCTTTGATATTGACGTAAATCAACTGGTGCAGCATGACCACCACGACGACGCCACCCATGATGATCAGCGGCACGATGAAGGGGTAGGTCGGGATCAGCAGCACCGCCGTCGTGGTCTTGGTCTTGGCCTCCTCGAAGAGGAAGACCAAATTCTCCCAGGCAACCAGGCCGTAAAAGGCCATGATCAGGAGGCTCGAAACGACCCCGAAAATCGCCTGGGGCCGTTTGGGCATCTTTTCCACGAACATATCGACGGCGATATGCTGATGTTTTGCGGCGCAGATGGCGACGCTCAAGGGGACGAAGATCGCCATCATGAATTCGACGAGTTCCGTATCCCCCGGGATCGGCTGGTTGAAAAAATAGCGGCTGATGACGGCGATCGCCGTCAAAGCCATCATCATGAAGAGGTTGAGTGCACTGACGAACGTGACCGCCTTCAGGAAATATTTGCCGAATTTTTTGAATCCACCCTGAACTGTTTCAGTCATAGTGATATCCGCTGACAAAGGTAGCTGGCCTGCAAATAGGTGCCCGGGGCGGGCGACGCTCCTCAACGGTTCGCCGCCCGAATCGGCTTGGGAGAAGGCAAATTCTTCCCCGGGCACCTGGGACTTCACGACAGCTGGTTACTCGGCAGAGAGTTCCAGTTCCGAGTCGAGAATCTGCCTGGCCTCGGGATGCCCTTTCGCTTCCATGTCCTTGACCCAGTGTTCCCAGACCGGCTTGCCACCGACCTCCAGCCAGCGTTTCTGTTCTTCCTTGGAGAGGGTGACCAGATTGATCGCCTTGCCGTTCTCCTTGGCCTTGGCGATGGTGGCGTCCTTGGCGATATCCCAGAAGTTATGGCCCCAGAACTTGGAGCCTTCCAGGCCGCTGACGCTCATGATCTCATCCTGGACGTCCTTGGGCAGGCTGTTCCACTTGGCCTTGTTCATGGTGACGGAGAAGTAGACGGCCGGCAGCGGCGCCTGGGTATAGTAGTTGGCCACTTCGTAGAGCCGGTAGCCATAGATCGGCTCCCAGGAGGCGCCCATGCCGTCGATGACCCCTTTCTGCATCGCCAGGTAGGTGTCGGGCATCGGGATGAGGACCGGCACTCCGCCCAGATCCTTCATTTCCTCCGTCGGCGGACCGCCGGTCATGCGGATCTTCATCCCCTGCAGATCTTCGAGCTTAGTGACCGGCTTGTCGCGGGTGATCAGCCAGTAGGGTTCGCTGGTATAGAGGAGCAGTACCTTGTTGTCGGCGAATTCCTTCTGGATCTGGGGATACTTCTCATAGAGTTTCCAGAAAGCGGCGCTGCCGTGCTCGGCGGTCGTAAAGGGGAGGGCCGGCAGGCTGACGACGTCGGCCAGGGGGGTCATCCCCGGCCAGAAGCCGTGGAAATTCCAGGTGATATCGGCGATGCCGAGCTTGTTGGCATTCCAGGCATCCTTGCCCTTGGCCAGGGTCTGGCTGTAATAGACCTGGATCTTGACCTTGCCGTGGGTCGCCTTTTCCACCGCCTGCACCCAGGGCTCGACGCAGTGGATGGAACTGTAGGCCGTTTCCGGGTTCATATGACTGAACGTCAGAGTGATCGGCTCTGCCCAAGCCAATACCGGTACCAACAGCAGCAGGAACAGTCCGGTGACCAACGGCCCGTAGAACCTTCTGTTCATAAAAAACTCCTTTCTCATCCAACAGAGAATTACCTACGCCAAGGCCTAAAGCCCGATGCTCAAGCCTGGTGGTATTCCGAGAAATTCGTATCCCGATGGCGCGGGAGGATCTTCGCCCGACCGGCGCCATCGCGACCAACGATGGCCTGGAGAAAAATTGGGTACCCAGGGAAGGGCATGCACAGCTGCGACAGCGGGCAGACCCGAAGGAGGAGGAGAATAGTCCCGTTTCCCTGAGCACCCCATGCAACCCTGAACGGTTTGTTCCGAAGAAAACGTTCTTCGGGGCTGCGGCAGGTCCCACCCCCCGGGATAGCCCTGCCGTTCCCCATCACTAACTACGGCTCCCGGACCGGCTTGCCACCGACCGATGTCCCGACTCGCCGGCCGGCCAAAAAGTCCCAAAACAGCGTTTTGCCAATTTTTCGCGGAAAAAGAAGGCACCTCTGACCCGGGGTCGGAGGTGCCTTCTTTATTTAGCCGCGCTGCAGAAGGATGTCGCCGAGGGCGGTGACGTCCTGACCGACTTCCAGTTCCCGGCTGAGGGCGGCGTAGCCGCCGAGGCTGATGTTCAGCTGGTATTTACCGGGCTCGATGCCGTTGAGGCAGAATTCGCCGTAGGCATCGGCGGTCAGCTGCTGCTTGGCGCCGTTGGCCGCAACCAGCTCGACGCTGGCCCCCTCCCCTGCCTCCTCGTTGTCGCCGCGCACCACCGTGCCGGAGACGACCGGTTGCGGCAGGCCGGCATAGAGGACGCTCGGCTGGGTCTTGTGCTCGGGGTAGAGCGGCGCGGGCTGCCGCTCGGCGACGAACTTGGCGATGCGGCTTTCCGGATCGTCCAGGTCGCCGAAGATCAGGCAGTCGGTGGGACAGGTCTGCACGCAACGCGGCATCTGCCACTCGGCGTCGAGCAGGTGTGCGCAGAAGGTGCACTTCTGGGGTAGCTGCGCTTCTTCGTTCCAGAAGATCGCGCCGTAGGGGCAGGCCTCGACCAGCTGTTTCTGCCCGGCGGCTTTTTCCGGATCGACGATGACGATGCCATCGGCCCGCTTGTAGATGGCGCCGTTCTTGGCGGCCTTGAGGCAGGGGGCATCACCGCACTGGTTGCACAGGTGCGGGTAGTAGTAAACCCGGATGCGATCGGAGGAGAGGACCCGCTCCTGCTCCTTGAGGCTCATCCAGAATTGGCCGAAGGTCGGTTGCGGTTTCGCGATCGGGGTAAAATCGTTGCCGACGTGCTCGTCCTTGCAGGCCACCTGGCAGTTGTAGCAGCCGATACAACGATCCAGATCGATAGCCATTCCATAACGTGCCATGGTTATTTACTCCCTTCTTGCCATTTTTCGATTTGCACCAGACAGGACCCCGGCGCCATCCCCGCACAGTTCTTGGACATGAACTTGGAGGGGACCAGCTGGTTGATTGTGCCGCCCTTGTCGACGGTCTTGGGGTTCCCCGGTTCGCCCTGGGGATCGTAACCACCGCCGGAGCTGTAGGAATGGACGATGCCGGGCTTGAGGCGGTTGGTGACGGTCAGGGCGCAGGCGACGGCGCCGCGGTCGTTCCAGACCTTGATGATGTCCCCGTCCTTGAGACCGCGGGCATCGGCGTCCTTCTTGTTCATGCGCAGCACCCAGTAGCGGTAGCCGCCTATCAGCCGGCGATGGTGGACGATCTCCTCGTTCCAGAGGCTCTTGCCGTCCATCTGGGTGTGGAAGCTGAAGCGCGGATGGGGGGAGATCAACTGCAGCGGGTACTTCTTCAGCAGCTCGGTGCTGTCGATCCCTTCCCAGGAGGGGATGTAATGGGGAACCGGCGGCCGCTCCTGGTCGTTGGGGTCGAAGCGCACCAGGTTCTGGGCTTCGTATTCGATCTTCCCGGACGGGGTCGAGAAGCCCTTGCCGTCCTGGACGGCCCGATCGGTCATGCCCGGGCCCCAGTCGGGGGTATCCATCTTCCGGTCTTCGGCGAAGAAGCGGAAGGCCGGCTTGACCTTGCGTTTTTCCGGCACCGGTACGATGTAGTAACCCTTTTTGGAAAACTCTTCCCAGGAGGAGAAGACCTTGGGCAGGTCGGAGACCTCGTACATCCGCTTGCACCAGTCCAGCTCGGTGCGCCCTTCGGTGAACTTCTCCTTGAAGCCGAGCTTGTCGGCCAGCATGGTGTAGATATCGTAGTCGCTCTTGCTCTCGCCGCGCGGCTCGATGGCCTTCTGCTGGTGGCAGATGACCCGGGCGTTGGTCGGCGCCAGGTGCAGGGAGTAGCCGGAGATCCGGGCCCACTCGCCGATGTCGTCGCGCTCGAAGTTGGTGCAGGCCGGGAAGATGATGTCGGCGAAGCGCGCCTCGGGCTCGTTGTAGATGGTCTGGCTGACGACGAACTCGATGCTGTCGTGCCGGTAGGCCTGAGCCCAGCGGTTAGTGTCCATCATGGTGCCGATGTACGAAGCCCCCTGGCGGAAGATCATCTTGACCGGCGAGTAGCCCTCGAAGGGATAGCTCATCTCCTGGAACTGCTGCTGGGCGCTCTGGCCGTAGAAGCCGTAGACCCCGCGCCAGGTGAACTTGCCTTCGAGCACGCAGGAGGGGAAGGCGGCGCGGTTGATGCGCTGGCGGATCATGCTCGCCGTCGGTTTGTCGGGGAAGCCGCGCGGTCCCAACTCTCGCGGGCCGGCGCTGCCGCCACCGATACCGCCGTCGGCATAACCGGGGAAATAGAAGTCCCAGTTGGCCGGGGCGCCGCCGGTAGTCGAGTAGATACTGACCCCGGGCTTGCCCAGTCCCTGCATCCCCTGCAGCAGCACCATCATCCGCGCCCACTCATGGCCGTAGGCGGCGCGCATGGCGTGCCCCATTCCCGAGCGCCCGCCGGCGGCCAAGACCACCTTCTTCGAGGCCCATTCGCGGGCCAGGGCGATGATGTCGCGAGCTTTGACCCCGGAAATCCCTTCGGCCCACTTGGGGGTCTTGGGAATGCCGTCGGCCTCGCCCAGAACATAGGCTTTCCACTTGTCGAAGCCGTAGGTGTGGGTGTCGACGTATTCCTTGTCGTACTTGTTCTCGGTGAGCCAGGTGTAGGCGATGGCCAGGGCGAGGGTGGTATCGGTCCCCGGTTTCGGGGCGATCCACTTGTCGCCGCCGATGACCGAGGTGAAGTTGCAGAAGGGATCGATGAAGACGAACTTGATCCCCAGCTTCTTCATGTGGAAACGCCAGTTGTCGGTTTCGTTCCAGGCGTAGTCACCGGAGGTGGTGTTGGGATCCGAGCTCCAGAAGACGATCATCTCGGTATGTTCGAAGGTATCGGTGAGCAGGTCGTAGGCCGGCGGCTGACCGAGGCGCCAGTGGTAGCCCCAGGCGTGGATCGCCCCCCAGTACCACCCCTGCCAGCTGTCCGGGTCATGGTCGATCCAGGTGCAGCCGATCAGGTTCCAGAAGCGCTCCAGGGCGCTCATGCGGTAGCTGATGTTCCCCCAGGAGTCGTGGGAGGAGCCGGTGACGGCGATGCTCGACGGACCATGGGCCTGGCGCAGCCGGGTGATCTCATTGGCGGTAATGGTCATCGCCTCGTCCCAGCTGATCGGCTCGTAGCCCGAGACGCCGCGGTTGCCCGGGTTGCGCTCGCCGTTGGGGTCGAAATCGACGCGTTTCAGAGGGGTCAGGATGCGGTCCTTGGAATAGACCTGCTGCTTGCACCCCTGCACCCAGCAGGCCACGGAGGCCTTGTTGGGACGGGTAAAGGTCTCGCCGCGGGCCTCGATGGTCCAGGGAGCGGCATCCTCCTGCTTGTAGTTGAGGGGCATGATCCGCACGATACGCTCGTCCTCGACGTGGACTTCCACCGGACCACTGAGCGTACAGTTGACGAATTTCTTAACCCCGTCTTTCGTTTGAGCCATTTTGCATCTCCTTTCGGCACAAATTACAACGTTGGGCGCATGAACGATCGCTTCGGAAAACGGTTGGGCGGATGGACAGTTGACATGCAACAAAACTTATAATTTTACATACAAGATTACATGTAAACTAAAACACTGTTCGGTTTAAGTCAAGTTCTTTTTCCCCCCTTTCGCCACCGGATCGGCGAACGAAGGGGGGAAGCGGATCAGAGCTGCATCGCGACGTCGAAGCCGGAGGCGATGGCCTTCATCGCGTTGCCGATTTTCTGCCCGTCACCGACCACGTGGAGTTCGGGGACCTTCCCTTCCAGGGCCTTGGCCAGGTCCCGGCGCGACCGGTCGCCGACGCTGACGATGACGGTATCGGCATCGAGCAGGAACTCGTAGCCGTATTTTTCGAGCTTCAAGCCCACGGGGGTAATCTCCTTGACCGTGAGGTTACTGGAGACGCGGATGTTCGCTTTGTAGAAGCGGCGCAACAGGTAGCCGCGGGAGGTGTAGCCCATCCCCGGCACCACGTCGGAGCGTTCCGTGACAATACGCACCAGCTTCCCCTGGGAAGCGAGGTACTCGGCGGCATCGACCGCGGCGTAACCGGCGCGGCAGGCGTGGCTGGTCTTCGAGGTGCACCCGGTCAGATCCCCCTCGATCGGGGCCTCTTTCACCCCGCAGGTCCAGCTGCACAGCTTGCTGCAGGTCCAAATGGCGACGCGCTGACCGACTGTGGCCTTGCCGGTCATCACATCCTCGACCGTGACGATGTTGGGCAGGTTGTGCCCGGGGATCTTGACCGGAACCACCGGATCGGCGCCGACCGCCACGATGACCACGTCCGGTTTCGCGGCGGCCACCCCATCGGCGGTCACTTCGCTGCCCAGCACGACTTCAACCCCGGCCTTGGGCAGGGCCTTTTCCATGTAGACGGCGAGCCGTTCGTTCTCGGCCTTGGCCGGCGAGGGGACCGACTGGCGGAAAGCGCCGCCGAGGCGCGCGTCCTTTTCGTGCAGGGTCACCTTGTGGCCGCGCTTGGCGGCGATCAGGGCCGCCTCGCAGCCGGCCGGGCCACCACCGACCACCAGGACGTTCTTCTTCTGACTCGCCTGCGGCAGTTCCTCCAGCGAGGTCTCGTTGAGCCGGCCGGCAGCCGGGTTGGTCAGGCAGGTGGTCGGCGCCAGCATCCAGAGCACATCGAAACACCCCTGGGCGCACCAGATACAAGGCTTGATGTCCTCGGGATGGCCGGAAAGGAGCTTGTTGGCATATTCCGGATCGGAGATCTGCGGTCGGCCGATGCAGACGAAATCGGCGGCGCCGCTTTCGAGGACGCCTTCGGCCATGTCCTCGGAGATCCGCTTGGCGATCATCACCGGCACCTTGACCGTCTTCTTGATCCCTTCGGCCATGTAGATCCAGGAGCCGCGCGGGGAGGCGGCGGTCTGATCATGCAGGGGATGGTTCGATTCACGCAGACCGGAGGAGATGTTGATGCAGTCGCAGCCGGCCTTTTCCAGCGCGACGGAGATCATCAGGGAATCGATGCTGGTCACGCCGCCGGCAGGGTAGTAATCGTCGCCGTTGATCCGGGACATGACCGGATAGTCCTCGCCGCAGTGCTTCTTGATGGAACGGATGACCTCGGTGGCAAACCGAAGCCCCCCTTCCATGCCGGCATACTCGTCGGAGCGGGTATTGTTCAAAAAGGGCGACAGGAAGGAACTCCCCAGGTAGCCGTGGGCGAAGTGGGCCTCGACGGTGTCGAAGCCTGCCTGCTTGGCGCGCAACGCGGCTTCGCCGAACTGCTTGATGCACTCCTTGACCTCGTAGGTGGTCATCTCCCGCGGCGCTTCCTTGTACAGGGCCTGGGCGCTGGCGGCATTGGAACAGGAGATTGGCTGGGTACCACCGGTGGCCGAGCTCGACTGGCGCCCCGAGTGCATGATCTGCAGGGAGACCTTGGCCCCGTACTTGTGAATCTCGTCGGTCAGCTTCTTCAGCGTCGGGATAAAGCGGTCGTGGGAGACGGCGCAGTTGATGACCGAGCGTCCGATTGGATAGTCGATGGCGGCCGCCTCGATGATGATCAGCCCGACCCCACCTTTGGCGCGCAAGCCGTAGTAGTGGACGGCCTCGTCGGTAAAGTGGCCCTGATAGGTGTAGTTGGTGCACATGGCTGGCATCACCAGCCGATTTTTCAACTCAAGGGTGCCGAATTTGCCCGGTTGGGCCAGCAGTGTCGGTTTAGTCCCCATCACATTCTCCTTTAGGCATGAACGGCCCGGCGACCCGGCGGACTCCCGCCGGGCGCCGGTCTTCGGTTAGATGATGCCGTCTTCCTTGAACTTGGCCACTTCCTCGGCGCTGAAGCCCAGCAGCCCGCACAACACCTCTTCGTTCTGCGCCCCGAGATAACCGCCAGGCAGATCGAAGCCGGCTTCGGCCTCGGTGAAGCGGAAGGGGAAATCGTGCCCCACCGCGCCCTCGACCTTGCCCAGTTCGGGGTGGTACAGATCGGTGATCATGCCGCGGTGCTTCAGCTGCGGGTCTTGCAGAACTTCGGGGATGGTGGCGACCTCGCCGGAGGCGACCCCGGCATTACGCACCGCCTCGACCACTTCCTTCTTGGTCAGGGTGCGGGTCCAGGCCTCGACCGTCTCATCGACAAAGTCGGCATTCTTCTGGCGGTAGTCGAGCTTTTCGCAGCGCGGATCGGTGATCAGCTCTTCGCGTCCCATCGCCCGGCACAGGCCGGCCCAATGGCTGTCGGCGGCGCTGCAGATCACGGCATAACCGTCCTTGCACTGGTAGGAGTTGAAGGGGGTCAGGCGCAGACGGCGGTTGCCGGTGCGGATCGGAATCCCATTGTCGATAAACACATCCAGGCTCTCCTCCATCAGGAAGGAGAAGAGGGAATCGAGCATCGAGATGTCGACATGCTGCCCCTTGCCGGTCTGATCGCGGAAGCGCAGCGCGGCCTGCAGGCCGATGGCCAGGTAGAGGGCGGCCACCAGATCGCCGCCGGCCACTCCCAGGCGCACCGGAGCGTTCTCGGCATAGCCGGTGACTTCCATCACCCCGCTCATCGCCTCGACCACTGGATCGAAGGCGGCCAGGCTCTTGTAGGGGCCGTCCTGGCCGAAACCGGAGCAGGAACCGAGGATGATGTCGGACTTGATTTTCTTGAGATCCTCGTAGCCGAAGCCGAGTTTTTCCATGGTTCCGGGCAGGAAGTTCTCGGCCACCACGTCGGCGGTGGCGATCAGCTTGCGCAGGATCTCCTTCCCCTCATCCGATTTCAGGTTTAGCGACACGCTCTTCTTGCCCCGCGAACGCTTCAGGATACAGAGGGAAATTTCCTTGGGGTCGGTCTTGGCCAGGGTGATCCCCTTGGGCCCGAAGTAGGGGCCGTTACTGCGCACCGCATCCCCGCCCTTGTGTTTTTCGATCTTGATCACCTCGGCGCCGAGGTAGGCCATGATTTCGGTGGTATAGGGTCCGGAAAGCCAGGCCGTCATATCGACGATCCGCACACCCTCCAACGGTTTTTTAATCTGTTTCGACATCTCGATTACCTCACTTTTTAGGTATTGGTTTAGGTGCTATCACTCGCCTTGCAGAATATTCACGGCCACCACCGCGGTCTCGCCGGCCATGTTGCCGCCGCCGTTCTCGGTCATGCCGACATCAGGCGCCTTGGGCATCTGGCGCTTGCCGGCCTCGCCGCGCATCTGCCAGCAGATCTCGGCGACCTGGGCGATCCCCGTCGCGCCGGCCGGATGCCCCTTGGCGGTCAGGCCGCCGGAGGTGTTGACCGGCAGGCGGCCGTCGTACCAGGTGGCCCGCTCGTCCATCATCCGGCCGCTCTCGCCGGCCCCGCAGAAGCCGAGCTCCTCGTAGAGATAGAGTTCGATCGGCGCCACCGCGTCGTGGACCTCGGCGACCTGGACCTGCTTGGTGGTCACCCCCGCCTCGGCGTAGGCCTTCTGCGCGGTGCGGTTGGCGATGGAGAGGGTCTGGCGGCCGCTGATATCGAAGCTGCCCAAAACGCTGCCGCCGACCTTGACCGGCCGCTTGCCCATCTTCTTCGCCATCTCTTTATCGCCGATCAGGCAGGCGGCGGCGCCGTCCCCCAACGGGCAGCACATCAGCAGGGTGATCGGGTCGGCGATCATCCGCGAGGCGAGGATCTCCTCGACGCTCTTGGCCTTCTGGTACTGGGAGTGGGGGTTGAGGGAACCGTGGAAGTGGTTCTTGGCCGCCACCTGCGCCAGCTGCTCGTGGGTGATGCCGTACTTCACCATGTGCTGGCGGAAGCGCATCGCGTAGATGCCGGAGAAGACCATCCCCATCTGCCCCTCGACGGCGACATCCGTGGAGGTGGCGAGGGCCTTGAGGCTGGTCGCGGTATCGCCGACAAAGAGCTTTTCGACCCCCACCGCCAGGGCCAGCTTGGCCTGCCCCGAGGCGACCGCCCGGTGGGCGAGGTGGAAGGCGGTGGAGCCCGAGGCGCAGGCGTTCTCGACGTTGATGATCGGGATGCCGGTGATGCCGGCTTCGCGCATGATCCCCTGGCCGCGGATCGACTCCTGCCCCTGCAGGATGCCGCCGTAGGCGTTGCCGACGAAGACGATGTCGATCTCGTGGGGGTCGACCTGCGATTCGCGGATCGCCTGCCAGATCGGCTCGTAGGCCAGTTCCTTGAGGCTCGTCTCCTGATATTTGCCGAACCGGTTCATGGCGACACCGAGTACATAAGTCTCTTTCAAGGCAGACTCCTTTAGGGATATCGAAACGGGTTCAGGCTGTGGGCCGGAAACGGTAGCCGACGATGCCGGCAGCGTTTTCGCCGCGGCGCTTCTCCACGCACTTGAGCTCCATCGCCTGCCCGGGCTGGAGATCAACGCCGTCGAAATCGGCGAGGAGACTGAAGATGCTCGGTCCCCCGTCGTCGAGCTGCACGTACCCCTGGGCGTGGGGCGCGGTGAACCCCGCCGGCGCGGCGGCGGAGATGTGGCTGCTGACCAGTTTCCCGGTGCGGGAAAGGGGGATGTTGGCGACCCCCTCTTCCGCCTGGCAGGAGGGGCAATTGCGGCGTTTGGGGAAAAAGGTCTTGCCGCAGACCGAGCAGTGGGTCCCGATCAGGCGCAGCTGGGAGAGGGCCTTGCCGCCGAGGCTGCCGGGAACCTCGCAGTTCCAGACCGGCTCTTCCTTGAGGGTGAGAAGGTAGGCGGCGATCTCCTTCACCTCGGTGCCGGTCGGGAAGACCCGCCGCACCCCCAGATCGAGCAGCTTCTGGTAGTCGTCCTTGGGGATGATGCCGCCGATGGTGATGGGAATGTCGGCGGCGTCGAGCTTCTCCAACTCGGCCTTGAGCTTGGCGACGATCGACAGGTGCGCGCCGACCATCGAGGAGATGCCGATGGCGTCGACGTCCTCCTCCACGGCGGTCTTGGCGACCATGGCCGGGGTCTGGCGCAGGCCGGTGTAGATCACCTCGAAGCCTGCCTGGCGCAGGCCATGGGAGACGACGTAGACCCCCCGGTTGTGTCCGTCCAGGCCGATCTTGGCCATCAGCACCCGAATCTTCTTCTCCGTCTTGTTTACGTCCATGACACGCCTTCCTGGTAGTAGCCCCAAATATCGCCGAGCACCTTGCACATCTCGCCGATGGTCGCGTAAGCCTTGGCGCATTCGATCAGCGCCGGAACCGAGTTCTTGCCGGCGCGCACCTCGCGGTCGAGCCGCGCAAGGGCCGCCTCGACCAGTGCCGGGTCGCGCTCGGCGCGCAGTTCCTGGAGCTTGCCGATGATCCGCTCCTGGACGCCGTCCTCGGTCTTGAAGCATTCGGCCTCGACCTTGTTGTCGGCGCTGGCGAACTTGTTGACGCCGACGATGATCCGCTGGCCGTTCTCGATCTGCTCCTGATACTCGCTCGCCCCCTTGCGGCAGTGGCTCTGGTAGACCCCCTGCTCGATGGCCTGCTGGGCGCCCCCCTTGGCGGCGATCTCCGCCATCACCTGCAACGCTTCCTGCTCGATCTTGTTGGTCAGGGCCTCGACGTAGTAGGAACCGCCCAGGGGATCGACAACGTCGGCGATGCCGGTCTCGTTGGCGAGGATGTGCTGGGTCATCAGCGCCACCTCCGCCGCCTCCTTGGTCGGGATCGAGATCACCTCGTCCATGGCGCTGCAGGAGAGGCTCTGCACCCCGCCGAGGAGCGCGCCCAAGGCCTCGATGGTGACCCGCACGATGTTGTTCATCGGCTGCTGCTCGGTCATGGTGTAGCCGGTGGTGAAGACCCGGATGAAGCACTGCATGCTCTTCGGATCCTTGGCGTCGTAGCGCTCCTTGAGCATGCGCGCCCACATGCGGCGGAAGGCCCGGTACTTGCTGGCCTCCTCGAAGAGGTTCATCGGCACCGAGAGCTGGCATTCGAGCGACGGCGCGAAGGCGTCGACGTCGAGGCCGCGGCTCACCGCCTCGTCGATGTAGGCCTGGGCGTTGGAGAGGGAGAAGGCCACCTCCTGCACCGCCGTGGCGCCCCCCTGGCGCATGTGGGAACCGCAGACGACGATCGGCTTGAAGTGCGGGTGATGCTGGGTGCAGTACTCCACCGCGTCGATGGCGAACTTCAAGGACGGCGTCGGCGGGAAGATGTAGGTACCGCGCGCCACGTACTCCTTGAGGATGTCGTTCTGCAGCACCACGCAGAATTTCGACGGGTCGGTCCCCTGCTTCTCCCCCAGGGCCAGGAAGAGCGCCAGCATGATCGGGCCGATGGCGTTGGCGGTGGTGAAGATCTGCCGGGTCTGGTCGATGGGGATGCCGGCGAAGATCGCCTCCATGTCGCGCAGCGAATTGATCGCCACCCCGGCCTTGCCGACCTCGCCGTCGGCCAGATCGGCGTCCGAATCGAGACCGAGCTGGGTGGGCAGGTCGAGGGCCAGGGCGAGCGCGGTCTGCCCCTTGGAGATCAGATACTTGAAGCGCTCGTTGGTCGCTTCGGGGTTGCCGAAGCCGGCGTACTGCCCCATGGCCCAGAAATCGCCGCGGTACATCGACGGGTAGATGCCGCGGGTGTAGGGATAGTGCCCCGGCGCCGCCAGGTCCCGCTCGGCGTCGAAGCCCGCCGCGGCCAGTTCCTTCGCGTCGTAGACGTCCGCAATCTCGATGTTCGAATCGGTGCGGAAGATCTCCTTGCGCCGCCCCCGCTTGCTCGTGTCGGCGGCCAACAGGTCCTTCCAGTCGTCAGGCTGCATTTCTTGCCCCCTGCATGGTGATGAAAAAGTGGTTGAGAAGTGAGAAAACGTCGGTGGCCTCGGCAGCCCCGGCGGCGAGCATTCCCGCCACCCGCTCCTGGTCCTGGGCCGTCAACTTGTTCTGGGCGGCGTCGCGGAACTTGCCGCGGGTGAAATCGTCCGGCAGGGGATTTTCCGGTTCGCCGCGGGCGATCAGGACTTCCTCTGCGAGGACGCGCCCGTCGCGGGTCAGAACTTCGACCCGCGCCGCGCGCTTTTTCGGATAGAGACCATTCAGCTCCGCATCGACGGCCACGGTCGTTTTTTCCATCAGGGCACGAATCCGCGGGTTGTCGAAGTGCTCCTCGGCAAAGGCGTCGTACCCGCAGTGGCCGAGCACCAGGCGCGCGGCCATGGCGTAGGCGAGATTGAAATAGGCGTCGCCGCGGCTGTTTAGATGGTGGATTTCGGTATCGATCGCCGTCTGGTAGGTCCCGGCCCGGATAGCGTCGACCTCCTCGGCGCGCAGCCCCTCCCGCTCGATAATCGCCGTCAGGGCATCGATGGCGGAATGGAGGTGGCGGCAGCCCGGGTACGGCTTCAGGTAACTTCCCTGCACCGCCAGCTCGTGGGCCAGAGGCGCATCGACGGGGGTCGCCAGCTCACCGCTCAGGTAGGCCGGAAAGAAGCCCTCCTCGAAGATCCGCGCGTAGCCGGCATGACCCAGGGCCGCCAGCTGCGCCGCCTGGACGCCGTTGCGTACCGACCAGGCAACCTGGAGGGGCTGGCTGGGACCGCACTTGAAGGCCGCCATCAGGCCCGCGCCCCCCTGGGCCGCCAGGCACAGGGCATTGCGCGTCTGCTCATGGCCGAACCCCTGCAAGGCCGCGAAGGTCGCCGCGGCGCCGAAGGGGGCGGCGATCGCCGTCGGGTGAAACCCCTTGCGGGTAAAATAGGGGTTGCCGGCCCGGGCGATGCGGATCATGACGTCGTAGCCGGCAATCACCGCCCGGTCGATCGTCTCCCAATCCCTCGCCCCGCCCAGGGCGCACAGTACCGGCAGCACCGCCGCCGCCGGGTGGCAGGCACCCTCCTTGGAACCGTCTTCCAGCACCGAAGCGTTGATGCAGAAAGCCCAGAGCATGGCGGCATCGGCCAGGCTAGGCGCACCATCCGCCCCCTTTTGGCAGGCCCGGCGCAGGTCGGGCGCCAGCGGATTGGCGCAGCCGATGAGCCCAGCCGCCACCCCGTCCAGCAGGTGCTGGCGCACCAACTTCCGCTCCGGCTCCGCCACCGGGCGGGCGGCCAGAGTCTGGACGCGCTCGCTGAGCCAGTCGGCAATACTGTTTAGCAATTCGGCTTCCATACGATCCTTAGCGTCGGTCAGTGAGTGCTCCGCGGAGGCGCCGCCTCCGCGGAGCAGCAGTCGAACAGGTGGAACGGCCCGGGGATCAGGCGCCGGCGACCCACTTCTGGTACTTGGCCGGCACCTCGAGGTTGAGGAGCTTGGCCAGGTTCATCCCCAGCATATTGGCCCGGTCCTGGTCGGTGATCGGCGGGTAGCCGTAGCCCTGCTGCAGCTCCTCGGAGATCTGTAGTTTGAGGATCGCCTCCACCTGGAGATCGGCGGGGGCCGCCGGCCAGTCGGTGCCGAAGACGATCTTCTTGCTGTCGCCAAGCATGTTCATGATCGAGCCGACCGCATGGGCCAGTTTCGTCGGCGCGTAGTACCAGGGGCCGAGCATGCCGCTCATGCCGATGTAGAGGTTCTTGTGCTTCCAGGCGAGGCAGTTGAGGGTGTCGCTGTCGGGCCAGCCGAAGTGGTAGGCGACGATGGGCAGATTGGGGAACGCCAGGCAGATGTCGTCCAAAAGCATCGGCGTGCAGTAGGAGGAGTGACCGCCGACCGCCAGGCCGGTGTGGATAAAGGGGATCGCCCCCAGCTCCTCGCACTTGGCGTAGAAGGGCATCATGTCTTTGTGGTTGAAGGGCCCGGCGTCCTCCGGGGAGTAGATCTTGGTCGCCTTGAAACCGTACTCCTTGTGCAGGATCTCCAGTTCCTTGATGGCGTTGTCGACCCCGCGAATCAGGTGGGGGCCGACGTTGGAGACGCCGACGATCCGTCCCGGATGCTGCTGCATCGCCTCGATGACGTGATAGTTGGTGGAGCAGGGGACGCCGTTGAAGGAGAGGTTGAGAAACGACTCGCGCAGCATGCAGGCGACGTCGATCCCGGCGCTGTCCATATCGCCGATCAGCCGCTCCACCGTCCAGTCGGAGGGCTTCTCGCGCCGCTCCTTGGTCAGCGGGTTGGTATTCCACCACTTGCCGGTGGGGGACTGCTCGGGGATGGAGAAATACTTGCTCCCCGGGTAGTAGCTGACGTACTTCAGAAAATCCCAGGGCATGGTATGGGCTTCACAATCGACGATCAGGAAATCTTCCGCTTTGGCCATTTGAATCCTCCTTCGGTCCGGATGAGAGAGACGTTTCTCTGGCAACTCCCAGAGATGCCATTTGGTCGTGCATGCTATTTTACATGTAATCCTGTATGTAAATTTACAAATCGAATTTTTTTTTGTCAAGCCTTATTTTCGGTGGGCCCGGTTTTGGCCCGGCGCCGGGGGGAAGAAGGGCCAAGGGGAAAGGTTACCGATTGCGGGCCAATAGCGGCCGGCGCCATGGCGACGCCCCCGCCGCGCCGGAGGCGCCGGGAGGGGGAGGTGGACTTCCAAAGGGCGAACGGGTGGGGGAGGAAAAGAGCTGGGAGCCGTTTGGGGGGCGAAGGCGCAACCGGCGGCGAACCGCTTGCGGCAAGCAGGTGTCGCTCCCTCGGGGTCCGGATCTAAACGGCGTCCTTGAAGATGGCGCTGAAGACATAGGCCTTGCCGGCGGCGATATGTCCCGAAATCAGCTGCTTGGCCCGGGTGCTGTCTTTGTCGATGATGGCCTGAAGCAACAGCCGGTGTTCCTCCACGACGCTGACGGCACGCCCGGGTCGCAAACTCTCCACCCGATGGCGGAGAAATATCCGTTGATAGACTTCCCGGAAATAGGTCGGAAGATACTTGTTGCCCGCGATCTCGAGAATACCGACATGGAATTCCTGGTCCAGAACGAATCGTTCCCGGGTCAGGTTGTCGGCAATGGCTTCTTCGTAGAGCAACTTCTGCCGTTCCAGCTTCTCGACATTTTCCGGGGTCAGGTTGGCAATGACCTTCTCGATGGCCCCGATCTCGAGGATCTCCCGCATTTCGTAGAGGCTCAACGCC
>Ga0210142_1000139_pt1 | contig 16253 bp, 13 predicted proteins | sample Goodyear_PhragC__FD_184869 | JGI IMG/M metagenome (GOLD analysis project Ga0210142, IMG submission 184869) | Wetland microbial communities from San Francisco Bay, California, USA, that impact long-term carbon sequestration - Goodyear_PhragC_D2... | ecosystem: Environmental > Aquatic > Marine >...
ATCCCGCCCTCGATGTTCCCGCCATGGTGCTTGAGAGCGCGCACGGTCGCCACGAGCACGACCGCGCTCGGGCGAAGCCCGCCGATCCGGCAGGTGATGTCGAAGAACTTCTCCATGCCCATGTCGGAACCAAAGCCCGACTCCGTCACGAGGTACTCGCCCAGCTTGAGGCCGACGCGGTCCGCGACGAGGGAGTTGTTGCCGTGGGCGATGTTCGCGAACGGCCCGCAGTGGACGAAGACGGGCTGGCCCTCCAGGGTCTGCACGAGATTGGGCTTGATGACGTCCTTGAGCAGCACGGCCATCGAGCCCGCGGCGCCGATCTGCTCTGCGGTGATCGACTCGCCCTCGAACGTCTGCGCGACCGTGATGCGCCCGAGCCGCTCGCGCATGTCGCGCAGGTCCCGCGCGACCGCGACGAGGCCCATCACCTCGCTCGCGGCGGTGATGTCGAAGCCCGTCTGCCGCGGATACCCGTTCACGCGGCCGCCGAGCCCCGTCACGACGTCGCGGAGCGAACGGTCGTTCATGTCCATGCAGCGCCGCCACGAGATCGTCAGTGGGTCGATCCGCAGCTCGTTGCCGTGCAGGAGGTGCGCGTCGAGCAGCGCCGCGAGGAGGTTGTTCGCCGCGGTGATCGCGTGCAGGTCGCCGGTGAAGTGGAGGTTGAGGTCCTCCATCGGCACGACCTGCGCGTAGCCGCCTCCCGCCGCACCGCCCTTGATTCCGAAGACGGGCCCGAGCGACGCCTCGCGGATCGCGAGCACGGGCCGGCGGCCGATCGCGCCGAGCCCCTGCGTGAGCGAGACCGACGTGGTCGTCTTCCCCTCCCCGGCGGGCGTCGGCGTGATCGCGGTGACGTTGACGATCTTCCCGTCCGGCCGGTCGGCGAGACGGTCGAGGATCGACAGGTCGACCTTTGCCTTGTAGCGGCCGAAGAGCTCGAGCTCCGCCGGCTCGATCCCGGCCTCCCCGGCCACGTCCGCGATGGGGCGGAGCGTGGCGCCCTGGGCGATCTCGAGGCTCGAACGCATGCTCCTGGCTCCTTCCTGCCTCCGCGCCCTCGCGTCGGCTGGGTCGAACGGGGGTGGCGGGTCGGGGGCAAGTTACAACTTGTAACTTGCCCCGGAGCCCCGGTGCCGTCCGCGGGCGTCAGTGTCGGGCGACGGCCCCGAGGTGTGGCAGGTGCGCTCCGGTCTCGAGGATCTCGCCGATCTGTCGGATCACGTGCCGGAGCTCGTCGTCGGAGTTGTAGTAGTGGGGGCCGAGCCGGATTCCCGCGTCGGGACGGAAGTCGCAGAGGATCTGGCGCTCGGTCAGCACGCGGTGGACGGCGGGGAAGTCCGGGACACGGACGGTGACGGTCCCGCCGCGTCGCTCCGGCCGTCTGGGGCTGACGACCTCGAAACCGGCCTCGTCGGCGAGGTCGATCAGGAGCTGCGTCTGCCGGAGCGAGCGCTCGCGGATCCGCTCGACGCCGGCCTCCTCGATCAGGTCGTACCCCGCGGTCGCAGCGGCGTGCGCCGGCACGTTCGGCGTCCCCGTGAGGAAGCGCGCGGCCCCGTCCGCGTAGCGCATCTCGGTCTCGAAGGCGAACGGCGACTCGTGCGCCTGCCAGCCGGTGTAGGTCGGCGTCAAGCGCGCGGCGAGGTCCGGGCGGACGTAGAGCCACCCGTTGCCGGGCCCGCCGCAGAGCCACTTCACCGAGCCGCCGACGGCGAAGGCGACACCGAGGGCCGTCACGTCGACCGGCACGATCCCGGCGGACTGATAGCAGTCGAGGATCACGTGGGCGCCGACCTCGTGCGCCCGGCGGACGATCGGCTCGACGTCCTGGATCTCCGACGTCTTGAAGAGGACGTGACTGATCGGGACGAGCAGCGTGCGCTCGTCGATCGCGTCCACGATCGCCTCGTCGTCCTCGCAGACCACGACCTCGAGATCGGGCTGCGCCTGGTAGAGGTAGCGCACCGAGGGGAAGTTGCCCTCCTCGTAGACGATCCGGTTCCGCGCCGGGTCGGGAGGCAGGAAGCAGCTCAGCACCACCGCCTCCGCGACGGCGACGTTCTGGTGCATCACGGTGGAGCCCGCGGGTGCGCCCACGATCCGCCCGACCTGGTCACCGACGACGATCGGCGTCGTCCACCAGCCCTCGCCCCAGGCGCGAATCCCGCGCTCACGCCACGTGCGCGCGTACTCCGCGAGCCTCTCCTCGGCCGCGCGCGGCATCGCGGCGAGCGAGTGGCTCACGAGGTAGGTCGTGTGCTCGAGGATCGGGAACTCGGAGCGGTAGTCGACGAGCTCCCGCATGCCGGCCAGCCTAGCGCCGCTGCGCCGCGGGGTGCAGGTCGCCGCCACCGCACCCCACGACGCGTCTCGACGGCCGCCTTCGGCGGCCGACGCCTCCTCTCAGCCGGTGACGTCTCCCTCCGAGTCCGAGGACTGGTTGACCCACGTACCGTTCTGCGCGGTCCGGTAGATCCAGCCCCACGACGGCAGCTCGTAGCCGGTTGTGTCCACGTAGCTCGTGAAGCTCGGCCGCGGCCCCGGGCATGTGAACGTCCCGTCGCAGCCGAGGTCGAACGTGCCGAGATTGCCGCTCGTCGCGTAGTCGGGCGTCGCCTTGAGCGTCCCCTGGATCGTCGCGACGTACCCGCCCTGCAGCTCGCCCTGGACGCCGGCGGAAACCGTGTCGCCGCCGGACGGGCTCGTGCCCGCGTAGGTGACGAACGAGCCGGTGTCCCCCACCACGGCGCAGAAGCTGCCGTCGGCCAGTGACCAGATCTGGAGGGTCCGGTGGATGGTGTCGCTCGCCCAGGCGTTGCCGCCGAAGCCGGAGTCGGCGTCGTCGGTGAGCCCGTACGTCACGTTGACGAGCAGCGTGGACCCGGCGCCGTTGCAGGCGGCCGGCGTGATCGCCTTGTGGTCGAGCCGGATGCCCTTGTCGCCGGAGTTGCCCGCGTAGGCCGAGCCCGCCGCGAGGCAGGCAACGGTCGCTGCGACGCCGAGCACGGTGAGCAACGCTCTCATGTGGTGTCCCCCTTCGAGTCGAGTCGTGTCGTAGTGCGATGTGCATGGTAGACGGCTGATTCGACATATGTCAACTCGGCGGCGTGAGCGGTCGGGTCGGGCATGCTCCCGGGATGCGGGCAATGCTGCTGAGGGGATCGGGAAGACCGCTCGAGGAGGCCGCGGTGCCCGACCCGGAGCCCGGACCCGGCCAGGCGCTGCTGCGCGTACGGTCATGCGGCGTGTGCCGCACCGACCTGCACGTGCTGGACGGCGAGCTCGCCCGGCCCAAGCTGCCGCTCGTGCTCGGCCACGAGATCGTCGGGGAAGTGGTCTCGAGCGCCGGCCGTTTTGCGCCCGGCGACAGGATCGGCGTACCCTGGCTCGGCTGGACCTGCGGCGTGTGCGCGTACTGCGTCGGCGGCCGCGAGAACCTCTGCGAGGCGGCGCGCTTCACGGGCTACGACGCCGACGGCGGCTATGCCGAGCTCTGTGTCGCGGACGAGCGCTTCTGCTTCCCGCTCCCGGCCGGTTACACGGACATCCAGGCGGCGCCGCTGCTCTGCGCGGGGCTGATCGGCTACCGGTCGCTCCGGTTGGCGGGCGACGCGCCGCGGATCGGTCTGTACGGGTTCGGCGCCGCCGCACACATCGTGTGTCAGGTCGCCGCCTCCGAGGGCCGCGCGGTCTACGCGCTGACGCGACCGGGGGACGAGGACGCGCAGGCGTTCGCCCGCGAGCTGGGCGCCGCCTGGGCGGGCGACACCGCCGCCGGGCCCCCCGACGCGCTCGATGCCGCCGTCATCTTCGCCCCGGCGGGGGAGCTCGTGCCCGCGGCGCTCGGACACGTGCGCAAGGGGGGAGTGGTCGTCTGCGCGGGAATCCACATGAGCGACATTCCGGCGTTCCCGTACGAGCTCCTGTGGGGCGAGCGGGTCGTCCGCTCGGTCGCGAACCTGACGCGTGCGGACGGCGACGAGTTCCTTGCGGTCGCACCCACCGCCCACGTGCGGACGGAGGTCGAGGCCGTGCCCCTCGAACAGGCGAACGACGCACTCGCCCGCGTGCGCGCGGGAACAATCCGCGGCGCGCTCGTGCTCGTCCCGTGAGACCGGCTACGCGATCCGTCTGAGGACGCCGAGCGCGCGCTGGTCCCACGGAACGCGATGCGTCGTGCCGGCCGCACGCAGCTCCGCTCGGTGGCCGAGGTACCAGTCATACGTCGCGCAGAGCGTCTCGGCGTTCGACAGCCGCGGCTGCCAGCCGAGCAGGCGCCGCGCCTTGTCGATCGAGACGTACGAGTCCCTGTGAGCCGTCCGGTAGTGCCACTCCGCGAGCGGCGAGAGTCGCGCGAGCTCGAGCGCCCGCAGCGCCACCTCCGCCGGCCGGGCGGGTACCGGCCGCAGACGCGATCCCGAGCCGGCGTGGTCGATCAAGGCCCCGAGGTCCTCCTCCACCGTCCCGAACCGCGCCGCGCCGACGTTGAGCGCCTCGCCGGCGACCGGGGCGTCGAGGCAGCGGACGACCGCGTCGCAGAGATCCTCGACCGCGAGCAGCTGGTAGCGGTTCCCGCCGTCACCGAGGATCGGTATCCGCCGCCCCTCGCGGATCCAGTCGAAGAGAATCTCGAACACCCCGAGCCGCTCGGGCCCGACGAAGGTCTTCGGCCGGACGACCACCGACTCCAGGCCGCGGCGTGAGAACGCGCTGCAGAGACGCTCGGCCTCGATCTTCGAGGCGCCGTAAGGCCCCACCCCGACGAGCGGGTCGTCCTCGTCGATCGGATGCCGCTCCGGGACGCCGTAGACGGCCGTGGACGAGATCAGCACCACCCGGCCGACCCCCGCCTCGAGTGCGGCCGCGAAGGTCACGGCGGCGCCGTCGACGTTCACCGAGCGGATCGCGGCCCGGCTCTGCTGGATCGGCAGCGCGGCGGCGGCGTGGACGAGCACGTCCGCCCCTGCGACGAGGCGCCGCGCGTCGACCGCGACGCGCACGTCGCCCGCCAGCTCCTTCACCCTGCCCTCGAGACCCGGGTCCGCCAGCGGCGCGAGGTCGAGCGTCCGCACGGCGTGGCCGCCGGCGACGAGGCGCCGGGCGAGGTGCAGGCCGAAGAAGCCCGCGCCGCCGGAGATCGCTACGAGCACGGGTCGAGCCTACGGTGCGGCGACCGGGACGGCCGCCCGGGCAGGCGTCACGACGGGTGGCGGCGCGCCGTTGACGAGCACGGCCGCTGCCAGCAGCACCACCATCGCGACCGTCGTCTCGGCGAGCAGGGTCCCACCGACACCCCTGACCGCGTCGCCGCGCTCGAGCCGCGGGCGGACGACCAGGTGGTGCATGCCCCCCCAGGAGAGCGCGACGAGGGCGAGGCCGATCTTGACGAGCAGCGTCCGCCCGTAGGAGGTCTGCCACAGGTCGGAAAGAGCGGGAAGGCGCTGGATCGCGACCACCGTGCCCGCGACGACCAGCACCCCGACGAGCAGGATCGCGATCCGGGAGAAGCGCAGGAAGGCGGCCCGCCGCAACGCGGGCGCGAGCGGCCAGACGACGATCGCGAGCGTCAGGACGCCGCCGACCCAGAGCATCGCCGTCACGAGGTGCACCCAGTCCGCGACCTCGCCGAGGAGCGACGCGTTCGGCTCGGTCGCCTGGTGACTCGAGAGCGAGTAGCCCGACGCGAGCACGAGGGCGAGCAGGAAGGCAGGCCAACGGAGGGCCGGGCGGTCGAGCGCCCACGCGACGACGAGGATCGTCATGCAGGCGCCGTAGCCGAGCGTCGTGAGCAGGAACGCGATCCCGAAGCGCGTCGACTCCGCGAACGGCGAGAGGTCGGAGTAGAGGAGATCGACCCCCGAGACCTGGAGCGCGTTCGCGCAGCGGATCACGAAGCCGACGATCCCGGCGTTGACGGCGGCGACCGCCCCGAGGGTGCCGAGCAGGTGCACGCGTCGCTCGACGCGGGGGTCGACGACACCCGGGAGGATCAGCAGACGGACGCCGACGACGCCGATCAGGAGGGAGAGCGAGACGAACAGCGCCCAGCGCGCGACGTCGTCGCGCCACGTGACGCCGGAGGCGCCCACCGCCTCCGTCGGCGACGGTGCAGGCACCCCGACCCCGAAGGTGTACACCCCGTTCCCGACGTGGCCGTCGGCGGAGATCTCGTGCCAGCGGACGGTGTAGGCCTCGCCCTTCACGAGCCCTCGGAGCGGTGCACGCACCACGGTGCCACCGGCCTGCTGGGTGACGACGCCGGAGACGCGGCGCCCGTCGGCCGCGAGCACGACGATCGAGTCCGGCGTCGCGGTGACCGACTGGTCGTACCGGAGCCGGATCTCGGTCGGGGGCGTCTCGAGACGGCTCTGCTCCTGCGGACTCGCCTCGCTCAGCGTCGCGTGCGCGGCGGCGCCGGCGGGGAGCAGCAGGGCCACCAGCGTGCCGGCGAGCAGCGCCCGCCTCACCGCGGACCACCACCTGCGAGGTCGGAGAGGTGCCCGAAGATCGGGGCGATGTCCCGGTCGGCGAACAACATCGCCGCGACCGCGATCCACGTGACCGCGAATCCGAACGCCCAGATCGCCCGTCGCGGGAGGAGGGCGGCTCCGAGCGGGAACAGCATCGAGGCGACGAGCGTCCAGCCGAGCAGGTGGTGGAGGAACGCGGAGCGGTTGAACAGCCAGCCGTTCTGCTCGTGCACGAGGAACGCGGCGCCCGAGACGAACAGCGCGCCCGCGGTGACGAGCGACCAGTACGCCGAGACGAGCCGCCCGCGAACGACCGCCAGCTGGACGGCGCCCGCGGCCGTCGCGGCCTGCGCCCAGAGCGCGTGGGCGAAGAGGTGGAGCGTGGAGAACGTCGAGAAGATCGCGATCACCCACAGCCAGATGCCCGCCGTCAGGGCGAGCGAGGGCCAGAGGTAGGCGCGCCACCGCCGTCGCCGGAACACGTCCGGCCCGACGATCGCCTCGGCCAGCAGCACGAGCCCGAAGAAGAGGAAGCCGGCCGCGAAGAGCCAGTGGGCGATCTCAGCCCGAGGGAGCATCTCCGCGCTCGTGGGACTCCAGGTCGTCGACGATCCCGGGCGCGACGAGGAGCGCGAACAGGAGACCGACCAGCACGACGAGCAGCGGTGGCTGCACGACCCAGTCCCAGAAGCCCTTCCCCTCCGGATAGAAGAACGTCACGCGGTACGGCTGGGCGAACGCCCAGACGATGCCGCCGAGCACGGTCAACGGCCCCAGCGCCTCGACCATGAGGACGCGCAGCCCGCGACGCGCGGTGCGTGACCCGTCCGCATGCTTCGCGCGAGAGGTGACGAGCTCGTTCACGACGTGATCGATTCCCTCAGCGGCTCAGTCTGGCACGCGTGCACGGCGCGGCGCAAACGGCATCGATCGACTTGCCGCTGCCGTCACTGCGGGGCTCCGCCGCCGACCTCCGCCGGGGCCTGTCGCGATGTCCTGTGCGCGCGACCCCGAGCGCTCTTGGAACTCAGCGCGAGAGGAGGCCGTCGCTGCTGATCCGCACGGCCCGGCGGCCGAAGTCGGCCCGCGACAGGGTGCGGACGACCCCGTGCGCGGCTTCCGAGGAGTCGAGCGCCGGCAGCCCCGCACCGACGAGGTGCGTCGGCACCAGGCGCCCGGACTCGAACGAGCCGTCGCCCGCCAGCGTGATCCGGAGGATCGCGCTCGTGGAGAGCGGCCCGCCGAGCGCGAACACCTTGTACCCGGCGAAGTTGCCCAGCGAGTACGCGATCAGCCGCTGCTTGTACCACTCCATCCCGCGGAGCACGTGGGGCCCCGAGCCGACGACGAGGTCGGCGCCCGCGTCGACGACCGCGTGGGCGAACCGGACCGGGTCGCCGCGGTTCTCGCCGAGGAAGCGCTCCGTGCCGGCGTGGACGTGCTGGTGGTCGGTCCCCTCCGCGCCCGCGTGCATCGTGACGACCACGACGTCGGCGACCCGGTCGGCGGCACGCACGAGCTGCTTCGCCGCGGGGATGTCCGTCAGCGACGCCGCCCACGGGTACGGGGCGAAGCCGACGGTCGCGACACGGATGCGCCCCACCTTCTGCACCGTGACCTGCTCGGGCCGGCCCGTGTACCGGAGGCCCGCGCTCCCCAGGGCGTCGATCGTCTGCTCGAGACCGCTCGCCCCGAAGTCGTACGCGTGGTTGTTCGCGAGGTTCATGACGGTGAACCCGGCCTGCGCGAGCCATCGCGCGTACGACGGGGGCGTGTGGAACGCGAAGCAGTTCGTGCTCGAGGCGCCGCATTTCGAGCTGCCTCCGGACGAGAGCGTGCCCTCGAGGTTGCCGATCACGACGTCGCCCGCGAGGTCGGTCTGCACGTCGGAGAAGAACGCGCGCCCGCCGTCCGGGGGCAGGTTCGGCGTCGAGCCCATCACGATGTCCCCGGTGGCGACGATCGCGACCACGCCGGGCGGGACCTTCGGCGTCCGCCGCTTCCGAGCGGATGCCTTCGCCTTCGCCGCGACGGTCTTTGCGGAGGCCTCCGTCGCGGTCGTCCGGGCGACCTCGTTCGAGGCGACCGCGGGCTTCGGCGCGCCGTGCACGAGCAGCGAGAACACGAACGCGCTCGCGCAGACGACTGCGCCGGCACGCACGATGAGCGCGATCCCCCGCACCCGGGGAGCCTAGTGCCCCGTCAGGGGATGTTGCCTCGTTCCTCGCGTGCGAGGAGCAAGCCAGGCAAGGACGCAGGGAACCCCGATACCAGAAGGTATCGGGGCGACCGAGGACGACGCCTGGCGACGCTCATTGCGCGCGAGGGACCTGGAGGACATCCCCTGACGGGGCACTCAATTCCGGTTGCCCAGGAAGACGAGCGCGTAGTAGGCGAGCTGCGAGAGCGCGGCCAGAGCGGCGGCGACGTAGGTCATCGCGGCCGCGGTGAGCACCTTGCGGGCGCCCTGCGCCTCGCCGGTCGTGACGAGGCCCATGTCCCTCAGCTGCGCCATCGCGCGCCGGGACGCGTCGAACTCGACCGGCAGCGTGACGAGCTGGAACAGGACGACGACGGCGTAGAGCACGATCGCGAAGGCGACGAGCCCGAACAGCTGGGCGAACGCCCCGATCAGGAGCAGGAAGATCCAGGCGTTGGACGCGAACGCGACGGCCGGCCACATCGCCGAGCGCAGTCGGAAGGGCGCATACGCCTTCGCGTGCTGGATCGCGTGCCCCACCTCGTGCGCGGCGATCGCCGTCGACGCGACGGCGTGGCCACGGTGGACCGGCTCCGAGAGGTGCACGGACTTCTGTCGCGGGTCGTAGTGGTCGGACAGGGGCCCGCCGGGCGACGTCTCCACCGGGACGCCGTGCAGGCCGTTCCGGTCGAGGATCTGGCGCGCCACGTCGGCTCCCGTGAGGCCGTTGGCGACCTCGACCTGCATGTTCTCGGCCACGGTCTTCTTGAGCCAGTGCTGCACCGCGAACCCGATGATCAGCGGCGGGATCAGGAAGAGGAAATAGAGGCCCCAGTTGCCCATCAGCGAGAAGCGTAGCAACGGCGTACGATCGCGCTCGATGTCCGGAACCTCGCATGCCCAGCCGGTTCAGGGCGGGGTCGACGAGAGGTTCGACAACCCGCTCGAGCGGCTCCGGCTGCTCGCAGGCGACGACGACGCCGTCGCGGCGTTCCTGGACGAGCTCGACGTCTCCTCGCCGCGTGAGCGGGAGATGCTCGCGGAGCTCGCCCGGCCGGCGCCGCTCGCGAGACCCGAGCGGTTCGAGGCCGACCATCGACGGCTGATCGAGGCGCTCGAGAGCCTGCGCCGGCACGGATTCCATGGCTGGCAGCCCAACGTCCCGCTCGGGCCGGCCCGTTCGGTGGTTCGCTGGCTCGTCGAGCTCGTCGCGCGCTACCTCGTGGTCTCGTACGTGAAGACCGTCGTCGGCGAGCTGCGCAACCTCTACTGGGTCCGCGAGCTGGAGTCGGAGTCGGGGTCGGCGGAGCTCAAGCTGCTGCGGCCCGCCCGGTTCGACGCGAGCGCGCTCGTCGAGGTGATGCGCTCTCGCGAGCTCGGGGTGCCCTCGTTCGTGATCGCGGGCCTCCTGCTGCCCGTCGGCGCGAGCGTCTGGCGGTTGATGAGCGGGTTCCGCTTCGACAGCTGGGTGGTCGCCGTGGTCGTCGGCGCGGCGGGGGTCGTCGTGGGGGCCGGCCTCTCCTGGATCGTGCTGCGCGGCTCCGCGATGGCGAGCGCCCGGATCCGGCTCTCGGTGCGCGAGCCGCTCGGCGTCGTGTGGGAGGACGTCGGCTACTGCGGCCGGCCGCCGCGGGACGGCGTGCGGTCGTTCGCGATCGTGGCGATCGTGCTGATGGTCGGCGTCTGGATCGTGCTGCCCGCGCTCGTCGCGCTCGCGCTCGCGACGTGACACGGTGCCGACCTCGGTCAGGTCGCCGCGGTCCGCACGGGTGTCGGACTTCGGTCCGACACCGGCGTCGCCCGGGTTGGCGTTCGGGAGGTGTCCGACTGAAGTCGGACACCGGGCACGTGCAGCTCAGGCGGCGAGCTCGGCTCGGGCGGCGACGAACGCCTCGACCGCCTGGTCGAGATCCTCGACGGAGTGGGCGGCCGACATCTGCGTCCGTATCCGGGCGCTCCCCATCGGCACGACCGGGTACGAGAACGCGACGGCGAACACGCCGTGCCCGACGAGCGCCTCCGAGAGCCTTGCCGCGCGCTGGGCGTCGCCGACCATCACCGGGACGATCGGGTGCTCGCCCGGGAGGACGTCGAAGCCGAGCTCGGTCATCCGCCGCCGGAACTCGGCCGTGTTCGCGGCGAGCCGCTCGCGCAGGTCGTCGGAGCGCCCGATCAGGTCGAGGGCCTTGAGGCTCGCCCCCACGACGGCGGGGGCGAGGCTGTTCGAGAAGAGGTACGGCCGTGCGCGCTGGCGGAGAAGCTCGACGATCTCCGCGCGCCCCGAGACGTAGCCGCCGCTCGCGCCGCCGACGGCCTTCCCGAGCGTCCCGGTGAGCACGTCGACCCGCTCGACGACGTCGTGGTACGCGGGTGTGCCGCGGCCGCCCGGGCCGACGAACCCGACGGCGTGCGAGTCGTCGACGAGCACGAGGGCGTCGTACCGGTCGGCGAGGTCGCAGATCTGGTCGAGCTTCGCGTGGTAGCCGTCCATCGAGAACACGCCGTCGGTCGCGATCAGGCGGTGCCGGGCGTCGGCGGACTCCGCCAGCCGGGCCTCGAGCTCGTCCATGTCGCCGTTCGCGTAGCGGGCGCGCCGTGCCTTGCACAGCCGGATGCCGTCGATGATCGACGCGTGGTTGAGCTGATCCGAGATCACGGCGTCCTGCTCGTCGAGCAGCGCCTCGAACACGCCGCCGTTCGCGTCGAAGCAGGAGCTGAACAGGATCGTGTCCTCGGTGCCGAGGAAGGCCGAGAGCCGCTCTTCGAGCTCGCGGTGGAGCGCCTGCGTGCCGCAGATGAACCGCACCGACGCCATCCCGTAGCCCCAGCGGTCGAGCGCCTCGTGCGCGGCCGCGACCATCTCCGGATGGTTCGCGAGCCCGAGGTAGTTGTTCGCACAGAGGTTGAGGAGCTCGCCGCGCCCTTCCACGTCGACGTGCGCTCCCTGAGGCGTCGTCATCGTCAGCTCGTGCTTGTAGAGGCCCTCGCTCATCAGCTGCGCGAGCCGCGCGGCGAGGTCGTCGCGAACGGTGCCGTACATCAGATCTATGCCGCCTTCCAGTCGAGGAGCACCTTGCCGGACTCGCCCGAGGCGGCGACCCGGAAGGCCTCCTCGAACTCCGAGTACGGGAACCGGTGCGTGATCACGGCGGAGATGTCGAGACCCGAGTCCAGCAGCACGCTCATCTGGTACCAGGTCTCGTACATCTCGCGCCCGTAGATGCCCTTCAGCGTGAGCATGTTGAAGATCACCGGGTCGAGGTCGAGCTCGACTGCAGCAGTGGGGATGCCCAGGATCGCGATCCTGCCCCCGTGCGCCATGGTCGCGATGCCCGCGCGGAGCGCATCGGCGTTCCCGGACATCTCGAGCATCACGTCGAACCCCTCGGTCATGCCGAGCTCGCGCTGCACGTCCGCGAAATCCCGCTCTCGCGGGTCGACGGCGAGCGTTGCGCCCATTCGCCGCGCGAGCTCGAGCCGCGCGGGGTTGAGGTCGGTCGCGACGACGTGACGCGCCCCCGCGTGCCGGACGACTGCGACCGCCATGCAGCCGATCGGACCGGCTCCGGTGACGAGCACGTCCTCGCCGAGCACCGGGAACGCGAGCGCCGTGTGCACCGCGTTGCCGAACGGGTCGAAGATCGCAGCGACGTCCTCGGGCACGCCGGCCCAGTGGTGCCAGACGTTCGTCATCGGCAGCACGACGTACTCGGCGAACGCGCCGGGGCGCTGGACACCGAGGCCGATCGAGTGGGCGCACAGCTGGCGCCGTCCCGCCATGCAGTTGCGGCACCGCCCGCACACCACGTGGCCTTCGCCCCCCACTCTGTCCCCCGGCCGGAAGTCGCTCACGTTCGAGCCGACCTCGGCCACCTCGCCCACGAACTCGTGCCCGACCACGAGCGGCACGGGGATCGTCCGCTGGGCCCAGCCGTCCCAGCGGTGGATGTGGACGTCGGTGCCGCAGATCCCCGTCTCGTGGACGCGGATCTTGACGTCGTTGATGCCGACCTCCGGCTCGGGCACCTCCTCGAGCCAGAGCCCCGGCTCGGCCCGGCTCTTTACGAGCGCCTTCACGGCGCCGCCATCCTAGTGCGCGGCCGGTCGAGCTTGTGTTGATTCAACACAAGCTCACGCCACGTCCGCGGCCCAGTCGCCGTAGAGGCTCGTGTAGAGACCCCGCAGCGCGATCAGCTCGTCGTGGGTCCCCTGCTCGACGATGCGCCCATGCTCGAGCACGACGATCAGGTCGGCGTCGCGGATCGTCGAGAGGCGGTGGGCGATCACGAACGCCGTGCGTCCCGCGAGCAGCTCTCGCAGAGCCTGCTCGATCCTCCGCTCGGTGCCGATGTCGACCGACGAGGTCGCCTCGTCGAGGATCAGGATCCGCGGCTCGGCGAGCAGCGCGCGCGCGAAGGCGACCAGCTGACGCTGCCCGAGCGAGAGCCGCGTGCCGCGCTCGCCGAGGTGGGTGTCATAGCCGTCGGGGAGCTCCGTTACGAACCCGTGGACGCCCACGGCGCGCGCGGCCCGCTCGATCTCGGCGCGAGTCGCGGCGGGCCGCCCGAAGGCGATGTTCTCGGCAACGGTGCCGCCGAAGAGAAAGCCCTCCTGCGCCACGATGCCGAGCTGGGAGCGGAGCGAGTGCTGCGTGACCGCGCGGAGGTCGTGACCGTCGACCGTGACGCGTCCGGCGGTCGGGTCGTAGAAGCGCGAGAGCAGCTTTGCGATCGTGGACTTCCCCGCGCCCGTGTGCCCGACGAGCGCCACGGTCGTGCCGGCGGGCACGTCGAGGTCGAGCCCGTCGAGGACCTCCGGGAGGTCGGGCCCGTAGCGGAAGCGGACGCCCTCGAAACGGACGTGGCCGGCGATCGGAGGGAGGGCAGCGGCGCCCGGCGCGTCGACCACCTCCGGCTCCTCGTCCAGCACGCCGACGATCTTGTCGAGCGCGGCGATCGCCGACAGGAACGTGTTGTAGAGCTGGGAGAGCTGCTGGATCGGGTCGAAGAAGTTCGACAGGTAGAGCGCGAACGCAAAGAGCGTGCCGGTGGTCATGTCGCCGTGGTAGACGAGCCAGCCGCCGTAGCCGAAGACGATCGCGGTGGCCGCCGTCGAGAGCAGGTCGACGACGGGGAAGTAGATGCCGTTCAGCACCACCGTGCGGTAGTTCGCGGCGCGGTAGCCGTCGTTGACGACGCGGAACGCCCGCTCCTGCACGGGCTCGCGCGCGAACGACTGGACGACCCGCATCCCCGCGATGTCCTCGGCGAGCGTCCCGGTCACGATCCCGAGCCGCTCCCGCACGCTGCGGTAGGCCTGGTTGGAGCGGCTGCGGAACCACGCGGTCGCGAGCGCCATCAACGGCAGCACGGACAGCGTCGCGAGGGCGAGCCGCCAGTCGAGCAGGAACAGCACGACCGCCGTGCCGACGAGGAGCAGCGTGTTCTGCACGAGGCTCGTGACGCCGTCGGTCACGAGCTGGTCGAGCGCCTCGACGTCGTTCGTGATCCTGCTGATGATCACGCCGGTGCGGTTGCGCTCGTAGAAGCCCATCGAGAGCCGCTCGAGGTGACGGAACAGGCGGTTCCGCAGATCGGCGAGCATCCGCTCGCCCACCCAGCCCGTCAGGTACGTGTTCGCCGCCGAGAGGAGGAGCGCCGCGACCGCGGCGGCGAGGAACGCCCCCACGAGGAGGCTGAGTCGCGCGAGGTCGTTCTGCGAGATGCCCTGGTCGATCGCAAGCTTCGCGAGGTAGGGCGGCGCGAGCGCGACGAGGGTGTAGACGAGCAGGGTCGCGACGGCGAGCGCGGTCCGACCCCGGTACGGGAGCGCGAGTCGGGCGAGCAGCCCGATCCGCCGGCGCGTGCGCCGCCACGACCAGTCGTGGACGTCGCCGCCCCGCTGCTCGGCGAGGTGGCCGCCGGGCTGCCAGACCTTCACGCGATCTTCTCCTCGACGAGGCCCTCGATCAGGCCGTGCTCGTGGAGCTCGCGGAACACGTCGTTCGTCCGGAGCAGCTCCGCCTGGGTGCCCCGGGCGCCGACACGGCCGTGCTCGAGGACGACGACCTCGTCCGCGAGCTGGATCGTCGACAGGCGGTGCGCGATGATGATCGTCGTCCGCCCCCGCATCACCTCCGCGAGCGCCTCGCGGATGCGCATCTCCGTCGTCGCGTCGACCGAGGCGGTCGCGTCGTCGAGGATCAGGATGCGCGGGTCGATCAAGAGCGCCCGCGCGATCGCGAGACGCTGCCGCTGCCCGCCCGAGAGCGTGATCCCGCGCTCGCCGATCACGGTGTCGTATCCCTGCGGCAGCCGCTCGACGAACTCGTGCGCCTGCGCCGCGCGGGCCGCCTCCTCGACACGCCCGTCCGCCGCGTCGACCGCGCCGAACGCGATGTTCTCGCGCACCGTCGCCGAGAAGAGGAACGGGTCCTGCGAGATCACTCCGACCTCGCGCCGCAGCGAGCGGCGCGTGACGTCCCGCACGTCGACGCCGTCGACGAGCACCCGGCCCTCCGTCGCGTCGTAGAACCGCGGCACGAGGGTCGCGAGCGTCGTCTTGCCGGAGCCCGTATGCCCGATGAACGCGATCGTGCTGCCGGCCTCGACGTCGAGGTCGACGTCCTCGAGCACCGTGTGCAGCGGGTCGTAGCCGAACGAGACGCGCTCGAAGCGGATCGCGCCGGGCCCGGGCGGGAGCTCCGTCGCGCCCGCGCGGTCGTCCACTCCCTCGGGCTCGTCCAGGACCTCGAAGATCCGCTCACCGGCCGCGGTCGCGCGCTGCGCCTGCCCGATCCACATGCCGAGGCTGCGCAGCGGCACGATCAGCATCGCGAGCAGCAGGTTGAAGAGGAAGAAGTCGCCGAGCGTGAGCGAGCCCGAGACCACGAGCCGGCCCGCGGCGAGCAGCACTGACGCCTGCGCGAGCATCGGCAGGAACGAGAGCAGCGGGACGTAGAGGGAGCGCTGCCGGAACGCGTGCACGGTCGCGGCGAAGACGGAGCCGGACGCCCGCTCGAATTGCTCCTGCCGCCGCTCCTCCTGCGCGAACGCCTTCACGACGTGGACGCCGACGATCGACTCCTCCGCCACCGTCGCCACCTCGCCGAGGCGCTGCTGCACGTCGCGCAGGATCGGGTGCGAGACGTGGCTGTAGCGATACGCGACGACGACGATCACCGGCGTGATCCAGAGGGCGATCAGGGCGAGGCGCCAGTCGACGACGAAGAGGACGACGGTCACCGAGACGACCGTGAGCACGTGCTGGAAGAAGAAGATCAGGCCGAAGCCCAGGAAGAACCGCACGGACTGGAGGTCGACGGTCGCCCGCGACATCAGCTGCCCGGTCTGGTGGCGGTCGTAGAACCCGAACGAGAGGCCGAGCAGGTGGGAGTAGAGCCCCTCGCGCATGTCCCGCTCGATCCCGAGCGCCTGGCGGCCCGAGATGATGCGCCGCCCGAACATCAGCGCCGCCTTGGCGATCCCGACCGCCACGATCGCGGCGACCGTCCAGGCGAGCACGCCGGTGCCACGCTGTGACTCGATCCCGTCGATCGCGACCGAGACGAGCACCAC
>Ga0210142_1000140_pt1 | contig 16195 bp, 15 predicted proteins | sample Goodyear_PhragC__FD_184869 | JGI IMG/M metagenome (GOLD analysis project Ga0210142, IMG submission 184869) | Wetland microbial communities from San Francisco Bay, California, USA, that impact long-term carbon sequestration - Goodyear_PhragC_D2... | ecosystem: Environmental > Aquatic > Marine >...
TTTTTCGACGATGGTGAACATCAGGTCCCGTTCTCTTCGCGCAGGCCGGGGATTTCCGCTTCCGGCTCTTCGGGACGGGCGGTCTCCCCCCAGGGGAGGCCGGGAAAAACCAGGGACAGGATGTGCCGGCACCCCGGCGGCAGGTCCATTTTCGGCAGCCAGTCCCGCGGCGCCCAGACGGCCTCGGTGCACTCCTCACCGTTGGGAACGACGATGTTCGATTGGGGCGTGCAACGGTAATAGAGGATGACGAAATGATCGTTCCTGATGCCGACGCCGAGATGTTCGAAGACGTCGATCAGGCCTTCGACATGGATCTCCAGACCGACTTCCTCGCGGACCTCCCGGTGGAGGGCGGCCAGGATCGATTCCCCGTGGTCGATTTTGCCGCCGGGCATGACCCACCGGCTGCAGAAGGGCTCGATGCAGCGCCGGGTCAGCAGCACCCGCTCGCGATCATCGATGACGCAGGCGACCACCGAGGTTTTTATGGCCTGTTTGCGAAAATCCATCGGCTCTACCAGGAACGGTCTTTTTGCCCGGTCTCGGCGTCGGGCTGCACAGGAGCCGTGCTCGACGTAGCGCTGCTACGCCTGCGCTGCTCCTGCTTGCCCTCCTTGACCTCGGACAAAAATCCTCGTTCCGGAAAGGGGCTCCCTTGCCAATCTGGATCGCCCCATGGCTGGTACTGGCAAAGGGACTGGGGGCGAAAAGTCGCCCCCCGTCCGCTTGCCATCGTGGTTACTTCTTCGCCTGGCGCTGGATCGCGGCGATGCGCAGGCGCAGGGCGTTGAGCTTGATGAAGCCCTCCGCGTCGGCCTGGTTGTAGACCTCGTCGGCCTCGAAGGTGGCGAAATCGACGTTGAACAGGGAGTCGCTCGCCGAGTCGCGACCGACCACCCGGCAGTGCCCCTTGTAGAGCTTGACGCGCGCCTTGCCGTTGACGGTCTGCTGGCTCTCGTCGATCAGCGCCTGCAGTACCCGGCGTTCCGGGGCGAACCAGAAGCCGTTGTAGATCATGCTGGCGTAACGCGGCACCAGCGAATCGCGCAGGTGCATCACCTCGCGGTCCATGGTGATCGACTCGACGGCGCGGTGGGCCTCCTCGAGGATGGTGCCGCCGGGGGTCTCGTAGACGCCGCGGCTCTTCATGCCGACGAAGCGGTTTTCCATCAAATCGACGCGGCCGATGCCGTGCTTGCCGCCCAGTTCGTTCAGTTTGGCCAGCAGCCTGGCGGGTGACAGGCGCTCGCCGTTGACGGCGACAGCATCCCCTTTCTCGAACTCGATCTCCACGTACTCGGGCTGGTCGGGGGCGTCCTCGGGGCGTTTGGTGAGGACGTACATCTCCTCCGGCGCCTCGGCCCAGGGGTTCTCCAAAATGTCCCCCTCGAAGGAGATGTGCAGCAGGTTGCGGTCACTGCTCCAGGGGAACTTTTTGCTGGTCGGCACCGGGATCCCGTGTTTTTTCGCGTAATTCTCCAGGGCGGTGCGGCTTTTCATGTCCCACTCGCGCCAGGGGGCGATGACCTTGATCGCCGGGTCGAAGTGGTAGTAGGCGATCTCGAAGCGGACCTGGTCGTTCCCCTTGCCGGTGGCCCCGTGGGAGACGGCGTCGGCGCCCTCCTTGGCGGCGATCTCCATCTGCGCCTTGGCGATCAGCGGCCGGGCGATCGAGGTGCCGAGGAAGTAGCGCCCTTCGTAGATGGCGTTGGCGCGGAACATCGGGAAGACGAAGTCGCGCGCGAATTCCTCCTTCAAATCGACGATGTAGCTCTTGCTGGCCCCGGTCTGCTTCGCCTTTTCGGGGATGAAGTCGAGCTCCTCCCCCTGGCCGAGGTCGGCCGAGTAGGCGACGACTTCGCAGCCGTATTCCTCGACCAGCCACTTGAGAATGATCGAGGTGTCGAGTCCGCCGGAGTAGGCAAGGACGGCCTTTTTAACGGAACCTTTTCTGGACATTGCAGTTTGCTCCTTGTAATAGGCTGGTGACTCCGGCCAAGGGCAGAGGGCTAAAGGCTAAAGGTTTAACATCCCTTAGCCATTGGCCTTTCGCCCTTAGCCGGCATTTTTATAGTTTTACCACATACGTATCGGCCAGCTTGTCGTGCAGGCCCTGCTTCTGGCCGTCGAAGGCGATCATCAGGTAGCCGATGCCAAGGATCAGCATCGAGACGAACTTGCCCAGGGTTTCGCGGAAGAAGGCCCGGCCATAGCCGACCGCGCTGCCGTCGCAGCGGATGACCTTGACCCGCAGCGCCATTTTCCCGGGGGTCTGGCCGCAGTAGCCGGTGAAACCGACGTAGTAGACGACGCCGAGCACCGGGCCGAAGGACCAGGCGATGAGCATGCCGAGGGCGCGGGCGGCATCGCCGCGGTCGCCGGTCAACATCAACGCCGCGGCGATCAGGGCACTGCCGAAGACCACCTGCAGGACGCCGACCAGGGTCGAGTCGACCAGGGCGGCCACCAGCCGAATCCAGAAACCGGCCTTGGGCAGGGCCGCCGCCCGGGCCGGATCAGCTACCGGGGTGGTGGAATCCGCAGTCCGTACCGCGGTCATCGGCGGTGCCGGCAGCAGGCCGGAGGCCGGTTCGGAATCGAAGCTCGGTTCGGCCGCCCACGGGAACTGCTCGCGACAGCGCGGGCAGGTCACGCGCACCGTCACCACCGGGCGACGTTCCGCCGGGAGTTCGCGGCTGTAGCCGCAATGGGGACAGGTCAGGGTCATCTCTTGATTCCGGAGAACGGAAGACGGAGGACGGCGCAGATCTTTTCTGTCTTCCGCCTTCTGTCATCTGTGGTCGGGGTCAGCCCATCAGGGCGGCCATGATGGCCTTCTGCACGTGCAACCGGTTCTCGGCCTCGTCGAAGACCACCGAATGCGGGCCTTCAATGACCTCGTCGCTGATTTCCTCGCCGCGGTGGGCGGGAAGGCAGTGCAGGACGACGCAGTCGGACGCCGCGGCGCCAACGATCTCGCTGTCGATCTGGAAGCCGGCGAAAGCTTTCTCACGCTCCCGCTGCTCGGCCTCCTGGCCCATGCTCGCCCAGACGTCGGTGTTGAGCACGTCGGCGCCGCGGGCCGCTTCCCGCGGGTCGTGGCTGTAGGAGATCCGCGCTCCGGCCGCCCGCGCCCGCTCCCTGACCCCGGAGTCGGGCGCGTAGCCTTTGGGGGTGGCAATCTGCAGTTTGAAGCCGAAGACCGTCGCGGCATTGATCCAGCTGTTGGCCATGTTGTTGCCGTCGCCGATCCAGCCGTAGGTCAGGTCGCGGTAGCTCCCCTTGTGTTCGCTGACCGTGAACAGGTCGGCCATCACCTGGCAGGGATGGTACAGGTCGGTCAGGCCGTTGATGACCGGCACGTCGGACCAGTGGGCCAGCTCTTCCACCGCGGCCTGGGAGAAGGTGCGGATCATGATGCCGTCGCAATAGCGGGCCATGACCCGGGCGGTGTCCTTGACCGGTTCGCCGCGCCCTAACTGGGTCGTCCCCGAGTGGAGGAAGAGGGCATGGCCGCCGAGCTGGAACATGCCGACCTCGAAGGAGACCCGGGTGCGGGTGGAGCTCTTCTCGAAGATCATGGCGAGGGTCTTGCCCTCGAGCAGCCGGTGCGGTTCGCCGCGCTTCTGCCGGGACTTGAGGTCGCGGGCCAGGGCGAAGATCTGCTCCAGCTGGTCCAGCCGCCAGTCGGCCAGGCTGAGGAAGTCCTTGTTCATGACGCGCTCCTGAAAAGTTGAATCGAAAAAATCAAGTCCACCTCAGATCCCCTGGAAGATTCCGTCCAGGATGCCGATCATCTCGTCGATCTCCGCTGCCGTCACCGTCAGCGGCGGGACGAAGCGCAGCACCTTGTCCTGGGTGACGTTGAGCAGCACACCGCGGGCATGCCCCTGCTTGACGATCTCGCCGCCGGGGATGGACAGCCCCATGCCGACCATCAGGCCGATGCCGCGCACCTCGGTCACGAAGGGGTAGCGCCCTTTCAGCCGGTTCAGCTCCGCCATAAGGTAGGACCCCATGCGCTCGGCGTTGTCCAGCAGCCCCTCGTCGAGCAGTGCGTGCACCGCGGCCAGAGCCGCAGCGGTCATCAGCGGATTGCCGCCGAAGGTGGAGCCGTGGGTGCCGGGCGAGAAGGCCGCAGCGATCTCGGCCCTGGCCAGCATGGTGCCGATCGGGGCGCCGCCGGCGAGCGCCTTGGCGAGGGTCATGATGTCCGGGGCCACCCCGAAGTGCTCGTGGGCGAAGAGCTTGCCGGTACGCCCCAGCCCGGTCTGGACCTCGTCGAAGATCAACAGCAGTCCCCGCTCGTCGCAGAGCTCGCGGACCGCCCGGAAATAGTCGCTTGATGGGACCTTGACCCCGCCTTCGCCCTGGATCGGCTCGAGCAGGATCGCGCAGGTGGCCGGGGTGACGGCCGCGCGCAGCGCCGCGATGTCGCTGAAGGGGACATGCTTGAAGCCGTGCAGCAGCGGGTCGAAGAAGCGCTGCACCTTCTCCTGGCCGGTGGCCGAAACCGTCGCCATGGTCCGGCCGTGGAACGATTCGGCGGCGGTGATGATCTCGAAGCAGTTCTCACCGCGGGTTTCCCGGCTGTACTTGCGGGCCAGCTTGATCGCCGCCTCGTTGGCCTCCGCCCCGGAGTTGCAGAAGAAGGCCTGGTCGGCGAAGCAGTGGCCGCAGAGCAGTTCGGCCAGCTCGATCTGCTGCGGGATGTGGTAGTAGTTGGAGCAGTGGATCAGGGCCGCCGCCTGCTCCTGGATGGCCTGGACCACCTTGGGATGGCAGTGGCCGAGGTTGTTCACCGCCACCCCGGCCAGGAAATCGAGGTACATCTTGCCGTCGGCGTCCCACAGCCGGCACCCCTGTCCCTTGACCGGGACGATGGGGTAACGGCCGTAGGTCTTCATGATGACCCGGTCGGCCCGGGCGATCCATTCAGCGGAAGTACTCATTGGTCGAACCTCGCGATGGCGGTACCGATTCCGGTGTCGGTGAAAATCTCCAGCAGGCAGGCATGTTCCATGCGGCCGTCGATGATATGGGTCTTCTTCACCCCCTCCTCGGCGGCGTCGACGCAGCAGTTGACCTTGGGGATCATGCCGCCGGTAATGGTGCCGTCGTTGATCAGGTGGGGGACCCGGGCGGTGTCGATGGTCGAGATCAGCCGGCCGTCCTTCCCCTTGACCCCCTCGACGTCGGTCAGCAGGATCAGCTTTTCAGCCTTGAGCGCCCCGGCCACGCGCCCGGCGACCAGGTCGGCGTTGATGTTGTAGGTCTCGCCGTTCAGGCCGACGCCGATCGGTGCGATGACCGGGATGAAGTTGCTCTTCTCCAGGGCGCCAATGATCTCGGGGTGGACGATCTCCACCTCGCCGACCATGCCGATGTCGATGATCTCCGGGGTCAGGGTCTCCGGGTTGATTCGTTGCATCTCCATTTTCCGCGCGACGATCAGGTTGCCGTCCTTGCCGGAGAGACCCACCGCCTTGCCGCCGTGACGGTTGATATTGGCGACGATCTCCTTGTTGACCTTGCCGCCCAGCACCATCTCCACCACGTCCATGGTCGCCCGGTCGGTGACCCGCATCCCCTGCACGAATTCGCTGACGATCCCCATCGACTTGAGAACCTGGCCGATCTGCGGGCCGCCGCCGTGGACCACCACCGGGTTGAGGCCGATGTACTTCATGAGGATGATGTCCTGGGCAAAGGATTCCTTGAGGCGCTCCTCGATCATGGCGTTGCCGCCGTACTTGATGACGATGGTGGCGCCGGAGAAGCGCTTGATCCAAGGGAGTGCCTCGAGCAGGACCCGGGCCTTGTTGATGACGTCTTGCATAACACCTCGGTGAAGGGCAAAAGGCTAAATTGCTCGGCGAAGGGCAAAGGGCTAAAGGCTAAGGGGGTTGCTTTTAACCCTTGGCCCTTTGCCCTTCGCCTTTAGCCGATAGCCTAAAGAATATACCGCGACAGATCCTCGTCCTGAACGATTTCGGCCAGCCGCGCCCGGACGTAGCCGGCATCGATCACGATCCGCTTCTCCTGCCGTTCGGGGGCGTCGAAGGAGAGATCCTCCAGCAGCTTCTCCAGGATCGTATGCAGGCGCCTGGCACCGATGTTCTCGGTGCGGTCGTTGACCGTCGCCGCGGTGCGGGCCAGTTCATGGATGCCGTCCTCGGTGAACTCCAGGGCCAGCTCCTCGGTGGCCAGGAGGGCCTGGTACTGGCGGATCAGGGCGTTCTTCGGCTCGGTGAGGATGCGCACGAACTCCTCTTCGCCGAGGCTTTCCAGCTCGACGCGGATCGGAAACCGCCCCTGCAGTTCGGGGATCAAATCCGAGGGCTTGGCGACGTGGAAGGCCCCGGCGGCGATGAACAGGATGTGGTCGGTCTTCACCGGGCCGTGCTTGGTGTTGACCGTGCTTCCCTCGACGATCGGCAGAATGTCGCGCTGCACCCCCTCGCGGGAGATCTCCGGGCCCTGTCCCCCCTCGCGGCTGGCGATCTTGTCGATTTCGTCGATGAAGATGATGCCGCTCTGTTCGGTGCGTTCCCGGGCCAGGGTCTGGACCTTCTCCATGTCGACGAGCTTCTCCGCCTCGCTGGCGATCAACTGCTCTCTCGCTTCGGCCACCTTCAGCCGCCGGCGCTTGGTTTTTTTCGGAAAGAGGTTGCCGAGCATATCCTTGAAGTTGATCCCCATCTCCTCGGTCCCCTGGGGAGTGAAGACCTCCATCATCGGCATCTTCACTTCCTGGGTCTCGAGCTCGACAAAGCGTTCGTCGAGTTTGCCCTGGCGCAGCAGCTGGCGCAGCTTGTCCCGCGTCCCCGAGCCATGTTCGGCGATGCCGGCCTCCCCCTGGGCGGCGAGCCCGGCGCTCTCCCCCGGCAGCAGGAGTTCGAGGAGCCGCTCCTCGGCGAGGTCCTCGGCCTTGACCCGCACCGCCTGGGCTTCTTCCGCCTTGACCATGATGATCGCCAGTTCGAGCAGGTCGCGGACCATGCTCTCGACGTCGCGGCCGACGTAACCGACCTCGGTGAACTTGGAGGCCTCGACCTTGACGAAGGGGGCCTGGGCGAGCTTGGCCAGGCGCCGGGCGATCTCGGTCTTGCCGACTCCGGTGGGGCCGATCATGATGATGTTCTTCGGCGCGATTTCGTCGCGCAGCTCGTCGGGCACCTGCTGGCGCCGCCAGCGGTTGCGCAGCGCCACCGCCACGGCGCGCTTGGCCCCCTTCTGGCCGACGATGTAGCGGTCGAGCTCGGAGACGATTTCGCGGGGAGTGAAGTTGGTCACGGCAACGCCTCCACGGAAATCCGGTCGTTGGTGTAGATGCAGATGTCGGCGGCGATTCTGAGCGCCTGTTCGGCGATTTCCCGGGCCGCAAGGGTCGAATGGGCGACCAGCGCCCGGGCGGCGGCCTGGGCGTAGGGGCCGCCGGAGCCGATGGCGGCGATGCCGTCGTCGGGCTCGATGACGTCGCCGGCCCCGGAGAGGACCAGGGTGGTCGTCGCGTCCGCCACGATCAGCAGCGCCTCGAGCCGGCGCAGAACCCGGTCGGTGCGCCAGTCCTTGGCCAGGGCCACCGCCGCCCGCGCCAGGTTGCCGCGGAACTCCTGGAGCTTGGCGTCGAACTTCTCGAACAGGGTGAAGGCGTCGGCGGTGCTGCCGGCAAACCCGGCGAGAACCTTGCCGTCGTACATCCGTCGCAGCTTGCAGGCGGTATGCTTCATCACCGTGTTGCCGAGGGTCACCTGCCCGTCGCCGGCCATGGCCACCGCGGCTTCTTTGCGTACACAGACGATTGTCGTTCCCTTGAACATCCCGTTCCTTGCTGCGGTCTTTTAGACCGCGGAAAAATGCGCCCAATATATCACAAGGCCGTGGTCAACAAAAGAAAAATGCCGCAGTTCCCGGGCCGCACCAAGGGGGCGGACCAAGGAACTGCGGCGATCGGCAGCGGCCAGGGCCGCGCTCAGGAACGCGGCAGGGTCAGGATGGCCGTGGTCCCCTCGCCCGGTGTACTCTCCAGGCGGATGCTGCCGCCATGATCCTGGACGAAGAGCCGGGCATAAAAGAGGCCGAGGCCGAAGCCGCGCACCTGACCGGTATGATCGGGGTCGACCTGGTAGAACTTTTCGAAGATTTTGGGCAGTTCCTCGCGGCGGAAGCCGCACCCGGTATCTCGGATCACCAGGCGGACGCAGTCGCCATCCACCGCGCTGTCGATGCTCACCCGGCCCCCCGGCGGGGTAAACTTGATGGCGTTGTCGAGAAGGGCCTGGATGGCGAAGGCGATGCGCCGGCGGTCGAGTTGCAGGGTCGGCAGCGGGTCGTCGACGCTGCAACTGAGCACCACCCCTTTGCTTTCGGCGGCGCCATCGCGCTCGACGAGAAGCTTTTGCAGGACCTCCTTGAGGGCGACCGGTTCCCGTGCCGGCGGCCCCTCGTTGAGAATCACCTCGCTGTAGTCGAGAAGGTCCTGAATCAGGTGGCCGAGGTAGTCAGATTCCTCGAGAATCAGCTCCAGGGTGTCCCGGAAGGACGGATCGGCGGGGTTGCCGATCCCCCGGGCGAGATTCTGGATGAAAAGGGAAATCGCGGTGATCGGGGTCTTCAGCTTGTGCGAGATCAGGCCGAGGAAGTCGGACTTGAGCCGGTCCATGCGCTTGAGGTGGATCAGCTCTTCCTTGAGGACTTTCTTCTCCAGGACCTTGTCGATGGTGGTCTTGAGCTGCAGCAGGTTGATCGGCTTGTTGATGAAGTCGTCGGCGTCGGCCTTGAGCGCCCGCAGGATGACCTCCTTGTCGGCATAGCCGGTCATCACCACGACCAGCTGGTCGGGCCGGCGTTCCTTGATCTGCCTGAGCAGGTCGAGGCCGTTCATGATCGGCATCATCACGTCGGTGAGGATGACGTCGACCGTTTCCCGCTCAAGCAGCCGGAGGGCTTCCGCGCCGTTCTCGGCCTGCAGGATGCGATAGCCTTTGAGGATCTTGGCGCACAGGTCGCGGATGACGCTTTCGTCGTCGACGACGAGGATGCTGCGTCCGTCGAGGCGTTGCTGCAGCTGGGATTCTTCGGCAAGGTTAAGGCGCACGTCGGATTTCCCCGGGTGACGGTTACTTGAGGGGCGGGGTGAACAGGGCCAGCAGCTCCACCGGCGCATCGCCGCTGTTCTTCAGGCCGTGGGTTATCCCGCTGGGGGCGACACAGCAACTGCCGGCGGCGACCGGGATGCGCTCTTCGCCCATGGTACAGATCGCCTCGCCGCTCAAGATGTAGAAAGTTTCGGTTTGGCCGTCATGGGTATGGGGCAGGATCTCCCCCCCCGGCTCGATCCGACCGCGGTGGACTGAAAGGGCCGGATTGAGGGCGGCGGTCACCACATCACGCAAAAAGAAGCGCTCGTGCTTGGGATGCGGGTATTCTTCCTGCTCGGCGGTGCGGACAACGGTTCCTGCGGTCATGCTGAGGTCTCCCCTTCGGTGTTGAGGTTGCTCTCCGAGCCCGGGATCGGGGTGGCGACGCGGCGCTCAGCCGAGCAGTTCGGCCAGCAGCTGCGGCGCCCGGGCGAGGGCCGCGTCGAGCTGGCTCGGATCGTTGCCGCCGGCCTGGGCCAGGTCGGGCCGACCGCCGCCGCGACCGCCGACTGTTTCGGCCAGCGGCTTGATCAGCGCTCCGGCCTGGACCCGGGCGGTCAGGTCCCTGGTCACCGCCACCAGCAGGCTGGCCTTGTCGCCCTCTTTGGCGCCGAGGGCGATCACCCCGGAGCCGAGCCGTTCCCGCAGCTGGTCGGCCAGCTCGCGCAGCTGCCTGGCGTCGAGGCCGTCGACCCGCGCGGCGAGGAGGGGGACGCCGGCCACCGCCACCGCCTGATCGAGGAGTTGCAGGGAGCGGTTGGCGTTGAGGCGCGCCTGCAGGGTCTCCACCTCCCGTTCCAGCTCCTTCTGTCGTTCGAGGAGGCGCTGAAGGCGGGGCTCGAGCTGGGCCGGTTCGCTTTTGAGCAGCCTGGCGAGGCTGTCGACGGACTCTTCCTGCTGCTGCACGGCGGCCAGCGCGCGGGCGCCGGTGAGCGCCTCAATGCGCCGCACCCCGGCGGCAATGCCGCTCTCCTGGACGATCTTGAACAGGCCGATGTCCCCGGCGGCCCGGGTGTGGGTGCCGCCGCACAGCTCCATGGAGAAGTCGCCGACCTTCACCACCCGCACCTGGTCGCCGTACTTTTCGCCGAACAGGGCGGTGGCCCCGGCGGCGATCGCCGCGTCGGCCGCCATCTCCTCGACCGTGACCCCCTGGTTCTGGCGGATGCGGGCGTTGACCCGCCGCTCCACCTCCGCGATTTCCGCGACGGAGAGGGCGGAAAAGTGGGTGAAGTCGAAGCGCAGCCGTTCGGGAGTGACCAGCGAGCCGGCCTGCTTGACGTGGTCGCCGAGGACCTCGATCAGGGCCGCCTGGAGGATGTGGGTGGCGGTATGGTTGAGGGCTGTCGCCTGGCGGGCGGCGGCGTCGACCTGCAGGTTGACGGCGTCGCCGCGATGGATCGTGCCGGAGACCACCCGGGCGGCATGGACGGTCAGCTCCGGCAGCGGTTTGCGGCTGTCGAGCACCTCCAGTTCGCCTCCCGGGGCGAGGATCCGGCCGCGGTCGCCGACCTGACCGCCCGATTCGCCGTAGAAGGGGGTTTGGGTGCAGACGACCTCGATCTCGTCGCCGCTGCCGGCCGCCTCGACCGGAACCCCGGCCTTGAGCAGGGCGGCGACCGTGCCGTCGCCGAAGGTCGTCTGGTAGCCGGTGAACTCGCTGCGGACCCCGCTCTCCAGCAGGTGACGATAGACCGCCGCGATGGCCGCATCACCGGAGCCCTTCCAGTGTTCCCGGGCTTTTTTCCGCTGCTCGTCCATGCAGGCCTCGAAACCGGCCTCGTCGAGGGCAAAGCCGTCCTTTTCGACGATGTCGGCGGTCAAATCGACCGGAAAGCCGAAGGTGTCGTAGAGCTTGAAGACGGTCTCCCCGGGGAGGATCGTCTCCCCGGCGGCGCGCAGCTTGGCGACCTCCTCCTCGAGGATGCGCAGGCCGTTGTCGAGGGTCTGGATGAAACGTTCCTCCTCGTTCTTCACCACCCGGGCGACGAACTCCTTGCGGGCGGCCTCCTCGGGGTAGGCCCCGGCCATCGACTCAAGGACGAAGACCGCGGTCTTGAACAGGACCGGCCCCTCGAAGCCGAGCATCTTGGCGTGGCGCATGGCACGGCGCATGATCCGCCGCAGCACGTAGCCGCGTCCCTCGTTGGCCGGCAGTACGCCGTCGGCGATGAGAAAGGCGGTGGCCCGGCTGTGGTCGGCGATGACCCGCATCGACACGTCGTGGTCGGGGGCGCTGCCGTAGGGCTTGCCGGAAAGCTCCTCGACGTAGGCGATGATCCCCCGCAGCAGGTCGGTGTCGTAGTTGGATGTGACCCCCTGCATCACGGTGCAGATCCGCTCCAGGCCCATGCCGGTGTCGACCGAGGGTTTCGGCAGCGGGGTCAGGGTGCCGTCCTTGGCGCGGTCGAACTGCATGAAGACGTTGTTCCAAATCTCCATGTAGCGGTCGCAGTCGCAGCCGACGGCGCACTCGGGGCGGCCGCAGCCGACCTCGGGTCCGTTGTCCCAGAAGATCTCGGTGCACGGGCCGCAGGGGCCGGTATCGCCCATCGACCAGAAATTGTCCTTCTCGCCGAAGCGGAAGATGCGCTCTTTGGGCACTCCTTCCTGTCCGTGCCAGAGGGCGGCCGCCTCGTCGTCGTCGTTATAGACGGTGACGTAGAGGCGGCTCTTGTCGAGCTGCAGATCGACGGTGAGAAACTCCCAGGCGAAGGCAATTGCCTCCGGCTTGAAGTAGTCGCCGAAGGAGAAGTTGCCGAGCATCTCGAAGAAGGTGTGGTGGCGGGCGGTTCGACCGACGTTTTCCAGGTCGTTATGCTTGCCGCCGGCGCGCACGCATTTCTGCGACGAGGCGGCCCGCACGTAGCCGCGCTTTTCATTGCCGAGGAAACAGTCCTTGAACTGGTTCATGCCGGCGTTGGTGAAGAGCAGCGTCGGATCGTTGTGGGGGATCAGCGACGACGACGCGACCACGGTGTGGCCGCGTTCGGCGAAGAAGCGTAAAAAACGGCTGCGGAGTTCGTTCCCGGTGATCATGACGGACCTATGCTACCTCTCTCGGTTCTGTTTCAAGACGCTCAGCACCAGGGCGAGGGGAAAGCCCCGGCGCAGAAAAAATCCAGTCACCCGGCGCCGTTGCCGGTCGTCGGCGGCAGCCCAGGAAAAGTCGGGATAGCGCCGCTCCAGAAGGGCGGCGAGCAGGTTCTCGTCGGCGCCGTCGCCGCCGGCCTCGGCAATGGCGGCGTCGGCCTCCTCCGCGGCGATCCCGTGGCGCAGCAGGTCCTGTCTGAGCCGGGTGCCGACCGCGCGGCCGCCGGCCACCAAGCTGCGCGCCCGCAGCCTGGCGTAGCGGGCGTCGTCGAGATAGCCGAGCTCGGTGCAGCGCTGCACGGCGGCGGCGATCGCCGCTTCGGCGAAACCGCGGCGGCGCAGCCGCTCCCGCAGATCGGCGCTGCTGCGCTCGCAGCGGGCGAGGAGCCGCAGGGCGGTGCTGAAGGGGTCAGAAGCGCTCAATTTCCGGCTTGTCGTCACTCTTTCCGGTTTCCGCCTCCGTCTGCTGCTCCTTATCGAAATCATCCCAGGAGAGGTCGGAGGCTGAGGAGATTCCCGACACCTTGAGCTTGAAGTCGTCCGGGTTGGAGCATTGGCGCAGCGCCTCTTCGAAGGTGATCAGCTTCCTCTGCAACAGGCCCATCAGCGACTGGTCGAAGGTCTGCATGCCGTAGGAGACGTACCCCTGGGCGATGGCGTCGCGCAGCAGCCGGGTCTTCTCCTTGTCGTCGATCAGTTCGCGCACCCGCGCGCTGGAAACCATGACCTCGACCGCGGCGACCCGCCCCTTGCCGTCGGCCCGGGGCACCAGGCGCTGGGAGACCACCCCCTTGAGGATCGCCGCGAGCTGCAGGCGGACCTGGCGCTGCTGGTGGGGGGGGAAGACCGAGATGATGCGGTTGATGGTCTCCGGCGCGTCGACGGTATGCAGCGTCGAGAGGACCAGGTGGCCGGTCTCGGCGGCGGTGATCGCCGTCTCGATGGTCTCGTAGTCGCGCATTTCTCCGACCAGGATGACGTCGGGGTCCTGGCGCAGGGCGCTCTTCAGGGCAACGTCGAAGCCCTCGGTGTCGAAGCCGACCTCACGCTGGTTGATGATGCTCTTCTTGTCGCGATGCAGGTACTCGATCGGGTCCTCGACGGTGACGATGTGGGCGGTGCGATGGAGGTTGATGTAGTCGATCATCGCCGCCAGGGTGGTCGATTTTCCCGACCCGGTGGCGCCGGTGACGAGAATCAGGCCGCGCGGTTCCATGACGATCTTCTTCAGTACCGGCGGCAGTTGCAGGTCGTCGAGGGACTTGATGTCGAAGGGGATGGCGCGGAAGACCATCGACACCGAGCCGCGTTGGGCGAAGATGTTGACGCGAAAACGTCCCAAACCGGGGACGCCGTAGGAGAGATCGGCCTCGTGGACCTTCTCGAAGCGTTCCCGCTGCTGCTCGTTCATGATGTCGAGAGCCATCTGCCGGGTCTGGTCCGGGCTGATGCGCGGCGCCTTGGACAGCGGGCGCAGAGCCCCGTCGATGCGGTAGATGGGCGGCAGGCCGGCCTTGAGGTGGACGTCCGAGGCGCGGGCCTTGAGTGCCAGGCCGAGGATGTCGTTGAGCTGCATGGATCAGTCTTCCTTGGCCGCGGCCGGGTAGAGTCCGAAATGCTCGACGACGCGGGCCTCGATAGCCGCGGCGGTTTCCGGGTGCTCGGTGAGGAACTGCTTGGCGTTCTCCCGGCCCTGGCCGATGCGCTCGCCGGCGAAAGAATACCAGGCGCCGCTCTTCTCGACGATGCCGGTGTCGGCGCCGAGGTCGACGATGTCGCCGACGCGGGAGATGCCGGCACCGTACATGATGTCGAACTCGGCCTCCTTGAAGGGGGGCGCGACCTTGTTCTTCACTACCTTGACCCGGGTGCGGTTGCCGATCACGTCCTGCCCCTGCTTGAGGGCGGCGATGCGGCGGATATCCATGCGCAGGGAGGCGTAGAACTTGAGGGCGTTGCCGCCGGTGGTGGTCTCCGGGTTGCCGAACATCACTCCGATCTTCATCCGGATCTGGTTGATGAAGATCACGCAGCAGTTGGACTTGCTGATGGTGGCGGTGAGCTTGCGCAGCGCCTGCGACATCAGCCGCGCCTGCAGGCCCATGTGCGAGTCGCCCATCTCCCCCTCGATCTCGGCCCGCGGCACCAGGGCGGCGACCGAGTCGACCACCAGCACGTCGATGGCGCCGCTGCGCACCAGCACCTCGGTGATCTCCAGGGCCTGCTCGCCGGTGTCGGGTTGGGAGACCAGAAGGTCGTCGGTCTTCACCCCGAGCTTGCGGGCGTATCCGATATCGAGGGCGTGCTCGGCATCAACGAAGGCGGAAATGCCGCCGTGCTTCTGCGCCTCGGCGATGATGTGCAGGGCAAGGGTGGTCTTGCCGGAGGACTCGGGACCGAAGATCTCGATGATGCGGCCGCGGGGGACGCCACCGACGCCGAGGGCGATATCGAGCGCCAGCGAGCCGGTGGAAATGGTTTCCACGTTGGGGATCACGGCATCGGTGCCGAGACGCATGATGCTCCCCTTGCCGAACTGCTTTTCGATCTGGCCCAGCGCCAGCTCGATGGCGCGGTCGCGATTATTTTCAGCCATCTGTTCCTCCTCGGGGGTTGATGGTTGCAGGTTACGGGGTTTCGGCGCCGGCGGACGAATCACCAAGGATCACGCTGTGCCGGGGCAGATGCAGCGCCCCGCCGGGCTTAAGCCGGCTTTCGTAGAGAACCAGGCGCTCAACCGGCAGCCGGCCGCACGCCAGATCCTGGAACCGGGCCAGTACGGGGGCGGCGGCCAGTCCCCGCCCCCGGTAGCGGCCGAGGGTCAGATGAGGGGTAAAGGGGCGCTGCTCGCGGGGAATGCCCGCTTCCGGGAGCCGCTGTTCGAAGGCGTCATGGAGGGCCGCCAACTCCCCCCGGTCGCGGACTCCCAGCCAGAAAACCCGGGCTCGGTCCGCTGCGGGGAAGGCGCCGAGGCCGGTCAGGTCAACGGCGAAAGGGACGTGCAGGCGCCCTATCGATAGCATGATTTCGCCTATTTTTTCAAGCGATTCTTCGTCGATGTCGCCGAAAAAGCGCAACGTCAGATGCAGCGTTTCGGGGTTGCTCCAGCGGACCGCGGGCAGCTCGGCGCGCAGGGTCCGATGCAGTTGCCGCAGGCGGTCGCGCAGCGGCTCCGGCAGGGGGACGGCGAGAAAGGCGCGGATCACCCCTCTGCTCCCGGGGACGGGGCGCCGGCAGCCGGGGATTCATCATGGACCGCCGGCAGCAGTAGGTGGAAGGCGCTCCCCCCCCGGTTGCCGGCGGTGCCGGGGCTCTCCACCCAGACCATGCCGCCGTGGGCTTCGATGACGCCCTTGACCAGCGCCAGGCCGAGGCCCACCCCCTTGCCGCCGAAGCGGCTGGTGGAGGTGAAATGGCCGGCGACCTCCCCGACTTCGTAGAACTTGTCGAAGATCCGCAGCTGTTCGTCGGGATCGATGCCGACCCCGGTGTCCCGAATCGAAACCTGCAGCAGCGAGCCGGGGGGCGGATTGCTGAAAAACCGGGGCGAGAAAGGCCGCAACTGCTCCTGCCGGAGCTGGATCTGTTCGCGGCTCTGCAGGGCGCCGCTGATCTCGATATGCCCGCCGGTCGGGGTGAATTTCAGGGCATTTTCCAGGAGCCGGCCGAAGGTCTTCCGGAGGTGATGGGGGTCGCCGTAAAGGTGCACCGTGTCGGGGAATTCGCCGACCGCCAGCTGCAGTTGGCGGTCGGCCAGCCGCCCCCGGAATTCCTCGCCGAGGAGCGCAAGCAGGTCGCAGGGGTTGACCGGTTCCCGGCTCAGGTAGAGATCCTGGGATTCGATCCGCGCCACCTCCAGCAGATCGCGAACCACGTCGTTGAGGCGCTGCCCCCCCTGGCGGACGGCGGACAGTGCCGCTTTCGCGTCGGCATCGAGCATCGGAGCCAGGCGTTCG
>Ga0210142_1000141_pt1 | contig 16101 bp, 14 predicted proteins | sample Goodyear_PhragC__FD_184869 | JGI IMG/M metagenome (GOLD analysis project Ga0210142, IMG submission 184869) | Wetland microbial communities from San Francisco Bay, California, USA, that impact long-term carbon sequestration - Goodyear_PhragC_D2... | ecosystem: Environmental > Aquatic > Marine >...
GATCAAGCGGCGGATTCCGCTCCTCCGGAAATCCGCCTTGCGAACAAGCCCGAGGGTTGCGACCGCGAATGCGGGCGCCTTCAGGGGTGTGCCCCGCCGCAGGCGGGGATCAAGCGGCGGATTCCGCTCCTCCGGAAATCCGCCTTGCGAACAAGCCCGAGGGTTGCGACCGCGAATGCGGGCGCCTTCAGGGGTGTGCCCCGCCGCAGGCGGGGATCAAGCGGCGGATTCCGCACCTGCGGAATCCGCTTGCGAAACGAGCCTTCAGTCCAGGCCGAGGTAGGCCTTCTGCACGGCCTCGTTCGTCTTCAGCTCGGCCGCCGGCCCGGCGAGCGTGATGACGCCGGTCTCCATCACGTAGCCGCGGTGAGCAGCGTCGAGCGCCATCAGCGCGTTCTGCTCGACGAGCAGCACCGGCGTCCCCTGCGCGTTGATGGTCTGGATGATCTCGAAGATCTTCTCGACGAAGATCGGGGCGAGCCCCATCGACGGCTCGTCGAGGAGGAGCAGCTTCGGGCGGGCCATCAGCGCCCGTCCGATCGCGCACATCTGCTGCTCGCCGCCGGACATCGTCCCCGCCTTCTGCGTGCGGCGCTCGAAGAGCCGCGGGAACAGCTCGAAGACACGATCCATGTCCCCCTGGAAGTTCTCCCGGTCGGTGCGCTGGAAGGCGCCCATCTCCAGGTTCTCGGTCACCGTCATGCGGGGGAACAGGCGCCGGCCCTCCGGGCTCTGTGCGATCCCGTTCTTGACGATCGTGTGGGGCGCGGCCGTCGTGATCTCCTCCCCCTGGAAGCGGATCGACCCCTGCCGTGGGCGGTTGAGCCCGTTGATCGCACGCAGCGTGGTGGACTTCCCCGCCCCGTTGGCCCCGATCAGGGTCACGATCTCGCCGGCGCCGACCCGGAGGGAGACCCCCTTGAGCGCGTGGATCGCCCCGTAGTAGACGTGGACGTCCTCGAGCGCGAGTATGTCTCCGTCGCGGGGCGGCGCGGGGACGGGAGAGGGCCGCGCGGCAGAGCTCACGCCGCGGCGCCCTTGCCGAGGTAGGCCTCGATCACGCGTTCGTCCGCCTGGATCTCCGCGGGGGAGCCCTCGGCGATCTTCGCCCCGTACTCGAGCACGGTGATCCGCTCCGACACCCCCATCACGACCTTCATGTCGTGCTCGATCAGGAGCACGGCGAGGTCCTTCTCGTCGCGGACGCGCCGGACGAACGCCGTGAAGTCCGCGCTCTCCTGTGGGTTCATCCCGGCCGTCGGCTCGTCGAGGAGCAGGAGCTTCGGGTCGGTCGCGAGCGCCCGGGCCACCTCGAGCCGCCGCTGGTCGCCGTACGGCAGGCCCCCGGCGCGCTCCGAGTGACGGCGCTTGAGCCCGCAGTACGAGAGCAGCTCGCGCGCGCGGTCGCGCGCCTCAGCCTCCTCCCGTTTCACGCGCCGCGTGCGCACGATCGCGCCGAGGATCCCGCTGTGCAGCCTGCAGTGCATCCCGACGAGCACGTTCTCGAGCGCGGTCATCTGCGAGAAGAGGCGGATGTTCTGGAACGTCCGGCCGATGCCGAGCGCCGTGATCGCGTGCGGCGGGAGGTAGGAGACCTCGGTCCCGTCGAACACGATCGACCCGGACGTCGGCTTGTAGACGCCGGTCAACTGGTTGAAGAACGTCGTCTTCCCGGCCCCGTTCGGCCCGATCAGCGCGACGATCGCGCCGCGGGGGATCGTGAAGTCGATGTCGTCCGACGCGAGCAGGCCGCCGAACTCCTTGCGGACCTTCGTCGCGACGAGCAGGTTGTCGGCGACGCTCATCAGTCGTCGCTCGGGTCTCTGTCGGTCAGGGCGCCCTCGGTCTGCACGTCGTAGAACGGCGTGTCGTGGACACCCTCCTCGAACTCGATCTTGTGGCGTCGCTCGGGGATCAGCCCTGCGGGTCGGAACAGCATCATCAGGACGATGATGATCCCGTAGATGCCGAACTGGTACTTCGTCGGGTCGAAGTTGAGCCCCGCGTCCTGGATCTTGCTCCCGATCGTCGACAGCCCGTCGAAGTTGAGGTAGGCGAGGATCATCCCGCCGACGGTCACCCCCCAGATGCTGCCCATGCCGCCCAGGATCACCATGCAGAGCAGGAAGACGGAGATGTTGAAGTAGAAGTCCGCCGGGAACGCGCCCGACTTGAAGCTCGCGTAGTACGCCCCCGCGATCCCGCCGAAGAGGGCGCCGAGCGCGTAGGCCCACGTCTTCGTCCGCATCAGCGGCACGCCCATCGCCGCCGCCGCGGTCTCGTCCTCGCGGATCGCGATCCAGGCGCGTCCGAGCCGCGAGTCCCTGAGCCGCACGGAGCAGAACACCGTGAGCAGGAGCAGCAGGAACGCGACGATGTAGTACCAGCGCTCGCGGTTGTCCGAGGCCTGGAAGTTGTCGGGCAGGCCGACGGCGCTCAGGAGCGGGAAGCCGACCGGGTCGATCGGGGCGATCCCGAAGGTGCCGTTCGTGAGGTTGAAGCCGCCGAAGCTGTCTCCGTTGCGGACGACCTGCGGGATGATCTCCCCGAAGCCCAGGGTGACGATCGCGAGGTAGTCGCCGCGCAGCCGCAGGGTCGGCAGGCCGATGACGATGCCGGCGAGCATCGTCAGCAGCCCGGCGACGATCAGCACCAGCCACATGGTCACGTGGATGCCGACCTGCTCGTTGCTCACCGACGAGCCGAGGTGGAACTTGATCTGCTCGAAGTGCTGGGACGCGAGCCAGCCGGCGGTATAGGCGCCGACCGCGTAGAACGCGACGTAGCCGAGGTCGAGCAGGCCGCAGTACCCGACGACGATGTTGAGCCCGACGGCCATCATCGTGAACGCGATCATCACGACGAGCGTGCCCGTGGTCGGCATGAAGTCGCCGATCAGCGGCAGGTTGCGCATGCCGTCCTCGATGAACGGGTACAGCAGACCGAGCGCGATGACGGCAGGGACCAGCCAGACGTTCGGGTTGTCCCGCGCGCGGCTCCTCACGCGGTCGATGTAGGAGCTCATGCGCCCTCCGGCGTCTGCTCGCCGAGCAGGCCCTGCGGTCGGAACACGAGCACGGCAATGAGGATGGCGAACACGATCGTGCGCGTCCAGTCACCACCGGGCGCGTGCCACGTGAGGCCCTCGTTGAACGACTGGACGAACCCGATCAGGAGCGCCCCGAGCACGGCGCCCGCGAGGTTTCCGATGCCACCCAGCACCGCCGCCGTGAACGCGATCAGGCCGAGCTCGAAGCCCGTGTCGTAGCGGATGTTGTACTCGAGCAGGAACACGAGGCCGGCGACGGCCGCGAGCGCTCCGGCGATGACGAACGTGACCGAGATCGTCCGGTTGACGTTGATCCCCATCATCGCCGAGGCCTCCGTGTCCTGCGAGACCGCGCGCATCGCCTTGCCCTGCCGCGTGTAGTTCACGAACGACCTCAGAGCGATCAGCGCGGGCACGATGATCGCGAGCGCGAAGACCAGCTTCCACGTGACGCGGATGTCGCCGATCGTGAACGCGGCGCCCTGCGGGATCAGGTCGGAGCCGCTCTCGTAGTCAACGCCGTAGAGCGCGAGCGAGATGTTCGAGACGATGAACGACATGCCCACCGCGGTGATCAGCGGCGTGAGCCGCGGCGCGTGCCGCAGCGGACGGTAGGCGATCCGCTCGATCGTCGCGTTCACGATCGCGAACAGCGGGATCGTGACCGCGAGCGTGACGATGATCCCGCCGACGACCACGAGGTTGCTCGAGTCCCCGGTCAGCCCGAGCACCGATAGGAGCATCGTGCTCGCCACGAGGCCGGAGAGCGAGAACACGTCGCCGTGGGCGAAGTTGATCAGCTGCAGGATCCCGTAGACCAGCGTGTAGCCGAGCGCGACGACGCCGTAGATCGAGCCGCGGGTGAGGCCGTCGAGCGCGACGTTGACGAACTCCTCGGGCCCCTTGACGAAGTTGACGACGAGCCAGAGGCCGATGACCGCCACGAAACCGAGCCCGATCCCGTTGACGACCTTCGGGTTCCGCAGCGTGCGCAGGATGTTGTTGCCCGTCTCGCGCATGACGATCGCGCGACTCTAGAACGAAAGGGGGCGGGAGAGCAACAGCCCTCCCGCCCCCTCGAGCGGTTCGCGACGAAGCGCGGAGCCGCCTACGTGCCTCCCGCCGCCTGCACCGTCTCGGGCTTCGGCGAGATCGTCGTCTCCGTCGTCAGCTCGTCGGTCGCCTTGTAGATCGTGAAACCGACGACGGCACCCGAGGCCTCCTCGGGGTCGCCGTTGGCGTCGATCTTGAAGGACCCGAGCAGCCCGTCGGTGACGTTCGTCTCGAACAGCTTCGCGATCACGTCCGAGCGGGTTCCGTCGGACGCGGCGATCGCGTCGAACAGGATCTGGGCGGCCTGGCCGCCGTAGATCGCGTACGGGTCGATCGCCTTGCCCTGGAGCGGGCCGGACTGGAGGCCGTCGATGAAGCCGAGGGCCGCGCCCTTGAAGGAGTCGATCGGCACGCCGGCCACCGACATGAACATGCCCTTCGCGGCCGTGCCGGACTCGTCGATCGTCGACTGGGTCGTGAACCCGTCGGGCGCGAGCAGCTTGACCGCCCCGTCGTTCGGCCCGAGGACGGCGACCTTGTCCTTGATCACCTGCGCGCCGTTCTCGTCGATCAGGCCGCCGAGGAACACGGCATCTGCGCCGCTGGCCTTGATCTTGTTGAACTGCGACGTGTAGCTCGTCGCCTTCGGATCCCAGGCCTCGAAGCCGGCGATCTTGATCCCGACGGACTCGGCCGCGTTGCGCGTCGTGGTCGCGACGCCGAGGCCGTACGCCTCCTTGTCGTTCAGGATGTAGACGCTCTTGATCCCCTGCGCCTGCATGAACTCGGCCAGAGCAGCACCCTGGTACGCGTCGTGCGCGACGACCCGCACGTAGTTGCGGGTCCCCGACGGGTAGTACTTGTCGGGCTCCGTCGTGTCGCACCCGCCGGGCAGGTTGACCGTCAGGCACGGGTACGTGTTCGCAGGCGAGACCAGCGCGATGCCACCGTCCGGCGCCTGGTTCAGCACCGGGATCTCGATCGCCGCGCACCCGGAGTTGAAGGTGCCGACGACGCCGATGACCTTGTCGTTCGCGGCGTATGCGTTCGCGTTCTGCGAGCACTTGCCCGAGTCCCACTTGCCGGCCTGCGCGGTCGCGTCGTCACAGGACTGGTAGCCGATGTTGTAGTCGCCGGCTTTCCAGTTCTGCTGTTCGAGCTGGTACCGGATCGCTGCGACGATCTGCTCCGTCTGCGTCCGGGACGACCCCTGGAGCGCGAAGTCGGACGCGACGATGTAGTCGGGATCCCCGTCGCCCTTGTACTCGATCGCCGTGCACGACGATGAGGGCAGGGCCTCGGGTGCGCCGCCTCCGCCGCCTCCGCCACAGCCCGCAGCAACGAGGGCAAACGCGGCAACGACGAACCCGGCGAGGAACACCCCGGTTCGCTTGGGCTTCAAGCTCATCCTCCTCCTTGGTGGACCGACCGGTGCCCGGCACGCGCCGGGCTTCCCTGAAGTGCGCGGAGAGTCTAGGCGATTCGCGGGCGCGCCGAGGTCGTGGCGTCGCACCCGGCCGCGCCCGGGCCCTGCGACCCGGCCTCTACGATCTGCGCAGGCCGAAGTGGCGGAACTGGTAGACGCGCCGGACTCAAAATCCGGTGCCCGCAAGGGCGTGTGGGTTCGAGCCCCACCTTCGGCATCGCTGGTGATATGACGCGGGAGTGAGGATCGGGATCCTGACCGGTGGAGGCGACGTGCCGGGCCTCAACCCGTGCATCAAGGCGGTCGTGAACCGCGTCGTGCACGACGGCCACGAGGTCGTGGGGATCCGTCGCGGCTGGGCAGCGCTCCTCCACCACGACCTCGACGACCCGGCCTCGGCCGCGGAGTGGTTCCGGCCGCTCACGTCGGCCACGGTGCGCACGATCGATCGCACGGGGGGGACGTTCCTGCACACCTCGCGCACGAACCCGAGCCGGGTCAAAGCATCTGAGGTTCCGGCGCATCTGGTGGGCAGCGTGGACGGCGAGGGCCCGTTCGACTTCACCGAGCACGCGCTGCGGGTGGTGGAGGCGCTCGGGATCGACACGCTGATCCCGATCGGCGGCGACGACACGCTCTCCTACGCGCTGCGGATGCACGAGGAGGGCGTGCCCGTGATCGCGATCCCGAAGACGATGGACAACGACGTCCACGGAACCGACTACTGCATCGGCTTCTCGACCGCGGTGACACGCGGAGTGCAGTTCATCCACAACCTGCGCACCTCGACGGGCTCGCACGAGCGGATCGCGGTGATCGAGCTCTTCGGCCGCTACAGCGGCGAGACGTCCCTGGTGACCGCGTACCTCGCGGGTGTCGACCGGGCGGTCATCTCGGAGGTCCCGTTCGACGTCGAGCGTCTCGGCCGGCTGCTCCTCGAGGACAAGCACGAGAACCCCTCGAACTACGCGATGGTGACGGTCTCCGAGGGCGCGACCCTCGCCGGAGGCGACCTCGTGTTGTCCGGCGAGGAGGACGCGTACGGCCACCGCAAGCTCGGCGGAATCGGCGAGCTGACCGCCGCGCTCCTGAAGGAGGCGACCGGCGAGGACATGATCGTGCAGGTGATCGGGTACCTCATGCGCTCCGGTGCGGCCGACTCCCTCGACCTGATGGTGGCGACGAACTACGCGGTGATGGCGGCCGACCTCGCGCTCGAGGGCGCCTCGGGGCGGCTGGTCGCGCTCCGCAGCGGCACGTACACGGCGGTACCGCTCACGGCGACGCGGGAAGGCGTCAAGCGCGTCGACGTCGACGAGCTCTACGACACCGAGGCCTACCGCCCGAAGCTCCGGCACGTCACCGGCAAGCCGATGTTCCTCTATTAGTTAGTTCGCAAGCGGGATTCCGCGGGAGCGGAATCCCGCGCTCGATCCCCGCCTGTGGGCGGGGCACACCCCTGAAGGCGCCCGCTCTCGCGGTCGCAACTGCTCCTAGTCCGCAAGCGGGATTCCGCGGGAGCGGAATCCCGCGCTCGATCCCCGCCTGTGGGCGGGGCACACCCCCGAAGGCGCCCGCTCTCGCGGTCGCAACTGCTATTGCCGCATCGTGGCCGGGCTCCTTGCAAGCCCGCAAGCGGGATTCCGCGGGAGCGGAATCCCGCACTCGATCCCCGCCCTGTGGGCGGGGCACACCCCCGAAGGCGCCCGCTCTCGCGGTCGCAACTGCTTTTGCCGCATCGTGGCCGGGCCACCCACCCGGGTCGTGTGGGTGCGCTGCCGCGCCCGGGCCTAGGATGCCGCGGTGGGCCAGATCGGGATCCTGACCGGCGGCGGCGACTGCCCCGGGTTGAACGCGGCGATCCGCGCGGTCGTCACCCGCGCCACCGGTACGCACGGCGTCCAGGTGATCGGGATCCTCGACGGCTGGGACGGTCTGATGGAAGGCCGAATGCGGCCCCTCGACCGCGACGCGGTGCGTGGGCTCCTGCAGCGCGGTGGCACCGTGCTCGGGACGTCGCGGCGGGACCCGTACGTCCACGGTGACGGCGCCGAGTCGCTGACGCCCACGCTCGAGCGTGAGGGAATCGACGCGCTGATCGTGGTCGGCGGGGACGGCACGCTCCGCACCGCGGACCGCCTGGCCGCCGAAGGCCTCCCGATCGTCGGCGTCCCGAAGTCGATCGACAACGACATCGCGGGCACGGACACGACGATCGGCTTCGACACCGCGGTGCAGATCGCGACGGAGGCGATCGACCGGATCACGACGACCGCCGAGTCGCACGACCGGGTGATGGTCGTCGAGGTGATGGGCCGGACGCAAGGGTGGATCGCGACGCACGCCGGCATGGCCGCGGGCGCCGACGCGATCCTCGTGCCGGAGGAGCCGTACGACCTCGCCGAGGTCGCGGCGCTCGTGCGCTCGCGGGCGGCCCGCGGGCGGCGGTACTCCGTCGTGGTGGTCGCAGAGGGCATCACGCCTCCCCCCGGCGCACGCTTGACGGCGCAGCTGGACGCGTTCGGGTTCGAGCGGCTCGGTGGGGTGTCGACCCTGGTCGCCGCGCACCTGGAGGAGCTGACGGGGTTCGAGGCGCGCGTGACCGTGCTCGGTCACGTCCAGCGCGGCGGGGTGCCGAGCGCGCGCGACCGCGTGCTCGCGACCCGTTTCGGGATCCACGCGGCGGACATCGCTGTGAGGGGACGCTTCGGCCGGATGGTCGCGCTGCGCGGCGACACGATCACCGACGTCCCGCTCGCGGATGCCGTGGTCGCGCCCCGCAGCGTGCCGCCCGACCAGTACGACGCCGCGCGGGTCTTCTTCGACTCGCGGACCGTGCCCGCGGCTAGTCGAGCAGCAACGCGTCGGTCGGCGCGTACCCGTCCGTGAGCAAGGGAACGTCGTCGGACCGCACCGTGCGCTGCCACCGATCCGCGATCGCCGCGCGGAGCGGGGGGGCACCGGGAGCGCGTGCGCGGCGGACGTCCGCCCACGTGGCCGCGAGCTGCGCGGGCCTGGGTGCCGCGCGCTCGGTGGCGACGAGGATGATGTTGCGGATCTCGTCGGGGACGCGGTCGAACGGCCCCTCGTACACGGGGTGCAGGACGACGGTCGGGAAGACGGCCGCGTACGTCTTCCAGAAGGCACGGCTGATGCGTGAGCTCGAGCCGGTGAGCGCCCCGATCACGTTCGTCGCGATCACGCCTCCGGGCGTGAGGCGGTCGCGCAGGAGCTCGACGAACTCGAGCGTCGTCAGGTGGAACGGCACGCCGTCCGAGTAGAACGCGTCGAGCATGATCACGTCGTAGCGCTCGTCGTGGCGCTGGAGGTAGCGGCGCCCGTCGTCGACCTGGACGTCGATGCGACGGTCGTGTGGCAGCGCGAACCACGTGTACGCGGTCTCGACGACCGCCGGGTCGAGCTCGACGACGGTCAGCTGCACGTCACCGAAGTCGTGCCAGACGCGCTTGGGGGCCGAGGCGCCGCCGAGGCCGATCACGAGGATCTTCTTCGCGCCGGGGTTGTACGCGAGCCCGAGCTCGAGGTAGTCGGTGTAGGCGAAACGCGTACGGAAGGGAGCCGCGATGTACATGCCGCTCTGGAACGAGCTGTCGAAGCGGAGGTAGCGCGACCCTTCCGCGTCGGCGACCACCAGCCGGTGGTAGCGCGTGTCGCGCGCCTCGCGCACCGTGAATCCGACGCCGACCGCCTCCGCGACCTCGGCCGGGTCGAGGGTGCGCGGCGTGCGCGCGACGCGCTGCCGGTAGAGCGGCGACCAGTTCTTCGCCGCGAGCCCTTCGAGCCGCTGGCCCGTGGTGTCCGGGGCGAGCGCGCCGACCGCGAGGACTGCGGCGCCGGCGCCCGCGACCAGCACCGCGGCGGGCACCCAGACGCGCTCGACGAGCGCCACGGCGGCGGCGGCGGCGAGCAGCACGGCCGCGCCGACCGCGAGCACCTGGTCGGTGCCGTACTCGGGGACGAGCCAGAACGCGGTCGCGAACGTGCCGGCGATGCTGCCCGCGGTCGAGATCGAGAACAGGCGCCCCGCGGTCCGCCCGAGCCGGTCGAGCGACCGGGCCGCGAGCCGGACCGCGATCGGCGAGACCGAGGCGAGCACCACGCTCATCGGTCCGAACAGCACGACGGCGGCGACGAGCGGGTCGAGGCGCGGCCCGGGGTCCCAGCTGACGACGCGGTCGAGCACCCACTGGTCGACGAGCGGAATCGCGAGCACGAGCACCGCGCCGAGCGCGATCGCTCCGACGAGGAGGTAGGACGACGGCCACCGGTCGGCCAGGGCTCCCCCGATCCAGTACCCCGTCGCGAGCCCTGTGAGCACGACGCCGATCAGCGCACCCCACACGTAGAGCGAGCTGCCGAACGTCGGCGCCAGCACCCGGCTCGCGGCGATCTCGACGCCGAGCAGCACGGCACCGGAGAGGAAGACGGCGACGCCGAGCGCGATGGCGGCAAGCGGAGTGCCGCGACGTTCCATCGTCTAAGGGTAGATGCGGTAGACGCGCAGCCACGGCCGCTCGTGGCCGGAGCCTGCCACGGCGTACGCGGGGCGAAGCGTCCCGAGCGAGCGGTAGAAGCGGGCCTCGCGCGGGTAGTCGGCGGCTGCCGCCAGCACCCGGTCGGTGACCGTGCCGCCGACGACGAGCCAGCGCGCGCCGTCGGCGCGGAGCACCGCGAGGCTCCGTCTCCGGTCGAAGGGACGGTGCGGCCCCGGCAGCTCGAGCCGGATCGGGTGGCGGGCGCCGAGCGGCAGTGTGGACGGGTCGACGGCGATCCCGTCGCCGGCGGGCACCGTCCGGTCGATCCACGCCGCTGCGTCGAGACGGTGGTCGCGACCGGTGAGCGCGGCGGTGTCGGCGATCGACCACCAGAGCGGCACCGCCGCGGCGAGGACGGCGGCTGCCGCGAGGACGCGGGTGCTGCCGGCGAGGACGCCGAGGAGGGGGACGAGCGGCAGGACGTACCGGCCGAAGTGCGCCTCGATCGGGAGCAGCGAGAGGCAGTAGACGCAGGCGAACGAGAGGAGCACGAGGTCGCGGCGGGTCCGCCTGCGCAGGGCGAGCACGAGGCCGGCCGCGGCGACGAGCACCACCGGGCCGGCGGTCTCCCAGAGACGCTCCGCGAAGGCGAGCGGCGTGGGCGGGTCCCCTTCGAAGCCGAGCCAGCCCTCGTGCGCGAGCCGTTGGACACGTGAGACGTCGTCCCACGCGGCGCCCGCGTGGATGAGCACGAACGGGCTCGTCACCGCGAACGCGAACGCGGCGAGCCCCAGCGCCACGGCCGTCCGGCGCCACAGCCCGTAGCCCGCGACGAGGAGCGGGACGACGAGCAGCGCCCCGGGGTACTTCGCCGAGGTCGCGAGCCCCGCGGCGACCCCGGCCCACTCGAGGCGCCCGGTCACGAGGAGGCCGAGGCAGACCGTGACTCCGAGAGTGAGGAGCACGTCCGTGACCGCCATGCGCGAGTACGCCACATGTGTCGTGGCGACCGCGACGGCCAGCGCGCCCGTGATCGCCGCGAGACGACCGTAGGCAACGCGACCGAGCCACCAGGCAGCCGCGACCCCGAGGAGGCCGAGCACGATCGCGACGGCGCGCGCGGTGCCGTAGGAGGGCTCGTCGAGGCCGATCTGCGAGGGCGAGAGGAGCAGGAAGAGGAGGCTCGGATAGTCGTACCAGCCGGGATCGAGACCGCCGCCGTGAACGATCTCCCACGCACGCGGGACGATGTTCGCCTCGTCGGGGTTGAGCAGCGGCAGCGGCAGGCCGGAGCCGGAGCCGACGATGCGGAGCGCGGCGGCGAGCGCGAGGATCGCGGCGGCCGGTACGGCCTCGGCGACCGCGGGCGACCGGGGGGCTCTCACGCGGTGCGGCTAGACGTCGGGCACGCCGTCGCCGACGAGCGCCTCGACGTCGCCGGTGACGAGCACCGCGTCGACACCCGCACGCTCGAGCTCCTCCACGTCCTCGCGGGAGGCGTCGGCCAGCTCGGCGATCGCGAGCTTCCCGGCCGGGACGTCGGGCAGGAGCTCGAGCAGACGGTCGAGCGCGTGCTGGTCGGGCTCCGCGCGCTCCGCGGTGAGGAGCAGGATCTCGGGGTCGAGGTGCTCGAGGACGCGCTCCAGCTCCTCGTCGTCGCGGATGCGGACGACCAGCTCGAGGCCGAGGTCGAGGCACCGGTCGGCGAGCACGGCGAGCGCGTCGTCCTCGACGTCGTCGAACCGGAGCACGACCGCCGCTGCGGCGCTCGCCGCAGCGTCCTCGGGCTCCGGGCCGTAGGCGAGCAGCGGCAGGGCGATCTCGCGGCCCAGCATCGAGTGGGCCCCGCGGACGAAGACACCTTCCGCGCCCCGCTCCTGCGCGCGCCGCGCGGCGTCTCCGTTCCCGATCTCGACGAGCACCGAGATGCCGTCGCCCTCCGCGATCGCCTGGCTCAGCCGTCGGTCGGTCACGGTGCCGGATGCTAGACGATCGGCTCCCGGGCCACGCCCGCGCGGGCGCCCCACCGGCGGTCCCGGAGGCAGCGTAGGCTCGCCTCGTGTCACGGGAGGTGAAGCGCGTGTGCCTGCTCGGCGCGGAGTCCACGGGCAAGACCACGCTCGCTCGCTCCCTGGCCGAGCGGTTCGAGACCGTCTGGAACCCCGAGTACGGCCGGCCGTACACCCGGATCGGCAGGCCGCCCGGCGCCCCGTGGACGAGCTGGGAGTTCACCCACATCGCGCGGGTCCACTGCTGGTACGAGGACTTTCTCGCCGGACTCGCCCGACGCGTGCTGTTCTCCGACACGGACGCGTTCACGACGGCGGTCTTCCACGAGGTGTACCTGGGCACGCCCGCGACGGGCTTCGACGAGCTCGTGGGGCGCCGCTACGACCTGTTCGTCGTGTGCGGGCTCGACGTGCCCTGGCGGCACGACGGCATCCGCGAGTTCGAGCAGCAGCGGGAGGCGATGCAGGTGCGCTACGTGCGCCGGGCCCGCGAGAGCGGCAGCCCCTGGCTCCTCGTCGAGGGCTCCGCGGACGCCCGCCTGGCAGCAGCAGCCGAGGCGGTCGAGCGGATCCTGGGCGACGCCGCCTAGCGGCCGCGTCGCGGCGGACGGCGGCGACCCGACGACGAGCCGTCGTCACGAAGGAGACACCGACTCGGCACGGAGACGTCGCCAACTCCGGCAACGAACCCGATAGAATAGTCAGTGGGTGGTGGGTTGGGGTGCCCCGAGGGAAGCGGCGCGGACGAGCCGCTCAGCGGCCGATCGGGTGCCAGACGGTCTTCAGCTCCATGAACGCCGCGATCTCCCACGGGCTGCGATCCTCCTTCGCCCGGACGACCCGCTTGACGTTCTCGGCGGCGAGCGATTCGAGCGTGGCCGCGTCGCCGTCGGCGCCGGTGACGTCGATCGCGTTGACGTCCATGTGCGCGGCGAGGACCGGCGCGAGCTCCGTCCGGAGCCCCGTGAGGACGTTGACGACGCCCGGAGGGACGTCCGAGGTCGCGATCGCCTCGGCGAGCTCGATCGCCGCGAGCGGATGCGCCTCGGATGCGACGGCGACGACCGCGTTCCCCCCGACGAGCGCCGGCACGACGCGGGAGACGAGCGCGTCGAGCGGAGGCTCGTCCGCCGCGATCACCGCGACCACGCCCGTCGGCTCGGGGATGGTGAAGTTGAAGTACGGGCCCGCCACCGGGTTCGAGGAGCCGAGCACCTGTGCGAGCTTGTCGGCCCAGCCGGCGTACCACACCACCCGATCGATCGCGCGGGCGACCTCGCGCCGGCCGCTGGAGACGGCGGCGAGCGCGTCGGTGCGCGTCTCCATCGTCTCGGCGAGCCGGTAGAGCACCTGTCCGCGGTTGTACGCGGTCGCGCCGCTCCAGGGGGCGACCGCCTTGCGGGCGGCGACCACGGCGTCACGCGCGTCCTTGCGGGAAGCGCGGGCGACGTTGTGCCCCTCGAGCTCGAGCGTGCGCCCGGACTCCGACCGCGGGAAGGAGCCCCCGATGTAGAGCTTGTACGTCTTCCGGACGGGGAGGCGCGTGCTCATTCGAACCGCAGATACGCCTCGAGCCCGTGACGCCCGCCCTCACGTCCGAAGCCGGACTCTTTGTAGCCGCCGAACGGCGAGGACGGGTCGAAGCGGTTGAACGTGTTCCCCCAGACGACACCGGAGCGCAGCCGGTCGGCCATCCACAGGATCCGCGAGCCCTTCTCGGTCCAGACACCCGCCGACAGCCCGTACATCGTGTTGTTTGCCTTCTCGACGGCCTCGTCCGGAGTGCGGAACGTGAGCACGCTGAGGACCGGGCCGAAGATCTCCTCGCGGGCGATCCGGTGGCTCTGCGCCACGTTGGTGAACACGGCCGGCGCGAACCACCAGCCCTTCTCCGGCAGGCGGCACGGAGGCTGGTAGAGCTCCGCCCCCTCGTCGACGCCGCTCTGCACGAGCTCGGAGATCCGCTCGAGCTGGGCACTCGAGTTGATCGCCCCCACGTCGGTGTTCTTGTCGAGCGGGTCGCCGACGCGGAGCGTCGCCATGCGCCGCTTGAGCTTCCGCACGAGCTGGTCGTGGATCGACTCCTGCACGAGCAGCCGCGACCCGGCGCAGCAGACGTGTCCCTGGTTGAAGTAGATGCCGTTCACGATCCCCTCGACCGCCTGGTCGAGCGCGCAGTCCTCGAACACGACGTTCGCCGCCTTGCCGCCCAGCTCGAGCGTGAGCGAGACGTCGCGACCGGCGAGCTCGCGCTGGATCGCCTTCCCGACCTCGGTCGAGCCGGTGAACGCGACCTTGTCGATCCCGCGCTCGCGCACGAGATGCGCCCCGGTCGCCCCGTCACCCGTGACGACGTTGACCACGCCGGGCGGCACCTCCGCCTGGCGACACACGTCCGCGAACAGCAGCGCGGTCAGCGGCGTGGTCTCCGCCGGCTTGAGCACGACCGTGTTGCCGCACGCGAGTGCCGGCGCGATCTTCCACGAGAGCATCAGCAGCGGGAAGTTCCACGGCACGATCTGCGCGGCGACGCCGAGCGGCCGCGGGCGGCGACCCGGGAAGGCGTACTCGAGCTTGTCGGCCCAGCCCGCGTAGTAGAAGAAGTGCGCGGCCGCGAGCGGCAGATCGACGTCGCGCGACTCCTTGATCGGCTTGCCCCCGTCGAGCGACTCCGCGACCGCGAGCTCGCGGGCACGCTCCTGGAGCACGCGCGCGATCCGAAACAGGACCTTCGCGCGCTCGGACGGCTTGCGTCTGCTCCACGTGCGGAACGCCTCGCGCGCGGCGTCCACCGCGAGCGCGACGTCCTTCGGGCCGCCCTGCGCGACCTCTGCGAGCGGCTCCTCGGTCGAGGGCGAGAGGGTGGTGAACCAGGAGCGCGAGCGCGGGGAGACGTGGTCTCCCCCGATGAAGAGCCCGTAGCGCTTCTCGAAGGCGACGATCTCGCGCGACTCCGGGGCGGAGGCGTACTCCCAGGCGGACGGCGCCGCGACCCCGGTGCGCGGCTTCTCGACGGCACCCATCAGTCGACCGTGAACTCGTCGGGCGACCGGTAGATCCCGGTGCGCTGCTTGCGGAGCTGGAGCAGCAGGTCGTTGAGGAGCGACGAGGCGCCGAGCCGGAACCGATCCGGGGTCAGCCAGTCGACGCCCAGTGTCTCGTGGAGGAGGCAGAGGTACTGGATCGCCTGCTTCGCGGTGCGGATCCCGCCGGCAGGCTTCATGCCGACCACGAGTCCCGTCTCGTCGTGGACGTCGCGGATCACCTCGAGCATGCAGAGGGTGACCGGCAGCGTCGCCGCCGGCGAGACCTTGCCGGTCGAGGTCTTGATGAAGTCGGCGCCGCCCGCGATGGCGACGAGCGACGCGCGCCGCACCGCGTCGTACGTCCCCAGCTCGCCCGTCTCGAGGATCACCTTCAGGTGCGCGTCGCCGCACGCCTCCTTGACGGCCACGATCTCGTCGTAGACCTGCGCGATGCGTCCCGACAGGAACGCACCCCGGTCGATCACCATGTCGACCTCGTCCGCACCGGCCTCGACCGCCGACCGGACGTCGGCGAGCTTCACCTCCCGCGCGGACTGCCCGGACGGGAATGCCGTCGCGACGGACGCGACCTTCACGCCGCTGCCGGCGACCGTGCGCCGCGCGACCCCGACGAGCGTCGGGTAGACGCAGACGGCCGCGACCGGAGGCACGGCGGCGTCGCCGGGATCGGGACGGATCGCCTTCACCGAAAGTGCCCGCACCTTGCCCGGTGTATCCGCGCCCTCCAGCGTGGTCAGATCGATCATCCGGATCGCGAGCTCCAGCGCGAAGAGCTTCGACTCGCGCTTGATCGAGCGCTTCGCGAGGTCGGCGGCGCGCCCCTCGAGGGCGACGGCGTCGACCGCACCGAGTCGGGGGAGGCGGCCGCCTCCCGGGAGCTCGAGCGCACGCGGGAGTGCGAGCGTCTGGCTCATGGAATGCAGTCTAGAGTTCCCGCCGTGCTGCTCCGCGCGGACACCAGGGTCGAGCTGATCCGCGGGCTGCCGCTGTTCGAGCTGTGCTCGAAACGAGACCTGCGGCG
>Ga0210142_1000142_pt1 | contig 15962 bp, 14 predicted proteins | sample Goodyear_PhragC__FD_184869 | JGI IMG/M metagenome (GOLD analysis project Ga0210142, IMG submission 184869) | Wetland microbial communities from San Francisco Bay, California, USA, that impact long-term carbon sequestration - Goodyear_PhragC_D2... | ecosystem: Environmental > Aquatic > Marine >...
TCCACAAAAAGACGGGCCAGCGGCATCTGCGCCCGGCCCGTTCCGTTCTGTCCCGCCGCCAGCTGGGTTCCGCCGTCAGCGCCCTCCGGCGTCGCGCACCGGCGGCCGCACCGGCCGCGGCCCGCCGGCCGGCTCGCCGGCGAAGATCTCGGCGTGACTGCGGTATTTGCCGCTCTCATCCTCGACGTGGCGGCGCAGTGCTTCCACCCGCCGGCGGATGCATTCCTCGGCGCTACGGCGCAGCTCGCGCTCGGTCTCGGCCAGCGCTTCGCGCTGCTGCTGACCACCGTCTTCCGGCCCCAGGCCGAGGTCGGCCTCGCGCCGCAGCTGGAGAAAAGCCTGCAAGCGGCGATCGTAATCGGGGCCAAAAAACAGGACCTCGGCAACCAATGCCGAAAAGCTGCGCACACCGCGGATATCCCTGCCTTCGAGGCGATAGGCCTCGAGCACTTCCGGTTCGAGGTCAAGGTAGTTCTGCAGCGGCATGTACATCCGCGGTAAATACTGGAGGACCTTTTCCGTCTTCTTCCGATGCCCGCCGATGATCACCGAGGCGCCGATCTCGCTGGCCTGCGCTCCCTTGATCCAGGGGGCGCCGGTGATGCCGAAATCGTTGAGGACCGGCAGGTTGAGCAGCACCGACAGGGTGTTGATCGCCAGGGCGAAACCCGCCGAGGGGCCGCCGACACTGTAGGAAGCCGACAGCAGCTGGTGGTGGAGGGTATAGCCGTCGAGATACTCGCCGAGGACCCGCGAAACGTTGAATCCCGGGCAGAGCGACTGCAGGTAGTTCTCGACCAGGGTCAGCGCCTCCTGAGCGCTCTGCCGGGTCATCTGCACCGCGAGGTCGAGTTCGGCCGCGGCTGAGGAGGCCGAGGAAACCGCCCCGGTGACGACGATCTTCTCCTGGAACATGCGGTAGACCAGGGACGAGGCGATCGGCAGCAGCACGCCGCTGGTGTCGTTGGCGCCGACGCCGACCACGAAGCCGACCTGCGGCTCCCGGGAAAGTTCGGTCTCGAGGAACTCGTCGAGCTGCTGCTTCCCCTTGCGGGTCGGGCTCGCCGCCAGCTGCTGGCGGGCGCTGGTCAGGTGCCAGTGGCTCACCGGGTAGACTCCCGCCTGCTGGATGCGGCGCAGCTGCTCCGCCACCGCGTCGAGCCGCTCGAGCAGATGCTCCTCGCCGTGGCGGGCGTGGAAGGCGAGGTCCGGATCGCCGCCGGCCCCCTCGAGGAGCCCGACCAGGGTCTTGTAGTTGAAGCGCACGAAGCGCGCCCGCTCCTCGGCGCTGCCGGCCACCGCTTCCATCAGCTTGCCGAGGACCTCGACTTCGGTGGAGCGCAGCGAACGCACCTTTTCGGCGAAGGCGGTGAAGTCGGCGGGGGTTTCGCACAGGCCGCGGGCGGCGCGGACGATCTCCTCGTGGCCAAGCCCCTCCTCCAACGGCAGCTGGCCGAGCTCCTTGCGGATGATGCGCATGGCGTCCTCGTCGCGCATGTGGCCGGTTACGGAGAGGACCTTGAGGCGTTTGGAGCGGATCAGCGCCGGGTCGAGGATATCGAGGCGGTTGGTGGTAAGCACGGTGAAGACCCGGGAGAGGGGCGATTCGCCGTCGATGATGGAAAGGAACTTGTTGGTCACCTTGTCGTAGGGACTCCCCCCCTGCTGGCTGCGGCGCGGGGCGACGGCGTCCCCCTCGTCGAAGAAGACCATCGAAGGGGAGAGCATCTTGGCGATGTCGTAGACCCGCTCCAGGTTCTCCACCATCCCCTCGAAGGGATGGACCGGGTCGGCGAGGTCGCCCAGGTTGACCCCCAGGTCCTGCACCTCGTGGTTGTCGCCGAGCCAGGCGCGCACCATGTAGGTCTTGCCCGAACCCGGCGGCCCGGTGAGGACCACCCCCTTCTCCTCGCTGACGTTGTAGTAGAGGGCGTTGTTGGCCATCTCGGAGAATTCGTTCTTGATCACCCCGATATAGTCCTCCCAGTGGATGCCGCGGTCCAAGTGCCCCACGACCTTCTTGTAGAGGCTGCCGTGGACGTTGCGCGCCACCGCCTTGAGGGCGTCGCGGACCAGGAACTGGTCGTCGAGATCGAGGGGATCGAAGTGCCCGCGCAGGGCGATCAGGGAATCGATCAGTCGCCGGGTGTAGGCGGGAGTGATGCGCAGGCTGCGTTCACGGAAGATCGGGTAGAGCCGGCGCACCGCATCGTCGAGGACCGTCTCGGGGAGGAGCTGGGCGTGCTCGGCGGCGATGGGATTGAAGGTGAAGTTCTTGCGCCGCAGTTCCATGCGCACCACCTCGCCAAGGTTCTCCGGCTTGGTCCACAGCTCGCCGATGTCGATGACCAGGCCGCGCTCGACGAAGCGCCGGTAGATGGCCGGATCGAACTGTTCGGGCTGGTCGGTGGTGGCGATCAGCAGGCAGTCGCGGCGCCCCATGGCGATCTCGTCGAGGATGATGTTCATGGCGTCGACCAGGGAGGCCTGCTGCCCCTTGACGCTGCTCATCTGGTCAGGCCGGCCGCAGGCCGAGTGGGCCTCCTCGAGATGGCGGATGGAAGTCCGGCGCTGGTCCCCCATCGCCTTGCGCAGGTAGTTGCCCGGCTCGCCGGCCCAGGCCGTCTGGTAGTCGTTGGGCGTAACCATCGAGTAATCGACCCACACCCCTTCCTCCTCCAGGGAGGAGAGCGCCTGGCCGATGCGTTCCCGGAACAGGTAGCGGACCAGGGGCACGCGCGACCAGAAGCGCAGCCGTTCGGCCTTGCGCCGCCGCTCCATGCGCACCGCCAGTTCGGGGTCGACATCCTCGAGGCTGCGCCAGATCGGCTGGTCGGCCAGCACCTCGTCCCGCTTCGCTTCGAGGTCGATGCGCGGCCGCACCTCCGTGGCGAAGATCGCCTCTTCGATCGCCTGCTTGACCGTGGCGCTCTTGCCGCTGCCGCTGCTGCCGATCACCAGGACCAGCGGCGCCCGCGGGACCGCCGGGTCCTCGGTATATTCCTTGAGGATGTGGGCATGATAGAGCTTGCGGAAGATTTCGAGGAAGCTCGGCGGCACGAAGCAGTCGGCGGTCTTGCGCTCGAGCAGGAAGGTCAGATACTGGTAGTCGTGCCAGTCGAGTTCCTTCTCCAGGATCTTGTTCCAGGCGGCGCCCGCCGACTGGGAGCCGGAGACCTCGAAGCGCCGCCGCCAGTCGGAGAGTTGCTCCGGGTCGCGCAGGATCTGAAAGCTGCGCTCACCGGGACGACGCAGCCGCCGCCACCAGGCGCGCAGGACGTCGACCGGCGTGTGGCTCGGCTGGTATTGGCGCAGGCGGCGCAGGACGAAAAGCCGGGTCTCGAAACTCCAGCCGGCGTTCAGGCTTTCAATTTGCCGGATTCGTCCCTCGGAGAGGCGGACGTATACCGGACTGCGGGTTTTGCGCATTGGAGCCATAACTGGCCGCCCCATCCTTTCTGCTGCTGCCTGCGGGGGCCGGCAGAACCACGGGGAGGCTGCCACCGGCGTTGTTGAGAACGAAGGTATTCTGTCCCTGCTGGTTCTTTTCGTAGGCCGCCGCCCACTTCTGCTGGTTGAGAAATTCGAAGAGCGCCCCCTCGTTGCCGCGGGGGAGCCCGACGGCGGAGCGGAAGTCGCGGATCGCCTCGCTGTAGGCGGCGTAGAGCTTGCGGGTGCGGCTCGCCTCCTGGTCGGCCGCGTAGTTTTCGGCCTCGGCAATCAGCTCGCGGCGCTTCTTCTCCTCGCTGGCTTCGGCGAGCTTATCGGAAAAGCGGGTATCGCGCAGCACGAAGGAAACCACCTCGATGCCGTACTTGGTTTCCAGGGTCGGGCCGCCGACGTTGATCGGCTGGTCCTTGAGGTCGGTGAAAATCTGCTCCTTGATGCTCTCGCGGTCGGAGACCAGTTCATCGACGCTGCGTGCCTGCATGACGTCCTTGACCAGACCGTCGAAATCGTTTTGCAGCAGTGACTGGGGCGCCTTGTTCTCGATGCCCCAGCGCTCTAAGTCGACGATCCGGAAAGTGAGCATGGCGCTGGTCCACAGGGCCACGTTCTGCTGCGACATGATGCGCTGCGGCTCCGGGCTGGCGCCCAGGTAGAGTTCCTGGTTCATCAGCGGCACCTCCAGCTCGAGACGGGTAAAGAAGGGGAGGCGGGCATGCCAGCCGACATCCTTCACCACCCGCCGCTGGCCGCCAAGGTCTTCGAGGACCACAGCATAATTGTAGCGCACCTTGTAGATGGTCTTGGTGGCGTAAACCACGGCGGTCAGGTAATAGAGACCGGTCACCGCCAAAAGCAGCAGCAGGAAAAGTTTGAACAGCCGCTTCAGCCGCGCTCGCTGGAGCAGGGCAAAACGTACTTCAGGCTCCACAACCAACCTCCCCGGGGCAACTCCGCCACCCCACTATAACGTTTTTTTACAACTCCAATTAAGTTTCTATAAATTATTGGGCAGCCTAGAGATTCTAGCAAAGAAACTGCGTTTTACAAAAGTGAATTCGACGCAAAAATGGCGACCGGAACCATTTCCCGCGGCCCGCGCTCATTCCCGTCTTTTGCCCCCGTCATTGCTCAGTCCCACCCCCTGTGCTATCGTCCCGTGGTGCCCTGCAGAAACTGTCTTTTCTTCTCCCAGGAGATCTCCCATGCCCAGCCGCGTCTATCTGGCCGATACCCGCACCGGCAACCGTGAAAACCTCTTCGCCAAGCTCTCCCGCCTGCTCGAGGCGGGCGGCCTCGAGGGCATGATCGACCGTGGCGACCTGGTCGCCCTCAAGGTCCACTTCGGCGAAAAGGGCGGCCATGCCTACATCCGGCCCACCTTTCTGCGCACCATTGTCGACCGTGTCAAGGAGCTCCGAGGCCGGCCGTTTCTGACCGACTCCTGTACCCTCTACCCCGGAGAGCGCAAGGAGGCGGTCTCCGCCCTATCCTGCGGCATCGAGAACGGCTTCGCCTACGCCGTGGTCGGCGCTCCCCTGGTGATGTGCGACGGCCTGCGCGGTCATTCCGCCCGCCGCGTCCCGGTCGCCGGGGAGATCCTGGCCAGTGTCGATATCGCCGCCGGGATTCTCGAGGCCGACGCGCTGATCGCCGTTTCCCACTTCAAGTGCCACGAGCTGACCGGTTTCGGCGGCGCGCTGAAGAACCTCGGGATGGGCTGCTCGAGCCGCGAGGGAAAACTGGAACAGCACTCCAACGTCGCGCCAAGGGTCGCGGAGGAGTATTGCACCGCCTGCGCCGCCTGCCTGAGGGCCTGCGTCCACGAAGCCATCGCGATCATGGAGGGGAAAGCGCACATCGACGCCGAGCGCTGCGTCGGCTGCGGGCGCTGCATTACCGTCTGCGAGGAGAAGGCGATCCGGGTCCAGTGGAACGAAGAGGCGCCGCTGGTGATGAAGAAGATGGCCGAATACGCCGCCGGGGCTCTCCACGGCAAGAACGGCAAGACCCTGTTCGTCAATTTCGTCACCCAGGTCTCTCCGGCCTGCGACTGCTACGGCCACTCGGATGCGCCGATCGTCGCCGACCAGGGGATCCTGGTCAGCCGCGACCCGGTCGCCCTCGATCAGGCCTGCGCCGACCTGGTCAACGCCGCCCCGGGCCTGGCGGGGACCGCCCTGGCCAGCGGCAGCGAGCCGGGCGGCGACAAGTTTCGCGGCGTCCATCCGAACATTGACTGGGAGGTCCAACTCGCCCATGCCGAAAAGCTCAGGCTCGGCAGCCGTCGATACCAGTTGGTTACCCTGGAACCGAAGAATCCCCAAGGATGGTAGGTTTTCACCTGCACCCAAAAGGGACGGCGGGAAGCCGGGAGGAGGGCTGCGACGGGCGGGAACCGCCTAGAAACCCCAGGCCAGACCGATCATGGCGCCATGGCGTGAGGTGTCGAAGGTGGCACGCAGCGGTGGACCGTTGTCGTTGACGAGGAAGGCGTCGTTGACGAAGGCACTGACGAAGTAACCGAGGGCGGCCCCTGTCAGGACATCGGAGGGATAATGTTTGCCCGCCTCGACCCGGGACCAGCAGGTGGCGGCGGCCAGGCTTCCGAGCCCGATGTTGGCAAGGGTTCGCTCGCCGGAGCTGAGCGGATAGGCCTCGAGATTGCGCGAGGCGAGGGTGGCGAAGGAAGCGGCGGCGACGGCATGCCCCGAAGGAAAGCTCTTGTTGTCGGTGCGGTCGGGCCGGGGACGGTGCGTCGCACTCTTGAGCCCCTCGCTCATCCCCTGGGCTGCGAAGATAGCGGCCAGATCACCCACGGTTCCCTTGGCCTTGGCGGCCAGCCAGGGGCCCGGCTCCGTGCCATCGGGCGCGGCGAGGATGGTCAAAGCGAGAATCCCGCCGCCGGCGTAGGCGAGGGTGTCGCTCGCCGAGTCGGCATTGTCCTCGGAGCCGAAAACCGGGTTGTGATTGACCGCCCAGCGTGAAACCTGGTAATCCCAGTCGGTGAGGCGGAAGACCGCCGCCCCCGCCAGCGGCGCCCAGGTCTGCGGCGCCAGGGCTGCATCGCGGGCCGCCGTACCGATCCGATCCCAGCCGGGGCGCAGGGTAGCGTCCGCCCCCCACAACCCGCCACCCGGCAGCGTTCCGCACCCGGCCAACAGCGCCACGACCATTACCGCCAGCAGAAGGCGAAAATTTGACATAAGAGTCTCCTCATTTTTCATGTTGGGATCAACCACCGGGGCGGTTGCCCCGGTCGTTGATCAATGGTGGCTGGAACGGATATCGGCGTCGGGATAATGAGACAGCAAGTCTTTGCGCAGGGAGTCTAAATCTCCCTCGCCCCGGGTGCGGATGACGACCATCCGCTTGCCGGGAGGGGTGAAAGCGTGGGAGGAGAGGATACTTTCCAAGCCGAAGCCGTGCCTGCGCACGATATCGGCGGCTTCTCGGATACTGCCGGCCCGGTCCTCCAGAGTCAGGCAAATTCGGTTCCCATCCTGTTTGACCCCCGTGATGTGGACGAGGGCCGCGTACATGTCTTTGTCGGTGATGATCCCGATCACCCGGCCCGCCTCGACCACCGGCAGGCAGCTGATCTGATGGTCGTGCAGCAGCAGGGCGGCCTCTTCCACGGGGGTATCGGGAGGAACCGAAAAGACCGGGGTACGCATGATCCTGGCGACCTTGACCTGGCCGAGAAGGTAGTGCAGTTCGAAGATGTCGAGAGTGGTCGCCTCGGAGGGGAGGTAATCCTTGATCACCCGGTCGGAGAGGATTCCGACCAGGGTCCCCTTCTCCACCACCGGCAGATGGCGGATCCCTTTTTCCCGCATCAGCTTGACGGCCACGGTCACCGGGTCGTCCGGCGCCACCGCTACCACCTCTTTGCTCATCCACTCTTTGATGTACATTGCGCCTCTCCTGATTTTTTTCCGGCTACATCCCCAGGTAGATCTCTTTGATTTCCGGATCGCCCAAAAGGTCCCGGGAGAGTCCCTCCTTGGCCAGCCGGCCCGTCTCCAGCACATAGGTGTAGTCCGAGTTTTCCAGCGCCAGCTGCACGTCCTGTTCGATGAGCAGGATGGTGGTTCCCTGCCGGTTAATGGCACCGACGATCTCAATCAGGTTGTCGACGATCAGGGGCGCCAGCCCGAGCGACATTTCGTCGATCAGGAAGAGAGCTGGCCGGCCCATCAGGCCGCGGCCGATGGCCACCATCTGCTGTTCCCCGCCCGAGAGGCTGCCTGCCTTCTGCCGGCGCCGCTCCTGGAGACGCGGGAAGAGCTCGTAGACATGCTCCAGATCGGGGGCGATATTGCTCTCCCGGCGGCGGTGATAGGCCCCCATCAGGAGATTCTCCTCCACCGTCATTTCGGCAAAGAGCTTGCGCCCCTCGGGAACCTGGATGATTCCAAGCTGCACAATATCATGTGGTGAGCGGGTGTCGAGACGCTCGCCCTGGAAGCGGATCTCCCCCCGGCGGGGCGATTTGACGCCCGAGATGGTCTTCAGGAGGGTCGACTTGCCGGCGCCGTTGGCGCCGACGACGGCGATGACCTTCCCTTCCTCCACCGAGAAGGAGATGTCCCAGAGGACCTGGACGTCGCCGTACGCAACATCGAGATGGCTCACTTCCAACAACATTGCGGCCTCGTTCATTGGGTCAACTGCTGGTAGCGCTTGCCGAGGTAGGCCCGGATCACTTCCGGGTCATTCAGCACTTCCCCGGGAGGCCCTTCGGCGATCTTTTCCCCATGCTGAAGCACGAAGAGCCGGTCGCTGATCGCCTTGATCGCCTTCATCACGTGCTCGATGACGATGATGGAAATGCCGCGGGACCGGATCTGCTGAATCAAGGCCACGGCCTGGTCGATCTCCTTCGGATTCAGCCCCGCCATGACCTCGTCGAAGAGGATCACCTCGGGGCTCATGGCCAGGGCCTTGGCGATCTCCAGCCGCTTGCGGGAGGCGACGTTGAGCTGGTCCGCGGACCGGTCCTGGTGCTTCTCCAGCCCGACGAAGGAGACGATCTCCGCCGCCGCCTCCCGGGCTTTCCGGGCGCCAAGCCGTTTATCCCGCTTGCCGAACATGGCGCCGACGGCGATGTTTTCCAGCACCGTCATATGCGGAAAGGGCTTGACGATCTGGTAGGTGCGGGCGATCCCCAGGGCCCCGATGCGATGGGGCGCCAATCCCTTGATGGATCGCCCCTTGAAGAGGACGTCACCGCTGGTGATGGACGTGCTGCCGGCGATCATGTTGACCAGGGTTGTCTTGCCGGCCCCGTTGGGACCGATCAGCCCGAGAATTTCCCCCTCGTAGAGCGTGAAGTCGACCTCGTTGTTGGCCCGCAAACCCTTGAAGTCCTTGGTCAGGGACTTGCCTTCGAGAATGGCGGTGCGCTGTGCCGTCATGGAGACTCCCCGCTAGACCCGGTTCCGGCGGATGTTGTCGAGAAAATAGGCCAGCCCCACCTTTTTACGGCCGCCGAAGATATCGTAGATCCCCTTGGGCGCGAAAAGAATGACCAGAATGACGATGGCGCCGAAGAAGATGGTGTGGATCACCAGGAAATGTGCCGAGAGGAAATTGTCGATGACCTCGATGAGCACCGCGCCGAGGGTCGGTCCCCAAAGACTGCCGATGCCGCCGAAAACGGCCATGACGATCATCTTCACGGTGCTGGCGACGGTAAAGACCGGCTCGGGCTTGATGAAGCCCTGCTGATAGGCATAGATAGCCCCGGCGATGCCCGAGAAGAACCCGCTCAGGCCGAAGGCGGCGGACTTGAACAGGGTGGTGTTGATGCCGATGGAATTGGCGGCATCCTCATCCTCACGGATAGCGATCAGGCCGTAGCCGAGCTTGCTTTTGAGCATCAGCCAAGTGACCAGCAGCAGGATCACCAGCACCCCCAGGGAAACGTAGAAGAAGAAGCGATAGCTGGCGTCGATGGCGAATTCGGGAATCGGCAGATAGAGACCCGAGTTGCCTTCGGTGATCCCCAGGTTCTGGACCAGGGCTTTGGTCGCCTCCGCCAGGCCCAGGGTAGCGATGGCGAAGTAGTGTCCTTTGAGGCGCAGGATCGGCAGGCCGACGACAAAGCCGTAGGCCGCTCCCAGCAGGCCGCTCAGCAGCAGCGACGGAAAGAAGCCGAAACCGAAATTGCTCATGAGGATGGCGGTAGCATAGGCGCCCAGGCCGAAAAAAACAATATTCCCGAAGGAAGCGTAGCCCGTATAGCCGCCGATAATATTCCAGCTACTGGCCAGGATGGCGAAGATCAGGATGTCGGTGGCATTGCGCAGGGTGAAATTGCCGAGGAAGAAAGGCAGGATAACCGCTGCGCCGATGACCAGCGTCGAGAAGATGAAGGATTTTCTCATGGCTACCCCCTCCCCCCCAGAATGCCCCTGGGCTTGAAGATGAGCACCAGCAGGAAGATGCTGAAACTGATCAGGTTTTCATAGGTCGAACCGAACAAATTGGTGCCCAGCGCTTCCACCACGCCGAGGATCAGGCCGCCGATGAGGGGGCCCAGCATCGTGCCGAGGCCGCCGATGATCGTCACCACGAAGGACTTGAGGGTCAGGATCCCCCCCATGGTCGGGGAGATGGGAAAGAGGATCGACCACAGGGTGCCGGCGGCGGCGGCCAGGGCGGTGCCGATGCCGAAGGTGACGGCGTAGATGTTGCCGACCTTGACCCCGCTCAGTTTCGCCGCCTCCAGCTCCTGGGAGGTGGCGCGGATCGCCCGCCCCAGGCGGGAGCGGTTCATGAGGTAGAAGAGCACGGCGGAGATGACCAGGGCCAGCACAAAAGCGGCCAGGCGCACCGCCGGGATGGTGGCGCCGAAAACAGCGAAGTTGGCCGCCCCGTAGCTGACATTCACCTTGCGCACGTCGGCGGTCCAGAAGAGCAGGGCCAGGTTGTTGATCAGCAGCTCGATGCCGAAGGTCAGCAGCAGGGTGATGAAGATATCGGCCTGGACCACGAGGTTGATCAGGTATTTCTGCAGCAGCCAGCCGAGCAGGAAAATCAAGGCCATCGACAGGGGGAGGCTGACGAAGGGATCGAGCCCCAGGCTGACGAAGAGCCAGTAGGTCAGGTAGGCACCGAGCATGATGAAGGCGCCGTGGGCGATATTGATGATGTTCATCACCCCCCAGATGAGCGACATCCCCATCGCCATCAGGGCGTAAAGCCCGCCTTTGAGCAGACCGTTGATAATAACCTGTGTCAGCATCGACCTTCCTCAGCCGGCGAAGAAAAAGCTCCCGCCCCCCCGGGAGTTTTGGGCCCTAACGTTTGTCCCAGGGGGGAATCGGATAGACCGCCTTGGCCCCTTCCAGGCTGGGATAGACCTGAACGATCTCATCCTTCTGGTTCTGCAGCACGACGCTGGTGCCCTTGATCTGGCCGTTATCGGAGAAGCGCACGGTGCCGTAGATGGTTTGAAGATTGGTGGCGGCGATGGCATCGCGAACCTTTTCCTTATCCAGGCTGCCGGCGCGCTCGATGGCGTCCTTGAAGACGGCGACGTCGGCGATGGCCGAAGCGGCGTGGTAGTCTGGATCATAGCCGAACTTGGCCTCGAAATCCTTCACGAATTCCGCGTTGTCCTTGAAAATTGCCCCCTTGAACTTCATATCCGGTGACCAGGAGGCCACCCCGTAGATGTAGTCGGCGTCCTTGCCGAGGGCCTTGCGGAAGTCGGCCTCGGTCGGCCCAACGGTCAGCCCCAGGTAATAGGGAGAGACGTTGAGCTCCTTGGCCTGGGTCACGAAGTTGATCGATTCCTCGGTGTGCCCGGCGACCAGGACAGCCTGGACTCCTTCGGACTTGATCTTGGTCAGGATGGAAGAAAAATCGGAGGTGCCTTCGGCGTATTTTTCATAGAGGACGACGTCGAAGCCCAACTCCGGAGCCTTGGCCTTGGTTCCCTCGCCGACGCTGACGTCGAACTTGTCATCGGCGTAAAGGATAGCGATCTTTTTCGCCAGCGGCTGTTGGTCCTTGAGGAATTCAAGGGTGGAGGCAAAATAATCCTCGGCCGGGGGAAGAGTGCCGAAAATGTACTTGTTCCCCTTGTCGAAAATCTTGCCGGAGGCGCCGCCCCCTTCGATCATCGGCATCCGGTAGCGTTGGGCGACGATGCTGTCGGGGATGGTGATGCCGCTGCTGTAGGGGCCGAGGAGAAAATCGACCTTGTCTTCGGCAATCAGCTTCTCGACCAGCCGGGAACTCTCCGTCGGATCGCTCTTGTCATCGTAAAATTTCAGTTCCAGCTGGTAGCTCTGCCCTCCGACCTTGACGCCGCCGGCCGCGTTGATTTTTTCCACCGCATACTTATAGGCATCAACGTAGTACTTGCCGGTCCGGCTTTCCTTGCCGGTAAAGGCGATGGCGCAGCCAAGCTTGATGGTCTTGGCCGCTGCGAAGGCTGGAGTCGCAATCAGCAGCAGGGCGCCCAGCAGCAGCGGAAGGGAAAACCAGGAAGAACGGTTGGTCTGGCGCATAATTTCCTCCTTTTGGATGTGAATAATTCCTATAGCTCTTAATTCAATATCACAATACTTTGGAATCGCAACGGGAGCCTGACGGCACCGCCGCCGGAAGTCGGCTCGGAAGCGAGGACCAAATGCTGTCCAAACGCTGTCTGGACAAGGTCGCCGGCAAATGGTTCAATGGACCGTCGAGAAGCGTTGCTTCCCCGATCCGGCATCGCCGTTCAGCGAAAGGGTCCACCATGCCACCTGTCGATACCCTCGCCACCTTCTTCGCGGCCGCACTGCTTCTGGCCTTGGCACCTGGGCCGGACAATCTCTTTGTCCTTACCCAGTCGGCGACCGGCGGCAAGGGGGCCGGGCTCACTGTCACCCTCGGCCTGTGCTCCGGTCTCATCGGTCATACCCTGGCTGTCGTTCTCGGGGTAGCGGCCCTGGTCCGGGCCTCGGCCCTGGCCTTTACCGGCCTTAAACTGCTCGGGGCCGGTTACCTGCTCTATCTCGCCTGGCAGGCGTTTCGTTCGCCGGCGACGTCCCTCGCCGCAACGGCTGCCTGCCCCAGCTACGCCCGCCTCTACCGGCGCGGCATTTTCATGAACCTCACCAACCCCAAGGTCTCCCTCTTCTTCCTGGCGTTTCTGCCCCAGTTCGCCGACCCCGGGCGCGGGCCGGTGGCTCCCCAGCTGCTGCTCCTCGGCGGGCTTTTCATCATCGCCACGCTGCTGGTCTTCGGCGCCATCGCCCTGCTCGCCGGCACCCTCGGCGAGCGCCTCAACCGTTCCCCCGGTCTTCAGCGCCTGCTCAACCGGCTGGCCGCCACGGTCTTTTTCGGCCTGGCGCTGCACCTGGCCCGCAGCAGAAGCTGAAAAAAACCCTCACCGCAGCCGGACCGAATATCTCCAGAGAAGGAGCAGAGGCCGCTAATTCAATGGTGCGGCTTTTGCCAGCCACACGTTGGCCGCGAGGTCGAATTTCGCTGCGCGGTCCGGTCATTCGGAGGCGTTGCCATGCGGCAGGGGCTGCTCGGAAAAATCGATGGGGAGATGGGAACTGCTGGACCTATCGACGGGAATAACGGAGAGGAGACGGGAGAGCGCGCCCGATTCCGCTTCGGGCCCGGCAGAGAACTTTCGGGAAGGCTCGCCAGATGGCCTTTCGGGGCGTATAATTTCGAGGAGTTGCCAACCCCCGACCGCGGAGAATCTGCATGGAGATCACCTTCCCCGGCGGCCTGGCCGTCGAGGCTCGCCACAAGGGATTCACCGTCCGCAGCGATCAACCCATCGCCGCCGGCGGCGAGAATTCCGCCCCCGCCCCCTTCGACCTCTTCCTGATCGCCCTCGGCAACTGCGCCGGTTACTTTGCGCTGCGCTTCTGCCAGCAGCGCGACCTCGCGACGCAAGGGCTGCGCTTGACCATGGAGACCGAATGGGATGCGGCACGGCACCGGCTGGCGAAGGTGCGCATCGTCGTCCATCTCCCCGACGGGTTCCCCGAAAAGTACCAGGCGGCGATCATCCGCGCCACCGATCAGTGCACCGTGAAACGCAGTCTCTTCGACCCGCCCGAGTTCGAGGTGACGGCCCGCTGATCAGGGCCAGGGGTCGCCTTCTCTGGCGAGGCCGGAGGCGATCCGCAGGTCGATTTCTCCGGCCAAAGCGGCCAACAGGGCTGCCGCCTCCTTGCTCCGGCTGGCGGGCCAGGATAATTCCACCAGGCCGGCCAGCGCATCCAGGGTGCGCAAAAAGAGCAAGCCGTCGTAGCCTTCGACGATGAAGCGCAGGTAGGCGATCTCCCGGCGTGGAAGCTGGAAGCAACGTTTCTGGTAGGGATCGGACACGGGAGGAATTTTTCCTTGACGACCGCCGGACGAGTCGTTATTTTGGCTAAACATTTTTAGGGGAACTGAAAATGGTCATTGGTGTGCCGACGGAAACCAAGGCCCGCGAATACCGCGTCGGCCTCACCCCCGCCGGGGCCCGTACCCTGGTCGAAGACGGCCACAAGGTTCTGGTGCAGAGGGGTGCCGGCATCGGTAGCGGCTTCGGCGACGATCAGTACCGCGCCGCTGGGGCCGCCCTCGAAAGCGCTGCCACCCAGGTCTGGGACACCGCCGAGCTGGTGGTCAAGGTCAAGGAACCGCTGCCGGAGGAGTACCCCCGCCTGCGCCCGGGGCTGCTGCTCTTCACCTACCTGCACCTGGCACCGGCGCCGGAGCTGACCGCCGTCCTGCTGGAACGGGCCGTGACCGGCATCGCGTACGAGACGGTGCAGCGCGACGACGGCACCCTGCCGCTGCTCCACCCGATGAGCGAAATCGCCGGGCGCATGGCCCCCCAGGTCGGAGCCTGGTACCTGCAGAAGGAAAACGGCGGCAAGGGCCTGCTCCTTTCGGGCGCGCCCGGGGTGAAACCCGGCCGGGTAGTGGTTCTCGGCGCCGGCACCGTCGGCAACAACGCCGTGCGCATCGCCGTCGGCATGGGGGCCGAGGTGACGGTCCTCGATATCGACGGCGCACGCCTCGAGGCCCTCGACGAGCACTACGGCAACCGGGTACGGACGCTGATGTCCAACTCGCAGAGCATCGAGGACGAGGTCCGGCGCGCCGACCTGCTGATCGGCGCGGTCCTGATTACCGGGGCCCGGGCGCCGCTTTTGGTCGGCCGGGAGCTGGTTGCGGCCATGGCCCCCGGCAGCGTGATCGTCGACGTCGCCGTCGACCAGGGAGGGTGCGTGGCGACCACTCATGCGACCACCCACGACGACCCGGTCTACAGCGTCGACGGCGTGCTCCACTACGGCGTCGCCAACATGCCCGGAGCGGTCAGCCACACCAGCACCCTGGCGCTGACCAACGCCACCCTCCCCTTCGTGCGCCGCTTGGCTCGCGCGGGGTTGGAAGCCGCCGCAGCCGAGCCGGTCCTGGCCCGCGGCGTGAACACCTGGCGCGGGCAACTGTGCAACACGGCAGTGGCCAGGGCCCAGGGGCTGCCCTTCGTCCCCTTCACCCCTTGACGGTGCAACGCCCGCCGGCGGCGGGCGTAAAACATACCGAAAATTTATCGCGCAATCTCTGTCTCAGCCAGAAAACCTCCTCCAGAGTCGGCTGAACCAAACCAGTAGATTCGTTGCGACCCCCGGGAATCCCCACCCGGGGATTTTTTTTGCCCACCACTCGCCACTCGCCACTCCTCACCCTTCACGAAAATTGTCAAGGATATACCGGGCGATGCTTCGCCGCGGCGGCAGCGCCGGCAAAGCGTCGAGAGAAAACCAGCGGGCATCCTCCAACTCGGAAAGGTCCACCTGCAGCTCTCCCCCCGCGTAGTCGGCGACAAAACCCGCCATCAGCTGGCTAGGAAAGGGCCAGCTTTGGCTGCCGATGTAACGGACGTTATTCACCCGCACCCCGGTCTCCTCCAGCACCTCGCGGTGCACCGCCTCCTCCAGACACTCGCCAAAGTCGAGATATCCGGCGACCAGACTGTAGCGCCCCGCAGGCCACTCGGCCTTGCGGGTCAACAGCAGTTCCCGGTCACGCCGGATCAGGACGATGACGCAGGGATGAATATGGGGATAGTGGGAATAGTTGCAGGCCGAGCACTGGCGTCCCCACTCACTGGACATGGTGATGGTCGTTGCCCCGCAACGGGCGCAGAACCGGCTGCCCTGCTGCCAGTGAAGAATCTGCCCAGCGACGCCACCGAGGGAGAGAAGCGCCACCGACAGGGCCGGCTCGGTGGCAAGCAGGCTCTCGGCCGTCAGCCCGGCGGGGATCTCTGTGTCGCGCGCAATCGCCAGGGCCCGGCAGGGGAGACCGCGATAGCGGCCGAGATAAACGGGGGTGTGCCCGGCTGCGCCCGACACCGGGAGCTCCCCGTGCGGCAGGACCGGTTCGCTGCCGGCGGCAACCAACAGCTCGCTGCCGCGCAGCAGCACCCAGTAGCCCGCCCCGCCCGGATCGGTGCCGGGCGCCTGCAGGCGGAAGTCGGCGGCCAGAGC
>Ga0210142_1000143_pt1 | contig 15919 bp, 15 predicted proteins | sample Goodyear_PhragC__FD_184869 | JGI IMG/M metagenome (GOLD analysis project Ga0210142, IMG submission 184869) | Wetland microbial communities from San Francisco Bay, California, USA, that impact long-term carbon sequestration - Goodyear_PhragC_D2... | ecosystem: Environmental > Aquatic > Marine >...
ACGAACCCGCCCGGCCAGCGCAGCCCGGCCAGATAGCCAAGGCACGCCTGATCGTCGGGAAACCAGGCGTTGAACTCACGCAGCGTCCCCGGATAGTCACGGCCGGCAACCGGAACGTCCATGCCGATCAGGATCGCAACCGGCCAAGACAGCATCCGCACAAAGGGGCGTTGCGTGGATACCCCGCTGCCTGCATATCGGGGCTCCCTGCGTCCTTGCATCGCACTCGCGCAGCGCGCCCCGTCGACGGAAGCGTCATCCTGCAACGAGTTCCCGGCCGGGGGCGTCAGCCGACGAGCTTGACGGCGGTGATGCCGGGGAGCTCCACCTCGAGCGCCGACCAGAACCTGCCTCCGTCCCGCGACACGTGGAGCCGCTCGGCGGTCGCGTAGAGGACGACGTCCGGGTGCTCCGGGGAGATCGCCACGGCGACGCCGGGCGCGAGCCCGCCGCCGGCCTCGCGCCACGTGGTTCCGCCGTCGTTGGAGACGACGAGCGGGGGCCGCCGAGCGAGGACCGCGACGAGCGTCGAGCCGTGGCGGGCCGCCGCGACGAGCAGCGGGAGGTCGACGGCCGGCTCGGGGTCCGGCTCGAACGGCTCGTCCTGCACCTCGACCACGTCCTCGTCGTCGAGGTCGAGCTCGACCGTCCCGAGCGCGCAGGCGACGAGAGCGATCGTCACGGCCGGGCGATCAGCTCCGCGACGATCCGGGCCGCACGCTCGGCCGCCTCGACGGGCTCCGCCCCGTGGGCCCGCCCTTCGAGGTAGAGGAACGAGAACGCGTCGCCCGCGCCCGTCGGGTCGACCTCGCCCGCGACCGCATGGGCGGCGATCTCCACCGCTGCGTCCGGGGTCACGACGACCGCGCCGCGCGAGCCGAGCGTGAGCACCACCTCGGGGACGCCGAGCGACCGGAGCCGGTCGGCCTCAGGGCGGCCGACGAGCGCCGTCGCCTCCTCGTCGTTCAGGCTGAGGATCGCGAGCTCGGAGAACAGGGCCCGGTCGAGCGCCGCGTCCTGCGCGAGCGGGCCGGTCCGGCCGAGCCGCACGATCCCCTGGGCGTCGAGCAGCAGGCGACGCCCGCCGCGGGCGAGGGCTGCGATCGTCTCGGGCGGGAAGTCCGAGCGGAGGAGTGCCCCGACCAGCACCCAGCGCGCGCCGCCGAGCGCGCCCGAGACCCAGCCCGCGACGTCCTCGGGGGTCCACGCGTCCCCGACCGCGTCGACCGTCATCACGCGGCGGTCGCCCTCATAGTGGAAGCTGAAGGCGGTCGTCCGTCGCGCGTCCCGGCAGGTGACGGGCAGCCCGAGCGCCTCGAGCGGGCGGAGAGCGACCTCGCGGTCCCCGGGCGCGCAGCCGGTCGCGACGACGGCGTCCGCGCCGATACGGGCCGCCGCGCGGGCCGCCCAGAAGACCCCTCCTCCCGCGCGAGGCCCCGCGCCCGCGACCCGGTCGACGGAGAGGTTCCCCACCAGCGCGATCCGGGTCACGCGCGCACGGTCCCCGGTCGCACCAGGCGCGCCGCCACCCCGAGCGCGAGCGCGAGCGCGAACGAGACGACGAAGCTCGGCAGCGTCGCGCCGACCTGCCAGGAGGGCGGGTCGAGGCGCTGCACCTGGTCGACCCACCAGCCGGGGCCGGTCGGCGAGAGCCACTGGTACGCGGCGAAGCCCGCGAGCCACGCAGCCAGCGCGCCGACGCGGACGCCTCGGGTGTCGCGGAAGTCGGCCGCGTCGTAGCGCCGGCCCGAGGCGAGCCAGTCGGCGAGGAGCACCGCGAAGAGCGGCACGAAGCACGAGCCGAGCAGGAACAGGAACGACTGGAAGCTCGTCAACTCGAGGGTGAGCGCGCCGATCGTCCCGACCGTCGTCGTCAGCCCGATCAGCAGCCGCTGCGGCGCAGCGGGGAAGAGGTTCTGCAGCGAGACGGCCCCCGAGTACGCGTTCGCGAACGCCTCGTCGGTCTCCCCGATCGTCAGGGCGAGCAGCACGAGCAACGCGAGCACGCCGCCGGTCGCGATCGCGGCCGGCAGCGCGGCGGGGTCAGCGACGTCGCGGGTCAGCAGGACGACTGCTCCGAGCGAGAGCAGCAGCGCGTCGGGGATCGCGTACCCGATCCCGGTCCCCCAGAACGCGCCCCGGGGCGAGCGGGCGAAGCGCGTGTAGTCGGCCGCCAGCGGGATCCACGAGACCGTGACGCCGACGACGAGGTCGATTCCCTGCCAGCTCGAGAGGCCCCCCTCGCCGGGACGGTTCCAGGCCTCGTCCAGCCCGCCGCCGGTCAGCGCCCACCAGGCGAGGTACGCGAGGGCGACCGGCACCACCCACACCGAGATCCGTCTGACGACGGTGCGGACGACCCCGATCGGGCCGAGCAGCCCGAGCCCGAGCGTCGCCGCGCCGAAGGCCAGAGTCCAGGCCCACCTGGCCCCGAAGCCGAGGAGCTCGTCCGAGAGCGCCGCCGCCGCCGTTGCGATCACGAGCAGCTCGAAGACCGTCCAGCCGAGGCACTGGACGACGTTCACCGCGGTCGGGACGTACGAGCCGCGCGTGCCGAGCGGGGCGCGCATGAGCACCATGGCCGGGACGCGCGCCTGTGCCCCGATCGCCGCGGCGACCGCGAGCATGAGGTTCCCGACGAGGCAGCCGACGGCGATCGCGGCGAGCGCGCTGGGGAGCGACAGCGCCGGCACGAGCACCGCCCCCGCGACGACGACGAGCAGCGAGACCCCGAGGTTGCCCCAGAGCAGCCCGAGGTCGAGCCCGCCGAGCACGCGGAGCCGCTCGGGGACCGGGTCGATCCCCCAGGATCCCTCGTGCCCGCTCAGTACGCGCCGCGTCCGGAGATGACGGCCGGGATCGTCCGCGCGATGATCGTCACGTCGGACCAGATCGACCAGTTCTCGATGTACGTGAAGTCGAGCCGCACGAGGTCGTCGAACTCGAGCCCCGAGCGGCCGGAGATCTGCCAGAGGCCGGTCATCCCCGGCAGGACGTGGTAGCGCGCCCGGTGCCATTCGGACAGCATCGCGTGGTCGCGCAACGGGAGCGGCCGAGGGCCGACGAGGCTCATCTCCCCGCGGAGCACGTTCACGAGCTGGGGCAGCTCGTCGAGCGAGAACCGGCGCAGCACACTGCCGACTTTGGTCACGCGTGGGTCGTCGCGGATCTTGAAGAGCGCGCCCGAGGCCTCGTTCTCGTCCTCGAGCTCGGGTTGCCGTTCTGCCGCATCCGGGGTCATGGTGCGGAACTTCAGCATCCCGAACTCGCGCTCACCGACCCCGACCCGCCGGTCGACGTAGAGGACGGGGCCTCGCGAGTCGAGCTTGATCGCCGCCGCGACGACGAGCCAGAGCGGGATCCCGACGACGACGGCCACCGCGGCCACGACGAGGTCGAAGGCACGCTTCGACACCCACGCGATGCCGCTCAGGATCGGCGGCCGCAGCTCGAACAGCGGCACGCCCTGGCCGGGCACGTACTCACCCTCGTGGACGAGGAGGTCGGTCGTCGTCGGGGCGAGCTTGACCTTCACCGCGTAGCGGTGCGCCAGTTGGACGACGTCGAGCACCGTCCGCTCGTCGAAATCCGCCTCGGCGAGCACGAGCTCGTCCGGCCGGTCGCGCTCGAGGACGACTGCCAGGCGGTCGAGCGGGGGCGAGGAGTCCGGCCCCGAGAGCGTGCCCACCACGTCGATCCCGATGCCGCCCTGCACGGCGCGGAGCTGACGCTCGAGCTGGGCGAGCGTGCCCGCGCCGCCGACGAGCACGAGCCGCCGCCGCACGCCCGCGAGGCGCATCAGCTCGAGCGAGATCGACCCGTAGGCAGCACGCAGGGCGCCGATCGCGATCGCACTCGTGACGACGGCGGTCGGGATCAGCCCGGTGGTCGAGAACTCGTGGTCGGTGCCGAGCCCGAACGCGAGCACGATCAGGGCGACGAGCACGAGCGCGCCGAGCAGCCGTCCTGCCCCGGCGCGCCTCTCGCGCGGTGCGTAGAGACCCGTCTGGAGGAACACGAGCACGGTGATGGGGGCGAGGAACGGGAGCCACTCCGCCGGGCCCGTCTGCCAGAGCAGCGACCAGTAGATCGTGTCGCCGTAGAGGACCGAGCGGAGCACGAGCGCGAGGTAGACGCCGAGCGCGAGCCCCGCGACGTCGGCCGTGACGAGCGCGGCGACGCTGAGGCCGCGGCGCAGGAGCCCGACCAGGGGGCCGCGGGACGCGACGTAGAGCCTGGCACGGCGGACGTCCTCCGGCCCGGCCGGCGGGCCGGCGTGGGGGGCGCCGGACGGCGGCCCGGCGCTCTCGACCGCCCTCGTCGGTGTCGGCACGTGGGGATTCTACGTCGGGCCGCCGACCGCGCCGTCTCGCCGCGGCCCCGCCGGGCCGGCCTCGCCGCGTGCGACGTCCTCCCAGCGGACGACGGGCGCGTCGCCGAGGACAGCGGTCACCGCGTCGAGGTCGCTCCGGGTGCGGCGCCGGGCCAGGAGCACGAGCCCGGCCGTGATCAGCCGTCGCCGGCGGGGATCGACGAGGTCCGTGTCGTGGAAGTACGCGTGCACGCACCCGGGGAGGGCTCCGGGACGGACGAGCGCGCGCACGAGGTCGCCCGCGCCGTGCGTCGTCGGCACGGCGACCAGGGAGCTCGTGCCGACCTCGATCCGGGCGGGCGCACGCAGCTCGGCCCACGGCGCCCCCTCCGCCAGGTACGGCGGCCGCGTCGAGCGAGGCGTCACGTCCGCGTAGCCGAGGGCCGCGCAGGCCTCCGCGACCGACGCGTCCGTGTACCAGCCGCCGCCGCAGAACAGCGTGGGCGTGAGGTCGTGCGCGCGCAGCCACGCGCCCTCGCGCCGCACGCGCTCGCCCGGGGAGCCGCCCGTCGGCCGCGCATGGGTCGGGCTCGTGAAGTGGGTGTGGTGCCCGAGTGGGCCTCGGGCGGAGGCCTGGCGGGCCCGCTCGAGCCAGCGTTCGTCGTCGAGCTCCCCCGCAGACCGGTCGGGCGGCCGGATCAGCGCGGCGATCGTCAGGCCCCCCGGCCGCCGCTCCTGGAAGGCCGCGAACGCCGACCAGACCTCGTCGTCGAGCGGTCGTTCGACGTGGCACGAGACGACTGCGTACCGTTCCGCTGCGGTGGGCGGCATCGCGCAACGCATACCACGTTCCGCGTTGCTGCTCGTGATCGGCGCGGCGGCGCTGCCCCGGCTGCTCGTGCTCGCGGTCGAGCGCGGCGACATCCTGACCGCGTACGTCGAGAAGAGCGACACGTTTGCGCGCACGCTTGTCTCGAGCGGGACGTTCGGCTTCCTCCCGGGCGTCCCCTCCGCCTACACGCAGCCGCTCTACGCGTGGTTCCTCGCCGCGCTGTACTGGCCGCTCGAGCGCACCTGGCTGGTGGTCGGGCTGGCCCAGATCGCGGTCTCGGTGGCGACGGCGCTCGTCGTGCTCGCGATCGGTCGGCGGCTCTCGTCGGTCACGACCGGCGTGATCGCCGCGATCGTGGTGACCCTCGAGCCCTACCTCGTCTGGCACGACGTCCACGTCAACCGCGAGATCCTCGACGGGTTCCTGCTCGCGTTGCTCGTGCTGCTCGCGCTCGCTGCCCACGACCGGGCCTCTCCCGGGCTCGCGGCCGCGACGGGCGCCGTCGCAGGCCTCGCGATCCTCTCGAACGCACGGCTCCTGCTCCTGCCGTTCGTCGTGGCGGCGTTCGTCGCCTGGCAGCCGCTGCCCGGACGTCGCGCGCTGCTCACGCTGCTCGTGCTCGTGGGTGCGATCGCGGTGATCACGCCCTGGGTCGTGCGCAACCAGGTCGTGATCGGCTGCGCGACGGTCACGACGGACAGCCGCGCGCTCTGGAAGGCGAACAACCCCGCAACCCACGACGTGCTCGCGCGGGGCGGCTGGATCGACGACGTGCCCGACCTGCCGAACGTCCCGCCCTGGCCCGAGAAGGCCGCGGGGATCTCCGTCGCGGCGGCGAAGGCGGTCGACGAGTGCGCGCAGTCGCGGTTCTACCGGGACAAGGTGCTCGACTTCTGGCGCGACCACCCGGGCGAGAAAGGGCGCCTCGCGCTGCAGGCCGTCGGGATGCTGTGGTCGCCGTTCTTCAGCGTCGCCGCCGACGACCCCGGGCAGCAGGGCGTCTCCGACCTCGCGCAACGCACGGTCGAGCCGGCGTTCGCCGTGGTGCTCTACGCGCTCGCGCTGTGGGGCGCGTTCCTCGCCCCCCGCCGCTTCGTCGTGCTCGCCGCGCTCCTCCTCGGCTTCAACACCGCCGCCGCGATGGTGTTCGCCGGGACGACGCGTTACCGGACGCCCTGGGACTTCCTGCTCGCGCTGCTCGCCGCGTTCGCGCTCGAGCGCGCGTGGGGGCTGGTCACCGAGCGCCGCCGCCCGCCGGTCTCGAGCGCGGCTCGATAGAGCTCTTCGATCAGGTCCGTGCACCGGTCCTGCGAGAACTCGGCGACCGCGCGCTCGCGTCCCGCGGCGCCGAGCGTCGAGATCCGGGCCGCGTCGCGGGCGAGCTCGACGATCGCCCGCGCGAGCGCCTCGGGCTCGCCCGGCGGCACCACCAGCCCCGTCCGGCCGTGGTCGACGATCTCCGGGAGCCCACCGACGTCGCTGGCGATCACGGCGCGACCGCGCTCCATCGCCTCAAGGGCGACCATCCCGAAGCCCTCCCCGAGCGAGGGGACGACCACGATCGCCGCCCGCTCGAGCACCGGCTCGACCGGCGAGACCCGGCCGAGGAACGAGACGGCGGCGGAGAGGTCGCGCCGCTCGACCGTCGCGCGGAGCTCCGGCGCGAGCGGCCCGTCTCCCGCCACCTCGAGCTCGAGACCGGGGATCTCCGCGCGCGCCCGGGCGAAGGCGTCCAGCAGGATCTCGTGGCCCTTGATCGGAATCAGGCGTCCGACCACTGCGAGGCGCCGCTCGCCGGAGGGCGGAGGCGGCGGCGGCGGCCCGGCATCGATGCCGTAGTGGACGATCGCGAACGCCCCCTCGTCGAAGCCCTCGCTCGCCGCGAGGTAGCCGGCGAGACCGGCCGAGATCGCCACGTGGACGTTGGCGAGCCGCGCGACCGTCCGGTCGGCGGCCGCAAACGCACGGCGCTCCCGGAACGGGTTGAAGCCGTGCTTCGTCGAGACGAGCACGGGCACACGTGCGAGCCGGCCCGCCGGGAGGCCGTAGAAGTCCGCGTGGACAAGATGGGTGTGCAGGACGGCCGGCCGCAGGCGGCGCACGCTGCGGACGAGCCGGCGGAAGGCGAGCGGGTCGGGCGCCCGGCCGAGCCGGAGGCGCTCGACGTGGACCCCCGCCAGCTCGAGCCTGCGCGCGAGCTCCTCCGCGCCGGGCTCGCCCTCGTGGAGCATGATCAGGCGGACGTCGTAGCCGCGCTCGCGGAGCGCGGGGAGGAGGAGCAGGAGGTGGTTCTCGGCGCCCGAGATCCCTGCGACCTTCGCCACATGGACGAGGCGGAGGCTCACGCGCGTCCCCGGCCGGCAGCCGCTCCCGGCCGGCGGAGCCGGGCTCCGCGGCTGCCTGACACCGCTCGCGGCACGGTGCTCTCCGGGCCCGTATCACCCAGACTGTGCGCTCCGGCCCCGCACCGCGAGCGGCGCCCCGGGAACACGCGTCTCACCCAGCGAGCTCGACGACGCGGTCGGCCCACGTGTCGACCGAGTGCTCCCGCACGACGGTGCCGCGCAGCGTCCTCCCGATCGCCTGCCTGTCCGCCTCGAGGAGCCAGCGGATCGCCTCGGCGAGGCTGTCGGGGTCGCCGTGCACGAACCGGAGCCGCTCCGGGAGCAGCGCGTCGAACGCGCCGTTGGAGGCGATCACGGGGAGACACGTCGCGGCCGCCTCGTACACGACCTTGTCCGCGGCTCCCTCGCGCATGTCGTTCACGAGCGCGTCGACGTCCGCGTAGAGCGTCGGGACGGCCCGGCGCGGGACGGGCCCGCTGATCTCGACCCGGTCCAGCAGCCCGAGGTCGAGGACGAGGCGCTCCAGGGCCATGCGGTGCATCCGCTCCTCGTGGGTGAGCGACGGCCCGATGACCTGGAGCCTGACCTCCGGCACCTCCGCGACCGCCCGCAGGATCGTCACGAGCCCCTTCGCCGGCGAGGTGCGGCCGAGCGCGAGCAACGTGAACGGCTCGCGGTCGGGGCGCTTGACGCACGGCAGGTCGGAGACGTCGATCCCGTGCCCGATCGCGACGAGCTTGCGCGTACGGATGGGAAACGTCCGCTCGTCGACGCTGAGGGCGGCGCTGGAGACGCGGGTCGCGGTCGCGAGCAGCCTGCTCTTGCGCCAGTGGTTGAACCAGAGCAGGACCTTGACGCCGGTCGGTCGGGCGAGCGGCGCGGCGAGCACGGCGTAGATCGGGCACATGTGGGCGAGCACCGCGGCGGGACGCGGGCGCTGGGTGAGCTCCCGTGCCAGAGCGCTCTCGAACCGCATGCCCCGACCGGCCCGCCGGCGGGCGCTGAACGTGCGCACGCGAGCGTTGTCGGGCAGCGCGCCCTCGACGGCCGAGTCGGTCAGCACGACGAGCTCGTCGACGCGCTCGGCCAGCGCCCGCAGTTTCCCCACGGTGGCGCCGAGCAAGGCATCGGTCGGATCGACCTGCTGGGTGACGACGACGAGCCTCACGTGGCTCTCGCTGCGACGGCGTGCCCGACGAGCTCGACGACGCGCTCGGCGTACTCCTCCGCGGTGTACGCCCACTCGGCCGAGCGGGCGTGACCGCCGGCGCCGAGGCGCTCGGCGAGCGCCCGGTCGGAGAGGATGCGAACGAGCGCGGCTGCGATCTCGTCCGGCCGGTCGGGGTCGACGAGCAGGCCGGTCTCGCCGTCCCGGACGACGTCGGGGATCCCGCCGGCCCGGGCGCCGACGACGGCGCGCCCCCGGCAGAGAGCCTCCAGCACGACCCGCGGGGTGCCCTCGGAGCGAGAGGCGAGCAGCAGGAGCCACGCATCGTCGAGCGCGTTCACCAGGGCGGGAGTCTCCAGCCTCCGCTCCCACGTGACCCGGCCGGGAAGCTCGGCCAGAAGCGCCTCGACCACGTCCCGGCGGCGGCCGTCGCCGACCATCCGCAGTGTCGCCTCGGGCACCCGCGGGGCGGCGAGCCGCCACGCGTCCGCGATCGCATGGACGTTCTTGTAGCGCTCGAGCACCCCGACGAACAGCGCGACCGGCCGTTCCGGCAGGGGTGCGACGGGTGGCTCGGAGAAGGCGGTCAAGTCTGTGTAGGTCGTGAACGTGCCGGCGGGCTCGACACCCGCATCCTGAACGATGCGTGACGTGAAGGACGACAACGTCCGGACGGCGTCCGCGCGTCTCAGCGCGACGAGGGCCGCCCGGTCGGCGAGCGGTGCCACCACGGCCCTTGCGGGCGAGCCGTAGAGACGTGCCCAGGTCCGCCAGTCGCCGTGGATCTCGACCACCACGGCCGCGTCGCTGCCGCCCAGCCGTCGTCCGGCAAGGGCGGCGAGCGCCTCGTACGGGCTCTGGGCAAGGATGGCATCGGCGGGCCGCCGCCGCAGCTCGCGGGCGATGCGGGCGGGGAGCGCTCCGTAGAACAGGGGGCCGTCGACGGCCCCGATCCCGGTGTCCCGCTGCAGCGCGAACGTCTCGTCGCCCGTGGGAGCGCCCCGCGGCGCTGCCGCGAGCACGCGGAGATCGAGCCGGTCGCCGAGCGCCTCGAACTTCCGGGCCAGCGACGCGTCGAGCGGCAGGCGGTACCGCGTCCGCCCCACCATCATGACCCGCGGCTTCGTCGAGCCGCTCGCTCGACCGCGCGGCGTCACCCTTCGGCCTGCTCGATCGCCTGCACGATCCGGCGCAGGATACGCGGCTCGGTGAGCTCCTCCACCGAGCCGGTGGCCTCCGCCGCCAGCGCAGCCAGGAGGGCTCCGTCGCTCGAGACCCGGCGGATCGCGCGTGCCAGCTCCCCGACGTCCCCCGGCGGCACGAGCAGCCCGTTGACGCCGTCCCGGACGACCTCGGGCACGCCTCCCACCGCCGTGGCGATCACCGGCGTGCCGACCGCGAGCGCCTCGAGCACGCTGTGCGGGAGGTTCTCCCAGGCGGACGTGAGGATCGCCGCGTCGGCGGCCCGGAAGATCAGCAGCACCTCGTCCCTCGGCCGAGCCCCGAGCAGACGGACCCGCGGCGAGAGCCCGAGCTCCTGCGCCCGCCGCTCGAGCGCGCCGCGCTCGGGCCCGTCTCCGGCGACGAGGAGCGACACATCCTCGACCTGCGCCAGAGCCTCGAGCGCGTCCCCGAGCGCCTTCTGCGGCGTGAGACGACCGGCCGCAGCGAGCGTGAAGCCCTCGACGTGGAGCAGCGCACGGGCCTCGTCCCGCCCGGCCAGTGCGGGCAGCTCGGGGGCCGGGTTCGGGACCACCGTCACCCGGCCCGGCCTCAGCCCCCAGCCGATCGCCAGGTCGCGCAGATAGGCGCTCGGCACGAGGATCGTCCGCGCGCGGCGGAGCGCGGCCGTCCGGGTCGTGCGCAGGAACCGGATGCGCAGCCCGCCGGGCACGCGCTGGAAGTCCTCGAGCGTCCCCGAGTAGTGATGCGTGCGCACCGCGCGCTCGTAGGCCTCGTCCGCGACGAGCTTCACGACCAGCGGACGGCGGGCGAGAGCCGCCCCGAGCGCGGTACGCCGCACCATCGTCGTCGCGTACACGCAATCCGCGCCGCGGGCAGCGCGGACTATCTCCCTGACGACTGCGACGTGGCGAAGAGGCGGTCTGGCCGCGCGCGAGACCCAGCGGACCGGGTACGGCCTACGTGCTGGCGGCGCGTCCGCAGTCGTCACGACCTCCACGTCGTGGCCCGCTTCGAGCAGCGCCGCGGCGAGCGCGGGTGCGTGGCTGGCCGGCCCGCCGACGTCCGGCGGCCAGATCCCGGAGACGACCACGACCCTCACGGGCCCGCCGCGGTCGGGGCGCCGAGCTCGCGGCCGGCGCGGAGCTCGGCGCGCAGCCTGCTCAGCACGACGAGCCAGGCGAGCGCGAAGGCGAGCGTCGAGACGAGAATCGCGACCGCCGCGCCCGTCACTCCCCAACGGTCGCCCAGCACGAGGACGAGCGGCAGCAGCACCGCGGTCTCGAGACCGTGCGTGACGATGCGGAGCCGCGGCCTGCCGATCGTGACGGGGAACGACTTCGTCCAGCCGAGCACGAGCAGGATCGCGGCCGAGACGAGCACGATCCGGGCCGCCTCGACGGCGGGTAGGAAATCCGGCCCGAACACGACCCGGACGAGCCACGGCATCGCCAGCAGGAAGACCGGCAGCGAGACCGCGGCGACGACGGCGGCGCCGACGGAGTACCTGCGCAGGCCGTGGAGCACCGTCGACGACCTGCCGTGCTCCCAGTCCCGGGTCTGCTCCGTGAGGAGCACGAGGCGCACGGGGGCGCTCGCCGCCGAGAACCCGCTCTGCGGCGCGAGTGCGACCCGGTAGTAGCCGACCTGCGTCGTCCCCGCGACGACGCCGAGCAGCACCGGCGCCAGCGCCGCCCGCAGCGAGATCACGCCGGTTGCGATGCTCGACTGGACGACGAACGAGAAGATCTCGCGACGGTCGTCCCCAAGCGGTCGCGCCGGCTCGCGCGGGAAGCGGCGCAGCGCGACCAGCCCCGCCGTGCCCGAGACCGCGGTCGCGACGAGCTGACCGGCCGCGAGGGCGGCGAGCGCCGCCGTCACCCCGAACGACGCGCCGACGACGATCGCGACCAGCCTGATCCCCATCGTGATCGAGAGGAGCCATCCGCGGAGGTCGTACCGGCCGCGCAGGAGGAGCGCGCTGGCGCTGACGTTCTCCGGCGCGGCGAGCAGCGGCAAGGCTGCCGCCGCGACCATCGGCCCCGCGAGCCCGTCCGACCCGAACACCGTGTCGGCGAAGGGGGCGAGCACGAGCAGCACCACCGACGCGACCGCCCCGCCGAGCAGCTTGAGCTCGAGCGCGCGCCTGAACAGGCGGTGCAGGCGCCCCCAGTCGCGGGCGGCGACGTAGCGGAACCCGAACTTCGTCAGGCTCTCCTCGACCGTGAGGTCGAGCAGGGTCTGGGCAAGTCCCACGATCGCGACGACGGTCGCAAAGCGTCCGAAGTCGTCCAGGCCGAGGATGCGGGCAGCGGCGACCGTCCCGAGGATGCCGAGCGCGACCGAGAGGTAGAGCCCGGCTGCGGTCGCAAAGCGGCGCCGGAGGACGCTCGGGGCCATCGTGACGGGTCAGTGTAGGGGAGGCGGCACGACGTTCAGGAGACGGAGGGAGGGGCTCGCGCGCTCCGGGAACGCAACTACAGTCCGCACGGTGACGGCCGAGCCGCTGCCGCGGGGGCACGCGTCCGACGGGCTGCTCCGCCTGCTCGCCGGAGACGCCGCGACGGAGGCGCTCGCGCTCGCCGCGGCCGTCCCGTTCCTCTTCCTCCACGCGACGTACCAGCCGACCCTCTCGATCGGCGTCGGCTCGACCTCGATCGACGCGACGCTCGCCGACGCGGCGATCGCGGTCGTCGTGGCCGCCGCCCTCGTCCGCGGACGGCGCGAGGGCTGGGCGCCGCTCGCGGCCTCGAAGCTGCTCCTCGGGCTCGCGGCCGCGTTCGTCGCGGTCGGCGCGGTGTCCCTGGCCACGCCGTCCCTCCTCGGCGAGCAGTACGACTTCGGCGTCCACGCGATCAGCGTCGCGAAGTTCGCCTGGTACGCCTGCCTGCTGCCCGCGACCGTGCTGCTCGTCCGCGCCGGCCGGGACGCGGTGCCGCTCCTGCGGGCCGTCGTCGCGTGGAGCGTCGTCGTGACCTCCTACGGCCTGCTCCAGTTCCTCGGGATCGTCTCGGAGTTCGAGGGCAAGCGGCCCGGCCAGCGCGAGCCGTCGCTCGTCGGGATCCACGACTTCGCGGCGCTCTCCGGCGCGGCGCTCGTCGTCGGCGCGCTCGGGCTCGCCCTCGCCGCCGCCGGTCGCGCGGGCGCGGGCGGGCCGGCCGGGCGGAACTGGTCGCTCGCCGGCCTCGCGAGCGGCGCGCTCGGCGTGGTGCTCTCGGGTGCGATGACCGCCGTGCTCGGGCTGTGGCTCGCCGTCGCGGCCGTCCTCCTGGGCGCGCGGGCGCGGGGAACGCTGCGCCTGCAGCGGGCGCTCGCGCTCGTCGCCGTGGCGCTCACGGTGACCGTCGGCACGGCGGCGATGCGCGCCGACACGATCGAGCGCTTCGCGGAGTTCGTTGGCCTGCGGGAGAAGACGCTCAATGTCGGGGTCGAGAGCTACGCGCACCGCACGCTGCTCGCGTACATCGGCGGCCGGATCTGGCTCGACCGGCCGATCACCGGGGTCGGCTGGCAAGCCTCGAGCGAGGAGTGGGCCTACGGGCCGTTCCTCGACGACGCGCGCGCCCGCTTCCCGGGTGAGCCCGACCAGGCGTTCCCGTCGCCTGCGCACCCCTGGGGAATCCAGCTCCTCTACCTCCAGGTCGCGGCCGACCTCGGGATTGCGGGCCTCGCGGTGCTCGCCGCGCTCGCCGCGACGGGTATCGCTGCGGGCATCCGCGGCGTCCGCTCCTCGACCGTCGCGCTCGCGGGGCTCGGGTGGCTGCTCGTCGCGGCCGGCGTGTGGACCGGGATCGGGCTCGTCTCCGGGCTGCCGCTCGGCGCGCTGACGTGGATCTCGTTCGGCCTGGTGACGGTGCGTGACACGCCCGCCTGACCCCCGTCTCGCCCCGCCGCTCTCGATGCCGACCTATGCGGTGCGGGCGCCGCTCGCGCGCTGGCTCGCGGACGAGGCGGCCCGTGCCGCCGGCGAGCTCGGCCGCTACCGGCTGCTCGACGCGGGCTGCGGCGAGAAGCCCTATGCACCGCTCTTCGCGCCGCACGTCTCGGCGTACGTGGGCCTGGACACCGCAGCCCATGCCGACGCCGACCTCGTCGGCCCGATCGAGGAGATCCCGGCGGAGGACGGCTCGTTCGACCTGGTGCTGTGCATCCAGGTGCTCGAGCACGTTGACGATCCCGCCCGCGCCGTCCGCGAGCTCCACCGGGTGACGAGGCCCGGCGGTCGCGTCCTGCTCTCGACGCACGGCGCGATGGTCTACCACCCGAACCCGTCCGATCCGTGGCGCTGGACCCACGAGGGGCTCGCACGCCTGTTCGCGGCGAACGGCGACTGGGGTTCGGTTACGGTGTCGCCCGGCTGCGGCACGGCCGCGTCCCTCGCGATGCTGAACGCGATCTTCCTCGAACACGCGCTGCGCAGGACTCCGCTGCGACCGCTCGGCGGCCCGCTCGTCTCGCTCCTGAACCGCGCCGGGCGCCGGCTCGACGGGCGCTCGCCGATGCTGCGCGGCACGCATCCCGGAACGCTCTCGGCGAACTACCACGTGGTCGCGGACCGGACACCGTGACGCGGGTGCTCGTCACCGGCGGCGCGGGCTTCATCGGCTCGAATCTCGTCGCCGCGCTGCTCGAGCGGGGCGACGACGTGCGCGTGCTCGACAACTTCTCGACGGGCAGCCGCGCGAACCTCGCGGCGCTCGGCCGCGAGGTCGAGGTGGTCGAGGGAGATCTCCGCTCCTACGAGCGCGTGCACACCGCCGTGCGCGGGAGCGAGGTCGTCTTCCACCAGGGGGCGCTCGGCTCGGTGCCGCGCTCCGTCCAGGACCCGCTCACCTCGACGGCGGTCAACGTCGAGGGGACCCTGAACGTGCTGCTCGCCGCGCGGGACGAAGGCATCAGGCGCGTGGTCGCGGCGTCGTCCTCGTCGGTCTACGGGGACGGCGGGACGTTCCCGCGCGTCGAGACGCAGTCCCCCAACCCGATCTCCCCGTACGCGGTCGCGAAGCTCGCCGCGGAGCGGTTCTGCGTCAGCTTCGCCCGCGTCTACGGGATCGAGACCGTGGCGCTCCGCTACTTCAACGTCTTCGGCCCGCGGCAGGACCCGAGCTCGCAGTACGCGGCGGTCGTGCCCCGGTTCATCCGCGCGATCGCAGACGGACGTCCGGTCACCGTGCACGGCGACGGCGAGCAGTCGCGCGACTTCACCTACGTCGAGAACGTCGTCCGGGCGAACCTCCTCGCCGCAGACGGAGCCGACGCGGCGGGCCGGGTGCTGAACGTCGCGACGGGCGCGTCGCAGACCGTCAACGCCCTCGCGGACACGGTCGGGCGCCTGCTCGGGCTGCCCGTCGAGAAGGCGCACGGACCGGCGCAGCCGGGCGACGTACGCGAGTCGTGGGCGGACGTGTCCGCCGCCCGGGAGGCGCTCGGCTACGAGCCGGCAGTCGGGTTCGAGGAGGGGCTGCGGCGTACGATCGAGGCAACGCTCGGAACCGAGGGAGCCGGGAGATGACCCATGCGTTCGGGACGGTGGACGAGCTCGGGAGCGGTTACGGCTTCCGCAAGGTGCGGCGCGCGCTGGGCATCGACGCGTTCGGCGTCAACGTGATCGTGATGCCGCCCGGCTACCACGGCTTTCCCCACTTCCACGAGGAGCAGGACGAGCTCTACTTCGTCCACTCGGGGACGGCGCGGGTCGAGGTCGAGGGCGAGGAGCGGCTGCTCGGCCCCGGCGGGATGGTGCACGTGACCTCCACGACCGAGCGGTGCGTCTCGAACGGCGGCGACGACGATCTCGTGCTGCTCGTCGTCGGCGGGAAGGGCGGCTACGTCAGCCGCGACGGCCACCTGGTCGACGACGCCGACGCCGAGCGCCGCCGCGCCTTCGGCGGTTGAGACGGAGGGCGCCGTGCCCGCGAGGCGGGTGCCTTGCTGCGCAAGAGGGTGCCTTGCTGCGCAAGTCACCTGGAAAAGCCGTGATCCGTCAGAGCGCGTCCTCCGGCGTAGTCCTAGGTGCGGCGCGGAGCGCCGCACTGCCGTGGAGCGCGGCACGATCGTGGAGCGCGGCGCCCGCGAGGGCG
>Ga0210142_1000144_pt1 | contig 15912 bp, 13 predicted proteins | sample Goodyear_PhragC__FD_184869 | JGI IMG/M metagenome (GOLD analysis project Ga0210142, IMG submission 184869) | Wetland microbial communities from San Francisco Bay, California, USA, that impact long-term carbon sequestration - Goodyear_PhragC_D2... | ecosystem: Environmental > Aquatic > Marine >...
GCACCCTCTTGCTTCTGCACGGCACAGGTGGAAACGAAACCGATCTCATCGGGCTTGGACGCGAACTGGATCCTGAAGCGTCTTTACTGAGTCCGCGTGGAAAAATTCTGGAAAACGGAATGCCGCGGTTCTTTCGTCGGCTTGCCGAGGGTGTATTCGACTTGGAAGATTTAGAACACCGCACAAACGAGCTGGCAGATTTTCTCGAAGCGGCTGCTCAACATTACGGCTTCGACTCCAGGGGCGTCGTTGCGGTTGGTTATTCTAACGGTGCCAACATCGCTGCGAGCGTGCTTTTACTGCGGCCGGAAGTGTTGCCTGCCGCAATTCTATTTCGCGCAATGGTCCCACTTTTTCCGGACAAATTACCCAATCTTTCGTTTGTACGCGTCTGGATCGGCGCGGGTGAGGAGGATCCGATTGTTCCCGCATCTGAGGCCAAACGCCTGGCGGAACTCCTTCGTCGCGCAGGCGCAGACGTAACCATTCGTTTTGCAAAGGCAGGACACGGCCTAACGAATGACGACCTTGAAGTGGCGCGCCATTGGCTTGGAGAGCTCAAGCCTTAGGATTGCAGACAGGCGAACAAGCTACTTAGCAACCGAGCATCCCTCCTGCGGCAGTGTTCCTGGCCTCAGATGATTCGAAACGGTACCGGAGAAACGCTTCTCATTTCGGGTGGTGTACGTTAAATTGTGGGGGTAAACGGTTCACCAACAGGAAAGGGCAAGAAAATATGAAAACAAAATTGTCCGTCGTCGCGCTTGTTGTGAGCGCGGTCACGATTGCTCAAGCGAACCCGGGAGGCGCTCACGGAGTCACAAGGACATCTCATAGAGGCGCAGTTGTACGCCGTGCCCCCGCGGTTCACGCTCCGATGCGCCGCGGCGCTGTTTCATCGTTCCGCTCCACGCCGATGCGGTCACATGGCAGTCGACCGTTTTATTCAGGCCAACGCAATTCCTCGTTTGCCATGCGTTCGTTACGATCCTCCGCGTACCGCCGGCCTTTCTATTCGAGTCGAAATTCGTTCACGCGGTCCGGTCCATACACCGTGGCAACTATCCCGCAACAAAATCGTGTCGCGCGATTCTCGAATCGCAGAAACCCAGCGCTCACACGTGTGTGGAACCAGCGAAACACCAGAACCCAATTCCGGAATGGAAACAATCTACGGAACGCAAACAATTTCCGAAATGGAAACAACCTGCGGCAAGCGAACAATCCGCGGAATGGAAAGAACCAACTGCGTCGCGACTGGCAAAGACACGTTTTCGCTCATCGCTCAGGGAATTGGCATCGCGATTGGAACCGCAATTGCGATCACTGGTGGAATGGTCACCAATGTTCCTTCATTAGTGGATCGTGGGTAATCTTCAACCTGGGATTTTCTCCGTGGTGGCCTGCGTACTATCCGGACAATTATTACTACGACTATGGCTTTCCGAATGATGGCTACGGCTCATCGACCTACGGTTACGATTATCCGAATTCGTACAATAATGATCCCGGCGATTACGACTCCGGCGATTACCAGGGGCAGATGTATTACGATCAAAACAGTTATCCCGACCAATCGCAGGGCTACTTCGATTCCGGTGTTTACCAGACCCAAGTGTACGACGATCCGAATGGTTACAGCGATGAATCGCAATCAGACTATTCAACCATTGTTGCAGCGCAGGAGCGCCTGGCTCGCCAGGGCTACTATCGCGGCGAGACAGACGGTGTGCTCAGCCCTGAGATGGAGAAAGCCGTCAGGCGTTATCAAAACACCAACGGCTTGCGCCAGACTGGCTACCTCGACGACGACACCCTCGCGGTAATGGGATTATCCAAAACCACGAGCTACTAATTTTGAGATCGATCAATGTGTTGCCCGGTAAATGCGGCCGCAGCCCCGATTTCGCGCAGGGTCGCGACCGACGATGTAGACCGGCAGTTCGCCGACTTATGACACGCGGTGTCGACAAATGATTAAAGGTAGTGAAGTTCGAAAAGCAGACCATCGGATCGAACCGTTCCTGAGCGATCGCTGGTCGCCGCGGGCAATGTCGGGCGAAGAAATCGCGCCCGAAGAATTGATGCGACTGTTCGAGGCAGCGCGCTGGGCGCCTTCTTCATTTAACGCGCAGCAATGGCGCGCGCTTTATGCGCGTCGCGGCACGGCACATTGGCAAACCTTTTTCGATCTGCTGGTCGATGCGAACAAGGCATGGGCAAAGAACGCCGCAGTGCTGGTCGTGTTCATTTCGCGAAAACTTTTTGACCACAACAACGAACCCTCAGTGACGCATTCGTACGATACCGGCGCTGCATGGGAGAATTTCGCGCTACAGGGCTTCCAGCAGGGTCTGGTGGTGCACGGGATGGAGGGTTTTGATTACGACAGCGCGCGCGTACAGCTCGCGATACCCGACGAATTTCAAGTCGAAGCAATGGCTGCAGTAGGCAAGCCTGGACCAAAGGAATGGTTGCCTGAGAAATTGCAGGCACGCGAAACTCCCAATGACCGTCGTAAACTTTCCGAGAGCATTTTTGAAGGACCCTTTCAATCCAAATAATTCAGGTGCTCGCTTTTTCCGCCGGCACGCACACGAGAGCCTGCTCCAATCCAAAGCAGCGAGGTAACACCGCTCACGGCGGCGAGCGCGGCGCCAATGAGCATAACCGTCCGAAACCCGGAGATAAAAGATTCGTCGATTGCGCGACGGATTAGCTGTTGTGTTTCAGGGGCAAGGTTCTCAGGAATATCGATCGCCGCGAGCTTGCTGGATTGAGTTTGCACCGACTGCGCGGCTGAAGCTGGTAAGTTCGCGATGACCAGTCTGCGATCCAGAGCGGTTTTGAACATCTGAATCATCACGACTCCAAGAACTGCAATTGCAATCAGGCTCGCCGTCCGCGCCACGGCATTGTTTACGCCCGATGCGATCCCTGCTCGATCTTGGGCGATTGAGCTCATCACGGTGGTCGTAAGCGGAGCCACGGTGATGGCCATGCCCAATCCCAAAACAACCATCGCCGGAAAAAACTGATTCCAATAACTGCCGCCGATTCCGGGCATCAGGAAGAGCGAATAGCCAACGGCTGTGATAACCGGGCCAACAACAAGCGGAAGCCTTGGACCGTAGCGCGCAACGAGTCCGCCGGACCAGCGCGAAAGAAAAGACATGATCAATATGAATGGCAATAACGCCGCGCCAGCGGCAGTCGGCGAATACCGCTGAACCTGAATCAAGTTCAACGGCAGGAAAAAAAGTGTTCCGCCGAGCGCGGCATACAGCAAAAAGGTTAAGAGATTCGTTCCAGCAAACATTCGTGAACGAAACAGTGTGAGCGGCAACATTGGCTGCGAAATATGCGACTCAACGAACAAGAACAGGATCAAAACGCCAATGCCTGCGCTCAGGGCCACGATTACAGCGCGATTGTTAAAACCAACCTGAGAAGATTCGATCAACCCGTAAACAAGCGCTCCCAAACCGAGTGCCGCCAGGATCGCTCCAACCCAATCGACCCGACTCCGTTCCCTGTTTGAGTTTTCCGCGACGCAGCGGAGCGAGATTAATATCACAACAACGGCGATCGGGAGATTGATGAAAAACACAGCGCGCCATGAAACATGTTCGATCAGCCATCCGCCGAGAACGGGCCCAATAGCGGTAGTGATGGCGCTGAACCCCGACCATACGCCAATTGCGCGTCCGCGTTCCTGCTCGGAGAAAGAATTACTGATAATCGCAAGACTCCCGGGAACGAGAAGTGCCGCGCCGCATCCTTGAAGCGCGCGGGCCCCTATTAATTGACGAATGTTCCCGGCAAGACCGCATGCGCCCGATGCAAAAGCAAAAATCACAATGCCCAGCAAAAAAATGCGGCGGCGTCCGTAATGGTCGCCTAACGAACCGCCGATCAACAATAAAGCGGAGAGAAAAAGCGCGTACGACTCGACTACCCATTGCACATCCACCGCCGTGGCGTTGAGATTCGTCTGCAGCGCCGGCAACGCCACGTTCACCACTGTCCCGTCGATAAAGGCCATGCTCGAGGCGAGAACGGTCGCGGCGAGGATCCAGCGACCGCGGACTGCCGAAGCCGGCTCCGATCGAATTACGTTTTCGTCACAAGGTTCTTGAAGGACTGCCCCCATGTTCGTGGATACGCCAAAACCAAACCTTTCAGCAAGGTCCTTGCTCTTCGCGAACAGTTTAATGGGAGTTTCGCGCCGGGAGATAAGAGCGATTGCTCACAGCACCACTGTTCCACGCAGAATTTCAACGGCATGGCCGCCTACGCGGACGTTCGTAACGCGCTCCCCTTCCCGCTTTGCGCGGACATGCATTTCGCTTGGGCGACCGCACTCGAGGCCTTGCCGAATCACCACCTGCTCATCACTATTTGCCACTCCGTGTTCAACCATCCAACTGGCAGCGCAGCCTGCTGCCGATCCGGTGGCCGGGTCTTCGCCACCGTAAAAGAACATTCGAGCTCGAGCTTCAAGTCGGTCTTCGCGTCGTTCAGGGCAGAGAAAGTAGAAAAGATTCGCGCCGGTCTTCCTTAGAAATTCAGCCGCCTGGATGTAACTAAACTTCAAATCTGAAAGCCTCTGTCGACTGCGGAATGGCACGATCGTAAAAGTCAATCCGGTCGAGACCGGCTGGATCGGCCATTCCTCAGAAATTTCGTCAACCGCAATTCCGATGACGCGGGCGACCTCCTCTCTGGAAAGTGGAGTTAAAAATTCAGGATCGCGCTGGCGCATTTCACCGAACACCTGACCGTCCACGCGACCACGCCCACCGTTCTCGGAATTCGCAGTGAACCGCACGGGAATTTTACCGGCCTTCAAGTCAAGAGTGATTTCGGCGGGACTCTTTTGACCAGATGCCGAGGCGTACAAATACAGCGCTGTTCCAAGCGTTGGATGCCCCGCAAACGGCAATTCTGTTTCGACGGTAAAGATGCGCACCTTTTTCCCTTCCCGGGCTTCAATGCCGGTTTCGCGCGGCAAAATGAAGGTCGTTTCCGAAAGATTCATTTCCCGCGCCAAAGCTTGCATCTCGTCATCCTTCAATCCGTGAGCGTCAGGGAAGATCGCCAGCGGATTACCCGACAGGGGGCTCTGCGTGAATACGTCAACCTGAACAAATTCGTAAGCGCGTTTCGGCATAAGAACTTGTTAATGTGTGCCTGAGATTACTGAGAAACAATAATTTCCCGAGATCAGAATTGCTCAGGCCCCCGGTAGCGTCGATCCCGGTTTTGATGTCTATAAACCGATGGGTAGAATGCATATGTGACTGACGAGGAACGAGACGAACGGTTCTACCGAGATACTGAAAGCATCGCTTTTCCAAAACTGAACGATCATCAGCTTTCGCTACTTGAGCCTCTGGGCGAACGCCGCGTGATGAAACGCGGCGAGGTCTTGTTCAAGGCCGGGCAACGCGATCTCGGACTGGCAATTGTTTTGCGCGGCGAAGTCGAAGCGTTCGAGACGCGTGATGATATCGAATATAACCTCGCTACCGCGGGCGAGCGCGATTTCATGGGCGACATATCAATGCTGCAGGGTACGTCGATCCTTGGTTCGTCCAGAGTCATGTCGGATGAGGCCGAAATACTTCACATTCCCGCGGCCGAACTGCGGCGTGCGCTGGCGGAAATTCCCGCCGTAAGCAAGACGATCGTCGATGCGTTGATCATGCGGCGACGCCGGCTTAGCCGTGATCGCGAATTTGCAGGCATGCGTGTTTTGGCCAGTCATCATGCGCGCGATGGACATCAGCTGGATGATTTTCTCGACAAGAATCGCATCCCGCATCGGCTGATAGAATTTGAGACCGAACAAGGGCGGGCATTAAGCGAACGTTTTCACCTAACGACTCGCGATTTACCGGTCTTAATCACGCCGGCCGGTGCGCGCTTGCGTAAGCCGTCGTTGCGCGAAGTTGCCAGGGAAGCGGGCTTGCTGCGGCCGCTCGCGGAAGAAAATGAAACCGAAGTTTTTTGCGATCTCGCAATCATTGGCGCTGGACCGGCCGGCCTGGCCGCAGCGGTCTATGCCGCATCGGAGGGATTGAAAACGGTCGTTGTAGAAAGTTATGCGCCTGGTGGGCAAGCCGGTTCCTCGTCACTCATTGAAAACTTTTTTGGATTCCCAACCGGCGTTCGCGGTGGCGACTTGACCTGGCTGGCTCAGCTCCAGGCATACCGATTCGGCGCGAAATTTTCCACGCCAGCCGCGGCGCTCTCCCTGAAATACCATTCCGAGGGGGAATACCGTGCTTGCCTCGAGATAGAAGGTTGTGGTGCAGTGCTTCGCGCAAAAGCTGTCCTGATCGCGACCGGCGCAGACTATCGCCGTCTCGACGCCGAAAACCGTCAGCGATTTGAAGGCGCCGGAGTTTACTATGCCGCTACAGCACTCGAAGGTCAGATTTGCCGTAACGAAACCGTCATCGTGATTGGAAGCGGTAACTCGGCCGGACAAGCGGCGATGTTCCTTTCGGATGGCGCCGCTAAAGTTTTGCTCCTCATTCGTGGAGATGACATTAGCAAGAAAATGTCTGCCTATCTTTCGCGTCGCGTGGAGACGCAACCCAATATCGAGATTCTTTATCAGACGGAGATTCGAAAAATGTTCGGGGACGAAAAGCTCGAGCAGGTTGAGCTGGAAAATACGCGCACGGGCGAGCGTCGCATGGTCAAAACGCCGGCCGTCTTTTCCATGATCGGTGCTTTACCATGCACAGAATGGTTGCCGACGGAAATTGAGCGCGACGGGAAAGGATTTATCAAAACCGGCTCGGACGTTGCTGAAGCACCAGCCTGGCGCGCAAACAAACGCCGACCCGCTCCGCTCGAAACCAGTCTCCCGGGAATTTTTGCAGCAGGCGACGTGCGCTCCGGATCGGTTAAACGTTGCGCTGCGGCCGTTGGCGAAGGCGGAATGGCTGTCGCCGGGGTCCACATGAGCCTGGCGTCACGAGGGAACGCGTCGGAAAACAAAACGCAGCAAGGATAAAACGAATATGACCGACCGCGGATGTCCTCATTTGAATGCAGTTGAATCAATCAAGCAACCGGAGCGCCGCGAATGCCAGGAATGTGTGAAGATTGGCAGTTACTGGGTTCACTTGCGGACATGCCAGACGTGCGGCGTGACGCTCTGCTGTGACAGTTCGCCAAACAAGCATGCCAGCAAACACGCGCGGGCCAGCGGACATCCTGTCGTCGCGTCCGCCCAAATCGGCGAGCGATGGTTGTATTGCTATCCTGACGACGCCTTTGCCGAATACTGAGCTGGATTGCTTCCCACGTATCGCGTCAACGATACAAAGCTTATTGCCGGAATTGCGTGGCTGGAAATAAACATTGACACCTGTCACGGTGGCCAGCATAACTCCGCCCAAAGATAGCGACGCGCAAGCTTCGATACGACTCGATCGGGATTGGGTCTTATAGGACCGTAACAATTCGAAAATCAACATAACAAGTGAAGGATAAGTTATTTATGAAATTAATTACGCAGATCGCAGTTATCGGTGTCTCGAGTCTATTACCATTGACGCTCGTTAACGGCCAGGGCACATCAAAGACAAGTAATGCCGGCAAGAGTGCGGCGCCTGCTCAAGTCAGCAAACGAACAGACGTTTATCATGTCCATTTCACCAAGGCCGCCCTCGGCAAAGCTACGCAACTGGGCGATTGGCTGAAAACACCCGATCAAACCAATCCGATGCCGGATCACTTCATCGTTCTCCGTCACCAGGACGGGGACGCCTGGGATTACGTGGTCATTACACATCTCGGGCCCAAGGCGACGGTGGAAGCTGCAGGGACGGCTGTGCCCGCGGACAAACGTAACCTCAGCGAGTGGCATACTGATACATTCGTAAATGGTCCCTCCTGGGAGGAGTTCACCAAAGCCATGGGCATCGATGCCGATTCGAAATCGAAGTCAACGGCCTCGGTTTACTCCGTTTCTTATTATCGCCCCGCTCCCGGTCATCGTGAGCAACTGGAAAAAATACTGAGCGAACTACCAAACGCGTCGAACGACACGACGGCTGGGAATGTGCTGATGCAACATCTGGAAGGCGCAGCCTGGACGTTTCTTGCCATCGCCCGTTACAATTCGTGGGACGATTTTGCGAAAGGTGAGAAAACCAGCGTGGCGGATACAAACAAAAAAGACAGTCCGTGGTCGCGTTTGCGCGATCACACCGAGTTTCACACCGATACTCTCACCGATCGCATAGCGCCATAGGGAGGCGCAGCGCATAACAGGTAGGGTCCGATTGACCCCAATCGCCTGCATGTCGGGACCACAGCCCCCTCGGCGTGTTGGTTGCGACGCCCTCGCCGCAACTCTGTGCCGCTTTCCCGTTGCCTCAAAAGTTCGTGATCGCGAAAGCTTTCGGCGCCACCGACACGCGAAGCGCGGCGGCTCCCCATGCAAATCGCACTTCGTCGTTCCTTCGTCATTCGACATTCGGATTTCCTCATTGGCATCGCCCAACCGGACCACATTTCGATTTGGTCGATTAAAATTACGCGCAGGATCCCGAGCATGAGTTAGTACACATCTACGCATCATGATGCGTCAATTTGTTCCTTGATTCGTCAGGCAAACGCCTTTTTAGTTGCCCGACATCATGGCAACCGACAGCATTCATCCTCTGGAATCGTTGATGCGCGAACGCATCGCCGTGCTCGATGGCGCCATGGGCACGATGATCCAGCAATGCGGATTATCCGAGGCGGACTATCGAGGAAAACGGTTTCGCGACTGGGAAGGGAAAGATCTCAAGGGTAGCCTTGAACTGCTGAACCTGACAAAACCGCAGGTCATCGAGGAGATTCATTCCAATTACCTCGACGCCGGCGCGGACATCATCGAAACCAATACCTTTAGCGGAACTACAATCGGTTCGCATGATTTCCTGTTTCAAGGCGAACCCACAAGTGGCCGTAAGGATCAGGAATTCTTTCAACGCGTGGTGGACGACCAACCTCTTCGTGCGCTCGTTCAGGAAATCAATTTGAAAGCAGCGCGGATCGCACGCGACGCGGCAGATCGCGCTGCGAATGAAACGGGACGGCAGCGATTTGTCGGCGGATCAATGGGTCCTCTGCCAGTCGCGGGTTCTATCTCACCTGACGTAAACGATGCGGCGTTTCGCGCCGTCTCGTTTGATCAACTGCGCCAGACCTATTTCGATCAAGCCAAAGCGCTGCTCGAAGGCGGCGTCGATCTTCTCATTGTCGAAACTGTTTTCGACACACTCAACGGAAAGGCTGCGTTGTTCGCCATCAATGATGCGGTGGAGAAAATCGGACGCAGCGTGCCGTTGATGATCTCGGGCACCGTGATCGACAAATCGGGACGCAACCTGAGCGGTCAAACCGTGGAAGCGTTCATCATTTCCATTGCTCACGCGCAACCGCTCATTCTTGGTTTGAACTGCGCCCTGGGTCCGGATGAAATGGAACCGTTCATCGAAGAAGTTTCGCGGGTCGCTCCATTTTATGTCGGTGCGTATCCGAATGCGGGATTGCCTGATCCCCTTTCACCAACGGGATTTCCTGAAACACCGGAAACTTTCTCACCAAAAGTTGTCGCCTGGGCAGCCAACGGCTGGCTGAACCTGGTCGGCGGCTGTTGCGGGACGACTCCGGAACACATCCACGCAATCGCAAATGCGGTGCGGGATCTTGCGCCAAGACCAGTGGCCCCGCGCCATGCGGGGAACGCACCCGCAATTCCGGGGAGCACGCCCGTCCCGGGTGTTGGCGAAAGCGTCACGCCTTCGCGGACTTCCCTCAATCAGAGTGCGTCGTCGCGAGACGCCCGCGCACGGGCGGGTAAACTCTATGCTCCCCAATCAATCGATCAACGCGGATCCAAACAATGATGGCTGATTCGAACGCCCTGCAGTTGTCGGGGTTGGAACCGCTAAAGATCACCCCGGAATTCGGTTTCGCCGTAATTGGAGAGCGCACCAACATCACAGGCTCGCCAAAATTTTCGAAACTCATCCTGGCGGACGACTTCGAAGGCGCTCTGACCGTCGCACGCCAGCAGGTTCAGGGCGGCGCGAACCTGCTCGATGTGAACATGGACGAAGCGATGATCGATTCGGAAGCGGCCATGACTCGCTTCCTGAACTTGATAGGCAGCGAACCGGAAATCGCGCGCATCCCTATCGTGATCGACAGCTCAAAGTGGAGCGTCATCGAGGCTGGGCTCAAATGTTTGCAGGGGAAAGCTGTTGTGAACTCTATCAGCCTGAAAAATGGCGAAGAAGAATTTCTGCGCCACGCGCAACTCATCAGGCGCTATGGCGCAGCCACCATCGTCATGGCGTTCGATGAGAAAGGTCAGGCCGACAATTTCCAGCGCAAAATCGATATTTGCGCGCGCGCATACGCTCTGTTGACCCGGAAGGCTGAGCTTCCCGCCAGCGACATCATTTTCGATCCAAACATTCTAACCGTCGCCACCGGCCTCGATGAACATCGCAATTACGCGGTCGATTTCATTGAAGCGACGCGTTGGATCAAGCAAAACCTTCCAGCTGCACGAGTCAGCGGCGGTGTCAGCAACATTTCGTTTTCATTTCGCGGCAACAACACCGTGCGCGAAGCGATGCACGCCGCATTTCTCTTTCACGCCATTCGCGCCGGACTGGACATGGGGATTGTGAACGCCGGACAACTGGCCGTTTACGAAGAAATCGAGCCTGAGCTGCGCCAACGGGTTGAAGATGTGTTGTTCAACCGGCGTGAAGATGCAACCGAACGGCTCGTCGAGTTCGCAGAGCGTGTAAAGGCAAAGGGGAAAACAGCTGTCGCCGATGAGACGTGGCGAAAACAGCCCGTGCAAGAGCGCCTGAAGCACGCGTTGGTCAAAGGCGTCATCGATTACATCGACAACGACACGGAGGAAGCGCGACGCCAGTTTAAGCGACCGCTCGAAGTGATCGAAGGTCCGCTCATGGCCGGGATGAGTGTAGTCGGCGACTTATTTGGTGCGGGCAAAATGTTTCTGCCGCAGGTCGTGAAAAGCGCCCGGGTAATGAAAAAAGCGGTGGCGTACCTGATGCCATTCATGGAAGCCGAAAAATCTGCTGACGCGAAACCGCAGGGTCGCATTGTGATGGCTACGGTCAAAGGCGATGTGCACGATATCGGCAAAAACATCGTGGGCGTGGTTCTGCAATGTAACAATTACGACGTCATCGACCTTGGCGTGATGGTTCCTGCGGCCAAGATTTTGGAAACAGCGCGCCAGAAAAACGCCGACGCTATCGGTCTAAGCGGGCTGATTACGCCGTCGCTCGACGAGATGGTGCACGTCGCGCAGGAGATGGAACGCGAAGGATTCCACGTGCCGCTTCTGATTGGCGGAGCGACTACCAACCGGACGCATACGGCAGTAAAGATCGCGCCGCATTATCGCTCCAGCACCGTGCACGTGCTCGACGCGTCGCGCGCCGTCGGTGTGGTGAATTCGCTGCTTAACGAGGAACTTAAACCGGAATTCGACAAAAAAACGCGTGAAGATTACGAACGTTTGCGACGGGAGCACGCAGCAAAAACCGAAAGAACAAAACTGCTCACACTCGACCAGACACGCGCAAATCGTACGGCGATTGATTGGAATAATTACGTTCCACCGAAACCTGAATTTCTTGGAGTGCACGTTCTGGGGAGCGCACAGTTTACCCGCCCGTGCGCGGGCGGCCCGCGTGCTAGTGCTGTTGTCCCCACAGCACGAGCTTCTAATGCACAACGAGGACAAGAGAAAAGTTCGTCGTCGCGAGACGCGACGACCAACACGCGAGACGCGTGTGCTCCCCAGAATGTCGCAATCACGGTTCGTGATCTGGTCGAATACATCGATTGGTCGCCGTTCTTCCATGCATGGGAATTGCGGGGTCGTTATCCGGCGATTTTCGAGGATCCAACGATCGGCAAACAAGCCCGCGAAGTTTTCGATGACGCACAGGAACTTCTTGAGCGCATCGTAGCAAAGAATCTACTGGTTCCACGCGGTGTTTATGCTTTTTGGCGCGCGAACGCGGTTGACGATGATGTCGATCTTTACGCCGATGAAAACAGCACTGAAAAAATTGCGACGTTCTACTTTTTGCGTCAGCAAATGCAAAAGCCACCGGGACAATTCAATCACTGTCTGGCGGACTACGTCGCGCCGAAGAGTAGCGCAACAGTCCGGGTTGCAGATTCCGAAAGAGCAAGCGAGACGCATGCCCTAAAACAGGATTACCTCGGCGGATTTGCGGTTTCAATTCATGGCGCGGATGAACTCGCCGAGGAATTTAAATCTCAGCATGACGACTACAGCGCGATCATGACCAAGGCTTTGGCAGATCGGCTGGCTGAAGCATTCGCAGAATACCTGCACAAACAAGCTCGCATCGCATGGGGATTCGGACGCGAGGAACAATTGTCGAATGCCGAACTGATTCGGGAAAAATATCGTGGCATTCGGCCCGCGGCCGGTTATCCCGCCTGTCCGGATCACGCCGAGAAACGAACGCTGTTCGATTTGCTGGCTGCGGAGAAGAACGCCGGGATCAAACTAACGGAATCATTTGCGATGTATCCAGGCGCGAGTGTGAGCGGGCTTTATTTTTCGCGTCCAGAAGCGAAATATTTCGGGGTCGGCCAGATCGGTCACGATCAGGTACTGGACTATGCGTTGCGCCGAGGTGAACCGGTCGCCGCTGTCGAGAAGCGGCTGGCGCCGAATTTGGGGTGAATGACTGGGGAGCGCGCACGCCCTCGCGTGCTGCGAACGCGAAGCTTTCAGCAGGAACGACGGCTTGGGCAGCCGTCGCAACTTAAATATGACGGCTGGGAAGCCGTCACTCCCTGGTGTCGGGGCGAGAGGATTTGAACCTCCGACCTCGTGGTCCCAAACCACGCGCTCTACCAAGCTAAGCTACGCCCCGAATTGTGGCGCCATTCCTTACCACGGCTAATGCCTTCCCGCATCGGGAAATTCGGCTACATTGGCTCCTCTTGAAAATATACGGGCTAATCTTTTTTACGGCGTGGTTGATCGCCGCGCTGGTATTGCACGGACAGGAAGCCGCGCCGCCATCTGTGGACCTCCTTCCCGAGCAAAGTCCTCAACAGGAAGAAGAGGAGGCCGATTCCTCGCTTCCTCCGAACGGCCCTGAGTTGCCGGAACTGAAGGAGCTCGACGAAAGTTTTAAGCCGAGATCCCTGGGTCCGGAAGCCGATGCGCTCCGGATGCATGTGCTGTGGCGGGAATTGAAAAACCGCACCGTCAACGATCCACAAGTGCGAGCGGCAAAGAAATATGCACAGCGTGCGCGCACCGATTTGGAAAAACGAAACCGTCTCCGTAGCTACTACGAAATCTATTATCAACGGATGACGGCGCTGGCCACCACGCCCGAGCTCAAAGTGGCCCTGCAAACACTGAAGACTGCTCATCAAAGCAGCTTGGCCCAGCCGCGCGTGCGACCATCCCCTACACCGGAGCAAACGGGAACGCCTTCACCGACACCGACGAGCACGCCCTTCAAGAAAAAGCCCGGGCAAAAGAAAAACAAGAAGAAGAAAATTCACAAGTAACATCCTGCGTGGCGAAGTCATGCGGCTACAGTTCGAGCAATAACTGTGTGCAACCCGTTGACCGGGCCCCGATGGCAACCTATTGGGGACAATCGGTTCCACCTTCCACGTCTGCTATTATAGCCGGCATCGGCGCGGGGTGAGGTGCGCCCCGACTGATGACAAGCGTTAACCTCCCTGTAGCCCAATATTTGCGAAAGATTTTGCTTGCCGCCTTAGCCGCAGTCTTTTAAACCGTCGCTAAATCCTCATGCCTATGAACTCATTCATCGAAATCGCGCAAAACGTTTTATTTACACCCGCACGCCTGCTCGCACAGGTCGATTACAGCTATAGCGCTCAGGGTACCGCTCCAAGCCCATTCTCTACGATTATCGCCATTCTTATTGGGCTACTGGTGATCGTGGCGATGTGGAAAGTGTTCACCAAAGCCGGTCAACCTGGTTGGGCCAGCCTCATCCCGATCTACAATGTTTACATTTGGTGCAAAATTGTCGGACGCCCCGGGTGGTGGGTCATTTTGATGCTCATCCCCTTCGTGAACTTCATCATCCTGATTATTCTCTCCATCGATATGGCCAAAAGTTTCGGCAAAGGCGTGGGCTTCGGACTCGGTCTCGCTTTCCTGGGAATCATTTTCCTGCCGATCCTCGGCTTCGGAAGTGCCCAATACCAGGGACCGTCCGCCGGGAGTGCGGGGGCGACGGTTCCTCGACCGGCGCAGGCGGCATAGCAGCCAAGGTGGAACGTGTTGTCCCCAACACGTTGACCAGGCCTGATGCCAACCGATTAGGACAATCGGTTCCACTTTTACGTTTGCCGTGCACTTGTATGTTGGCGCTTCTCGGATGACGACCTGCCAGGTTGTCTCGGCGGGCTGGCAGCCTGCCAGCCAGGTCAGGTTCACCACGGCGAATCCGTCCTGTGGCGGACAAGGCTGCCTGACCTCCTTTATTTCTACGATCCGGCCCAGTTCGGTTTACGTTTTTCGTTGAACGCGGCGATGCCTTCGCGCGCTTCGTCCGATTCGCGCGCTTCCATGTGATATTTTAGCGCAAGGCCGACATCTTCCTTTACCGCGCGCCACCAGAGTTCTTCCACCAATCGTTTCGTCTTCGCCACTGCGCCGGGCGCGCCTTGCAAAACTGATCCAGCAAATTTCTGCGCTTCACTTATCACCTCGTTCGGCGCGACGACGCGATTCACTAACCCGATCTCCTTCGCGCGTGCGGCGTCGATTAGCTCCCCGCCGAATAACAGCTCGCGCACGTTTCGTTCGCCTGCCTGACGCCGCAGAAATGTCATCACCAGCCCGGCAACCAATCCGCGTCGCACCTCGGGATATCCGATCTTTGTTCCCTCTGCCGCGACCACAAAATCGCATGCCGACATGACGCCCGCGCCGCCTGCAACCGCCGCGCCGTGCACTGCCGCAATCGTAACGAGCCGTGTTTCACTAATGGTGATCAGAGTGTTCGCTACCATCTCTGCGGTTGCGTGTGCCTTGGTTTGATCGGCCGCTTCTTTCAAATCCAACCCGGTGCAAAACGCCACGCCCGCTCCGCGCAAAATTAGTACGCGTTGCTCCGGTTGCTCAGAGGCGACCTGAACGGCCGCGCACAATTCGGTGAGCAACTCAAGAGTCAGAGCGTTGCGTCGCTCCGGCCGGTTGAGGGTTACCACCGTAACTTGCGACGATTGTTTTTCGACTAGGATGACGGGCATGGGATCGTTATATCGTTGAGTCGTTACATTGTTACATCGACAAACGGTTAGGTTTGGATCACGCCGGTGTGAAAATGAGCCTTCGGCATCGGGCGCGACACATACTGTAAAAGACGAATCAGAACGTCGCGCGTTTCGTCGGGTTGAATAATGGCGTCCACCCAGCCGCGAGCGGCACCGTACCGGATGTCGGTTTGCTCTTCGTAATTTTGCTTCACTTCGAGGCGCAATTTTTCAAGTTCGTCCTGCGACGCCTTCTTGTCTCCTCGCTCGCGCGCTCTGGCGAGAATCGAGAACACCGTGTCCGACGCCTGCGCGGCGCCCATGACCGCGTAACGCGCATTTGGCCACGCAACAATGAATCGCGGATCGTAGGCCTTCCCGCACAACGCATAATTGCCGGCACCGAAAGATCCTCCAACGACCACCGTAATCTTTGGCACGACCGAATTGCTCACCGCATTCACCAGCTTCGCGCCGCTACGAATGATTCCGCTCTCTTCCGCATCACGCCCGACCATGAACCCGCTGACGTCCTGGAAAAAAATA